>Ga0307406_10002293_pt1 | contig 10407 bp, 11 predicted proteins | sample 322Cmetagenome_3_FD_203706 | JGI IMG/M metagenome (GOLD analysis project Ga0307406, IMG submission 203706) | Maize rhizosphere microbial communities from greenhouse at UC Davis, California, United States - 322HYB-C-2 | ecosystem: Host-associated > Plants > Roots > Rhizosphere > Soil | place... | reverse complement strand
GGGTGTAAGTCGTATAAGCGTAGTACTTGCCGCCGTGACGGAAGACGACCGGGTCGGCGCAGCCGGCTTGGACGGGATTGGTATAGCTGCGGCTGAGCGGCGCGGGACGATACGCGGCGATCTTGAGATTGCGGAACGACGCATCCCCATCGAGGGCGCGCAAGGCGATGCCACCTTTCGTGAAGGCGGCATCGATGCCATCGAAGACCGGCCACGTCGCATCGGTGATCGCCTCATCATCCACGAAGATCTTCGCGTTGTTTCCGGAAACCTGCAGACGCAGGTGATACCACTGATTGGCCTTCACCTCGAGGAGACGCGATCCGATGGATCGCCACTTCGGATCCGTGGCGCCCCACATCACGAGATTGTGGCCGGCGCGGATTCCCGCGTAGTAGCCACGGAAGGCATCCACTCCATCGGCGATGTCGGCGGCTCGAAATACGACGCCTGCTTGCGCGCCATCGCCATCGGGACGGATCTCAACATCGAGCTGAAAATCGCCGGCCACCAAACCGTCGATCACGGCTTTCGGGCCGGAACCACCCTTGACCTGAAGCTCGCCATTGGCGGCGGACCATTCGCCACCATAGGTCTTCCAGGGAGCAGCGGGAAAACTGGCGAAGTCAGCCTTGAAGGGCAGCGTCGGCGCGGCCGCGAGAACGCCGGAGGTCGCGACAAGGCATGCGGTGAAGCGGGCAAGCATGCCGAAAACCTGTTCCACATTTGAACCCGACGCAAGACGAGGTGGCGCGTGCATCTCGCTTCCAAACCTGCGGAGAGGTCTGCCCCTCGGATCCGGCTTTCTCCGTTTGCCGGTTTCAGGAAATGGGGAAAACTTGGAACAGGTCCCCATACCAAGCACAACTCTTCTGGTCATGTCCCTCTCCCGGCCACTCAGCAACGATGCCTCGGTAACCCGCTTGATCAGCCTGACCAAGCTGGAGGTGGCTATCGAGATCGAGCCACGTGATCCGCACGGTCCCTACGTGATCCTGCAGACCGGCTACGTTCCGGGTGACCTGAGGATGAATGCGGCGGACTACCTGCTCGGACGCTCCGGCGAGTGGCTCGCCCTCCATTGGTTCCTACGCCTGCCGGTGCCTGACCGGAACGACGAGTTCGTCTTCGGCACAGTAGCGGAGGCGATGATCGTGCTGGAGGAGCTTACTGGCGAAGTCGTGGTCATCACCGGCCTCGAGGAGGTCGAGGCCGATGACGACGAGTGACTCAGTTCGCGACGATATTCACCAGTCGTCCGGGCACGACGATGACCTTGCGGACCGCCTTGCCATCGATCTGTTCCTTCACCCGCGGCGAGGCGAGGGCGGCGGCTTCGACGGTGGCTTGATCGGCGTCCTTCGCGACGATGACCTTGTCACGCAGCTTGCCGTTCACTTGGACGACCAGCTCGATCTCATCGGTGACCAGCGCAGCTTCGTCGTGCTGCGGCCATGCGGCATCGGCGAGCACCGAAGTGCCGCCAAGGCGCGAGTAAAGTTCCTCGCTCAGGTGCGGGGCGAAGGGATTCAGCACGTGTAACAACAAGCGGAACTCGTTCAGTGGCACCACCTCGGCCTGGGTGAAGGCGTTGGTGCACACCATCATCTGCGAGATCGCGGTGTTGAAGGACATTTTGGCGATATCGTCGGTGACCTTCTTGATCGTTTCGTGAACGACCTTGAGCAGCGCCTTGTCGGTGCAGGGCACGTCCTGGATCTTCGATGAAGTGACCCATTCGCCGGCCTGATTCTCCTCGAAGGCAACGCGCCAGACGCGGGCAAGGAAGCGCGAGACACCCTCGACACCCTTCATGCTCCACGGCTTCACCTGTTCCAGCGGACCCATGAACATCTCATACAGGCGCAGCGAGTCCGCACCGTACTCGCGCACGACGTCGTCGGGGTTCACCACATTGCCGAAGGACTTCGACATCTTGCGACCGTCTTCGCCAAGGATCAGGCCTTGGTTCACCAGCTTCTGGAAAGGCTCATTGGTCGAGACATGACCGAGGTCATGCAGCACCTTGTGCCAGAAGCGGGCGTAGAGCAGGTGAAGTACGGCATGTTCCGTACCTCCTACATAGAGATCGACCATGCCCGGCTTGTCTCCGCTGCCCCAATAGTTCTCCGCGTCCTTCGAGATGAAGCGGCTATTGTTGCGAGGGTCGCAGTAGCGCAGGTAGTACCAGCAGGAGCCAGCCCACTGCGGCATGGTGTTCGTCTCGCGGATGGAGCCATCCGGCAGCTCGACCCACTCGCGGGCCTTGCTCAGCAACGGCTCGGGCGAACCGCTCGGTTTGTAGTCTTCCAGCGGCGGAGCGAGCAACGGCAGCTCGGCATCCGGCACGGCGTAGTGGTTGCCATCCTGCCACGTCAACGGAAAGGGCTCACCCCAGTAGCGCTGGCGGGAGAACAACCAGTCGCGCAGCTTGAACTGCACGCGGCGCTTGCCTTTGCCGCCTTCTTCCAACCACGAGATCATCCTTTCCTTCGCCTCTGCCGTGGGCAGATCCGTCAGGAATCCCGAATTTACTGCCCGGCCATAAGCAGCCAGTGCCTCGACCTTTTCCTCGAAATCAATGACTCCGTCTTCCCCCAATGTGTAAGAGAAAAGGATCGTGCCATCGAACAGTTCTTCGCGGCCTGCCAGCCACTGCGTGAACTTCACCTGTTCGAACTCGATTGGCAAAACGACCTGCTTGATCGGCAGTTCGAACTTCTTCGCGAACTCGAAGTCCCGCTCGTCATGCGCCGGCACGGCCATGATTGCGCCGGTGCCGTAGCCCATCATCACGTAGTCGGCGATCCACACCGGGATCTGTTCGCCGTTCACGGGATTGGTCGCATGCGCTCCGGTGAAGACGCCGGACTTGTCCTTGTTCAGGTCACCGCGTTCCAGATCCGACTTAGCGGCACAAGCGGCGATGTATGCTTCGACCGCATCCTTCTGCTCCGCCGTGGTAATCTCCGCGACAAACGGATGCTCAGGCGCGAGCACCATGTAGGTGGCACCGAACAAGGTATCGGGACGGGTGGTGAAAACGGTGACGGTGTGGCCATCGATCTGGAAATCGACCTCCGCGCCTTCGCTGCGGCCGATCCAGTTCTTCTGCAGCAGCTTGATGCCTTCCGGCCAATCGAGCGGGTCCAACTCATCGATCAAACGCTGGGCATACTTCGTGATCCGCAGCATCCACTGGCGCAGCGGACGGCGTTCGACGGTGTGGCCCTTCTCGCGCCACTCCTCTACCTCTTCATTCGCAAGCACCGAGCCCAAGGTCGGAGACCAGTTCACCGGTGCCTCGTGCACAAAGGCCAAGCGAACCGCATCGATCTGTTCGCGGGTCCAGCCCTTCGCTTCCAGCTCGGCGACAGGCTTCGCCTTGCCCGCCTCCTCATCGAAGTACGACGAATACAGCTGCAAGAAGATCCACTGGGTCCAGCGGACGTAGTCGGGATCGGTAGTCGCGATCTCGCGGTCCCAATCGTAGCCGAAGCCCAGCGACTTCAGCTGCCGGCGGAAGGTGTCGATGTTCTTCTGAGTGTTAATCCGCGGATGCTCACCTGTTTTCCGCGCATGCTCTTCGGCAGGCAGGCCAAAAGCGTCCCAACCCATCGGGTGGAGCACATTGTAGCCTTGGCGGCGCTTGGCGCGGCCGATGATGTCGGTCGCAGTGTAGCCTTCCGGGTGGCCCACGTGGAGGCCGCTGCCGGAGGGATACGGGAACATGTCTAGGACGTAGAACTTCGGCTTCGAGGCGTCGAAATCGGCATCGCCCGGATTTGGCGTGCGGAAGGTTTTCTCCGCGTCCCAGCGCTCCTGCCAGGCAGGCTCGAACTGGTCGAAGGGGAACGGTTTACGGCGGTCAGACATAGCGGGGCGCGGAAATTGGCGAAAGCGGCTGAGCTTGAAAAGGAAAACCCCGGCCCGGCAGGGAAGTGCCAAAGCCGAGGGCGGAACCCACAAACAGAACGCCCCGCCGCGGGCGGAGCCGGGCGGGGCGGTTTCACGAAATGGCCCGTTCAGGCCATCGGCACGGGTCAGGCAGCAGCAAAACCGGGATGCGGGGCGTGGGCCTTCTCTTCGATGCGATGCAATGCATCCAAGGTGGCCGCCACGTAGGTCTTCAGTTCGCCGAGCATGGTGCCGGTCCGCTCATTGCGGGCGGCCGGGAGATTGCGGGTGCCGATGGTGCGCTGGAATTCCCGCTCACCGCGCTCGCACTCGGCACGGAGCCGTTTGCGGAACTGCGGATGCACCTGGCAAGTGAGGCGGATCCATGCACGGTGGATCGAGGCCTCCCGGCTGCCGTCCAGCGAAGGTTCCACGCCACAGGCGGCAATCACGGCGGCCAGTTCTTCCACGATCGCCTCGCGCGAGTCAGCGGAACGCTGGCAGAGACGAATGAAGGACGCATCGGTCGCGAAATCGGCGGCTAACCGGAATCCGGCGATGGAATCAACAAGACGAGTCAGGATCTCCTGCAGCGGAGCGGCTTCTGGATCGGGACGGGTAGTGGTTTTCATCTTCCCACCCTCTCGCAATCGACGTGCCGGACCGGCCTAACGGACCTAACCGATTGAAAATCAAAACCACGTCCGAAATCCGGGGCGCTTCCCGAAGACTTTTCATGGCGCAGCGTGCAACCCTCCTGTTGCGCTCTGCCCCCCGCGGGGCGATCTTACTTGGCCTTTGCCTTTGCGATCAGCCCGGTGAGCTTCTCGATGTAGGCCTTGGTGCCGCCCTTCACTTCGCCGAGATCCTCGGAGAGCTTGTTGCCCTCGGCATCCAGCAGCCAGACCGTCGGGTAGCCACCCGCCAGATACTGCTTCTTCAGCGCCTCGTTCTGCTTCTTGAGGTCGGCGGGCAGCTCCTTCTTCTTCGGGAAATCCGCCTCCATCAGGATCACATTGGCCGCGGCGTAGTCCTTGAACTCCTTCGATGAAAAGACCTCCTTCTCGATCTTGATGCACCACGCGCACCAATCGGAACCGGTGAGGTTGATGAGGATCGGCTTGTTCTCCGCTTTCGCCTTGGCCTTTGCCTCTTCCCAATTGGTCATCCAGCCCTCGCTGCCGAAGGCGAACGAGGCGGTGGCGGCGAGGACGGCGATCGATCGGAGCAGCGTTTTCATTGCGGAATGAGACGATTCCGAGACCTCCGCTATTCCAACGAAAAACCCCGCACGGCTTGGAGACCGCGCGGGGTCGGCTGCCATGAACAGCTCTCCTATGAAAGGGATCAATCGAGGTCCTTCTTCTCCAGCTCACCCTTGAGGTGGCCGAGGAAGGCATCCACCTTCATAAACTGCGCCGGATTGAAGGTGGAGAATTGTTTCCCCTCGGCGTTGAAGAGGATGACGGTCGGATAGCCCTCCACGCCGTATTTCTCGCGAATCGGCTCGTTCTTCTCGGCGACCGCCTTGTCGCCCTTCGGGAAATCCAGCTCCACGAGCACGAAGTCCTTCGAGGCCTTGTCGATGAATTCCTTCTTCGTCAGCACGGCCTTGCGCACCGCGATGCATGGCGGGCACCAATCGGAGCCGGTGAATTCGACGAGCACCGCCTTCTTTTCCTTCTTCGCTTGGGCGAAGGCCTTCTCGAGATCGGTGCTCCAGCCTTCCGGAGTATTGGCAAAGGCGGAGCTGACAAGAGCCGGTCCGACCGCGAACAGTGCGAGGTGGGTGATGGATTTCATTTCGTGCTATAGGCGTAGCACTGGTTGGGATTATTTCAAAATTCTTGGCCGCCGGAGGCTGTCACGCTACCCACGGCCATGCCCTCCTATCCGCCGATTCTGGTCATTGCCACCCGCAATGCGCACAAGACCCAGGAGATCCGGGAAATGCTCGGCGACCGCTACCAAGTGCTGGACGTCAATGACTTTCCGGACCTCCCGGCAGTCGATGAGATCGGCACGACCTTCCTTGAGAATGCCACGCTTAAAGCAGTCGCCATCAGCCGCGAGGTGACGGGATTGGTGCTGTCCGATGACTCAGGTTTGGAGGTCGATGCCCTCGGCGGCGCACCCGGCGTGTGGTCCAGCAGCTACGGCGGCGAGGAAGGGAATCACCCGAAAAACAACGCCCGCCTGATGACCGAAATGGCCGGCAAGACCGACCGCACCGCCCGCTTCCGCTGCACCATGGTGCTGGCCGAAGGCGGGAACGTGCTGGCGGATTTCAGCGGCACCGTGGAGGGGCGGATCTTGGAGTCGGCGTACGGTGCCGGTGGGTTTGGCTACGATCCCCTGTTCGCCCCGGAGGGCTATGACCAGACCTTCGCCGAACTCGGCGCGGAGGTGAAAAACTCGCTGAGCCACCGCGGCCGCGCCTTGGCCAAGGTCATCGCCTGGCTGGAAAATGGCCGCTGATTTTCCTGACGCGGGTATTTCGGCGTTCTGCTAGATCCGGGCGCGTGGAAGCCGACGAGAGCGGTAAATCGAGCAATGGATGCGGCGTCCGGTTCTTCGGGCTCTTCTGGATCGCCTTCAGCTCGATCTTCCTCTGCGTCGGCCTGTGGATGACCTGGGGTGCGCTGGAGGCGTGGAAATGGAAGTCCGTGCCCTGCGTGATCGAGCGCTTCGAGATCGCCGCGGATCAATCGCAGGAGCCGCCATTTCGCCCGGACCTCATCTATCGCTACGAGCTCGATGGCCGGAAATACACCGGCACGCGGCTGTGGACCGGAAAAGAGGGCAGCGACAATTACGAGGATCTCGCAGAGGTCCGCGAACGCTTCGCCAAGGGACCGGAAGGACCGCTGACGGAGCTCGCGAATGTCGCCGCCGAGTGCCGGGTGAATCCGGACGAACCGGCAACCTCCGCGTTGATGTCCTCCGGAAGCGGTCAGATCTGGGGCGGACTGATCTTTGCAGCCTTTGGCGGGTTTTTCGTGCTGATCGGGATCGCCCTGGTCTTCAGCGGCGCGGGCAAGTCGGCGAAAACGATCTCTGACAAAGGCACCACGGGGCACCCCTTGGCTGCCCTGATCGCCTTCCTGTTTTTCGGCTGCGCGGGGCTCGCGATGCTGTGCGGCTTTATCCTCCCGAAGGCAGCGGAGTGGTTCGCCATGCGCGGCTGGAAGGAAACCGAGGCCGAGGTCATCTGGAGTCGCGTCCGCAGCAAGAGCGACAGCGATGGCACCACCTACCTGGTGGATATTTTCTACCGCTATCAAGTCGATGGCCGCGAATACCGCTCGAACCGCGACAACGTGCTGGGCGGCTCGTCCTCCGGCTCGAAGAGCAAGAGCGAGATCGTCCGCGCGCATCCACAGAGGTCGAAGCTCACGGTCTTCGTCGATCCCGACGAGCCATGGCGCGCGGTAGCAAATCGTAGCCTCGGATGGTGGTGCTTGTTCGCGTTGTTCCCCCTGCCGTTCATCGCAGTCGGTGTGTTCGGGCTACGGGCGATGTACAAAAAGCGCAGCGACGGCCCGAGCATCTCGACTCCACCTAGCCGCAGCGGACATGTGGCGGCAGTTCGTGCGCACCGGACGATGGGAGCGAAACCCCTGCCCGCCGGTGAATGGGTGCGCGCCGGGGGATCACGGGTCGGTGCGTTCATCAGCATACTGATCTTCGCGTTGTTCTGGAATGGCTTCCTCTTGTTCTTCCAGCGCTCGCTGTGGGGCGATGTCGGCGGCGGTTTTGGCAAGGCGATCGGCGGCGTGTTCACGCTCTTCATGATCCCGTTCTTCCTGATCGGGATCGCGCTGATGGCGGCTGCCTTCTACGCCTTCACGTCGTTATTCGCGCCGCGCTTCGACCTCCAGCTCGCCAGTGGCGATCTCAAGCCGGGCCGCTCCGTGCGCCTCCAATGGCGACGCGCTGGTGGGCGAGGCCAGCCGACGGATTTCACACTGCTACTCGTCGGTCGCGAGGAGGCGACCTACTCGCAAGGCTCCAGCAACTCCACCGCCCGCTCGGTCTTTCACGAGGATGTCCTCTTCGAAACGACGACTCCGCAGGCCATGGACGCCGGCGGAGTCTCACTGCGAATCCCGGACGACGCAGTGCCGACCTTCAACGGCTCCAACAATCGCATCGTCTGGCGGGTCTGCCTTCACGCCAAGGTCCCGTGGCTGCCTGACGTTCGCGACGAGCGGGAGATCATCATCCAACCCTTCGACGCGACCGAATTGCCATGAGCACCACCATCACGATCAAACGCCGCGACCTGCAGCCGCACGAAACCGTGACCGGGAGTGTGACGTGGCAGTTGGAGAAAGAGCCGCGAGACTTGGAACTGCGGCTGTGCTGGTTCACGCGCGGCCGCGGCACGGAGGAATCGCGCACCATCGAAGCCCTGCCGCTCGGCGATACCTTGCGCGGCGAACGCGCCTTTTCCTTCCGCCTCCCTGCCGAACCGTGGAGCACGAATGGCACGCTGATACAAATCGCGTGGGCGCTGGAAGTCGTCGCAAAGAAGACCGGTTCGTTGGCCGCGGCGGAATTCGTGGTCGCCCCGCAGCGGCGCGAGATCGAGCTACGCGAAATCGAGAACCCTCGGTCGACCACCAAGGCCGAGAAGTGGGTGAAGGGCTTCGTGCGCGCCAGAAGATGAAGGCCGGCGATAATCCCTTCGCTCCCGGCCGGTTGGAACGTGTGCTTGGCTTCGATCCTGCGCTAGCGGGGACGAGTTGGGAGGCGCTGGAGGAAAAGTGGCATGGCTTTGATTGCCGGGCCGCGGTGACCGGTCACCGCGGAGCGGGCAAAAGCGCCCTGCTCCGCGCGTGGGCGAGGCGCTGCGACTCTCCGGTCTTGTTTCACTTCAACCAGCAGCGACGTCGCTTGGACGAGTCCGACCGGAGCAAGATGGCGGAAGGCACCGGCCGCATCTGGTTCATCGACGGCGAGGACTACCTCCAGGGAGGTGACCGCCGGGAGCTTCAGCGGGCGGCGAAATCCGCGGCGGGCATTCTGGTTAGCCGCTACCGCGCGGGATCCTGGCCGGAACTCATCCGGCTGACCTCCACGCCGATGCTCGCGGCGACTCTGTTGGAACGAGCGACCCCAACCCTTGCGATGCGATTCCGCCCGGATTTGGACCAGCGCTTCCGCCGCCACCGCGGCAATCTGCGCGAACTTTTGTTAGAGTGTTACGATGAACTGCAAGGCAGAAAGCTTTTGTAAAAAATCGACAAATCCTTAATGTCCGCCGAATGAAACGACTTCTGACCCTACTTGCGCTGCCGGTCTTGGCCGTCGGACTCAGTTCGTGCTCCAGTCAGGAGAGGGCCAGGCAGCCAGTGTCGTATCAGTTCAAGAACGGACAGACCGCGAAGCTGGTGAACGGAATCGCCTATGCGCCGAAGAAAGCGCCGGTCGCCGTGAAGCGGGCGATCGCCGCGGGCAATCGCCTTCAAGGCAAGCCCTACAAATGGGGTGGTGGCCACGCCCGTCAGAACGATAGCGGCTACGACTGCTCCGGCACCGTATCCTATGTCCTGCGCGAGGCAGGCCTGATGAAGGGCTCCATGCCGAGCGATGGCTTCTATAGCTATGGCAAGAAAGGCGATGGCGACTGGATCACCATCTACGTGCGTAGCGGCCACGTTTTCATGACCATCGCCGGCCTGCGCCTCGATACCGGCTGGGGCGCAGATCGAGACGGCCCGCGCTGGCAAACCCGCACGCGCCCCGGCAAGGGTCACGTGATGCGCCATCCGTCAGGACTTTGAAACGCCCGCAGGGGCTTCTCGCCCCGTGATTTATGGGCTTGCCGTAGCAGCGGCGACCGTGTAGCGGGATCAGGGTCCGGCGCAGAATTCCGGGCACGCTTCCTCCGGTCGTGGCGCCAACGGCTGTTGAAGTGGTTTGGATCAATTGGCGCTGCGACTACAGACAATGGACATCTACGTGGGCAATCTGCCCTTCACCGCCACCGAGGAAGAAGTGGCCGGACTCTTCGCCGCCTTTGGTGCGGTCGAGAAAGTGAAAATCGTCATGGACCGCGAGACCGGCCGCCCACGCGGCTTCTGCTTCGTGACTCTGGCGGACACCTCCAAGGTCAAGGAAGCGGCGGATGCCGTGAATGGCCAGGAGCTGGGCGGGCGCCCGCTACGGGTGAATCCGGCCGAGCCACGCGAGAGCAAGCCCGGTGGCTTTGGTGGCGGCGGCGGTGGTGGCCGCGGCGGCTTCGGCGGTAAACCCGGCGGCGGTGGTGGCGGCAAGGGCGGCTACGGTGGTGGTGGTGGTGGTGGCGGCGGCGGCAAAGGCGGCTACGGCGGCTACGGCGGCGGCGGTGGTGGTAAAGGCGGCTATGGCGGCGGCGGTGGCGACCGTCGTGGTGGCAAAGGCGGCGGCGGTGGTTACGGCGGCAAAGGCGGCGGTGGCTACGGCGGCGGCGACGACTGGTAAAATCCCCGCAGTCCTGGAATTTTCCAAAGCCCTGCTCTGCAA
>Ga0307406_10002292_pt1 | contig 10415 bp, 8 predicted proteins | sample 322Cmetagenome_3_FD_203706 | JGI IMG/M metagenome (GOLD analysis project Ga0307406, IMG submission 203706) | Maize rhizosphere microbial communities from greenhouse at UC Davis, California, United States - 322HYB-C-2 | ecosystem: Host-associated > Plants > Roots > Rhizosphere > Soil | place... | reverse complement strand
GTCCGGCGCTCGCGCCTCGGCGGCGGTCACGAGACGGGCGCCGGTGGCCGTCCAGCGCGCGGCGGCGCGGCGCAGGAGCGCGGGGCTATCGGAACGCACGCCGATGCGCAGGCCGAAGGCGTCGAGCACGATCGCGTCCGTCCACCCGAGACGGTCCACGCGCTGCAGTCACGTGGACGTCTGCGCCATGCGCGGGCGCAGGGCGGCCACTGCCGGCCGTGCGGCGGCGAGGGGCGACGCGTTCATCGTGTGGTGAGGGGGAGCGACACGCGCGGGGACGGCTCGGGCGAGAGCTGGGGAACGCGGCGGCGCGTCCACGATGACAGCACCGCGTCTGACGCACGACGGGTGCTACAGGTCACCGGCGACGCGGCAGCTAGCGGATGCCGAGCAGCTTGTGCGTCTGCATGCTGAGGCGCCAGCGCGGATGCTCGAGGCAGTACTCGAGGGCGCGGCGGGTGTTCTCGGCGGCGTCGGGGCCGTCCATCGGCTGGAGGAAGAAGTGCGCGAAGTCCAGCGTCTCGAAGCGCTCCGGCTGGGCCTCCGGTTCCCGCTGCGGGTAGACGAGCTTCAGCTCCGTGCCGGCGCGCACGGCGAGCGGCGCGCCGGCCTTCGGGCTCACGCAGAGGTGATCCACGCCCGGCGGCGGCGTGCGCGTGCCGTTCGTCTCGACGGCGACCTCGAAGCCGCGCGCGTGGAGCGCGTCCACCGCCGCCGTGTCGAGCTGCAGCAGCGGCTCGCCGCCGGTGCACACGACGAGGGGCCGCCCGCCCGCGGCGCGTCCGTCGCGCACCCACGCCGCCGGCCACCGCGCGAGCACCGCGTCGGCGAGCGCGCCCGCCGAGGAGAAGGACCCCCCGTCCGGACCGACGCCGACGAAGTCGGTATCGCAGAATGTGCACACCGCGCGGTGCCGGTCGCGCTCCCGCCCCGTCCAGAGGTTGCACCCGGCGAAGCGGCAGAACACGGCCGGCCGGCCGACGTTCGAGCCCTCGCCCTGGAGGGTATAGAAGATTTCCTTGACGGTGTACGACACGACGTGAGATCGAGGGGCGTGGAATGTGAGATGGACGGCGCAGGGCGTGAGCGGTGAGACGGGATTAGCAGTCTCACGCCTCGCGCCCTCCGCCTCCCGCTTGCGTGGTCCGCTCGTCGCCCACCGGCGTCAGGTGGTCGTGCTGGAAGGGCGGTTGGTAGGCGGCCGGGTCGGTGCGGCCGCCGGCGGCGAAACCGGCGAGGCGCAGGTGGCAGGCGTCGCAGCGGCCGCACGCCTCGCCCGACGGCGAGGGGTCGTAGCAGCTCGTCGTCAGGGCGTAGTCCACGCCGAGCCGCTCGCCGAGGGCGATGATGTCGCGCTTGCCGAGGTGGAGCAGCGGGGCGCGGATCCGGAGGCGCGTGCGCCCCTCGACGGCGGCCGCCGTCGCGAGGTTGGCGAGCCGCTCGAAGGCGTCCACGAACTCGGGCCGGCAGTCGGGGTAGCCGGAGTAGTCGAGCGCGTTGACGCCGATGAAGATGTCGGCCGCGCCGAGCACCTCGGCCCAAGCGAGAGCGAAGGAGAGAAAGATCGTGTTGCGTGCCGGCACGTACGTCACCGGAATGCCGTGCGCGATCTGCCGGCCGGATCGGTCCTTGGGCACCTCGAGGGCATCGCTCGTCAGCGCCGAGCCGCCGAACGTCGCGAGGTCGATGCTCACGACCTCGTGACGCGTGACGACGTAGCGGCGGGCCACGCGCCTCGCCGCCTCCACCTCGTGCGCGTGGCGCTGGCCGTAGCGGAAGGTGAGGGCGTGCACGTCGAAGCCCTCCTCGACGGCGAGGGCGAGCGTCGTCGTCGAGTCGAGGCCGCCGCTGAGGAGGAGGACGGCCTTCGGGCGGTCGTGGGGTGTCGGGGCGCTCACTCGTCGAAGCTTAAGGGATTCGGCCCGGGCGGGGCAGCGCGCCGCCGCGCGGCGGCGTAAGTATCATCCGGGGACCGGGCAACGCCGCCCGCCCAGCACGCTCCCGCACTCTCGGAGCCGAGTCACCCGACACCGGGTCTGCCCATGTCTTCCCGTCTCGCCGATTCGCGCCCGTCGCCCGCTTCATCGTCCGGCCCGCGGCCGGCGGGGTCCCGCTGGCTTCGCCGCACGCTTCTCGCCGCCGCGCTGCCGGCGCTCGGCTGCGCGCGCGCGGCGACGACGCCGTCGCCGACCCCCGCCCCGCAAGCCGCCGTGCCGGCCCCGCCGACGTCCGCCGCCGAGCTGATCGCGCGGATGCACGACCGCTACGAGGGGAAGTGGTACCGCACGATGACCTTCCTCCAGAACAACACGCTCTACCGCACCGGGGGAGGGGAGGACCGCAGCCAGTGGATGGAGTACATGGCGATCCCGGGGCGGTTGCGCATCGAGTACCCGCCGGCGACGTCCCGCAGTGGCGTGCTGTACGAGAACGGGCGCGTGCACGCCTTCAACGCCGGGAAGCGGCTGCAGACGCAGACGCGCATCCACCCGCTGCTGCTGATGGGCGGCGACGTGTACGCCATCCCGCCCGAGGTGACCCTGCGCCGCCTCGATTCGCTCGGCGTGGACCTCGCGAAGTTCCGCAGCGACACGCTGAGCGGCGTGCCGGTCTACGTGGTCGGCGCGGCGGCGGGAGACTCGACCTCGGCACAGGTATGGGTGGAGGCCGACCGGCTCGTCACGCTGCGCGTCGTCGAGCGCGAGACGCGGGGCGACCGGACGGTGGTCACCGACTCGCGCTTCGCGAAGTACCAGGAGATGGACGGCGTGCTGGTGGCAACGGAGAGGCTGATCATCCGCGACGGTCGGCCCGTGTTCAAGGAGGAGTACGCAGACGTGAAGCTCGACGTCCCGCTCGACAGCAGCCTGTTCGATCCCGAGAAGTGGAACGACGCGAAGCACTAGTGTCATGCCTTCACACCCGACCCATCGAGTCTTGTCACTGAGTCGTCTCCTCATCCTCGCCGCGGTGTTGCCGACCACGGCGCTCGCCCAGCAGCGTGCCTCGTCGCCGTCGGCCCGCGCCGGCGCCGCGGCGTCGGGCCTTCCGCTCAAGCACGACCCGCGTCCGACGACGGCGGCGATCACCGCGGCCGACCTCATGACGCGCCTCTACGTCTACGCCGACGACTCGATGCTCGGCCGCCAGGCGGGGACGGAGAACAACACGCGGGCGACGGCCTACATCGCCGCCGAGCTGCGCCGGCTAGGCCTCGAGCCGGCGGGCGAGGGCGGCACGTTTTTCCAGGACGTGCCGATCGTGCGCCGCGGCTACGCCGACAGCTCGGTGCTCGTCGCGGGCAGCGAGCGGCTGACGATCTGGAAGGACTTCGCGCCGGCGAACCGCCGCGGCGTGCCGCGCCCGCTCGACGAAGCGCGGGTCGTATTCGGGGGGACATACGGCGATACGGCGGGGGCGCTGTCGCGGGAGCAGATGAAGGGGAAGCTGGTCGTCTTCCTCCCGCCGGGGGCGGCGATCGCGCAGGCGGCGATGACGCGCCTGCGCGCCGAGAGCCCGCTCGCCGAGGCGGCCGGCATGGCGATCGTCGGCCTCGAGCAGCTGCCGGCGGCGTCGCTCGCCGTCTTCCGCCAGCCGACGCTCGGTCTGCGCGCCGCAGCGTCGTCGGCGCCGCCGGTGCCGGTGAGCCTCATCGTCACGCGCCGGGCGGCCGAGCGGCTGCTCGGCGTGCCGCTGGAGGGCGCGCGCGTCGGGACGACCGGGCGTGCGGTGACGGGGACACTGGCGCTCGTCGAGACGCCGGCGCCGGCGCGCAACGTCGTCGCCCTACTTCGCGGCCGCGACCCGGCGCTGCGCGGCCAGTACGTGGCGATCGGCGCACACAACGACCACGTCGGCTTCAACCGTACGCCCGTGGACCACGACTCGCTGAAGGCGTTCAACGCCGCGGCGTGGGCGATGGCGGGGAAGTACGCCGGGCTGCCGCCGCTCTCGCGCGAGCGGCGTGCGTCCATCGTGGTGAACGTGGACAGCCTGCGCCGGGTCGCGCCGCCGCGCCCGGACTCGATCGCCAACGGGGCGGACGACGATGGCTCGGGGAGCGTGGCGGTGCTGGAGATCGCCGAGGCGATGGCGCGCGCGCCGCAGCGGCCGCGGCGCTCGGTGCTGTTCGTCTGGCACACGGCGGAGGAGCTCGGCCTGCTCGGCTCGCGCTGGTTCACCGACCACCCGACCGTGCCGCGCGACTCGATCGTCGCCCAGATCAACATCGACATGATCGGGCGCGGGGGCGCGGCGGACACGCGCGGCGGCGGGCCGGACTACCTCGGCCTCGTCGGCTCGCGACGGCTCTCCTCGGAGCTGGGCGACCTGGTGGAAGCGGTCAACCGCGCCCAGCGGCGCCCGCTCGCCTTCGACTACGGGCTCGACGCCAAGGGGCACCCGGAGAACATCTACTGCCGGAGCGACCACTACAACTACGCGCGCTACGGCATCCCGATCGTGTTCTTCTTCACGGGGCTGCACGGCGACTACCACCAAGTCACCGACGAGCCGCAGTACATCGACTACCCACACCTCGAGCGGATCACGCGCTTCATCGGCGACCTGACGACGCGGGTCGCGAACCTGCCGCGGCGGCCGGTCGTGGACGGAGAGAAGCCGGACCCGGCGGGGGTGTGCCGGCAGTAGGGGAGACTGGACCAGCCACTCAGACGGGGCGGTTGCTGGTCACTGGTTGCTGGTCACTGGTTGCTGGTCACTAGTAACGGCGAACCCCCGGGATGCCTCTAGGAGCATCCCGGGGGTTCCCGCTTCTACCAGTAACTAGGAACCAGTGACTAGTAACTAGTGACCCCCCCTACGAGGTTCTCAGTCCCCCCACGAGGCCCTTTAGCTGCGTGCTCCCCGCCAGCAGTTGCGTCGAGGCGGAGCTCATCTGCTCGCAGGCGGCGCTCTGCTCCTGGGTCGCGGCGCTCACCTCGGCGGCGGAGACGGCGTGCGCTTCGGCGGTGCCAGCGATCGAGGCGATGCCGGCGACGGCGTTCGTCACCGCCTGCACATTCCACTGGGCCGCGGCGGTCACGTCGAACGCCGCCTCGCGCGTCCGGCTCGCCGCGCCGCCGATCGTCGTCAGGGCGCCGTCGATGTCGCGCGAGACGGTCTCGATCTCGGCGACGCGGGCGACCCCCAGCTCCATCGCCTGCGACGTGCTGGCGACGCGCGCCGTGACGATCGCCGTCATCTGGACGACGTCGTCGGCGGCCTGCTGCGCCTGCTCGGCGAGCTTGCGCACCTCGTCGGCGACGACGGCGAAGCCGCGGCCGGCGGCGCCGGCGCGCGCCGCCTCGATCGCCGCATTGAGGGCGAGCAGGTTCGTCTGCTCGGCGATCCGGCTCACCGTGCCGACAAAGCGGTTGATGTCCTCGGCCGTGCGGTTGAGGACGCCGACTTCGGCCGACGCGCTGCGCACCGTGTTGCGGACGTCCATGAGGATCGAGAGGGCGCGCACGATCTCGGCGCGCTTGGCCTGCGCCTGCTCCTCGATCGTCGCCGCGAGCTTGCCGACCTCCTCGGCGCCGGCGAGCACGCCGTCGGCCCGCTCGCGCATGCTGCCCAGCGCGTCGTCCACCGCGCGAAGCTGCTTCACCTGCGACTCGGCGCCGGTGGAGACCTCCGCCATCGCCGCCGCCATCTGCCCCGCAGCGAGCGAGATCTGCTCGGTGACCGAGGCGAGGTCATGCGCCGAGCCCGCGACATCGTCGGCCGTCGAGGCGGCGACGGCGACGACGCGCGACAGCGACTCCCCCGTCTGGTTCATCGCCCCGGCGAGCGTCTGGAACTCGCCCGGCATCGCCGCCGTCGTGCGCACGGCGAGGTTGCCCTGGCTCAGCTCGCGCGCGTGGTGGACGAGCGAGCGGAGTGGCCCGTAGATCGAGCGCACGGTGCCGAAGACGATCGCGAACGCGAGCAGGAGGGCGAAGACGATGACCGTGACGAGCGTCGCGGCCCGTCCCGAGGCGTCGCCGCGCAGGCGCCGGGAGGCGCTCGCGAGCTCCGTCGCGCGGAGCTGGCCGAGCCGCTCGACGTCGGCGAGCAGTGCGGTGGCGATCGGCTTCGCGCGACCGGCGACGGCGGCGGCTTCGGCGCGGCGCCCGAGGTCGGCGAGGCGGTGGGCGAGGGCATACGTGACCTCGAGCTGGGAGAGCCGCGTGTCCACCTCGGCGATGAGCGCGATCTCCTCGCGGGTCTGCGCGCCGCGCTGGTTCATCGCGCGCTGCACGCGATGGGCGCTGAAGCCGAAGCGCCGGAATTGCGCCTGCGACGCGGAATCGCGGGTGGCGAGGTAGTGGTCGGCCGCCTGGATCTCCTGGGCGATGTCCGTCGTCAGCTGGGCCGAGAGCTGCGACTGGCCCTGTACGCCGGCGAGCGTCTCGCCGATCGCGCTCGACATCGCGGTCAGGGAGAGCCATCCCCACAGGCCGGCGGCCGCGAGGAGCGCCATCAGCATCGTGAAGCCGACCCACAAGCGCCGCTTGATCGTTCCGCTGCCGTGGCGCGAGAGGGGTCCCGCGGTGAGCGCGGGGTTAGCCATCCACTGCTCGGTCGTCGCCGGGATCGCCGGTTCGCCGCGCCGTTCGTCGGGCGGGGTCGGCGCGGGCGGCAGGGAGCTCGCGCCGGGCGTGTAGGGGCCGCCGAGCGGCGGCGTCGGACGGCGGGTCGGGGCGCTCACGGCGTCCGCTCCGCGACGAGGAGCGCGCCGCGCCGGACGCGCGTCATGACGATGCCGCGGCCGAGCGGGTCGCCGCTGGCGTGGAAGCGGATCGGGCCGGTAACGCCGGCGTGCCCGCCGCGGTCGGCGAGCGTGGCGAGGAAGTCGCGCACCGCGGCGCGGTCGGTGCCGCGCTCGGAGACGGCCTTCGCGAGGAGCATCGTGGCGTCGTAGGCGAGGGCGGCGTTGCCGTCGGGGTCCAGGTGGTAGCGATCGCGGAAGGCGGCGACGAATCGTCGCGCCTCGGGGCGCGGGTCCTCGGCGGTGAACGGCGAGCCGACGTACACGCCCTCGGCGGCTACGGTGTCGGCCACGACGCCCGCCCATCCATCGCCGCCGACGAAATCGGTGCGAAGGCGCTGACGGCGCGCCTCGCGCAGCAGCCCGATGCCGGAGCGCTCGGTGCCGGCGACGAAGACGATGTCGGGCGCGCGCTCCTTGAAGTAGGCGACGTAGGGCTCGAAGTCGGTCGCGTCCTCGGCGATCGGGTCGATGCTCACGACCTCGCCGTCGAAGTTGCGGCGGAAGGACTCGGTGAGGCCGCGGCCGTAGCTGTTGTTCTCGTAGAGGATGGCGGCGCGCGTCCGCCCCAGGCGGCGGGCGAATCGGGCAATGTCGAGCCCGTTCGTCGAGTCGCTCGAGATCGTGCGAAAGACCCACGACGAGATCCCCGTCAGGTCGGGGGAGGTGGCCGTGGTCGCAACAGCGGTCAGCCGGCCGTCGTAGATTCGCGCCGCGGCGACCATCGCGCCGGAGTTCACGTGGCCGACGACGGCGACGACCGACGGGTCGGCGACGAACTCCTGGGCGATCGCGGCGGCCTTGGCGCCGCTCCCCTCGTCGTCGCGGGCGAGGAGGCGCAGCGTCCGGCCGCCGACGCCGCCGGCGGCGTTGAGCTCGGCCACGGCGAGGTCCATTCCCCGCTTGTTCATCTGCCCGTAGCCGGCCGTCCATGGACCCGCGGCGCCGAAGACGACCTCGCCCCCCGCACCGGCGCGGCGGCCGCACCCGGTGGCGGCGATGAGGAGGAGGAGCAGGGTCCCGGCGGCGTACCGGGCGCGGGGGAGGGAACAAGGCGCGCGATCGCCGTCGTGCGGCGCGCAGTGCGTCGAGGCGTGCTGCGTCGCACGCCGGCCTTCGATCGCCGTCAACCGAGCCTCCGAGAGTGAATCGCGAGTCCCCGCCCGACCTCCGCCACCTGCTGGATGGACGACAGGTCCAAAGGGGCGTCACCCCGGGCGCCGCCTTGACTTTTTCTAATGGAAGCGGGGGTAAACGTGCCGCACTCGTTTATCCATGGGCGCCCATGGACGGGGCGGGAGCGGACGCTGCCCGCGGCGGCCGTGGACGGCCGAGGTTGGCACCGGACGTGCGCTCCTGCGGCCTGTCGTCAACTCGAGGGCGCGCAGCACGATGTTGATTCTGGTCACTGGGGGAACCGGGGTCGTCGGTCAGGCCGCGGTCACGGCGCTGGTGGACGCCGGCCACGGGGTGCGACTCTTCTCGCGCCACGCCGACGAGGAGGTGCGCACGTGGCCGCGCGGCGTCGAGGCGCGCGCCGGGAGCGTGGACGACCCACGGGCGCTGACCGGCGCCGCCGACGGCTGCGACGTCGTGCTGCATCTCGTCGCGATCGTTCGCGAGAGTCCGCCCGAGGCGACGTTCGAGGCGGTGAACGTCGAGGGGACGCGGCTGGTGCTCGCCGAGGCGGAGCGGGCGAGCGTGCGCCGCTTCGTGTACATGTCGTCGCTCGGCGCAGATCGCGGGAAGTCGGGCTACCACCGCTCGAAGAAGGCGGGAGAAGAGCTGGTGCGCGCGTTCCGCGGCGAGCACGTCATCCTCCGGCCGGGCAACGTCTACGGGCCGGGCGACGAGGTCATCTCCCTCCTTCTCAAGATGATGCGCACGCTGCCCGCGGTCCCCGTGATAGACGGCGGCGACCACGAGTTCCAGCCGATGTGGGTCGGCGACCTCGCGCAGACGGTCGTGCAGGCGGTGGAGCGCGGCGACCTGGCCGGGAAGACGCTCGAGATGGCCGGTCCGGACCGGACCTCGATGAACGACCTCATCGACCGGCTGTCGAAGATCACCGACCGCCGGGTGATGCGCCTGCCGATGCCGGGGTTCCTCGCGGCGTGGGGCGCGCAGCTGGGCGAGAAGCTCGGCTTCGACACCCCCGTCTCCGTCGGGCAGATCCAGATGCTCGAGGAAGGGAACGTGATAGACGACCCGTCACAGAACGCGCTGACGACGGTCTTCGGCGTGAAGCCGACGGGCCTCGACGACGGTCTGCGGCTGCTCGCCGACGCGCTCCCCGAGCAGCTCCCCGACGACGGGATCGGCGGGCTGAAGCGGCGTCGCGTGTGGGCGGACATCGTCCGCTGCAAGCTCACTGCCGAAGATCTGTTCGAGCGGTTTCGCGCGCGGTTCGCCGAGATCACGCCCTGGCACATGGAGATCGGCGCCGAGCCGGGCACGCCGAAGGAGCCGCGCGAGGGGGAGACGCTCACGATGCACCTCCCGATGCGCGGCAACGTGCAGGTGCGGATCGAGGAGCTCGCGCCGCGGCGCATGACGCTCGTCACGCTCGAGGGGCATCCGCTCGCCGGCGCGGTGCGCTTCCGCTGCGAGCCGCACGGTGGCGCGATCCGGTTCGAGGTCCAGGTGCACGACCGCGCGTCGAACCTCGCCGACTGGGTGATGATGACCACCGTCGGCAATCACGTGCAGCGCATGACGTGGAAGGAGCTCGTCGAAGCGGTCGTGCGCGAGAGCGGCGGCGAGGCGCCCGACGGCGTGCAGCACGCGTCCGAGACCGTCTCGGGGGAGGACGCCGAGCAGATCGAGGGGTGGCTGAAGGAGCTGGTGGTGGAGCGGAAGAGGGAGGAGCGCGGGTGAGAGGAGCGAGGGTGCGCGGTGCGAGGGAAGAGCGCGGATATGCGTGCGGGGGTCGCTCTCCGGAACATCTAACACCGACACCCGCGCTCTGCCCTCATCCTCGATCCGGCCCGGCCGCTTCCGTCTCCTCTTCCATGTAATCCACCACCGCGTTTCCCCGATACGTGCAGTGCTCGCCGCAGCCGAGCCGGTAGCGGTTGCGGGCGAACCAGCGGTAGAAGCGCTCGACGAGCGGGCGGACGAAGGGGATCGCGAAGACCCACGAGAGCAGGCGACCCTTAGGAAGTGCGTCGAGGATCGTCTCGAGGGCATCGGCGCCCTGCCAGGTGTGGCCGGCGCGGTTGATGACCTGGATGCTCTCGGCGTAGGCGCGCGTCGGGATCCAGGGAAAGCGCGCGCGGATGCCCGGTGACTGCGAGGGGACGATCTCGAGCTCCTGGCGCCGGTCCCACTTGGTGAGCAGCCGGGCGAGTCGCGTGCACACCTTGCAGTTCCCGTCGTACACCACCGTGTAGGCACGCCCCAGTCCGACGCTGGCGTCGGGAAAGCGCGACGCGGCGGCGTCGCGCGGCACGCCGTCCACCGTGAACGTGACGACGGGTACGGTGGACGCGCTCACGGTGTGTGCTCGGCGCCGGGGGCGAGCGCCGGGCTCGGGACGGCCGCAGGGGTGCCGCTCACCGCGGAAGCGCTGGCGCCGTCGGCACGAGGCGCGACGGCGGCCCGCTCGACCAACGCGTCGGCGCGAGGCGCGACGGGCGCGACGGGCGCGACGGGCGCGACGGGC
>Ga0307406_10002291_pt1 | contig 10418 bp, 8 predicted proteins | sample 322Cmetagenome_3_FD_203706 | JGI IMG/M metagenome (GOLD analysis project Ga0307406, IMG submission 203706) | Maize rhizosphere microbial communities from greenhouse at UC Davis, California, United States - 322HYB-C-2 | ecosystem: Host-associated > Plants > Roots > Rhizosphere > Soil | place... | reverse complement strand
CCGCGCTGCCTCCTCAATGCAGGCAACAGCGGTGACCTGGGCCGAGGCGTCGGGGTCGACGCGTACGAACGGCATCAGACTAGGGTGCCGTACTCGGCCGCGACCACGCCACGCATTTTCGAGACGACGTTTTAGGCCGCGCATAATCCCGGGTGTTACAGTGACGACGTGGCAAGCACCCAGCGCCGTTTCGCGCTGCTTCTCCTCGGCTGCCGCAGCGAGGCCCAGTAGGGGCCGGCATCCTCGCTGCGGAGTCTTGACGTGCTTCCGGTCCGCTCCACATCTACCAGCGAGGAATCATGTCAGACATTGCCACGTCCGCGGCTTCTAGCGGTTCATCTTCGTTCGGCACGAAGGTACAAAACGAACCCGTACAGCAGCCCAGCCCCATGCCCTTTCACCGCTATCGGCCGTTCACCCCAATTGATCTTCCAGATCGCACCTGGCCGTCTAATGTGATCACCAAGGCGCCACGTTGGTTGTCAACTGATCTTCGTGACGGCAACCAGGCGCTTATCGATCCGATGACGCCTGCCCGCAAGCACAAAATGTTCGAACTGCTGGTTCAGTTGGGCTACAAGGAGATCGAGATCGGATTTCCCTCTGCCAGCCAGACCGATTTCGACTTCGTCCGGCAGCTGATTGAGCAGGACAAGATCCCCGACGATGTGGTCGTCTCGGTGCTGACCCAGGCCCGTGAAGATCTCATCGAGCGCACCGCAGAATCGATAGTGGGTGCCAAGACCGCAACCATTCACATGTACAACGCCACAGCGCCCTTGTTCCGCCGCGTGGTCTTCCATGTCGACAAGGCCGAATGCATTGCACTGGCAACGCGGGGCACCGAGCTGGTGATGAAGTACGCCGAGCAGTACCTGGGCGACGTCGAGTTCGGGTACGAGTATTCGCCGGAGATCTTCACGGGCACAGAGATGGAGTTTGCGGTCGAGGTCTGCAACGCCGTCATGGATGTTTGGCAACCGTCGCAGGGCCGAGAGATCATCTTGAACCTGCCGGCCACTGTCGAGATGGCCACGCCCAACGTCTACGCCGACCAGATCGAGTGGTTCAGCCGGCACATACACAGCCGTGAGCATGTCGCCATCTCGCTGCATCCGCACAACGACCGTGGCACCGCGACTGCGGCAACCGAGCTGGCCTTGATGGCTGGCGCCGATCGGGTCGAGGGCTGCCTGTTCGGTCATGGCGAGCGCACCGGCAATGTCGACTTGGTCACGCTGGGCATGAACCTGTTCTCACAAGGGATTGATCCCAAGATCAACTTCTCCCACATCGACGAGATTCGTCGCACCGTGGAGTACTGCACCAACCTGCCGGTCCACCCGCGCCACCCTTACGCAGGCGACTTGGTCTACACCGCGTTCTCCGGCAGTCACCAGGACGCGATCAAGAAAGGCCTGGAGGACCTGGAGAAGCGCGCCCAGGCGCAAGGCATCAGCGTCCGCGAGATCGCGTGGCAAGCACCCTATCTGCCAATCGATCCGTTTGATGTCGGCCGGACCTACGAAGCGGTCATCCGGGTGAACTCCCAGTCCGGCAAGGGCGGAGTGGCCTACATCATGAAGTCCGAGCACAACTTGGACCTGCCGCGACGGCTGCAAATCGAGTTCTCCAAGGCGGTACAGGCGCACACCGACGCGGGCGGGGGCGAGGTTAGCCCGAGCAGGCTCTGGGAGATCTTCCAGTTCGAGTATCTCGAGCCGGACAGCCCGTTGCGACTCGTGAGCGTGTCGACAGCATCGACCGCAAATGGCCAAACCTCCCTTACCGCCCAGGTTGTGGCAAGAGGTTCAATCCAGACGATCACTGGCGAAGGAAATGGGCCAGTGTCGGCGTTTGTGGACGCTATCTCCACACTTGAGCACCACGTACGCGTGCTGGACTACACCGAGCATGCGCTGTCCTCCGGTGGTGACGCGCTCGCTGCGGCGTACGTGGAATGTGAGGTCGGAGAAGGCGAAGACAGCATGGTCGTATGGGGAGTAGGGATGGACGCAAACATCGTTACCGCCTCACTCAAGGCCGTTACCTCGGCCATCAACCGAGTGAGGTAACAGCAACTCCCCATATCAAAATGAAGGTTCCCGCCGCTCAATACGGCGGGAATTTTCATTATCGGAAGCCATTGGCTGCTGTCCGTGCCGGAGCGGTTGGAGAGTAGATCCAGGCCCGGAAGAAGGGCCCAAGATCAACTGTGGTGTACGACTGGGCATCGGCCATCCAATCCTCGAGCGTGCGACTCCCCGGATCTTGAGCCCAATCCCTGGACATCTTCAAGAACGCCTCGTCACCCATCACATTGCGCAGCGCCTGCAGCGCCATCGGACCGCGTAGGTAAACGGCGTCGAAAAGATGTGCTCTGCCAGGGTCGATCATGGTGATCTTCCAAAAGTCGTCATCGTCTTTGAGTCGTTCGTACGCCCGATTCAAAATGTCGTTGGCCTTGCGGCCGCCTATTCGCTCCGAAGCTCCCCACTGGGCCCACGACGCGTAACCCTCGGTCGTGAAGATGTCATTCCATTGCCGCACGGTGACGTTGTCGCCGAACCACATGTGGGCCAGTTCGTGGGTGAGCAGTCCTGGCTCGAAGTTCTTGTCCAAGATGGACCGCGCGTCGTATACCGGCCGGGTTTGGGTCTCCAGCCCGCCAAACAACAGCTTGTGTACCGGGACAACGCCACCGATCTCGGTAAATGGATAGGGGCCGAACATCGTCTCCAGCGTTCGGATTCGCGACCCTGAGCTCATCAGGGCTGCAAATGCAGTCTTCCGTTGCTCGGGCGAAAGCTTTTCAGACACAGCGTAGAGGTAGGGCAGTCCATGATCGCTGCCGCGCCGGAGCTCGTACTGACCGATGGTCATGAAGTTCAGGTATGACGCCATCGGCTGTCGGGCGATCCAGTGCCAGGTGTCGAAGTCCTTCTCGTTGCCACTGTCCGCCGACTCCAGGCGGCCAACGCTAATGGCCTCCATGCCCGCTGGCACCCTCATCGAGACATCCATCAATGCCGGGTCCGATGGGTGATCATTAGCCGGATACCACCACGCAGAGCTCTCCGGCTCACCGGCTATGGTCCATTCGCCATCGGTCGACCACCAAGGATGTACATCGCCCTGCTGAATGTCACCGGGCTTGCCCGAGTAACCGACCACCACCTGGAATGTGCCACTGGCGGCGATCGGTTGTGCCGGCTTGACATAGACATCAGAGAAGCCTCTCGCAATGGACTCAGCGGGCACCCCATTGACGCTGACCTTGTCGGTGTGGAGGGCCAGGTCGAAGTAGAACGAGTTGAGATGCTGAGTAGCGCGCGCATTGATGGTCGTCGTCCCGGTGATGGTCTGGGTGCGCGGATCCCAGTTGATCATGATCTGGTACTTGGTCACGTCGTAGCCGCTGTTGCCGGCCTGCGGGTAGTAAGGATCGCCGAGTCCAGGTTGTCCGTCAGTGGCATTGGGATCCAGTGGCGGTGGCGTCGTCACGCTGCTCGGAGGCTGCCGCGTCCGGCTCATCGTCCAAGCCAAACCGAGCGGTGCCGCCATGACAGCCAGCAAGATCACCGGCATGATCACCGCGAGTACGTATGCCGCCCTGTGGGGTCGCTGCAACGGCGGCCGTTGCGGCATGGCTGGCCGAGGGGGCGGCGCGGCCAGGAATGGTTGTGACTCTTGGGGCGGAGCCCACCTCGGGTCAACGCTCGACATGCGCCAGGGATCTGAGATTGCGGTCCAGGTGCCAGGAGATGAAGGCGGCGGTAATTCCGCTCGCCTCTCGTGCCACGTGATCAGCCACTTCGCGCGTGTCGTGCCAACGGCCTGCCAGCAGCGCACCCAGTAGCGGCAACGTCTCTGGTGCAGGCCGCGCCGCTCCGGCGGGGCGGCATCGCTCACAGACAGCGCCGCCCAGCGCGGGAGAAAATGCCCGGTGAGGCCCAGCTATGCCGCAGCGTGTGCAGTCGGTAAACGACGGCGCATACCCGGCAACGGCTAACGCTCGCAGCAGATAGGAATCCAAGATCAATGTTGCCGGACGTGGTCCGTCAGAGGTGCCCTGATTCAGGGCTCGCAGGGCTCCGACGAGAAGCAGATACTGCTGAAGTGCTGGTTCGGACTCCTCGACCACCAAGCGGTCGGCGGTTTCTAGCATCACCTGACCGGCGGTGTAGGCGGGATAGTCATCGGCAAGCGGCTCACCGAAGGCGTCTAGCGATTCGACTTGGGTGATGATGTCCAGCGAGTGCCCGATGGCAAGCTGCAGGTCGATGTGGGAGAACGGTTCAAGTCGAGCGCCGAACTTCGACGTGGTGCGGCGTACCCCTTTTGCTACCGCGCGAATCTTGCCATGGCGTCGGCTCAGCATGGTGATGATTCGATCGGCCTCGCCGAGCTTGTGCGTGCGAAGAACCACTGCTTCGTCACGATAAGTCGGCACCTCGATATTGTCCCTGACGTGGCCAAGCTTTCCCCGACTGCGCCGCGCTCGACGCCGGCCCCACATCCCAGCGGCGCCCGCGCGCCGCAGATCCCACGAGATCGGCTGCCGACTCATGTGGCGATCGTGATGGATGGCAATGGCCGCTGGGCGAAGGCCCGCAACCTGCCGCGGACCGAAGGCCATGCCCGCGGTGAGGCGTCGCTGTTCGACGTGATCGAGGGGGCGATCGAGATCGGGGTGAAGTATCTCTCCGCGTACGCCTTCTCCACCGAGAACTGGAACCGTTCGCCGGATGAGGTTCGTTGGCTGATGGGCTTCAACCGTGATGTGATCAGACGGCGGCGCGACCAGCTCGATGCCATGGGGGTGAGGGTGCGCTGGGCCGGCCGGAGGCCGCGCCTGTGGCGTAGCGTGATCAGCGAGCTCGAAGACGCCGAGCGTCGCACTGTCGGCAATGATGTCCTTACTTTGCAGTTCTGCGTGAATTACGGGGGTCGGGCCGAGATCGTAGACGCCACACGGCGGATCGCGCTGCTGGCCGCTGAGGGGCGACTGAATCCACGCAAGCTCACCGAGGAGCGATTCCGGCATTTCCTCGATGAGCCCGATATTCCCGACGTCGACCTCTTCGTTCGCTCCTCGGGAGAGCAGCGGACGTCCAACTTCTTGCTGTGGCAGAGCGCCTACGCGGAACTGGTGTTCCTTGATCGGTTGTGGCCTGATTTCGACCGTCGTGATCTTTGGCGAGCGATCGAGGCGTACGCTCAACGCGATCGGCGCTATGGCGGAGCGGTGCCCAATGTGGTAGCCACCGAGACCTGAATCCCTTCCGTGCGGTTGAACGTCTTCGCACGTTTGGTGGGAAACGTGCGGTTCCGGGTCCGTGGGGCCGTACTTCTCGCGACTTCCGGTGGAAACGTACGGCCTGCACCTCCTGTACCGGCGGTTCTCTTCAGGGCACCAGCGTCAGCAGCTATTGCAGGTGCCGAAGATCTCGAGATCATGACTGATCTCCCGGAAGCCGTACTCCACGGCAACGGCATTTGCCCACCGTTCGACCGCCGGTCCGGATACCTCGACCGTGCGACCACACACACGGCAGACGAGATGATGATGATGGCCTGTCGAACATCGGCGGTACGCGGTCTCGCCCTCGTTGGTACGGATGGCGTCAAGTTCCCCGGCATCGGCCATGAGCTGCAGAGTGCGATAGACCGTGGTGAGACCGATGCGTTCGCCGTGATGGCGTAAATCATCGTGAATCTGTTGCGCTGTTCGAAAGTCGTGCGGATCAGACAGGATGTCCGCGACGGCGGCTCGCTGCCGAGTGCGGCGCTGCGCGCGGGGCCGCCCGGGCGGCTCAGTGCTCATCGTAGTGATCAGCATGGGCGGCGTGGCGATGGCCTTCATGGATGAAGTCGGTATGGTCACCATGCTGTACGGCCGGATGCCCGCAGCCGGGGGCATGGCGATGAGGATGGGTCTCTGTCACTGTGTGCGGGACCATCAGTTCATCGTCATCAACCGGCTCAGGGAGTACGGCTGCGGCGTAGCGTCGCCGCAGGAGGTAGGAGATCGGCCAGCTCAGCATGAAGACCGCGATAGCCAACAGGACAATGAACGCCCCAGGCGCCGCATCTACATAAAACGAGGCCGCGGCGCCGACAACAGCTGTCGCAACGCCAATGCCGAGGGCACATAAGAGGCCGGCGGTGAAACCGCGTACCACGTTGCGCGCCGCGGCGACCGGAACCACCATCAGCGCACTTACGAGCAGTAAGCCAACGGTTCGCATTGCCAGTGCGACAGTGACAGCGGCGAGGCTGACAACCGTGATGTGGTAGAGCCGCACCCGCAGACCCTGAGTGCGAGCAAATTCCTCGTCGGTCGAGACAGCGTACAGCTGTGGCGCCAGCCCAAGGGTGATCACCAAGATCACGACGGCAAGGACGGCGATCAGTCTCAGATCGCTTGGAGTCACAGTAGTGAGCGAGCCGAAGAGGTACTGCGCCAGGCCACCGGCACCGACACCAGAGATGCCGGATAGGAAGACGCCGGCGGCCAGGCCGCCGTAGAACAAGACCGCTAATCCGACGTCGCCGGTGGCTTTGCCGCGCTGCCGGAGAATCTCGACGACAACCGCACCCGCGACGCAAGCGGCGACAGCGATGGGAATGGGTGCTGCGCCGGTCAGCAGTGCTAGGCCGACGCCGGCCAGCGCAACGTGGCCGAGCCCGTCACCCAACAAACTCAGCCGGCGCTGCACGATGTAGGTGCCGATGGCCGGCGCAATTAGACCAGTGAGCAGCGCTGCGATGAGCGCCCGCTGCATGAAGGGGTAGGACAAGATCTCAATCATGGCTCGATAGCACCGCCCAACAAGGTTTCGGCGCCTTGATCATGATCTTCAACCGGCTCGACATGATCGTGATGTCCATGGCCGCCGAATCCGTGGTGGTGCTGACCAAGATCACCCAGCGCGCCGTCATGGACCACTCGACCGTCGCTCAGCACCACAGCGCGGTCAATGAGGCCGGCTAGCGACCCGACGTCGTGTAGTACAACCAGCACGCTGGTGCCCCCTTCCAGCAATCCCGCCAACACCTCTGCAAGCACCCGCTGATGCTCCAGGTCAACGCCAGATGTGGGTTCATCCAGCACCAGCAGATCTGGTTCACCGGCAAGCGCTCGGGCGACCAGCACTCGTTGCTGCTGCCCACCAGACAGTCTCGCAATGTCGGCGTTGAGCTGGTCGGACAATCCAACGAGGGCGATGGCGTTGTGCACGGCGTCCCGGTCGGTTCGGCTGAGTGGTCGGAACGGCCGCCTTCGTGCCAGCCGTCCTGCGGCGACAACCTCTTTCACCTTTGACCCTCCGAGCAGGGCTAACGAGCGCTGCGGCACATAGCCGATGCGCGACCAATCGCGGAAGTCGCGCAATGCTGAGCCGAACAGGGTTACAGCACCCCGGCGGTGGGGGAGCAGCCCGAGCAGCGTACGGACCAAGGTGGACTTTCCTGAACCGTTGCCTCCCATCAAGGCGACGGCCTCACCGGCGCCCACCGAGACGCTGACGCCGCGCAGCACCGGAAGTCCGCCACGTTCGACCGTAAGGTCCTGGGCCGCTAGCACTGTATGTGCTTCTATGAGCATCCGCCCGCCTTTCGCAGCGCCGCCAAGTTGGAGGACATGACGGACAAATAATCCTGACCACGCGACTGATCGGTGATGCCCTCGATTGGGTCGAGTACATCGGTAACCAGACCAAGATCACCGGCAATTGCTTGGGCGACGGCCGGCGACACCAAGGTCTCGGAAAAGATCGTGGTCAGACCGTGATCTTGGGCCAAGCGCTGGACCTCAGCGATCCGTGCCGGCGACGGTTCGGCGTCAGGGTTGAGCCCACTGATAGCGATCTGGGTCAGGTGATACCGCTGAGCCAGGTAGCCAAAGGCTGCGTGAGTCGTCATGAACTCGGGTCGTACGCAGTGCGCCAGGCCTAAGTGGAAGGATCGATCAAGGCTGCGCAGCTGCCTATTGAGCGTGGCTGCATTGCGCGCGTAGTCGGTCGCATGATCAGGATCGATAATCGAGAGCCGCTGCTGCACGACTCGGGCGATCCGACCAAGGGCAGTCGGATCCAGCCACACGTGGGGATCTAGAGCTGGGTGATCATCACCGGTCCGCTGTCCGGTATCAAGATCATCACTGCCGACTGCCAATGGGCGTAACGGGACAATGGTCGTGGTATCGATCACTTGGCGATTTTCGCTCTGAACTACAGCCTCGTCGACCGCCGGCTGAAAGCCTCTTTCGTAGATCACCAGTGTGGCAGTTGTCAGGCTTGCAACCTGCCGAGGGGTGAGCTCCAGGTCATGGGGCTCGGCTCCAGGCTGAGTCAGATTCATCACGGCGGCGTGGCCGCCTGAAACTCGCTGAGCGACGAACTGCAGAGGATAGAACGCAGTCACGATCGTGAGCTCACCCCGAGGCCCTGAAGAACTAGCCGGTCTGGCACTCGCGCACCCCGAGACCGCCAACAAAATGAGCATGCAGCAAAGCACACCCATCCGGGAAGCGCTAACCGACATGAGAACCATTTTCATTAAGCTGGGACACTAAATCAAATTTCCCCGGCTGATTTGAGAGAGTTTCCCTTGTGTCCAAGGACTACTTCGGCGAACGCATTGCCGAGCGCTACGACGAGACGGCTTCCGACATGTTCGACCCTTCTGCGGTCAATCCCGTTGTTGATTTCCTCGCCGATTTGGCCTTCGACGGTACCGCGCTGGAGCTCGGGATCGGTACCGGCCGGATTGCGCTACCTCTAGCACAGCGCGGTATCCGGGTACATGGCATTGATATGTCCGAGGCGATGGTAGCCAGGCTCCGAGCAAAACCGGGGGCAGAGCAGATCGATGTCACCATCGGCGATTTCGCTACGACGACCGTGCCGAGGCAATTTTCGGTTGCCTACCTGGTGTTCAACACGATCATGAATCTAACCACGCAGGACGAGCAGGTCGCGTGCTTCCAGAACGTCGCCGCGCACCTGACCCCAGGCGGCTGCTTTGTGATCGAGGTAGGCGTACCGGACCTGCAACGGTTGCCACCCGGTGAAACGGTCCGGCCCTTCACGGTAAGCGACACCAGACTCGGCTTTGACGAGTACGACATCGCGTCCCAGGGCATGATTTCCCATCACTACTGGGTCGTCGACGGCAAGCTCGAGGTGTTTTCGCCGCCCTTTCGCTACGTCTGGCCGGCTGAGCTTGATCTGATGGCGCGGCTTGCCGGCATGTCGCTACTGGAGCGCTGGGCCGGTTGGAAGCGTGAGCCGTTCAGCAGCGACAGCATGAGCCACGTCTCGGTCTGGCAGAAACCCGCGGCGGCCTAGCCGATCAGATGGTGCTCAGCTCCCGCTCGGTCGCCTCGGTGAGCCGCTCAAGGAGTCGGTCGAACACATTCGTACGGTCGAACTGCAAAGCATGCGTGCGTGCTCGCTCCGCCATCGTGGCCTGATCGTCGCTGGGCATCGTGACGGCCAGATCCAGCGCGTCGGCGATCGAATGTGGGCTGCTGACCGGAACGATCAAGGCCGTATCGCCAACGGCCTCGCCGATCCCGCCAGTGTTCGTGGTGATCACCGGTCCTCCACCCGCGAGCATCTTCTCCACTAACGCGATCCCGAAGGTCTCGACGAACTCAGGCCTCGGCTTGCTGGGCAGTACGAAAGCGGCGCAGCCAGCCATGAGATGCGGCTTCTCGTCGTCATCAACGTCGTCGAGGAAACTGATCCGGTTCGCTGCTGGCGTCGCTGCGGCAAACTCCCGTAGGTACTGCGCCTCGGGTCCATTGCCGGCGATCACAAGCTGGAGCTCCTTGCAGGCTGGGCTGGCCGTGAATCCAGTGATCAAATCATCGACGCCCTTGGCGCGGGCCAGTCTGGACAGGAAGAGCACATAGCCATCGCGCATGAGTCCTCGCCGGCTGAGGATTTCCGCTGTTTGCGCGGGCTTGATGTCGAGATAGCCGGCCGCATTTATCGCGGGGTAGGAGATCGCGACCCGCTGCCGGCAGCGTTCTGCAAAGCAGGTGCCGTGGCGAGCGTCGATCTGCTGAGCTGAGGAGATGATCAACTCCTTGGTGTACTCCGAGACGGCGACGGCCAGATCGTTGTCGAGATAGGCCGACAGCACCTGCGCGGCTCCGCCGAAGCGCCCATCGCCGGCACAGGAGCGGACCACATTGGTTACGTCGGAGCCGACTGCCTCCGCGATGGTTGCCACAGGTACCGACAGACCCGTGGAGCGAGCGACGCGTAATGCTTCGGAGACGGCAAGTGTGTGCGGGCTGAGGTAGAGCGACATGCAAACGGTAGGCACGCCGTCGGTGAACAGCTCGATGAGGCGTCCGGTCATCCCAGCGAGGTGGCGTCCGTCCACCACCTTGTAATCCCCGA
>Ga0307406_10002290_pt1 | contig 10419 bp, 6 predicted proteins | sample 322Cmetagenome_3_FD_203706 | JGI IMG/M metagenome (GOLD analysis project Ga0307406, IMG submission 203706) | Maize rhizosphere microbial communities from greenhouse at UC Davis, California, United States - 322HYB-C-2 | ecosystem: Host-associated > Plants > Roots > Rhizosphere > Soil | place... | reverse complement strand
CCGCTTGCGCCGAACGTGCTCGCGGGCGACAAGCTGCGGCCGGAGTTCGCGCAGAAAGGCGTGCGACTGTCGCGCATCATCGATCCCGAGATCTCGTATCTCTACTGGAACATGCAGGACCCGGTCGTCGGCGGGCTGACCAAGGAGAAGATCGCGCTGCGCCGCGCGATGGCGATGTCGTATCCGGTGCACGAGGACATCAAGGTCGTCCGCAACGGCCAGGCGGTGGAGGCGAGGTTCCCGATCCCGCCGGGCGTCGTCGGCCACCAGCCCAACTGGCAGCCGACGATCCGGTACGATCCCGCCGGCGCGAACGCGCTCCTCGACAAGTTCGGCTACAAGAAGGGTTCCGACGGCTATCGCACGATGCCGGACGGCAAGCCGCTGGTCGTGCGGCACAGCTCTCGACCGGATACCGCCGCGCGGCAGGTCGACGAACTGGTGAAGAAGTCGATGGACGCGATCGGCGTGCGCGTCGAGTTCCACAAGGACAAGTTCCCCGAGCTCCTGAAGCTCGAGAAGCAGTGCAAGCTGCAGAGCCGCGTCGCCTCGTGGATCGCCGACTATCCGGACGGCGACAACTTCATGCAGCTGCTCTACGGGCCGAACACGTTCCAGAGCAACAACGCGTGCGCGAAGATCCCCGAGTACGACAAGCTCTACGAACAGTCGGTGCGCACGCCGCCCGGGCCGGCGCGCGACAAGCTCTACCAGGACATGGCGCGCATCATCGAGGCCTACGCGCCGTGGCGCCTGACGATCAGCCGCTACCGCAACCAGCTCGTGAGCCCGCGCGTGCAGGGCTATCGCAAGCATCCGATCCTGCACTCGCACTGGCAGTACATCGACATCGGCACGGCGCCCAACTAACCGCGCGTCGCCGGCGGCGGCGCGGCAGGATGTCGGTTGCAGGAAGCGCTTGCACGATGTTCGTCTTTTCGTCGTCGTTTCCGGCGAAACCCGTGTGGCTCGGCCACCGGGTTTCGCCTAGACAGGCCGGGCGAAAGTAGATTTGTACTTTCGCCCGATGAACGCAGGAGGAGGGTGGTAGCAGCACGGCAGAGGAGCGCGACCAACAGAGGGGGCCGCCCGGCGAACCCGGGACGGCCCCCGATGCCGCGATGGCGACGCGCAATCCGCGTCGGTCCCCGATGCCCGAGGCCACCCTCAACGTTCCAGTCGCGCGGCGATCCCGCGGCGGCTCGGGAGAGGACATGACGGCGTACATCGTCCGACGACTGTGGCAGATGGTGCCGACGCTGCTCGGCGTCATCCTGCTCGTCTTCGTCCTGTTCAACTGGGTCGGCGGCGATCCGGCGTACGTGCTCGCCGGCAAGATCAGCAACCAGGAGCAGATCGACAACATCCGCCGCCAGCTCGGCGTCGACCAGCCGTACTACGTGCAGCTCGGCATCTTCATCAAGCAGGTGCTGACCGCCGACTTCGGCGCCTCCTGGAGCACGAACGAGCGCGTCTCGAGCATCCTCGCCACGCGCCTCGGGCCGTCGCTGACGGTGACGTTGCCGCTGCTGGTGCTCGACACGCTGATCTCGATCGCGCTCGCGCTCGCCGTGGCGTACGTTCGCGGCTCGCTCACCGACCGCCTGGTGATGATCGCCTGCACGGTCGGCCTGTCGATCTCGATCCTCGTCTACATCATCGTCTTCCAGTATTTCTTCGCCTACAAGCTCGGCTGGTTCCCGGTGCAGGGATGGGGCGACAGCTTCGGCGAGAACCTCTTCCGCTACTCGTCGCTGCCGATCCTGATTCTGCTCACCGTCAGCATCGCGCCGAGCCTGCGGCTGTACCGCACGTTCGTGCTCGACGAAGTGAACCAGGACTATGTCCGCACCGCGCGCGCGAAGGGCGTGTCCGAGAACCGCATCATGTGGATCCACGTGCTGCGCAACGCGTCGATCCCGATCATCACCAACCTGATGGCGTCGCTGCCGGGGCTCTTGCTCGGTGCATTCCTGATCGAGCGCTTCTTCTCGATCCCGGGGATCGGGCGCGAAGTGATTCTCGCGGTCGAGCGCTCCGACTTTCCGGTCATCAAGGCGATCACCGTCTACGTCGCCGCGGCGACGATCATCTCGAACCTCCTCGCCGATCTCATGTACAAGGCGGTCGATCCGCGGGTGCAGCTCAAATGAGCACGGTACTCGCAGGAACGCGACGCGCACGGCGCGACCCGGCCGTGCTCGGCGCGCACACGTCGCCGAGCCTGTGGCAGCTCGCGTGGCGGCGGCTGCGCAGCGACCGCGTCGGCATGGTGTCGCTGTCGATCGTCGTCGTGTTCGTCATCATGATGGTGCTCTCCGGCGTCGGTCTCGTCGCGAAGGACTGGGGTCGTGAGGTGGGCGTGAACTACGCGCCTCCGACGTTCGTCGGCGCCGACGAAGCGACGACGGCCGGGGGTGCGACGACGGGCGCCCCGACCGGCACCACGGCGGCGAGCGACTTCCATTCGAGCGTCGTCGACCCGATCGGCGACGTCATCGCCGAGCTCAAGGGCGAAGCGCCGGCGGCGACCGGTGCGGCGGGCGGCAGTGTCGATCCGCTCGCCGATGTCATGGCCGACATCCGTTCCGGCAAGGGCGGGACGGCATCCAGCGCGGTCGCGCCCGAAGCGCGCGCGGCGACGTTGCCCTTCGGCGGCGACAAATGGGGCCGTGACGTCATCAAGAAGACGATCAAGGGCTCGGAGACGTCGATCTTCGTCGGGCTGGCAGCGGCTTTCGTCGCGACGTTCATCGGCACGCTGCTGGGCGCGCTGGCCGGCTACTACGGCAAGTGGGTCGACGACCTGCTGAACTGGTTCTACAGCGTCTTCAGCTCGATTCCCTACCTGCTGCTGATCCTTGCCGTCGCGGCGGTGCTGCAGCAGAAGGGAACGTTCACGATCATCCTGATCCTCGGGCTCACCGGCTGGACCGGCGTGTTCCGCCTGATCCGCGCCGAGTACCTGAAGCACAAGGGCCGCGAGTACGTGCAGGCCGCGGATGCGATCGGCGCGTCGAACGCGCGCCGCATGTTCGTGCACGTCTTCCCGAACGTGTCGCACGTCGTGCTCGTGCAGCTGTCGATCCTCGTCGTCGGCTTCATCAAGGCCGAGGTGATCCTGTCGTTCCTCGGCTTCGGCGTTCCCGTGGACGTCGTGTCGTGGGGCTCGATGCTGAACGAGGCGCAGAACGAGCTGATCCTCGGCAAATGGTGGCAGCTGGTGGCGGCCGGGACCGCGATGGCGATCCTCGTCACCGCCTTCAGCCTGTTCACCGACGCGCTGCGCGACGCGCTCGATCCCAAGCTCAAGGGATTGAAGGGCCATTGACGGTTGCGCGAACGGCGAAGCGGAGAAACGATGACGACGGTTGACGAATCCGCGAGCGGGCCGCTGGTGAGCGTGCGGAACCTGCGCGTGTCGTTTCGCCTCGGCGGCAACGAGACGTTCGAGGCGGTGCGCGGCATCTCGTTCGACATCCCGCGCAACGCGACCGTCGCGCTCGTCGGCGAGTCCGGGTCGGGCAAGAGCGTGAGCTCGCTCGCGATCCTCGGCCTGCTGCCGCCGGAGAACTCGATCGTCCACAAGGGCAGCGAGATCCGCTACAACGGCCGGAATCTCGTCGGCTTCTCGCAGCGCTCGCTGCGGCGGCTGCGCGGCGCCGACATCTCGATGATCTTCCAGGAGCCGATGACCTCGCTGAACCCGGTGTTCACCGTCGGCTACCAGCTCGAGGAAGTGCTTCACCTGCACCGCCGCATGTCCGGCAGCGCCGCGCGCAAGCGCGCGATCGCGCTGCTCGACGAGGTCGGCATTCCCGACCCGGCGTACAAGATCGACGCGTTCCCGTCGCAGCTGTCCGGCGGCCAGCAGCAGCGCGTCATGATCGCGATGGCGATCGCCTGCGAGCCGAAGCTCCTGATCGCCGACGAACCGACGACGGCGCTCGACGTGACGATCCAGCGGCAGATCCTCGAGCTGATCGCCGCGCTGCAGAAGCGCCACCAGATGTCGGTGCTCTTCATCACGCACGATCTCGCGGTCGTCGGCGAGATCGCCGACCACGTGGTCGTCATGCGCAACGGCGAGATCCGCGAGCAGGGCCCGGCGAAGGCGATCTTCGAGGCGCCGAAGGACGCGTACACGAAGGCGCTGCTGCAGTGCCGGCCGCAGCTCGAGCGGCGCCCGTACCGGCTGCCGGTGATCGACGACTACCTGAGCGGGCTGGGGCCGCGGCACATGGAGGAGCGCGACCGCGGCGTGTCAGCCGACGATCGCGTCATCCTCGAGGTCAATCACCTGTCGAAGAGCTTCTATTCGCGCGACGGCCTCTTCGGCCGGCGCGAATTCAAGGCGGTCAAGGACGTCTCGTTCAAGCTGTACAAGGGCAAGACGCTCGGCCTCGTCGGCGAGTCCGGCTCCGGCAAGACGACCGTGGGCCTCACGCTGATGCGCCTGCACGAGGCGACCGGCGGCGAGGTGCTGTTCGAGGGCAGGGACATCCTGAAGATGTCGCCGCGCGAGTTCATGCCGTACAAGCGCCGCATCCAGATCATCTTCCAGAATCCCTACGCGTCGCTGAACCCGCGCTTCACCGTCGGGCAGATCATCACCGAGCCGATGCTGATCCACGGCATCGGCGAATCGACCGACGCCCGGACGGAGCTCGCGTTCGAGATGCTGTCGAAGGTCGGGCTGCCGGAGGTGTCGTTCTACAAGTACCCGCACGAGTTCTCGGGCGGGCAGCGGCAGCGCATCGCCATCGCGCGCTGCCTCACGCTCCGCCCGGACATCCTCATCTGCGACGAGTCGGTGTCGGCGCTCGACGTCTCGGTCCAGGCGCAGGTCCTGAACCTGCTGCAGGACCTGCAGGACGAGTTCGACCTCTCCTACATGTTCATCTCGCACGACCTCGCCGTCGTCAAGTACATCAGCGACCAGGTCATGGTGATGAACCAGGGCGAGCTCGTGGAGATGGCGGATTCCGACGAGATCTACCGCTCGCCGAAGGCCCCGTACACGCAGCGGCTGCTGTCGGCGATTCCGAAGGGTTGGCACGGCGGCGTCGCGCCGGCGGCCGCAGGCGACGACTGAGCTGCTCGCCGCGCGAGCCGCCACACGCCCTCACCCCCGCCCCTCTCCCGCGAGCGGGAGAGGGGAGAAGTTCAACCGCACGATGAAGCCCTTTCACGATGAAGCGTGAGCGGGGAGAACTCAACCGCACGATGAAGCGGCCGAGGGGGAACGTTGAGCCGCACGGTGAAGCGGAAGCGGGCAGCAGCCTATCGCCGTCGCGCTGCCTCACGCTGCGCGTCGCGCCGGCGGGGCGCGGTGATGACTGAGCTGCTCGCCGCGCGAGCCGCTACGCGCCTCACCCCTGCCCCTGTCCCGCGAGCGGGAGAGGGGAGAAGTTCAACCGCACGATGAAGCCCGCGAGCGGAGAGGGAGAAGTTCAGTTTTCACGATGAAGCGTGAGCGGGGGAGAACTCAACCGCACGATGAAGCGGCAAAGGTAAATGTTGAGCCGCACGGTGAAGCAGAAGCGGGCAGCAGCCTATCGCCATCGTGCTGCCTCACGCTGCGCGTCGCGCCGGCGGCCGCAGGCGACGACTGAGCTGCTCGCCGCACGAGCCGCCACGCGCCCTCACCCCCGCCCCTCTCCCGCGAGCGGGAGAGGGAGAGTTCGACGCCACACGCGCCTCACCTTCCGGGTCCGGAAGAGCAAACCGACGCCTCCGGCGACACGGGTGTCGCCTCGAGGCGTCGCAGGTGATCGAATACAGCCATCGCCTCGAGCAGAAGTCGCGCGGTGCTCGCGCGTTCCACACCCCTCTCCCGCGTGCGGGAGAGGGGCCGGGGTGAGGGCTTCGAGCGCTACTCCTTGATGTCCACCCCGTAGAACGTGTGCCGCCCGAAAGGCGAGAGCTTGTAGTCGATCACGGTCTTTCGCACCGGCTTCAGCTGCACGGCGTGCGCGATCGTGAACCACGGCGTCTGCTCCTTGAAGATCACCTGCGCGCGCATGTACAGATCGGTGCGCTGCTTCTGATCCGACAGCGTCTTCGCCTTCAGCACCAGATCGTCGAACGGCTGATGGCAGAACTTCGCGACGTTGCTGCCGCCCGACTTCGCGGAATCGCAGCCGAGCAGCGTGTGCAGGAAGTTGTCCGGATCGCCGTTGTCGCCGGTCCAGCCGAGCATGCCCATCTGGTGCTCGCCCGCCTGCATGCGCTTGCGGTACTCGCCCCACTCGAACGTCTTGATCTCCGCGGTGACGCCGACCTTCGCGAGGTCCGCCTGCATCAGCTCCGCGATGCGCTTCGCGTTCGGGTTGTACGGGCGCTGCACCGGCATCGCCCACAGGTCGGTCGTGAAGCCGTTCGGGAAGCCCGCGTCGGCGAGCATCTTCTTCGCCGCGGCGGGATCGTACGCGTCGTCCTTGATGCTGTCGTTGTACGACCACATCGTCGGCGGGATCGGGTTCTTCGCCGCGATGCCCGTCGACAGGTAGACGGCGTCGATGATCGCCTTCTTGTTGATCGCCATGCTGACGGCCTTGCGCACGCGAACGTCGTCGAACGGCTTCTTCGTCGTGTTGAACGCGAGGTAGCCGACGTTGAGGCCCGGCTGCTCGAGCACCTGCACGTTCGCATCCTTGCGCATCGCGTCGAGGTCGGCGGGGTTCGGATACGGCATCACGTGGCACTCGCCCTTCTGCAGCTTCGCCCAGCGCACCGATGCGTCCGGCGTGATCGAGAACACGAGGTCGTCGATCGCCGCCTTGCCGCCCCAGTACTGCGGGAATGCCCGGTAGCGGATGATCGCGTCCTTCTGGTATTGAACGAGGTAGAACGGCCCGGTGCCGACCGGTTCCTGGTCGATCTTTTCCGGCGTGCCCGCTTTCAGCATCGCGTCCGCGTACTCCTTGCTCTGGATCCCGGCGTATTCCATCGCGAGGTTCGACAGGAACGGCGCCTCGGGCTTCTCGAGCGTCACGCGCACCGTGTAGTCGTCGATCTTCTCGACCGACTTCAGGAGCTTCGGCATGCCCATGTCGTTGAAGTACGAATGGTTGGCGCTCGTCACCTTGAAGTACGGGTGTGACTCCTTCCACTGCCGCTCGATGGCGAAGATCACGTCGTCGGCATTGAAATCGCGCGTCGGCTTCCACGCGCGATGGTTGTGCCACTTGACGCCCTTGCGCAGGTGGAACGTGTAGACGGTCCCGTCCGGCGAGATGTCCCAGCGCTCGGCGAGGCCGGGAACGACGCGCGTGCCGCCGCGCTCGAAGTCGACGATGCGGCTGTAGATCTGGCTGTTGGCGTCGAACGACGTGCCGGTCGTGTTGACGGCGGGGTAGAAGTTCTCCGGGCTGCCCTCCGAACAGAACACGAGCGTCTTGCCGAGCGCGCCACCGGCGGGCAAGGCGAACGCGAGCGCGACCGCGAGCGCGGCGCGGCGGAGGGTCGGGGCGTTGATGAGCGGCTTCATTCACTTCTCCTTCACGTGGACGACATGACAGTGCGCGCCGGTTCGCCTGGGGCGGACGCGCGATCGACGAAGCGTTCGGCGAAGTGGCACGCGACGGCGCGCCCTTCGAGTTCGCGAAGCTGCGGCCGCTCTAGGCGGCAGCGTTGCGCGGCGTGCGGGCAGCGCGTGGAGAACACGCAACCGGGCGGCGGCGCGAGCGGCGAGGGCAGCTCGCCGTCCGCCAGCAGGCGAGGCCCGCGCGGCACGCCGCGCATGCCGGGGGTCGAGGCGAGCAGCGCCTGCGTGTACGGGTGCAGCGGCAGCGTGAAGATGCGCTCCTTCGGACCCTGTTCCATCGCGAGGCCGAGGTACATGACCAGAACGTCGTCGGCGATATGGCGAACGACGCCGAGATCGTGCGAGATGAACAGGTAGGCGAGCCGCAGCTCGTCCTTCAGGTCCGCCATCAGATTCAGGACCTGCGCCTGCACCGACACGTCGAGCGCCGATACCGGCTCGTCGGCCACGACCAGCGCCGGGTTCAGCATGAGCGCGCGGGCGATCGCGATGCGCTGCCTCTGCCCTCCGGAGAACATGTGCGGATAGCGCTCGTAGTGCTCGGCGCGAAGGCCGACCTTGGCGAGCATCGCGCGCGATCGCTCCGCGCGCTCGGGACGCGAGAGCGACGTGTTGATTTCCAGCGGCGCCTCGAGGATCGCGCCGATCTTCTTGCGCGGGTTGAGCGACGCGTAGGGATTCTGGAACACCATCTGCACCGACTTCCGCAGCCTGCGGATCGCCCGTGGCGCCGACGAGCGCGTATCGATCGACAGCAGCCGCAGCGCGCCCGACGTCGGCGGCTCGAGCAGCGCGACGAGGCGCGCGAGCGTCGACTTGCCGCAGCCCGATTCGCCGACGACGGCCAGCGTCCGGCCGGCGGCGATGTCGAACGATACGCCGCCGAGCGCCTGCAGGCGGGCCGGCGCGCGCAGCGGGCCCCGCGTGATCGGATAGACGCGCGTGAGGTCGCGCGCCTCGACGATGGGCTCGATCGGCGACTGCGCGGCGAGCGCCATGCTCATTCGACGGTCGGGGCGACCGGACGATCGCGCGCGATCGCGGCGTCGCGCTCGCGATCGCCGAGCGGATAGTGACAACGCACGCTGCCCGCGGCGCAGGCGCGAAGCGCCGGCCGCTCGCTACGTGAGCGTTCGGTCGCGAACGTGCAACGCGTGCTGAAGAGGCATCCGGACGGCCGGTCGTAGAGGCCCGGCACGACACCCGGGATCGTGGCGAGCCGCGTTGCGCCGATCGCGCGCTCCGGCATCGCGGCCAGCAGCGCGGCGGTATAGGGATGCTGCGGCTCCGCGAACAGCGCGTCCGCCGAGCGCTCCTCGACCACCTGTCCCGCGTACATGACGGCGACGCGCTGCGCGATGTCGGCGACGACGCCCATGTTGTGCGTGACGAGCACCAGCGCCATGCCGCGCTCGCGCTGCAGCTCGCGCAGCAGCTCGAGAATCTGCGCCTGGATCGTGACGTCGAGCGCCGTCGTCGGCTCGTCGGCGATGAGGAGCTTCGGATTGCAGGCGATCGCCATCGCGATCATGACGCGCTGGTTCATGCCGCCCGACAGCTGGTGAGGAAAGTCGTCCAGCCGGCTGGCGGCGGCCGGGATGCCGACCTGGTCGAGCAGCTGCACCGCGCGAACCCTCGCCTCCCGCCGATCGAGCCGCAAGTGCAGGCGCAGCGTCTCGACCAGCTGGAACCCGATGGTGAAGCACGGGTTGAGGCTCGTCATCGGGTCCTGGAAGATCATCGCGAGCTCCCGGCCCACGATCGCGCGCCGCTCGCGATCGGACAGGCGCAGCATGTCGCGTCCCGCGAACGACATGCGGCGCGCGCGAACCTGCCCCGGCCAGCCGACGAGCCCCATCAGCGCGAGCATCGACACGCTCTTGCCCGAGCCTGACTCGCCGACGATGCCGAGCACCTCGCCTTCGTCGAGCGTGAGGCTCACGCCTTCGACGGCATGCAGCGTCGCGTCGTGCGCCGGGAAGTCGACGCAAAGGTCCTCGATCTCGAGCAGCGCCATGTCGGTGCGGTCAGCGCTTGAGCTTCGGGTCGAGCGCGTCGCGCAGGCCGTCGCCGAGGAGATTGAACGCAAGCACGGTGACCAGGATCATGAGTCCGGGAAAGGTCACCACCCACCACGCACGCAGCACGAACTCGCGCGCATCGGCCAGCATCGTCCCCCATTCGGACGCCGGCGGCTGCGCGCCGAGACCGAGGAAACCGAGCGCCGCGGCGTCGAGGATGGCGATCGAAACGCCGAGCGACGCCTGCACGATCAGCGGTGCCGCGCAGTTCGGCAGCACCTCGCTGAACATGAGGCGCAGCCGGCTGGCGCCGCTCGCACGCGCCGCGGTCACGTAGTCCTTCGACATCTCGGTGATGACCGCCGCGCGCGTGATGCGCACGTAGTGAGGCAGCACGACGACCGCAACGGCGAGCATCGCGTTCATCAGTCCCGGACCGAGGATGGCGACGATGACGATGGCGAGGAGCAGGCTCGGCAGCGTGAGGATCACGTCCATCATGCGCATGATGACGATCTCCGTCGCGCCGCGGAAATAGCCGGCGACGAGGCCCAGCACGATGCCGACGGCGATCGACAGCGCGACCACCGCGATGCCGATCAGGAGCGACAGCCGCGCGCCGTGGATCAACCGCGACAGGATGTCGCGTCCGATGGCGTCGGTGCCGAGCGGCCATGCCCACGAACCGCCCGCCTGCCACGCGGGCGGCTTCAGGAACACGGTGTTGTTGGTGAGATCGGGCGGCCACGGCGCGACGACGTCGGCGAACGCGGCGAGCGCGAGCATCGACACCACGACGACGAGCCCGGCGACACCGCCGCGGTTGGCGCGGAAGTACGCCCAGAATTC
>Ga0307406_10002289_pt1 | contig 10422 bp, 6 predicted proteins | sample 322Cmetagenome_3_FD_203706 | JGI IMG/M metagenome (GOLD analysis project Ga0307406, IMG submission 203706) | Maize rhizosphere microbial communities from greenhouse at UC Davis, California, United States - 322HYB-C-2 | ecosystem: Host-associated > Plants > Roots > Rhizosphere > Soil | place... | reverse complement strand
AGCGCATCTTGAACCTGATTTCCTGGCTGATGGCATTGCTGGGCCTTGCCGTGGGCGCGTTGGCCGGCATTCTTTTGTACGCTCGCTGGTTGCGGCAACAGGCGAGTGAAAGGCTGCGTATTCCCAAAAAATGGCCGCTGGCCGCGCGCGGAATCGTCACCAACGACGAATACGAAGTCTGGAAATGGCTGCGCAGCGCTTTCCCCGAACATGCGGTGATGCTCAAGTTGCCGGTGCTGCGTTTCACCATTCCGGTCGAAAAAGACAAGGACAAGGAAAAAAACAAGGAAAAGAAGGAGCGCCTGCTCGAACTGCTCAACGGCGTCTACACGACCTTCACCATTTGCACGCTGGACGGCACGGTGGTGGGCTGCGTCGACCTGCGCGGCAAGCGGGACGTGAGCCGGGCTAGCCGGGAACTCAAGGAGAACCTGCTGTCCGATTGCGGCATTGCCTACACCACGGTGAAGGCCAGCCGCCCGCCCACGGTCAGCGCCATGCGGGCGGCTTTCCTGGGTGAGATCCCCGAGGAGCTGATCCAGGATGACCAGGTGACCCGCGGCGGCGACAGCAGCTTCCATGCCGACCTCGAGGCTTTCACCCGCGAGCGTGTCAGGGCTGCCAAGGACGCGGCGCTCAAGGAGCTCAACAAGGAAAGCAAACAGGAGTCCGCCCAGGCGGCCGCCAACCGCGATGTCGGCTTCAACCCCGACGGCACGGGTGGCCTTCGCATCGACAAGAACAACCGCTTCTCCTCCAACTGGGAAGATTCCTTCATCGAACCGGCGGACGCGCGGCCGGCAAAGCTCGAATAATCAGGGGCCTATGAGCGCGGCTTCCCAGCAGGCGTTTGCCCCGGCACGCCTTCATCCCTCAGTTCCGGGCCCTAAGCCCGGGGCCATGACAAAGCCATCGTGAGCAGGCTGGGCCACACCCGCGACAAGATCTACAAGACCGTGGCGCGGCAGCTCCACGGCGTGGTGCCCTGCTGGGTCTGCGGTGAGCATGTTACGCCCCAGGCCGCCACGCTGGAGCACATCAAGCCTTTGAGCGAGGGCGGCAACAGCCATGCGGAAAACCTCGCCATCAGCCATGAAGTCTGCAACGGCCAGCGGCATGCCGCTGGTGTGGTGCCGGCTTCGGCCGACGCGCCGGGGCGCGTGCTCAGACGCGATGCGGTGGACATCGGCGCTTGCGCATGAGGCGGGGCTGGCTGAAGGGCATGTGCTTGCCGGCAGTCATGCTGCTGGCCGCCCTGGCCTTTCCGGCCGCTGCACAAAAATCGGCACCGGCCAAGACGCAACCGCCCGTCGCTGCGGCTGCAGCTGCCCTTACCGCTGCGGTGGCAGAGGCTGATCGCGGAAATGAAGTCGCGATAGGGCAGGAAGGCCGCTACGTGCTGTCGCGCTCCTTCTACTACCTGGAGGATGCGGGCGGAGAACTGACACTGGCCGATCTCCAGAAGCCCGAAGCCCAGGCGCGCTGGCAACCCGTGCCGCAAACCGGCCCTGCCACCAACTTCGGCCTCACGCGTTCGGCGATCTGGCTGCGTGTGGTGCTGCGCGCCGGGCGCGATGCTCCGACCGACTGGATGCTGGAGCTGGCCTACCCGCCGCTGGACCGGCTGGAGCTGTATACGCCGGACGGCAAGGGAGGCTATAGCAGGCAGGTGGGCGGCGATTTGTCCCCCTTCGCCGAGCGTGCTGTTGTGCACCGCAACCATGTGATGCCGCTGCGCCTGAAGCCCGGCGCCGCGAGCACGTTTTACCTGCGGGTGAGTTCGGGCGGCACGGTGTCGGCGCCGGTGAACCTGTGGCAACCGGCGGCGCTGTGGAAGCACGACCAGGCGGAATACGCCACCATCAGCCTGTACTTTGGCCTGCTGATTGGGCTGCTGCTGTACAACCTGCTGCTGTTTTTCTCAGTGCGTGACCAGGCCTACCTGATCTATGTCGCCTTCGTGGCTTGCATGGCCATTGCGCAGGCGGCCTTGACCGGTTTCGGCGCGCAGTTCCTCTGGCCGGACCAGCTCTGGTGGAACAGCGTGTCGCCGCCCACCGGCATGGCCGCAACCGCAGTCTTCGGCCTGCTGTTCGCGCGCAGCTTTTTGTCCAGCGCGCTCAGGATGCCGCGCCTGGACCGGCTGATGCGGGTGCTGGTGGCGGGCTGGCTGCTGACCCTGCTGGCGGCGCTCACCTTGCCCTATATCGTGTCCTCCCTGATGGTGACGGTGCTGGCGGTCTTCAGCGTCATCACGCTGGTGGTGGTCGGCGTGCTGAGCGTGCGCTCTGGCCATCCGGGGGCGAAATACTTTCTGGCGGCCTGGGCCTTGCTGCTGGTGGGTGTGGTGACGCTCGCGTTGCACAACACCGGCGCCTTGCCCTCGCATGCCTTGACGGCCAACTCCCTGCTGATTGGCTCGGCGCTGGAGATGGTGGTGCTGTCTTTCGCGCTGGCCGACCGCATCAATGTCACGCGCCGTGAGAAGGAGCAGGCGCAGGCGCGCATCATGGCGGAGCATGCCATGGTCGAGGCCTTGAGCGCTTCACAGGAGAATTTCCGCACGCAGCTCAAAGAGCGCGAGATGATCCTGGAAAACTCCATCGTCGGCATCGCCTTCCTGACGCCGGACGGCCGCTTTCGCTGGGCCAACCAGGCCATGCTGGAGGTCTTCGGTGCGGGCAGCAACGAGTTGACATCGATGGAGCCCTTCTACCTCTCGCGCGAGGAATACCTGCGGGTGGGCGGCGAGGTGGCCGCCTGCGTGAGCCGCGGCGAGAACTACGAGGCCGAGATCCAGGTCAAGCAGTATGACGGCACGCTGATCTGGGTGTCGCTGTCGGGCAAGGCGGTGAGCGAGCGCGACCTGAGCCAGGGCACGGTCTGGGTCATCATCAACATCACGCGGCGCAAGGAGCTGGAGGCGCAGCTCGTGCGCACCTCGTCGGAACGCGAGGCTATCCTCAACAGCGCGCTGGTGGGCATCGTGCTGTCGGTGAACCGCCGGCATGAATGGGTCAATGAAAAATTCGCGCAGATGATTGGCAGCCCGCGCGAGGCGCTCATCGGCCAGCCTTCGAGCTACATCCACCCCGACCTGGCCACCTGGGAGCAGTTCGGCAAGGAGGCGCGCGAGGCGCTGATCGCCACGGGCAGCTACATCAGCGAGCGCCAGCTCAGGCGCAGCGACGGGCAGCTCTTCTGGGTGCAGATGGCCGGCAGTTGTGTGCAGGCCAGGGAGCCGGAGTCGGGGGTGATCTGGGCCTTCCTTGACATCACCGAGCGCAAGAAGTCGGAGGAAGACACGCGCGAGGCGCTGGAGCAGCAGCGCGCGCTCAACGAGCTGCGCACCCGCTTTGTGGCGATGACCAGCCACGAGTTCCGCACGCCGCTGTCGGGCATCCTCTCGGCCGAGGAACTGCTGCGGCACTACGGCAGCCGGCTGCCTGAATCCGAGAAGCTTGAAATGCTCGACAGCATCGCCGCGGGCGTCAAACGCATGACGCGCATGCTGGACCGCGTGCTGCTGCTGGGCAAGGCCGACGCGCAGATGCTGGAGTTCGAGCCGCATCCGCTGGACCTGCAGGCGTTGTGCCACCAACTGGTCGAGGAGGCGCGCATGCAGCAGCCCGGCAGCCTGTGCGAGCTGCGCCTGGACTACACGGCGGAAACAGGGCTGGGCCTTTACGACGAGAAACTGCTGCGCCATATCTTCAGCAACCTGCTGTCCAACGCGGTCAAGTATTCGCCGTTGGGTGGCCTGGTGCTGTTCCGCGTGCGGACCGAGCAGGACATGGTGGTGCTGGAGGTTGAGGACGAAGGCATTGGCATTCCTGAAGACGAGTTGCCGCATTTGTTCGAATCCTTCCATCGCGCCAGCAACGTGGGCACCATACAGGGCACAGGCCTGGGACTGGCCATCGTGCGCAACGCGGTCGACATCCACGGCGGCACCATAGATGTGCGCAGCAGTGCGGGCTCGGGAACCACCTTCACCGTGCGCCTGCCGGCCAGGCGCTGAAAGGCGCTGTGATGACTCCACACTTGATTCAGCGCCGCCGGCTGCTCCAGTCGCTGGCTCTGGCGAGCGCCGGTTGGTACTTGCCGGGCAGGGCGGCTGCGCAGCTTCGGCTGGCCAGTGATCCCTTTGCGCTCGGCGTTGCCAGCGGCTCGCCCGCTTCCGACTCGGTGGTGCTCTGGACGCGGCTGCTGCTGGACGGGGAAGAGGCCTTGCGTTTGCAGCCCGGCCCGGTGCCTGTGCGCTGGGAGCTTGCGCATGACGAGGGCTTTACGCGCATCGCCCAGGCCGGGCAGGCACAGGCGGTGGCCGGGCTGGCGTATTCGGTGCACGTGGAGGTGCAGGGCCTGGAGCCGGACCGCTGGTATTTCTACCGCTTCGCCGCCGGCGATGCCGTGAGCGCGACCGGCCGCACGCGCACCTTTCCCGCGCCCGATGCGATGGTGGCGCGGCTGAGGCTGGCCTATGCCTCCTGCCAGCGCTGGGAGCATGGCTACTACAGCGCCTACCGGCACATGCGCACCGAAAACCTCGACCTGGTGATGTTCCTGGGTGACTACATCTATGAATACCCCAACGCCAGCCAGGCCGTGCGCAAGCCGACCGGCGGCTGGGTGCAGACGCTGGATGACTACCGCGGGCGCTATGCCCTGCATAAAAGCGACGCCGACCTGCGGGCCATGCATGCGGCCTGCCCCTGGCTGGTGACCTGGGACGACCACGAGGTGCAGAACGACTACGCAGGGACCTCGCCGGGCGACAGTGGACCGCCGGTGGCTGATTTCACGGCCCGGCGCGCTGCGGCCTACCAGGCCTTCTACGAGCACATGCCGCTGCGGGCCTCGGTGCTCACCCGCGCCATGGCCGGCCTGGCAAGCGGCGCCGAGATGCGCATCTACCAGCGCCTGAGCTATGGCCGGCTGGCCTCGCTCTACATGCTGGATGCCCGACAGTACAAGGACGCGCAGGTTTGCACGCGTGACGGGAAGGCTGGTTCCAGCACCCTGAACCCGGCCGGTTGCGCCAGCTGGCAGGACCCGGCACGCAGCATGCTGGGCGCGCAGCAAGAAGGCTGGCTGGATGCCGAATGGGGCAGCGCCGCGGGCAAGGCGACGGGCTGGAACCTTGTCGGCCAGCAGTCGCTCTTCGGCCGGCGGGATTTCCGCCCGGGGCCGGGCCAGGTGCTCTGGAATGACGGCTGGGACGGGTATACGGCGGCGCGCACCCGCTTCACGGATTCGCTACGCCGGCATGCCGTGGCCAATGCGGTGCTGCTGGGCGGCGATGTGCACGAAAACTGGGTGGGCCACATCAAGGCCGACTATGCCGACCCGGCCAGCGCGGCCGTCGGCACCGAGTTTTGCGGCACCAGCATCACCTCGCGCGCGACGGGCAAGGCCAATACTCCAGACATCCTGGCCGAGAACCCGCATTTCGTGTTCGCCGACTCCGAGCGCAGGGGCTATGGGGTGGTGGACCTGACGCCGGGCCTGCTGACAACCACGCTGCGTGGGGTGGATGACGTCACGCGCGCCGACAGCGGCGTGCAGACCCTGGCGAAGTTCGCGGTGCAGGCTGGGCGGGCGGTGGTGGAAAAAGCCTGAGCCCAGAGGTGACCGGTGGGGCAGATGCTGTTAACCGCTGCAAGCCCTCTTCTAGGCCTTGTAGTCCGCCGAAAGGCTTTTATCCAGGAAGGCATTGTTGGCCTCTCGTACCTTTGCCGCCTCGTCGTCATAGAGGAATGGCAGGAATGCGTAACGTCGCCCCCCGGTCACCGTCGATACAGCGTGCAGCAGCGAGCAGGAGAAAACCACCGCGCCACCCGGCGGGGGCTTGAATGACCTGGGGCCGTATTCGGGAAAGCTGACTTCGCCGCCCTCGAAATCGTCGTTCAGGTTGATGGACACGGCAAAGCGCCTGTGCGCGGTCCCGCGGGTGGTGTTGTCGCGGTGGGGGGCAAAATGCGCCGCCTGGTCGGCGCGGTAGCACCCGATGATGTAGCGCTCCATCCGAGTGGCCCTGAACTGGTGCACCTTGGCGATCTCGGGAACGACGCGGCGATGAATCCAGGCTTGCGCTGATTTCATGATGGCCGGATCGGTGATGTCGTAGTCTTCACGCCGCTTGTGGGCATAGTCATGGGCGAGCACGGTTTTGCCGTTCTCCTCCCGCATGAAGCCCGACTCCTTGCCGCCCTGGGTTTCGTACAGGGTGATGAGCGTGCGGCAAAACTCAGGCGGGAACACCTTCGGCAGCCAGAGGATGGGCGCTTGCAGTTCAATGCCGGCGAATCGCGAGGGCGGCGGCAGCCCGGCCAGGTATGACATCAGTGCGGGAATGTCGCCGGCATCGCCAAGCGGCAAGACTTCCAGCACCCTGAGGGTCGGGTCCAGGACGAAGCACAGGCGGCGGATTCCGGCGCGCTTGTGCTCCACACCCAGCTCAAGCGGCACCACCCCATAAAGCTCACTCACCTGCGCGTCAAAGTCCCAGATGAAGCGGTAGCCGGGATAGCGGTCGGCGACCCGCTGGCCGCTTTCGTCGCCGGGGTCCAGGCTGACGCCGAAAAAAGAGCAGTGCGAATCATTGAAGATGTCCGGCCGTTTCAGCGCCATGTCGATCACGGCACGGCCGAGCGGATCCGCGGCGCTTCCAAAAAAACACAGCACAAGATAGCGCCCGGCCGCGGCATGAAGGGCATAGCGTGGGTTGGCAAAGGATCTTTGCCTGAACCAGGGCGCCGGGTCGCCTGCAAGAAGGTTGATGTACCTGGCCATTTGTTGATCGGAAGAGGTGGGTGCGCTCAGGGCCGGCCGGTTTCCAGCATGCCGTTGACAAGGTTCAAATCGGCTTCGCTCAGCGTGGCGTTGGCCGCCTTCAGGCGCAAACCCTGAAGAATGGTTTCGGCTCGCGCTTTGTACCAGTCGCGCTGGGCCGCGAACAACTGCTGCTCGGCGTTGAGCACGTCCATGTTGATGCGTGTGCCGACAAGGTAGCCCACCTTGTTGGCATCCAGCGAGCTTTTGCTGGACGCGATGGCCGAGGCCAGGGCCTGAACCTGCGCGGCGCCGTTGGCGACGCCCGCGAAGGCCTGGCGTGCCTGGGTCACCGCCTGCCGGCGCGCCGCTTCCAGGTCCTCGCCGGCCTTGCCCTTCAATGCCACGGCTTCGCGCACACGTGACTGCACGCCGCCACCGGCGTAAAGCGGGATGGTCAGGCTCATGCCGACCTGTGTGGAGCGCGAGCGCACTGAAATATCGGCCGGTGAGCTGATGCTGCCCGAGGTGAAGTTGTTGCCGTAAGACGCCGTCAGGTCCAGGCTGGGGGAGTGCGCCGCCTGGCTTTTGGCGACCTCGCGGTCAGCGACTTCCAGTGTTGCCTGGGCGATGCGGACCTGGATGGATTGCTCGCGGGCGCTGTCCAGCCAGGGCTGCACGCCTGCCGGTTCAATGCGCGGCAGAAGGCTGTCCGCGCGCAAACCCGCCAGGCGCGCATGGGAAATGCCCAGGATGCGCGTCAGTTCGGCCAGCTTGTTCTGCAGTTCATTGCTCGCGACCACCGCCTGGGCGCGCGACAGGTCCAGCCGCGACTGGGCTTCGTGCACGTCGGTCACCGTGCCGGTCCCGCCTTCGAAAGTGCGGCGGGCCAGGCTGCGTTGCTGCTCCATGGCGCCGATTTGCAGGTGTGCCACGTGTTCGGCTTCCTGGGCGACCAGTATGTCCAGGTAGGCCTGCGCGGTCCGCAGGATCAAATCCTGTTCAGCCTGCCGGAACTGCGCTTCGGCCAGCAATTCCTGTTGCCCCGCCTGGTCCAGCGCGGCCGATGCGCTCGCGCGCCAAAGGGGCTGGCTCAGTTGCAGGTTCCAGCCGCGGGTGTGCACATCGCGCGCCACGGGCGCCAACTCATCGAAAGACGCATGCCCCGCCTGGCGGCTGGCCGAGCCGACCAGGTTGATCGCAGGCCGCAGCGCGGCGCGGGCCTGGGGCACGCGTTCACGCGCTGCCTGCAGGCTGTAGACGGCAGCCCGGTACGCCGGGTCGCGTTCCTGTGCCTGGCGGTACACCTCCAGCAGGTCGGCGGCGGGCACGCCGAAAGAGACCAGCATCAATGGCAGGGCGGCCAGCCAGCGCCGGCTGCCCGAGGTATCCGGCCTTGCCTGTTGTGTTCTTTGAAGCTTGAAGCGCGCCGGGTGCACCGGCCTCGGTTCGGGGTGATGCACCTCGATCTCCCTGCAGTAGTGTTCAGGTTTGAACCATACGGGAGGGCATGAATGGGAAGGCCGTCAATTGTCCGCGGCCGGACATTCATTGCGGGAATCTTTCGGGCGCGAGATCGCCGCGAACCGAGCGAGCCGGGCTGGGTTCAGGCGGCCAGTTCCGCTTCTTCCTCGAGGTTGTCGCTCAGGAAGCCGCCGCTCTGGTGCGCCCAGAGGCGCGCGTAAAGGCCGCCGTTGGCCAGCAGCGTGCGGTGGTCGCCTTCTTCGACGATGCGGCCCTGGTCCAACACAATCAGACGGTCCATGGCGGCGATGGTGGACAGGCGGTGGGCGATGGCGATCACCGTCTTGCCCTGCATCAGGGTGTTGAGGCTGCCCTGGATGGCGATTTCGACCTCGGAGTCCAGCGCGCTGGTGGCTTCGTCCAGCAGCAGGATGGGCGCATCCTTGAGCATCACGCGCGCGATCGCGATGCGCTGGCGCTGCCCGCCCGAGAGCTTGACGCCGCGTTCGCCGACATGCGCGTCGTAACCCTTGCGGCCGTGCGGGTCGCTCAGGTGTTCGATGAAGCCGTCGGCCTCGGCGCGGCGGGCCGCGATGCGCATCTGCTCGTCGGTGGCGCCGGGGCGGCTGTAGGTGATGTTGTCGCGCACGGAGCGGTGCAGCAGCGAGGTGTCCTGGGTGACCATGCCGATGTGGCCGCGCAGGCTGTCCTGCGTCACGGCGGAAATGTCCTGGCCGTCGATCAGGATGCGGCCGGCGTCCAGGTCGTGAAAGCGCAGCAGCAGGTTGACCAGGGTGGACTTGCCGGCGCCGGAGCGGCCTATGAGGCCGATCTTCTCGCCGGGCTTGACGGTCAGCGTAAGGCCGTCTATCACCCGCGGGCCCTTGCCGTAACTGAAACCGATGTTGTCAAAGCGCACTTCGCCGCGCGGCACTTCAAGGACGGCAGCGTCCGGCTTGTCTTCGATCACGCGCGGGCGCGACAGCGTGTTGATGCCGTCCTGCACGGTGCCCACGCTTTCGAAGAGGCTGGTCATCTCCCACATGATCCAGTGCGACATGCCTTGCAGGCGCAACGCCATGGCGGTGGCGGCGGCCACGGCGCCCGCGCCGACCTGGCCCTGGCTCCACAGCCACAGCGAGGTGCCGGCCATGCCCAGGATCAGCCCCATGCTGAGCGCGTGGTTGACGATTTCAAAGGCGCTGACCAGCCGCATCTGGCTGTAGCCGGTCTTCATGAATTCCTGCATGGCCGAGCGCGCAAAGGCGGCTTCGCGCTGGGTGTGGGAGAACAGCTTGACGGTGGTGATGTTGGTGTAGGCGTCGGTGATGCGGCCCGTCATCAGCGACCGGGCGTCGGCCTGCTGCTTGCCGATGCGGCCCAGCCGGGGCACGAAGAAAACCAGCGCGGCGATGTAAAGCGCCAGCCACATCAGGAAGGGCGCGATCAGCTTGGTGTCGAAGGCCGCGGCCAGCACCGTCATGGTGGCCACATAGACCGCCATGGCGACCAGCACGTCGGCCAGCACGAACAGGGTGTCGCGCACAGCCAGCGCCGTCTGCATGACCTTGGTGGTCAGGCGGCCGGCGAACTCGTCCTGGTAGAAGGCCATGCTCTGGCCCAGCATCAGGCGGTGGAAGTTCCAGCGCAGGCGCATGGGGAAATTGATGGCGATGGTCTGGTGCTTGACGATGGTCTGCAGCGCCACCACCACAATGCTGGCGACCACGATGCCGGCCAGCACGGCGAGCGTGCCGCCGTGGGTTGTCCACAGCTGCGCCGGTTCAGCCTTGGCCAGCCAGTCGACGATGCGGCCCAGCATGGCGAACATCAGGGCTTCGAAGGCCGACATGGCGGCCGACAGCAGGGCCAGCGCCAGGATGTAGCCGCGCGCACCGCGGCTGCAGGCCCAGATGAAGGCGATAAAGCCCTTGGGCGGCAGGGCCGGCTCGCCCTCGGGGTAGGGGTGCAGCAGTTTTTCGAATCGGCTGAAGAGCATCGGTGAGGTGTGCGCTTTCTTTCTCGGAGTTTCTTGCTTGTGCAGAGCGGGGCTACTTCACCAGCTCCAGCAGGCGGTCCAGGCCGCCTTCGTTGATGGCCACCATGGCCTGCTCGCGCACGCGCGGCTTGGCGTGGTACGCAACGGAAAGGCCGGCCACGCCCATCATGGGCAGATCGTTGGCG
>Ga0307406_10002286_pt1 | contig 10426 bp, 11 predicted proteins | sample 322Cmetagenome_3_FD_203706 | JGI IMG/M metagenome (GOLD analysis project Ga0307406, IMG submission 203706) | Maize rhizosphere microbial communities from greenhouse at UC Davis, California, United States - 322HYB-C-2 | ecosystem: Host-associated > Plants > Roots > Rhizosphere > Soil | place... | reverse complement strand
CGCCGCCGCAGCCACGGGCGCCGGCATCGCCAGTCTGCGGCTGGGCGAACTCGCCGAGGCGCGGAAATATCTGCAGGCCGCCGTGGCCGCGGACGAACGTGACGCGCGCGCATGGGGCGGTCTCGGTCTGGTTGGCGACGCGACCGGCGACTGGAAGGCAGCAGAGACCGCTTATAGCAAGGCTCTGCATATCTCGCCGGATGATCCGTTGATCCTGAACAATTTCGGCTACTCGCTGATGCTTCAACGGCGCCATGCCGAGGCGCTCGACCTGCTCGGCCGGGCAGTGAAGTCCGCGACGAAAGAGCCGGCCATACGCAACAATTACAGGATAGCGCTGGCGCTGAGCGGCGATTATGCCGAAGCTATCAATCAACCGGATGCAGATTTCGATCTTGCAAGGCAGCTGAACAATGCCGGCTATGCAGCCTGGCTCAATCGTGACATTCCAGCCGCGCGCGCGCTTCTCGCCCGCGCCATCGAGGCCAAACCGACACATTATGGGCTCGCGGAGCGCAATCTGGCGATGGTCGAGCAGGAGGCTTCCAAGTGACGACCAATCTCTTCCCTCTTCTCGCGTTCGACGCGGTCCTGATCCTCGCCGCGCTGGACGATATCCGGCGGCTGCACATTTCCAACCTCTTCCCGCTTGCGATGGTGGCCTTCTTCGTCGTGCACGTCGCGCTGACGGGGCTATCGCCCGATCTCTGGCAGCATCTGGTCTCGTTCGCGGCGGTGCTCGTCGTGGGGATGTTTCTCTTCGCGAGGGGCCTGATCGGGGGCGGAGACGCGAAATTGCTGGCGAGCACGGCTTTGTGGTTCGATCTGCAGGGACTGTGGATTCTGCTGCCTGCGGTAACGATCGTCGGCGGCTTTATCGCGCTTCTGCTGGTCATGATCCGCTGGATGGTTCCCGCCAGGGCCACCCCCGGCGCGAAATGGGCCGCGCTACGCCGCCGAGGGCCGATCCCCTATGCCGTGCCGATCTGCGTCGGCGGCATCATGACGGCGCATCTCACGGGCCTTTAAAGTAGAGCCCGTTCGACTGCGTTCGGGTGGAGCAGCGGCATCGCCGCGTCTGGCGCGCTGACCTGATCACGCGCCATAGACGATGACCGAACGGATCGAAGCGCCGTCCTTCATCATCGCGAAGCCGTGATTGATTTCGTCGTGCGCGATGTGGTGCGAGACGACGCTGTCGAGATCATATTCGCCGGCGACATACATGTCGACGAATCGCGCAACGTCCCTGCGCTTCAGCGCCTCCTTGAGGCCAAGTTCGGCGACATCCTTCCGTGAGCCAAGCCGTGTCGACGGCTTCAACCGCCGTCGGCAGCGGCAATGCCGACGGCTGGCTATCCATGCCAGTCGTCGGCGAGCCCGCGCCTCATGTGACCGGCCATTCAAGCATCAGCCGGTTATAGCTGATATTGACCCCCGACTGGAACGGCACCGGCTCGTCCGCCATCACCTGGAAATCGGGAATGCGCTTCAGCCATTCCTCGATGAAGATCGTCAACTCGGATCGGGCCAGATTCGCCCCAACGCAGCGATGCGCACCCTGACCGAAGGTGCCCACGCTCGAAATACGGCGGGTAAAGTCCACCTTGAGCGGATCGGGATAGACATCATGGTCGAAATTCATCATTGCCGAAGCGGTCATCACCTGGTCGCCGGCCTTCACCATCGCCGGCCCAAGCTGCGTGTCGGCGATGCAGATCCGCCCATTGCCCGCCGTGACCGTTGGAAATCGGCGCAGCAATTCCTCGACCGCCCCGCTCATCAGTTCCGGATGCTCGGCAAGCTGGCGGCGGTGGCCCGGATTCTCGGCCAGGAAACGCGCGAAGAAGCCGAGCGTGTTCGCCACCGAATCAAGCCCGCCGACCAACAGCAGGAGACACATCGAATGCAGCTTTTCCGGGCTCATGCGTTCGCCGTCGATTTCCTGCAGCGAAAGCCAGCTGATCAGATCGTCCTTGGGATTGGCCCGGCGCTCCTCCACGATCGGCCCGAGATATTCGGAGAGGCCGGCGATCACGTCGGCCTTGTTGCTGCCTGGTCGGATGATCTGGGCGACCTGCTCGAGCAGACCAAGCCGATGCTCCTCGGGCAGGTCGACGAGCCGCAGGAAGACGATGATCGGGAGCTGGAAGGCGAAATCCGCCATGAAGTCGCAGCGCCCCTTGGGCTGCAGCCCTTCGATCAACTCGATCGCGAGCTGCCGCACCCCAGGGGCGAGCTCCGCCACACCCTTTCGGGACAGCGCGACCGAAAGATGATGGCGATATTTGGTGTGCTCGGGCGGATCGAGATGGATCGGCACGAAGCCCTCGCCCTGCGGATTATTGGAGAGCGGAACCACGAGCTTGCTGCTCGAAAAGCTGGCGGGATTGCGCAGCACCTGGTTGGTCAGCGCGGCATCGGTAACATACCAGTGGCCGCCATTATTGCGCGTCCAGAAGATCGGCGGCGCGCGATCCTTCAGCGCCAGCAGCTCTGCGAAGAAATCGGATCCCGGCGGTCCGGGAACATAGACATCATAGTCGAAGACAAGCTCTGCGGGCACATGCGTTGGCACATCAGGGTTCATCGGGTAAACGGGCATGGCTTCACTCCAGTCGGGCCGGGCCTGTCTCTCAAAACCGCGTACCACCGCCCTTTGACAAGGGACAAAGGGAGGCATCGCGCTTGTGATTGTTCGATTTGCGCCTCTCGCCGCCCTTGGGCGATATGGCATGAGCAGCCTGTGAATGAAAAATGGGGCCAGCAATGCCGAAAGTGACCTTCATCGAGTTTGATGGCACCGAGCACGTCGTCGAGGCGGACGACGGCTACTCGGTAATGGAGGCGGCCGTGCGCAACGGCGTGCCTGGAATCGAGGCCGATTGCGGCGGCGCCTGCGCATGCGCCACCTGCCACGTCTATGTCGATCCCACCTGGGTGGAGGCCACGGGCAAGCCCGTCGATAACGAGGCCGACATGCTTGAATTCGCGATCGAGCCCCAGCCCACGTCGCGCCTCTCATGTCAGATCCGCGTCAGCGAAGCGCTGGACGGCCTGGTCGTCCGCATTCCGGCCAGCCAGCATTGATCCGGCGTGATCGACGAGGCGGGGGCGACGAATTTGCGTAGCTGAGAATCCCATCCCCGCCTGTCGAGGAACCAGCGCCCGGCCGGATCGCTTGAGCCGCTATCCGGATCAGGAAAGCGATCATGGCAAACCCCTTGGCACGGTTCACCATCACTCCAAATAATGGAGGATACGCCCTTCGAATTGAGTCCAACAGCGGCGAAGTCCTTGAGGTCGTCGCCACCGAAGACCAGCTCGATGTGCTCGCCGAGCAGATCAACCGGCTCCTCGACGCCGCGACGATCGACGACGAAGACTGGGATGAGGCAGATGGGGCGGGCGGGCCGGACGAAGAAGACAACGGCTGAACTCGATCGTCCTCGGAAACTCAGCCGCCGCGCTCCACCCGCTCCAGCAGACGGTCGATCGCCGCCATGCTTTCGGGCTCCAGCAAGGCCGGTGCGTGGCCGATGCCGGGAATGGTGACGGCGTCGAGCAGCGGTAGGCGGCGCGCCATTTCTTCGGCGGTAGCCTGGCTGAGCAGGTCGCTATGCTCTCCGCGCAACAGCAGCGCCGGGACCGGCTTCAGCGCCTCAAGCGCCGGCCAGAGATCCACGCCCGCCTCGCCGCCGGGCAGCTTGAACGGTTCGGCGATCTTCATGTCATAATCGAGGACGATACGGCCATTCGGCGTAAGCCGGCACAGGCGCTTGGCCATGTCCAACCATTGTTCCACGCCATAATGAGGATAGGCGGTGCCATTGGTCTCGGCGACCGCGCGGGCGGCGTGAAGCCAGGTCGGCCAGCTCCCGTTCTTGCCGACATAGGTGCGGATGCGGCTCAGCCCGGCCGGTTCCAGAGCCGGTCCGACATCGTTGAGCAGCGCCCCCGCCAGCCGCTCGGCGCCGGTGCCGGCGAGAAGCATGGTCAACAATCCGCCAAGCGAGGTGCCGAAAGACACGAAGCGGCTGATCTTGAGTTCGCCGATCAGCGCCTCGATATCCTGCAGATAGTTGAGCGGCGCATAGGTCATCGGATCCTTGGCATAAGCACTTTCGCCACGTCCGCGCAGATCGACGCAGATCAGACGCCACCGGCCTGCCAGCCGATCGGCAAGGCCAGCGAAGTCGCGCGCGTTACGGGTGAGGCCCGGCAGGCAAAGGATCGGGGGCTTTTCGACCGGGCCAGCATAATCGCGAAAATGGAGGCGGAGCCCGTCCCGGGACCACCAATAGCCGTCCGTCCATTCCGCCATGCTTGCGCCCCCCGGGGTCCGACCCCCATATCGCTTCATGGCCACCATCCCGCAACCCGCCGAATACCGCCCGGAGCGCGCCATCCACGAGATGGAAGGCCTGATCTACGATCCGGTCGAACCAGCGCGCTTCCCCGAGCACAAGCTGCGCTTCCGCAATGATCGCTGGGACAAGGCGGTTGGCCTCGATGGCCTGACCGACGACCAGTGGATCGCCCATTTCGGCCGGTTCGAGCCGCTCCCTGGCAACCTCCCACAGCCGCTGGCGCTGCGTTATCACGGCCACCAGTTCCGGGTTTACAACCCCGATCTGGGCGACGGACGCGGCTTCCTGTTCGCCCAGCTGCGCGACGGCGCGGGGAGGCTGCTCGATCTGGGCACCAAGGGGTCGGGCCAGACGCCCTACAGCCGATTCGGCGACGGACGGCTGACGCTGAAAGGCGGGGTGCGCGAGATCCTCGCGACCGAGATGCTCGAAGCACTCGGCGTCGAGACGTCGAAAACCTTTTCGCTGATCGAAACCGGCGAATCGCTCCATCGCGGCGACGAACCGTCCCCCACCCGATCATCGGTATTGGTAAGGCTCAGCCACGGCCATATCCGAATCGGCAGCTTCCAGAGGGTCGCGGCGCTGCGCGACGAGGAAACGATTCGCAAGCTCGTCGCCTATACGCTGCGCCACTATTTCGGCGAGGAACCTGGCGACGAACCCGAAGCGCGGTTGTTGGGCCAGGTCGTGGCCGGAACCGCGCGGCTGGCGGCATCCTACATGGCTGCCGGCTTCGTCCATGGTGTACTCAACAGCGACAATATCAACGTTACCGCCGAAAGTTTCGATTATGGCCCGTGGCGCTTTACACCTCGCTGGCAGCCGGGCTTCACCGCCGCCTATTTCGACCAGACCGGCCTCTATGCCTTTGGCCGGCAGGCGCAGGCGATCCACTGGGATGTCGTGCAACTTGCGATCGCGCTGCGCCTGGTCGCCACGGCCGAGGCGCTGGCGCCGCAGCTAGACGAATTTCCCGCGCTCTACGAAGCCGCATTGCGCGACGCCATGTTCGCCCGGCTCGGCATCGCCTCTCGCGGCGAGGCCGAGGACATGGCGCTGCTCCAGGCTATGGAGACCGCGCTGCCCGGCTCCGAGATCGAAATCGACCGCTTCTTCTTCGACTGGGCCGGCGGCCGGCGGCGCGGCGAATCGCCGCACGCGATGCTCTACGCCGGCCCCGCCTTCGCCGATTTCATCGGAATGATCGACCGGTTCAAGCCGACGCGGACGTTTGACCACCCCTATTGGTCCGATCCGGCCCCCTGCTCGATGCACATCGACGAGGTCGAGGCGATCTGGTCGCGCATCGCGGAGGCCGACGATTGGACCCCGCTTTACGCCAAGATCGCCGCGATCCGCCGCATGGGCGACGCAATGCGGGGCGAGACCGCAAACGGAGAGTGACGCCTTGACCGCGGCCTTCAAATCATGTCCCAGTGACAGAACAGCTGTGGGGGCTGAAGTTGAGCGTTGAACTGATCTCGACCGAGCCCGCGACGGGCGCTGAGCTCTGGAGAGGGCCGCATGGCGATGTCGACCGGGAGGTCGCGCTCGCACGCGCCGCCTGGGGGGAATGGGCCGCGCGGCCGCTCACCGTGCGGATCGAAACGATGCGCCGCTTCGCCAACGCCGTCCGCGCCCGCGCCGAGCAGTTTGCCGACCTGATCGCGCGCGAGACCGGCAAACCGCTCTGGGAAGCGCGCAGCGAGGTCGAGAGCGTGGTCGCGAAGGTCGACATTTCGATCGGCGCCTATGCCGAACGCACCCCGCAGCGGCGGCTGGAAGGCGCGATGGGCGCGCGCAACGCGGTGCGGCACAAGCCGCATGGCGTGCTCGCGGTGCTGGGGCCGTTCAACTTTCCCGCGCATCTGCCCAACGGCCACATCGTCCCCGCGATGATCGCCGGCAACGCGGTGGTGTTCAAGCCATCGGAGAAGACGCCCGCGACCGGGGCCTGCCTCGTCGAGCTATACCATGAGGCGGGGGTTCCCGAAGGCGTGGTCCGGCTGCTGATCGGCGGGCCCGAGGAAGGACGCAGGCTTGCCGGCCATCCGGGCACGGACGGACTTCTGTTCACCGGATCGGCGCGCACGGGCATGGCGCTCCACCGGCAGTATGCCGAGACCCCGCACAAGATTCTCGCGCTCGAGCTCGGCGGCAACAATCCGATCATCGCCTGGGACGTGACGGACATGCCCGCCGCGGCGGCGGTGATCGTCCAGTCCGCCTTCCAGACATCCGGACAGCGCTGCACCGCTGCACGGCGGCTGATCGTCGAGGATGGCAAGCATCAGCCGCTGGTCGAGGAAATCTGCCGGCTGATCGACCGGTTGATTATCGCCGAACCACACAGCCAGCCGGCCCCCTTCATGGGCCCCCTGATCGACAAGGATGCGGCCGATCGCGTGCAGGAGGCATTCCTTGACCTGATGCTGAAGGGCGGCCGCCCGATCAAGCATATGGACCGGCCGCAGCCGGACCTGCCCTTCCTCACGCCCGGCCTGATCGACGTGACATCGGTCGCCGAGCGGCCGGATGCCGAGATTTTCGGCCCCGTCCTCCAGCTCATCCGCGTTCCCGACTTCGACTCCGCGCTCGCCGAAGCCAACGCCACACGCTTTGGCCTCGCCGCCTCGCTGATCGGTGGAAGCCCGCAGCGCTACGATCGTTTCTGGGCCAATATCCGCGCGGGCGTGATCAATTGGAACCGGCCGACCACCGGCGCGCCCTCGAACGCGCCGTTCGGCGGCGTGGGCCTTTCCGGCAATCACCGCCCGAGCGCCTATTATGCCGCGGATTACTGCGCTTATCCGGTGGTTTCTTCCGAAACCGATCAGGTCCGGGCGGCCATCGGCGTCGGCTTGCGCGATGCCTAGACAAAACTTCTGCTAGCCCCCGCCAAAGCAAGCTTCGGTTGCGCGTCGCGGCGCAAATCGCCATTTGCGCGATCATGGCATCGTTGCTCGATCCTCACGCGCGCGGGCGCGTCATCCTGGTGGGCGCCGGCCCGGGCGATCCCGGGCTGCTGACGCTGCGCGCCGTCGAGGCGTTGCGGAAGGCCGATGTCGTCGTTCATGACGGGCTGATCGATCCGCGCGTGCTCGAACATGCGCCCGAATCGGCCCAGCTTATCTCGGTCGCCAAGCAGCGCGCGCGCCACACCCTGCCCCAGGAGGCAATCAACGCACTGATCATCGCCCATGTGAAGGCGGGGTCGATCGTCGTGCGGCTGAAGGGCGGCGATCCTTTCGTGTTCGGGCGCGGCGGCGAGGAGGTAGAGGCAGTGCGCGCCGCGGGCCTTCCGGTCGAGGTCGTACCGGGCGTTTCCTCCGCGCTCGGCTGCGCGGCCGAAGCGATGTTGCCGCTGACGCATCGAGACTGGTCGAGCGCGGTCAGCTTCGTCGCCGGCCAGTGCAAGGGGCTGGCCGAGCAGGATTGGGCCGGGCTTGCCGGCGCGGGGCGCACGCTCGTCATCTATATGGGCCTCGCCTGCTCGCGGATGATCGCGGACAAGCTGATTGCTGATGGCGTTGCGCCCGATACGCCGGTAGCGGTGCTCGAACGTGGCACGCTGGAAGGCGCGCGCGCGATGCGGACAATACTTGCCGATCTCGGCGATATGGTGGAACGCGAGAAAGTCTTGAGCCCCGCCATCATCGTGGTGGGCGAGGTGGTGATGCTGTCCGACGCCGAGGTTCGGCTGAAGGGACTGGCGAAACAGGCGGAGTCGTTGGGTTGAAGATATTGACGGGCAATGATCTGGTAACGGGCGACGTCGTCTGGTGGACGGGGAGCGACTGGGCGCGCCATGTCTCCGAAGCGGTCGATGTCGACAATCACGGAGAGGCCATCGGCGCACGCGAGGAAGCCGAGCGGCGGGTCAACGCACCCTATGTGATCGATGCCGAAGCAACGCCGCAGGGCCCCCGCCCCGCCCATATCAAGGATCGCATCCGCGCCTTCGGGCCGACCGTGCGCCCGGACCTCGCCATCAAGCCCGCCGATCCGGCGGCGGGAAACTGGGTGATCTGACATGTATCGTTACGACCAATATGACCAGGCGATCGTGGATGCCCGCGTCGAGGATTTCCGCGATCAGGTGGCCCGCCGGATCGCCGGCGAGATCAGCGAGGATCAGTTCAAGCCGCTCCGGCTGATGAACGGCCTCTATCTCCAGCTCCACGCCTATATGCTGCGCGTCGCCGTGCCCTATGGCACGATGGACAGCCGCCAGATGCGGATGCTGGGCCATATCGCGCGCAAATATGATCGCGGCTACGGCCATTTCACGACGCGTCAGAACATCCAGTATAACTGGATCAAGCTCGAGGATGCGCCGGACATCCTCGCTGATCTCGCGACCGTCGAGATGCATGCGATCCAGACCAGTGGCAATTGCATCCGCAATATCTCGTCGGATCAATATGCGGGCGCGGCGGCCGATGAGGTCGACGATCCTCGCCCCTGGGCCGAGCTGCTCCGCCAGTGGAGCACCTTCCATCCTGAATTCAGCTATCTGCCGCGCAAGTTCAAGATCGCGGTAACGGGTTCGGATGTCGATCGCGCCGCGATCAAACTGCACGACATCGGGCTCCAGCTCTACCGCAACGATGCGGGCGAGCTTGGCTTTCGCGTTTTCGTCGGGGGCGGCATGGGGCGCACGCCCATGGTGGCGCCTGTGATCCGCGAATTCCTGCCAACCGCTGATTTCGTCAGCTACATGGAAGCTTGCCTCAGGGTCTATAACCGCTACGGACGGCGGGACAATATCTACAAGGCGCGCATCAAGATCCTCGTCCACGAGATCGGCGCGGAGGAATATGCGCGCCAGGTGGAAGAGGAATGGGCGCATGTGAAGACGCTCGGCCTTGATCCGCCCGCAGCCGAATATGAGCGGATCGCGGCCTATTTCGCGCCTCCCGCCTTCGAGGCAGTGCTGTCGGACGAGATCGACCTGTCCGACCCTGACTTCAAGCTCTGGGTCGACCAGAATGTCCATGCCCACAAGCAGCCCGGCTATGCGATCGCGACGATCAGCTTGAAGCCGATCGGCGGCATTCCCGGAGATGCTTCTGCCGAGCAGATCGAGCTGATCGGCGATCTCGCCGAACGCTACAGCTTCGATGAGCTGCGCGTCACCCACGCCCAGAACATCGTGCTGCCGCATGTCCGCAAGGCGGATCTCTATACGCTGTGGCAGCAGCTCGAGGCGGCGGGGCTGGCGACGCCCAATCTCGACCTGATCAGCGACATCATCGCCTGCCCCGGCCTCGATTATTGCAGCCTCGCCAACGCCCGCTCGATCCCGGTCGCGCAGAAGATCGCCGAGCGCTTCGCCAGCCTCGACCGTCAGCGGGATCTCGGCGAGCTTAAGCTCAAGATTTCGGGCTGCATCAATGCGTGCGGCCACCATCATGCCGGCCACATCGGCATCCTCGGCGTCGATCGTAAGGGCACCGAGAATTACCAGCTCCTGCTCGGCGGATCGGGCGCGGAGGATGCGAGCCTTGGCCGGATCACCGGTCCCGGCTTCGACGAGGACGGCATCGTCGACGCGGTCGAGCGCACTGTCGAGAAATATCGCGAGGTGCGGCAGGAGGGCGAGCGTTTCCTCGACACCTACCGTCGTGTCGGCATCGAGCCCTTCAAGGAGGCGATTTATGGGTGATGCACTGCGCTTCCGCGACGATGCCGCGCATGAGGAGCCTGCGGTGACGCTCGACGCCTTCCTCGGCCAGTCGAACGCGACCGCCGTGCGGCTCGAATCCGATGAGGATGCGCGCCAGCTGCTGCCACATCTCGACCGGCTGGCGCTGATCGAGATCGCCTTCCCCAAGTTTCGCGACGGCAGGGGCTATTCGGCCGCGCGCATCCTGCGCGAGGCCGGCTATGTCGGTGAGCTGAGGGCCGCGGGCGACGTTCTGGTTGACCAGATCCCGTTCATGCGCCGCTGCGGCTTCGACGCCTTCGCGCCGGACGCCGCGATCGACGAGGCGACGCTCGAACGCGCTTTGGGCCGCTATCCGGAATATTACCAGAAGGCCGCGGACGGC
>Ga0307406_10002285_pt1 | contig 10428 bp, 9 predicted proteins | sample 322Cmetagenome_3_FD_203706 | JGI IMG/M metagenome (GOLD analysis project Ga0307406, IMG submission 203706) | Maize rhizosphere microbial communities from greenhouse at UC Davis, California, United States - 322HYB-C-2 | ecosystem: Host-associated > Plants > Roots > Rhizosphere > Soil | place... | reverse complement strand
CGGCTCGGGGCAACGACACTGCTGCAAGGGAGCGTCAGGCACGCCGGCGACCGCGTACGTATTGTGGCGACGCTCATCGATGCGGAGACCGACCGGCACCTCTGGGCGGAAACGTACGATCGCCAGCTCACGGACATCTTCGCGATCCAGACCGATGTCGCGCTGCACATCGCGGCGGCGCTGAAGGCCGAGCTGTCGCGCGACGAGCAGGCACGCGTGCGTCGCGAGCCGACGACGAACGTCCACGCCTACCGGCTCTTCCTGCAGGGGCGTCAGTGGTTCATCAAGTTCACGCCGGAGCCGCTGCTTCACGCGATCGAGCTGTTCGATCGCGCGATCGAGCACGACCCGACGTTCGCTCTGGCATACGCTCACGCTGCGATGGCGCACACGGAGCTCGCCGAGGCGGGCGCGATGGCGCCTGATGTCGCGTACGAGCGTGCGTTGCACGCGGTCGGGAAGGCGCTGGAGCTCGATCCCGAGCTTGGCGCCGCGCACTGTACGCTCGGCCATCTGAAGACCGTACGCGAGCTGGATTGGGACGGCGCGGAGCGCGCGTTCAAGCGGGCCATCGAGCTGAGCCCGAGCGGCGCGGAAGCGTACGACCTGTACGGCCGATTGTGTATGGGCTCGAGCGCTACGATGACGCGTTGGCGCTGCTTCAGCGCGCCCAGGAGCTCGACCCCCTGGCGCACGGCCTGGATATCGCGACGGCGTTGCTCCGCGCCGGACGATACCCCGAAGCCGTCGCTCGAGCGGAGGAGGCGGTGGGTGTGTACGACGCGGAGGATCGAGCGCGAGCGACACTCGGGTGGGCCTACTTTCTCTCCGGTCGCACGCGGGAAGGGCTGGCGGAGCTGGAGCGGGCAGTCGCGCTCTCGCCTAACAACATGCTGTGGTTAGGCCAGCTCGGCGCGGCCTACGCGAGGGCCGGCGATCATGCGAAAGCACAGGCAACGCTGCGCGATCTCGAGACCAGGGCGGAGCGTACGTACGTGTCACCCTACCATTTCGCCTACGTTTACGCGGGGCTCGGTCAGGACGACCGGGCGGTCGACTGGCTGAAGCGTGCGGTGGCGGAGCGTGCCGGGCCGGTGTTCGGCCTCAAGGGCTCGTTCCTGTTCTCGTCGCTGCACGCACACCCGAGATTTCGAGCGATCCTGCGCGAGCTGCATCTCGCGTGAGGCGCCTAACGTTTCACTTCACCTCCCATGCGTGTTGCACTGTCCGACGACGCCGCCAAGAGGGCGCTGGCCTCGATCCAGCGCTACGCTGGCGAGCATCTCGACGAGGATTTCGGCGAGCTCCAGGCGCGGCACCTCCTCGAGTTCTTCCTGATGGAGATTGCGCCATCCGTGTACAACGCGGCGATCGCGGACGCGCAGACGTACCTACGCGACCGCGTGGCCGACCTCGAAGGTGCGTGCTACGCGCCGGAGTTCGGGTATTGGCCAAAGGCAACGATCCGGAAGCCGCGTTGAGTCTCGGGTCGATCTTGCGCGACGGGACGCCGCGAACGCAGTTTCGCGGTGGCGCGCAGGGCGCCACCCGTCCGCGGAAAGGACCGAGTCCACCTGTGGAATTGACGTCATTCCGAGCGTAGCGAGGAATCGCGATCATCCCGATAGAGAGCCCTCTACCGGGCGCCGCGCGATCCTTCGCCTGACGGCTCAGGATGACAAAAGTGATCCGAACCTCCTTCGCCCACGCCAGCGGACCCGGGCGCTCCACAAGGAGGCTCGTCATGCCCGTGCGTCACCTGCCCGTCCGTCCCGACCTGGATCAGCTCAAGCACCAGGCCAAGGACCTCCTCCGCGCGATCCACGCCGGCGACCCCGAAGCCATCGCCGAGCTGCTCGAGCGGCACCCCGAGTCGCCCGACCCAGCCACCGCGAAGCTTGCGGACGCGCAACTCGTGCTCGCGCGAAGCTACGACGCGTCGAGCTGGACGCGACTCGTGCAGTCGGCCCAGCTCATTGACGCCATCTGGAGAGACGACATCGACGTCGTGCGCAACCTCGTGACGTACAACCCGAAGCTGATTCACGAAGACGCACGCATTCGGAAGGGATGCAACTGGGGCCCGCCAATGTCGTACGCCGCGAACATCGGCCGAGACCGCATCATCCGGATGCTGTACGACCTCGGCGCCCGAGACCTCGAGAAAGCCATCGATCGTGCAACGCTTCAGAGCCAGATCGGCACGGCGACGATGCTGCACGGCCTTCTCGGGAATCCGCCGCTTCCCGACGGCGCGCTGAGCGGACCTGCCTATACGCTCAGCGTCGAAGGCACTGCTTTCGCCTTATCGCGCGGCGCCCGCGTGCGCGACGAAAACGGCACGCTGCTCGCGCCGGTCGACGTCGTGCTGGAGACCGACGCACGCAAGCCAGCGGCGAAGCACGCAATCCTCGCACTCTACGAGCAGCACGGCGTCGTCTTTCCCGACACCGCACCAATGGCTGTGCACCGCGGACGCATCGATCTCCTCGAGGAGCATCTACGACACGACCGGGGACTCGTCACTCGAACGTTCTCGCACCGTGAGATCTATCCGGCGGAGATGGGCTGCGGGGCCGAGACCGATGCGGTCGTGGGGACGCCGTTAGGCGGTGCGACGCTGCTCCACATGTGCGTGGACTACGACGAGATGGAGATCGCGACGTTGCTCCTGGACAAGGGCATGGATGTGAACGCGCGGTCGGCTGTGGGGGCCGGTGGGTTCGGCGGCTACACGGCACTGTTCTCGACGGTCGTATCAATGCCAAACTTCTGGATGAACCTTCGGCAGCGGGGACCGTTCGTGGCCCCGTTCACGAAGCTCCTGCTGGAGCGCGGCGCTGACCCCAATGTGCGCGCGTCAATCTGGAAGCGGCTTCACCCAGGACACGCTGATACGACGCGGCACGACTACCGTGACGTCACGCCGCTCTCCTGGGGCCGCCGATTCCATGACCAAATCTTCGTGAGTGAGCCGGCGATGCGGCTCATCGAGGAAGCAGGCGGCGTGGCGTAGCGCCTAACGTCGCGCCTCGGTCAGACGATGAGGCTGACGAGCAGTGTGAAGGCGAGCCCCGCGACGCCAATGATCGTCTCCGACACCGTCCACGTCTTGAGCGTTTGTGGAACGGTCATGTTGAAGAACTCCTTGATGAGCCAGAAGCCGGAGTCGTTCACGTGCGACAGGACGAGCGCGCCGGCTCCGGTGGCGAGCACCAGCAGCTCCGGCGGCGTGCCGGGCATCGCGAGCGCGATCGGCGCGACGATCCCGGACGCCGTCGTCATCGCGACGGTTGCCGAGCCGGTGGCGACGCGAATGAGCGCCGCCACGCTCCACGCCAGAATGAGCGGCGATGTGTGCGAGCCGCTCGCGAGGTCGGCGATCGCGCGCCCTACCCCGCTTTGCACGAGCACTGCATTGAAGCCGCCGCCGGCGCCGATCACGAGCACGATCGTCGCCGTCGGCGCCAGGCAGTCGTTGCAGAACTTCATGATGTCTTCTCGCGTAAACCGCCTCGGCCGCCCAAGCGACCAGAACGAGAACAGCAACGCGAGAAGGAGCGCGACGATCGGCCGCCCGACGAAGTGAAATCCCGACCGTAGACTGGCATTCAACGAGGGGGCCGCGTCCGCCGCCGATGCGAGGAGCATCAGCAGGACCGGGATGAGCACGGTGAACACCGACATGCCGAAGCTCGGCATTCGGTCCGGCTCGCCTAACGACGCGGACCCGTCCGCGGCGCCCACCAGCTGCGCCGCGAGCGGATTGTGCGCGGGGAGCACGATGCGCGGCGCGATCCACACAGCGTAGATGGGCCCGGCCAGGGCCGCCGTCGGGAGGCCGACAACCAGTCCATAGAGCAACGTGCGTCCGACGTCCGCCTTGAACGCACCGACCGCCAGCATCGCCGCCGGGTGTGGCGGCAGCATCCCGTGAACCACCGAGAGGCCCGCGACGAGCGGGATGCCGATCTTCACGAGCGACAGCCCCGCGCGACGTGCAATGGTGAACACGAGCGGGATGAGGAGGACGAACCCTACCTGGAAAAACACCGGGATGCCGACGATAAACGCCACGAACATGATGGCCCAGTGCACGCGACGCTCGCCGAAGCGGTCGATCAACGTGGTCGCGACGCGCGTCGCGCCTCCCGACTCCGCCATCAGCTTCCCGAGCATGGTGCCGAGGCCGACCACGACCGCGATGAACCCGAGCACGTTGCCAACGCCATCCTGAAAGGCCTTGACGGCGGCGCCGGGCTCCATCCCGGCGGCGGCGCCCAGCCCGAGCGACGCGATGGTGAGCGCGATGAACGGGTGGACCTTGAAACGGGCGATCATGACGATCAGCAGCGTCACCGCGCCTAACGCGATGAGCAGAAGCCGCACCTGTGGCGTCATGCGGAAGCGCGCGCGACGAGCGTCGCGACCATCTCCTCTGCCGGGCCTCCGACGTCGCACACCCACGCGCCTTCGTCCGGGGCCGGTTCCTCCAGCGCTTCGAACTGGCTCTCCAGCAGGGCGGGATTCATGAAGTGCCCCTTCCTCGCGCGAAGCCGTTCGCCGATTACCTCGCGCGTCCCTCGCAGGTAGATGAACCGCAGCGGTTGCGGCCTGGCCGCGTCGCGAAGAATGTCGCGGTACGATCGCTTGAGGGCCGAGCAGGCGAGCACGAGCCCGGTGCCAGCGTCCTTCGCCTCACCGATTCGCGCGGCGAGTGTCTGGAGCCATCCGGCGCGGTCCTCGTCGGTGAGTGGGATGCCTGACGCCATTCGCCGCACGTTCTCGGGCGGATGGTAGTCGTCGCCCTCGATGAAGGCGACCCCCATGGCCTTCGCGAACGAGGCACCGATGCGAGTCTTGCCGCACCCCGAGACACCCATCACCACATAGAGACCGGTATGCGCGTTTTGCATCCGGCTAATGTGCGTCGGCTTGGGGACTGGGGACTAGGGACTGGGGACTCGGCTGGGAGCCTTCTACCGCCTAGCAAAGCTCCTCGGTGCTAATGCCTTCCCGGCCGAGTCCCCAGTCCCCAGTCCCCAGTCCCCAGTCCCTTAGTCGCTAGATCTCGTGCGACCGCGCGAACCGCGCAATGTGCTCGGCAGCCCGAAACGCGAGCGCCTGGATCGTCATCGTCGGCTGGCCGCGACCCGACGTCACGAAGCTTGACCCATCGCAAATGAAGAGGTTCGGCACATCGTGCGCCCGGTGATACCGATCGACCACCGATTCGCCTGCATCGTTGCCCATGCGCGCCGTCCCGAGCAGATGGACGCCGCCATCCACGGGGATGATCGGCTGGTTCCACACCCGCGCGGCACCCGCGGCGTGCATGAGCTCCTCCGTGCGGTCACGGAACCACTGCTTCGCCTTCATGTCGTCCGGGTGATCCGTGTACGTCAGGCAGAGACCCGGACGGCCCCAGCGATCCGGATGATCGTGATCCAGCGTCACGGTGTTCGATGCCATCGGGAGCGACGTGATGTGGGCGTAGAACCGCACCGAGTGCGTGAAGTAGTCGGCCAGCGCGCGTTTGTACTCGGGGCCCCACGTGGGCACGTCGTCCGGCAACACGCCCAGCGCGAACCCGATCGGCTGGTAGTTGAACCGCGCGTCGATGCCGCCACCGCCGTAGAAGCCGCGCTTTGGGTCGGCGTCGTAGAAGTCGTGCACCGTGCGGCTCGCGACCGGGCCTTTGTACTCGTTGAGCGGATGGTCGAACCGACCGAACGTGGCCGCATGGCCGTTGAACATGATGTAGCGCCCCACGTTCCCGCTGGAGTTCGCGAGCCCATGCGGAAAGGCCGACGACGCCGAGAGGAGGAGCAGCCGAGTCGTCTCGGCTCCGTTGGCCGCGACGATGACGGCGCGCGACCGCTGTCGCCGCTCTTTCCCTTCGCGGTCCCAATACACCACACCGGTCGTGCGTCCCCTCGCGTTCGTCTCCACACGGAACGCGGTGGACTCGGCTCGGATCTCGCATCGACCCGTCGCCACCGCCTTCGGGATGACGGTCGCCAAGGTCGATGACTTCGCGCCGAACTCGCACCCGTAGTACGAGCAGTGCCCACACGCGAGACACAGCGAGCGGCCATCGTACGGCTTCGACAGGATCGCCAGGGGCGACACCTGCGCATGTAGCCCGAGCACGCTCGCCGCGCGCTCCAACACCACACCGGATGACTTGTTAGGCAGCGGCGGCAACGGATACCCGCGCGAGCGCGGCGGGTCGAACGGGCCCGGCGCGCCCGACACGCCGATCTCCCAGTCGACCTTCGTGTAGTACCGCTCGAGCTCCTCGTACGTGATCGGCCAGTCGGCGAACCCGGTGCCGCTGATCGCGCCCCACTTCGACCGTTCCTTGAAGTCGATCGGACGAAAGCGCCAGTAGTTCGCCGCGAAGTGCACGCTGCTGCCACCGACGCCACGCCGGTACGCGAGCGCTCTGCCCGCGTTCCGGCGCGCCGGCTCCGCTTCGCTCCCCCGAATCGTCTGGATCGGCTCGAACGCGAGATTGAGCATCGCGTTCTCGCGCTCTACCGCTAGCTCGTCGTGCGTGAACTGACTGGGCTGCTGCCACGGCCCCGCCTCGAGCACCACGACATCGAATCCCGCCGTCGCGAGCTCCTTCGCGAGCACGCCACCCGCGGCACCAGACCCGACGATCAAAAAATCGACGGTCTCGCCCTCTCCATATGTGCGCTGCGTCATGCGTCGGTCTTCGCGTTCACCTCGTCCCGCGCGTCGTACCAGCCGAACGGCGAGGAATACGTGGGCTGATGCTCGAGACCCACGATCGTCCACCCGGCACCTTGCCTGTTCCCGCCATAGGCGGAGTCGGCAAACGTTCCGATGACGACGAGCATGCGAGCCGCCGCGAAGAACGGCGTGCGCTCGACCTGTCGCATCAGTGCCACCTGCCGCCCGGGAGAGAGTGACGCGAAGTCGCGCTCGCCGAGCGTTCGCGCGCGCGCGTCGAGGTCGGCAAGCCCGGCGCGTACCACAGGAACCACGTCGGCGAAGAACGGCTTGCCGAATGCCCGATCGATGAAGTGCACGGCGCCGGCTTCGTCCGCGCCGGGCAGGCTCGTGTCGGACGGGATGATCTGCGCGGCGAACGCTCGCATGGCCTTTGCCTCTGCCGGCGTGAGCGCGGCGAAGCCGCGGGCTGTCGTCTCGTCGTCGCGCCTGCAGCTCGCCAGCGCGGCAAGCCAGGGGATCTCGAGCGCGATCCAGCCTGCCGTGGCGGCTCGACCGGAGTCAGCGAGGAATCCGCGGCGGGTGAGTCGGTCGATGGTCACATCGTCGAAACGCCCTTTTAGCGATCAAGGGGTCAGAGCCCTTGAAACTCAGGTTTCAAGGGCTCTGACCCCTTGATCGCGCCCGGCGGAATCTCAGCACGAGAACGATCGTCGCGAGCGTGATCGGCAAGACCTCGCTCGTTACATGTCGTCCGTGGTCCTTCACGATGTGCGTCCCCGTCCCGCCAAGCATGACGGCGACAATGAGCGCCGCACCGACGATCGCGCTCCGAGGCCAGAGAAGGAGCAGCGCGGCGGTGGTCTCCACGAACCCGATGAGGATCCGGAACCACGTCGGATAGCCCCAGTGGCGGAACGCGATCGCCCAACCACCCGTGTCCGACAGCTTGTTCCACGCCTGCGGGGCGAACACGAAAACGAGAAATAGCGTCGGAATCCAAACGGCGGCGAGCCGAGCGCCGGCCTTGATCCGTGCGACGTTCACCTGAGAGCTCCGGTTGATTGACGAGAGCGCCGTCGTGGCGCACGAGCGCAACCGTAGGTCCGAGGGATCGCGCGACGCATCGTACGAACGGACTAGTCCTTCAGCCGAAGGGTTGCTGGATCCAAGGCATCAACCCACTTTCGCCGCATGCGCGACAAACGGCTCGGGCGAACGCTCGCGATCGGCATCGCGGCACTGGCCGTGTTCAACACCGTGTCGAACCTCTCGATGCCCATCGCGGATCGACGGCCGAGCCTGGGGATGACGCTGGCCGTTGCCGCCGCGCTGGTAGCGCACTGTGCGATCTACTGGTTCGGCGACCGGTTGCGTGAGCGCTTCACCGTCGCAGGCTATCTCGCTGTCCAGGCAACGCTCGTTTTTCTCATCGGTCTGACCGGGACGATCGTTCCTGTCGTCCTGACGCTTTACGTCGCGCTCACTGTCGAAGCCATCGTCGTCGCCGAATCGCAGTGGGGAACGATGGCCATCACGACCGGAGCCATCGTACTGCTCGGCGCGAGCGCAGCACTCGCTTGGGGAGTCTACCGGGCGGCCACGCTCGGCCTTCTCCTCGCCGTAGTCGGAGTGCTGGCTCATGCGGCCGCTGCACTCGTGCGTCGCAACGCGCCAGGCTCGCAGCCTGTGCTGGCCCGCCCCGGCGCGGAGGAGGCCGCGAGCATGAGGCAGATGGCCGCCGCGGCCGACGTGGACTTCGATCGCCGGGATCTCGCCCGACTCACCGCCCGCGAGCGCGAAGTCCTGCGCGCACTGGCGAGCGGCGCGCGCACGAGCGAGATCGCCGAGCAGCTCGACATTGCGGAGCGAACCGTGAAGGCTCACCTGGCGAATATCTACCAAAAGCTCGGCGTCGACTCGCGGACCGCGGCGGTCGCGGTGGCGTTGCAGAGGGAATCGACCGACCCCGCGGTCGGACGGAGTGCCGCCCGCGAAAGGCGCTAGCTAGCGGGCGTTCGCGGCTGCTGCCATTATCCGCCTCGAACGGAAGCCTCTCAGACCATCAGTGAAGTCCTCAGTCGCGGAAGGGAGCGTGCAATCCACAGCATACGACGCCATCGTTGTCGGATCCGGCATCTCTGGAGGCTGGGCCGCGAAGGAGCTCACCGAGAAGGGGCTGCGTGTCCTGTTGCTCGAGCGCGGCAAGAACATCGAGCACATCAAGGACTACGTGAACGCGACGAAGGGGCCGTGGGAATATCCCCATCGCGGTGGTCGCACCCGCGAGATGGAGCGCCACTATCCCGTCCTCAAGCGCGACTATCCGCTCAACGAGAAGAATCTCGATTGGTGGGCAAACGACGAGGAATCGCCGTACACCGAGGTCAAGCGATTCGACTGGTACCGTGGCTATCACGTCGGCGGACGCTCGCTGATGTGGGGTCGCTGCAGTTTCCGATGGAGCGATCTCGACTACGAGGCGAACGTGAAGCAGGGGCTCGGCACCGATTGGCCGATCCGCTACGCCGACATCGAACCCTGGTACAGTCACGTCGAGAAGTTCGCGGGCATCGCCGGCTCGAAGGAGGGACTGCCGCAGCTCCCCGACGGCGAGTTCCAGCCCGTGATGCCGCTCAACTGCGCCGAGCAGCTCGTGGCAGATCGCCTAACGACGAAGTTCGACGGCAAGCGACGACTGATCTCGGCGCGCACGGCGAACCTTTCGCAGCCGCTGCCGGGCCGCAACGCCTGCCAATATCGCGACGCCTGCTGGCTCGGCTGCCCGTACGGCGCGTACTTCAGCACGCAGTCATCGACGCTGCCGGCGGCGATGAAGACGGGCAAGCTCACGCTCAAGCCGTGGGCAATCGTCAACGAGGTGCTGTACGACAAGAACGCAAAACGGGCGACCGGCGTGCGCGTGCTCGACGGGATCACGAACGAGGTTACGGACTACACGGCCAAGGTCGTGTTCCTCTGCGCGTCGACGCTGAACTCGACGTGGATCCTTCTCCGATCGGCGACGGACATCTGGCCGGGTGGGCTGGGGAGCAGCTCCGGAGAGCTGGGCCACAACCTGATGGATCATCACTTCCGCGTCGGCGCGCAGGGCCGGGTCGAAGGCCTGGACGACAAGTACTACGTGGGTCGCCGGCCGAACCCGTCGTACGTGCCGCGCTACCGAAACCTGCTTGGCGAGAAGCGCCCGTATCTGCGCGGGTTCGGGTACGAAGGCGGCGCGGGCCGCGACGGCTGGTCGCGCGCCGTGGCCGAGTTGGGCGTTGGCGGCGCGTTCAAGGACAAGGCCGCCGAGCCAGGCACCTGGACGATCGGCGGCAGCGCGTTCGGTGAGATGCTGCCTAACCATGAGAACAAAGTCACGCTCGACGAGACGACGAAGGACAAGTGGGGACTGCCGGTGCTCAAGATCGACTGCGCCATCGGCGAGAACGAGCGGCTCATGCGGAAGGACATGGCGAACGACATGGCCGAGATGCTCGAGGCGTGCGGCGTGAAGGACGTCGAGACGTACGACGACGAGTATTACCCCGGCATGGGCATTCACGAGATGGGCACGGCTCGGATGGGAACGAGCCCGAAGAACTCCGTGCTCAACAAGCACAATCAGGTGTGGGACGCGCCTAACGTGTTCGTCACGGACGGCTCGTGCATGGCGTCGACGGCGTGTCAGAACCCCTCGCTCAGCTACATGGCGCTCACGGC
>Ga0307406_10002284_pt1 | contig 10429 bp, 8 predicted proteins | sample 322Cmetagenome_3_FD_203706 | JGI IMG/M metagenome (GOLD analysis project Ga0307406, IMG submission 203706) | Maize rhizosphere microbial communities from greenhouse at UC Davis, California, United States - 322HYB-C-2 | ecosystem: Host-associated > Plants > Roots > Rhizosphere > Soil | place... | reverse complement strand
CCTCGGTTGCGCACGTCGCTGACGACCCCGACCACCTCGGCCCACCGCGCGTCCGGCTCCTCGCCGATCCTGATGCGCTGGCCCACCGCGCTGCGCCCGGTGAAGAAGCGTCGCGCCGCCGTCTCGTTGAGTACGACCACCGGCGGCGACGTTTCGGTATCCTGCGCCCCGAAGTCGCGTCCCGCGCGGAGCGTGTAGATGAGCGTCCGGAAATACCCGGTCGTCGCGTTGGTGATGTCGGCCGTGCGGACCGCCGCGCTCGCCCCACCGCGATCGCCCTCGAGGCTCACGCGCGTCGTGAAGTTGTTCCGGGGCGGGAACTGGGTCGACGCGGCGGCCGCGCGCACGCCGGGGAGCGCGACGAGCCGTGCCGAGAGCTCCTCGAAGAATGGGGCGACCGCCTGCTGGCTGTACTTCTCCTGCGGGAGCGACAGCCGCATCGTCAGCACGCCGCGCGTGTCGAACCCCGGGTCGACGCCCCGCAGCCGCACGAAACTGCGCCCGAGGAGCCCGGCGCCGGCGAGCAGCATGAGCGCCAGCGCCAGCTCGGCGGCCACGAGCGTGTGGCGGAGCCGGCGGCCGCGAGCCCCGATCGTGTGTCGCTGCCCCTCCGCGGCGAGCGAGCGCGACGCGTCGCCTCCCGTCCCCTGCACCGCGGGCGCGACGCCGAACAGCACGCCGGAGAGCGTCGCTATCAGGAAGGTGTAGGCGACGACCCGAGCGTCGATTGGTGCGGTCACCCCCGCCTCGAGGATGCGGGCCGGGAAGAGCGAAAGCGTCGGTCGGATCAACCCGTACGCGACGATCAGGCCGAGGGCGCCACCGGCCAACGCCAGCAGGAGACTCTCGCTCAAGAGCTGCCGTGCGATGCGGAGGCGGCTCGCGCCGAGCGCGCGCCGGACCGCGATCTCCCGCTGCCTGGTCGCCGACCGCGCCAGGAGGAGGCTCGCGATGTTGGCGCAGGCGATCAGCAGCACTAGCCCCACCGCCCCGAGGAGGACCGCCGCGGCCGGCCGGAACCTGCCGACGAGCGCGTGCGCGATCGGCGCGGCCTCCAACCGCCAACCGGCGTACTCCTCGCGCTCCCTCGCGTACCCCCGCTCGATGCGCGCGGCGATTGTCGCCAGCTCGGCGTTCGCCTCGTCGATCGTCGCGCCCGCCCTGAGCCGCGCGGCGACTGAGTACTGTCGCGCGGCTCGCGGGATCGCCGCCGGCTCAACGCCCATCGGCAGCCACAGGTCCGCGCCCATGAATAGCAGCTCGGGGGGCATGATCCCGACGACGGTCACGGGCTCGCCGTTCACCTGGATTGCGCGGCCGACGAGCGCCGGCTCGCCGCCGAACCGTGTCTGCCAGATGCGATTGCTGAGCACCGCCACGCGCGGCTCGCTGCCGACGGTCTCTCCCGGCGTGAACCCGCGGCCGAGCGCGGGGGGAAGGCCGATCGTCCGGAACGGGTCGCCCCAAACGAACGCCGTGAACACGCGCTCCGGCCGGTCGCCGCCGGACAGGTTCCGGTTGCCGAGGTCGAAGGCGAAGAACCGGTCGAGCGTCCGACTCTGCCCCTCGATGTCGGTGTAGTCGGCAGCCGCGAACGTCTCGACGAAGCTACGCTCCCCGCCGAGCTTGGGGTACGTCGCGCCGAGCATCACGAGCCGGTCGGGCTCGGGGTACGCGAACGGCCGGAAGACGACGCCGTTCACGACACTGTAGATGAGCGAGTTGGCGCCGATGCCGAGCGCCAGAGAGAGCACGACCACAGCGACGAAGCCGGGGCTCCTGCGCAGCGTGCGCAGCGCGTAGCGGACGTCCTGCAGCAGGGAACTCATGGAGCCTCCGGAGTCGTTCGTGTCGGGTGGCCGGGGTGACCGGGCGCCGGCAATCGCGCGCTGCCGTCGCTCGGCGTGCGCCGCGGCGTGCTCGCGCCAGGCGGTACGGGCGAGGTCGGCGACCACGTGCCGCCAGACGTGGACGGCACCGCGCGTCCCGCGGCGTTGGAGCTCGTCGCGGCACCACGCTCGGAAGAAGTGCTCCATCTCCGGAGCGAAGCGCGCGCGGAACGGCGCCGGAAAGAGGCGCAGCGCGAGCCGGAACGCGCTGACGGAGAGCGTCAGGAAGCGTCGGTGCCGCACGGCCGAATCGCCGCGCGTCGAGGCGTTTGTGCCGCCGGCGCTCATGCGGGCTCGGGCCGGCCGAGGACGCGCTTCCGTCGCGCCTGGGCGACGAGGCGCTCCAGGCGCCGGGCCTCCGCCGTTGCGACCGCGCGCCCGAACGCCGTGATCCGGTAGTAGCGGCGGCGCTCGTCGTCGAACTCGGGATCCGGCCGCTCGTCGCTCTCCTCGATGAGTCCCGAGGCGAGCATGCGCTTGATCGAGCCGTAGAGCGTGCCCGGCCCGAGCTGCACCTCGTCGCCGGTGCGGCTCGCGACCTCCTGCCTGATGCCGTACCCGTGGCGCTCGGCGTCGGCCAGGGCGAGCAGAATCTGAAACTCCGACACGGGAAGCGGCAGGAGCTCCGCCGGCGTGCGCGTCCGAGGCCCCATCGATCCTCGCGTGCAACTAAGTCACAGGTCGATATATCAAGGTGCGATACAATACGGCTCGCCTGCGTCGCTGTCCAGAGTCGGCGCGCTGTGGGTGCCGGGACGTCCAGCGTGCCCGGCCCCGCGAGGTAACTCGCGTGGCCCTGGCTCGCCTCTCGCGGTGACAACCGACTATCGTTCGGGTGCACTTTCACCGAGCTCGGCCCCAGTCGCGCCGGGAGAACGATGATCGGAATGAAACCTCCATGCGCCCGTGAGATTGCGGCCGGGCTGCTCGCCGTCGTTGCGCTGGCGGCGTGCAGCGGGCCCACGCGGCGTGCAGCGGCGCCCGCGGCGCCGCCGGTCGCCAGTGCTAGTGCTCAAGGCAACGCCGCGGCCATCGCCAAGGCGCGGGCCGACAGTGCCCGCTACCCCTACACGGCGGCCGACGTGCATTTCATGTCGGCGATGATCGGCCACCACGCCCAGGCCCTCGTCATGGCGCGCTGGGCGCCCACCCACGGCGCTAGTCCGTCGGTGCGCACCCTGGCCGAGCGGATCATCAACGCCCAGCAGGACGAGATCGCGACCGCGCAGCGGTGGCTCCGCGACCGCCGACAGCCAGTGCCCGAGGCGAGCGCCCAGGCGATGGCGATGACGGTGGATTCGTCGGCGAGCTCGGGGCACGCGCACGCCGGGCACGCGATGCAAATGCCCGGAATGCTCACCGAGGCCCAGCTGACGCAGTTGGACCAGGCACGCGGGCCGGACTTCGACCGGCTGTTCCTGACCTTCATGATCCAGCACCACCGCGGCGCCGTGACCATGGTGAACGAGTTGTTCGCCACCGACGGCGCCGCCCAGGACGAGAGCGTGTTCAAGTTCGCGTCCGACGTCAACGTCGATCAGACCACCGAGATCCAACGCATGCAGCAGATGCTCGCCGCCCTCGTGTTCGAGAAGCGCGCGCCGTGATCACCCTGTCGTCGAGAGTTCCTGTGCCCCATCCCGCCCCGTCCGAGGAATCACCCGTGGCCTCCACGCACCAGGCTCGCCGTTCGCGCGTGCCGTCGACGGCCCGCTCACTGATGTCGCTGTCGCTCGCTGCGGGGCTTGTGTCCGTCGCGGCGTGCTCCCGCGCCGCGTCCGCGCCGGGCGGTGCCCCGTCGCCCGCCGGCAGCATGTCCGCCACGCCGCCGAGCCCCGACCCGCGCGTCGGTCTCCGCGCCGGCCTGATGGAGGCGGGCGAGGCCACCTGGAACCTGCGCGTGCTCTCGAAGACGCCGCCGACGGGGCAGTTCTTCGGCAGCACCAACTCCGACCTCGCCTTCACCGGCCAGTACGCCATCCAGGGCAACTACAACGGCTACCAGGTCTGGGACATCTCGAATCCGCGCCGCCCCACCCTGAGGACGGCGTACTTCTGCCCGGCGTCGCAGAGCGACGTCTCGGTCTACAAGAACCTGCTCATCGTCTCCGGCGAGGGCCTCACCGGGCGCCTCGACTGCGGCGGACAGGGCGTCAGGGAGGCCGTCAGCAAGGACCGGCTGCGTGGACTCCGGATCTTCGACATCAGCGACATCGCCCGCCCGCGCAACGTCGGCAACGTGCAGACCTGCCGCGGCTCGCACACGCACACGGTGCTCGTCGACCCGAAGGACTCGGCGAACGTCTACGTCTACATCTCGGGCTCGTCCACCGTGCGGTCGGCGGGGGAGCTCCCGGGGTGCGTGAGCGCGGCCCCCGAGCGGGACCCCAACTCGGCGCTGTTCCGCATCGAGGTCATCAAGGTGCCGCTCGCCCACCCCGAGCAGGCGGCGATCGTCAGCTCGCCGCGGATCTTCGCCGGCCTCGTGGCGCCGGCGAAGCACGGCCCGACGCGGGAGGACTCCATCGCTTCCGTGCAGATCGCCGCGGTCGCGCGCGCACAGGGCGCGTTCACCGCGATGGCGGAGGGCGAGGAGATGGTCCTCTCCTCGCGCACGGTCGACCCGATGCTCGACAGCATCGTCGCGGCGCGCGGCGGTAGAGGCGCGCCCACGGCCGCCGACAGCGCGGCCCTGCGCGCCGCGCTCCCCCGCATCGTCGCCGAGTGGTTCGGCGATTCCGTGCCAGGCCAGACCGGCCCGCGTCCCGGGCCCACGCAGTGCCACGACATCACCGTCTACCCGGCGATCGGCCTGGCCGGCGGCGCCTGCGAGGGCTACGGACTCCTGCTCGACATCAGCGATCCGGCGCACCCGACGCGCATCGGCGAGGTGGCCGACTCCAACTTCTCCTACTGGCACTCGGCCACGTTCAACAACGACGGCACCAAGATCCTGTTCACCGACGAGTGGGGCGGCGGCACCCAGCCGAAGTGCCGCGCTACCGACAAGCCCGAGTGGGGGGCGGACGCGATCTTCACGCTCGCCGACCGCAAGATGCAGTTCCAGAGCTACTACAAGCTGCCGGCGCCGCAGACGCCGCAGGAGAACTGCGTCGCCCACAACGGCTCGCTCGTACCGATCCCCGGGCGCGACGTGATGGTGCAGGCGTGGTACCAGGGCGGGATCTCCGTGTTCGACTGGACCGACGCCGCGCACCCGAAGGAGATTGCGTTCTTCGACCGCGGCCCGGTGGACGCGACGAGGCTGGCCAGTGGCGGGTCGTGGTCCGTCTACTGGTACAACGGTGTCATGGTCAGCTCCGAGATCTCCCGCGGGCTCGACCTCTTCGAGCTGACGCCGAGCGCGTTCGTCTCGCAGAACGAGATCGACGCGGCGAAGACGGTACACTTCGACTACCTGAACACGCAGGGACAGCCCAAGCTGGTGTGGCCGCCGAGCTTCTCGCTGGCCCGCGCCTACGTCGACCAGCTCGAGCGCTCGAACGGCCTCTCGGCCGACCGGATCTCCGCCGTGCGGAGCGCCCTGGCGAGCGCCGAGCGGGCGTCGGGCGCCCCGCGGGGGGACGCGCTGACCCAGCTCGCCACGGAGCTCGACGGCGACGCGAGCGGGGCCGGCGACGGTGCCAAGGTGCGCCTGCTCGCCGGCGCCGTGAGGGAGCTGGCGGCAACGTCGCGCTGAACGCGGGTTCGGCGAGCGTGGCCCGGCGAAGCCGGCGCCGCATTCTCGGGCTCGCGCACTCGAGCTTCGGTGTAAGACGTGAGGCCCTCATGCCCGACCATCCGGCCGCCGACCTGCGCGACGATTCCCTGCGCGCCTGCGAGGCGGCCCTCCGGCAGGCCCAGCTCGCGGGCGACGTCGCCGCACTCGAGCGCCTCGTGGACGACGCGCTCGTCTTCACCGGCCCGGACGGCGCCGTCTACGGGAAGTCGGACGACCTGGACGCCCACCGGCAGGGCTGGGTGCGCATCACTCGCCTCGAGCCGAGCGAGGAGCGCATCCAGCGCTTCGGGACCGTCGCCGTGGTCAGCGTGCGGATGGAGATGGCCGGCGCCTTCCGCGGCGCACCGTTCGCCGGGCCGTTCCGCTACACCCGCGTCTGGCGAGAGGGCCCAGGCGGGTGGCGCGTCGTGGCGGGGCACGTGAGTGCAGTGCAGCCCTGAGCGCGCCACCCGCCCCGAACGCTCACCCCTTGCACATCTAAGGGAAGCGTCGCACTCTCTCCCTTAGACCCGCATAGGGAGCGCCGGCCGACCCGGCCGGCGCGCCACCGCGACGAGGGAGGCTTCGTGTTCGCCAAGGATTCCGGGCTGCTGCAGGGCACGCTCGAGCTGCTCGTGCTCAAGACGCTCTCCTGGGGACCGATGCACGGCTACGGCATCGCCAGTTGGATCGAGAGCGCCACCGGCGACGTGCTGCGCGTCGAGGAGGGCTCGCTCTACCCCGCCCTCTACCGCATGACGCGAAAGGGCTGGATCGAGGCCGAGTGGGGCACGTCGGAGAACAATCGCAAGGCGAAGTTCTACCGCCTGACGAGTGAGGGGCGGCGGCAGTACCGCGCGCAGACCTCCGGGTGGCAGCGGCTCGCGTCGGCCGTCAACCAGGCCATCGGCACCACGCGGGCGCCGAGCTGGGCGAGGTGACGATGCGCGACGAGCCCTCCCACCCCCGCCGCGTCCGCGTCTTCCCGTCCAAGCCGCAGGCCGAGGTCGACGACGAGCTGGCCTTCCACCTGGAGCAGCGGGTCCGCGACTACGTGGCGCGCGGCATGGACCCGGCGGCGGCCCGCGCCGCGGCGCTCGAGCGCTTTGGCGACCTGCACGGCGTGCGGAGCGAATGCACCGAGCTGCTCGAGGCGGACCGGCGCGCCACGCGCCGGCGCGACTGGCTCGACGATCTCCGGCAGGACCTGCGCTTCGGCGTCCGGTCAGCGCTGCGCGCCCCGCTCTTCTCGCTGCTCGCCGTCGTCACGCTCGCCCTCGGCATCGGCGCCAACGCCGCCATCTTCGGCGTGGTGAAGTCGGTGCTGCTCGACGCCCTGCCCTAAGCCGACGCGGACCGCCTCGTGCGCATCTTCTCGCGCTGGGCCCAGGCGCCGTCGGAGCGGCAGTCCGTGAGCCCCGGCGTGGCGACGGACTTCGCGGAGCGTCTGCGCTCCCTGTCGAGCGTGGCGGCGTTCAACTTCTCGACGTTCGACGTCGCCTACGTCGACGCGGCGGGGCCGCGAGTGCTGTCGGGCGCGCTCGTCGGGGGCGGGTTCTTCCCCACGCTCGGCGTGCGCGCCGCGCTCGGGCGGACGCTGACGGAGGCCGACGTCACCGCCCCCGTCGTGATGCTGAGCGATGCTGCCTGGCGGCGGGAGTTCGGCGGCGACCCGGGCGTCATCGGCAGGACGCTCCGGCTGGAGGGGGGCCCGTGCGAGGTCGTGGGCGTTCTCCCGCGCGGCTTCGTGGGGCCCATGGGCGACGCCGACCTCTGGTTCCCGCTCGATCTGGCGCCCCTGCTGCGCGACCCCGCGACGGCGCGCGACCAGCATTGGCTCGGCGTCGTCGGACGCCTGGCGCCCGGCGTCGGCATGGACGCGGCGCAACGGGAGATCGATCGGCTCGGCGTCGAGATGGCGCGCGAGCATCCGAAGACCGACGCCGGCCGGACCATCCTCGCCGTCCCGCTGCGAGATGCGATGGTCGGGGAGACGCGGACGCCGCTCCTCGTGCTCATGGCGAGCGCGGGACTCGTGCTCCTCATCACCTGCGCCAACCTCGCCGGCGCGCTGCTGTCGCGGACGATCTCGCGGCGAAAGGAGTTCGCCGTCCGCGCCGCCCTCGGCGCGGGGCGCGGGCGGCTGCTGCGGCAGCTCCTCACCGAGAGCGTGCTGCTCGCCGTCGCCGGCGCCGCGGTCGGGCTCCTGCTCGCGGTGCTGGGGCTCGGAACCTTGCGAAGGCTGGCGCTGCCGACGCTTCCGCCGTACGCGGACCTCTCGCTCGACACCGGCGCGGTACTCGTGACGCTGGTCGCCGCGCTGTGCACGGGCGGCGCGTTCGGCCTCGCGCCGGCGCTCGCCGCCGGGCGCTGGGAGCCACAGGGCACGCTCCGCGAGGAGACGCGCGGCTCGAGCGAGGGCCGGCGCTCGCGGCGGCTGCGCGGCGCGCTCGTGGCCGCCCAGATCGCGCTATCGCTCAGCCTTCTCGTCGGCGCCGGATTACTCGCCCGGAGCCTGTGGGCGATGACGCGCGCGCCGCTCGGCTTCGAGCCGGCGGGCGTGCTGACGGCTCGGGTGGAGCTCCCCAGGGCCGGCTACCCCACGCCGGAGGAGCGCGCCCTCTTCTTCCGGCAGCTCCAGGAGCGCCTCGCGGCGCTGCCCGGCGTCAACGGCGTCGCGAGCACGACCCAGATCGCATCGCCCACCATGAGCAGCAACATCCTCACGATCGCGGGCGTCCCGCTCGCGGGCGACGGGCCGACGTTCATCCCGTACATGGCCGTCTCGGACGACTACTTCCGGACGCTGGGGATCGCGCTGCTCCGGGGCCGCACGTTCGGCCCGCAGGACGCGCCGGAGTCGGCGCCGGCGGTGGTGATCAGCGAGACGATGGCGCGGCGCTACTGGCCGGCGGGCGGCGCCATCGGCGCGCGCATCCGCATCAGTCCGCACACCGCCGAGCGGTGGGGCGTGGTGGTCGGCATCGTTCGCGACGTTCGCGTCGATCCGGCGCTTCCCGCTCCGGAGCCGATGGCGTACGCATCGAACCGGCAAGACTTCCTCTGGAGCGGGCGCGACTTCGTGGTTCGCACGCAGGGGGACCCGCTCGCGCTCGTGCGCCTGATGCAGCGCGAACTGGCCGCGCTCGACCCGGCGGTGCCGCTCCGCGAGCCGAAGGCGTTGCGCGCGATCATGGACGAGCGCCTCGCGGGCCGGCGTCTCCCGGTGCTGCTCATGAGCGCATTCGGGGTGCTGGCGCTCGTCCTCGCGTCCGTAGGCGTCTACGCGATGTTCGCGAGCATGGCGGCGGCGCGGGAGCGGGAGTTCGGCGTACGCGTCGCCCTCGGGTCGAGCCGCGGCGCGATCGCCGGGCTGGTGCTCAGGCAGGGCGGCGTCTGGATGGCGGCCGGGCTGGCCGGCGGCGCCGTCGGCGTCGTGGTGGTCGCCCGGCTCGTCCGCAACCTGCTCTACGGGGTGGCGCCGTTCGACCCCGTGGCGCTCGGCGTCGCCCTCGTGACGCTGGTGGCGTGTGGAGCGGTCGCGCTGCTCGTGCCCGTGCGGCGGGCGACGCGGGTGGACCCGATCACGGTGCTGCGGTAGGGGTGGAGCGCGGCGTCCTCCGATCGGCGCGCGCTCAGGGCCGCCAGGCGGGCGAATGGTCGTCGCCGTGGCTCGCGGTCAGCCGGAGTAACCCGCTGCCGTCAGGCGCCACGACGTAGATGTCGGACTGCAGCGTGACCGCCGTCCGGTCGTAGCTCGCGAACGCGAGCCGCCCGCCGTCGGGCGACCAGTCGGGCGTGCCGTCCTCCGTATCCGCCGCGCGCACGCGCCGGACGTCCGTGCCGTCGGCGCGCATCACGTAGAGCTGCAGCGTCCCGTCCCGGTTGCTCACGAAGGCGATGCTCCCGCCATCCGGCGCCCACACGGGGCTGACGTCGAACGCGGGGTTGCTCGAAAGCGCGCGGTTTCCTGTCCCGTCGGCGTTCACGACGAAGATGTCCGACCCGCCGTCACCAGTGCCGCGGTACACGAGCCTCGTGCCGTCCGGCGACCACCGCGGGCCCGTCCCGCTCCCAATCCGGACTGGCTTCGTCCCGTCGGCGTTCATCACGTAGACGGCGAACGGCCCGTCGCGCTTGGTCGTGAAGGCGATGCGCGTCCCGTCCGGCAACCACGCCGGGTCCATGTCCCGCCCCCGACGCGTCGTGAGGCGGCGGAGGCTCGTCCCGTCGGACCGGACGACGTACAGCTCCGTGTCGCCGTCGCGGTCGGAGGCGAAGGCGATCTCCCGCGCCGAGCAGATGACGGCGAAGCCGACCAGCAAGAGCTCGGCGGGCCTCACGATCGCGGTCCGCGTCGGACCGCCGTCGACGGCACAGTTGCTGGAGACGCCGCCGACGGTCACCGTGTGCGCGCCTACCCCGAGCTCGTCCACCGTCCTGCTGCCGTCGCGGTCGACGGTCATCGGCTCCCGCCCGTCGACGCGCACCGTGTAGCCGTTGACGTCCAGATCCACGCCGGTCGTCGTCACGGCCACGGTGAGGGTGCCCGGCGGGAGTGGCTTCGTCGCGCCGTCGCCACAGCCGGAGGCGGTCAGGGCGGTGAGGAGGAGGAGAGGCGTCGCCGGGCGCCGCACAGGGCGTGGCGAGCCACTGCGTGAACGGCCCGACCCGCGAGTACGTGTCGCGCGCATTCCGAGAGAGACGGAGGAAACGAGGCGGACCAGCGGGTGCGGCGCGGCTCGCGGAGGTACCGTCCGCCTCGGTCGTGCACTTCCCGACGTGGCGGTGAGATTGATTCGCCCGCGGGCACCACCTC
>Ga0307406_10002283_pt1 | contig 10430 bp, 4 predicted proteins | sample 322Cmetagenome_3_FD_203706 | JGI IMG/M metagenome (GOLD analysis project Ga0307406, IMG submission 203706) | Maize rhizosphere microbial communities from greenhouse at UC Davis, California, United States - 322HYB-C-2 | ecosystem: Host-associated > Plants > Roots > Rhizosphere > Soil | place... | reverse complement strand
GCCACGCTCCGGCCGCCACGCCGGGCCATAGGCCGCGGCCGCCAGCTGGGCGATGAGCGCCGCCTGCGGCTCGGGCGTCGGCCGGTCGTGCCGCGGCCAGTAGTCGACGAAGTTCCTCGGCAGCAACAGGTAGCTCTTGTAGCTGAACGTGTCGAAGAACCAGTAGATAGGTCGCGACGGGTATCGCAGGCGCGTGGCGAGGAAGCTGCGCAAGCCGAGGCGCTGCACGAGGTTCCTGCCGCGCCAGTTCTCGCGGATCAACACGTGGCTGGTGGAGATCACGGCGATCGGGCGGCCGCGGAAAGTGGCCGGCCACGCATCCAGGGACGCCATGCCGAGCAGTGCGCCATTCATGCGGAACAGGGCGATGCTGGCACGCCGGCGCAATTCCTTCTCGGCGTACTCGCGCTCGATCTCGTAGAACTCGCGGGTGAGCGTCCAGATCTCGTCCCACGTGTCCGCCGTGATCCGGCTCGTGGGTACTACGTCCGTGGTCACCCGATCCGTCGCCGCCATTGCTCGTCTCGCGTCCCTGGCCGTGGCGAGTGTGCCACGCGGCATCGCGGCGCGCGATGTTGCGTCGCGCGGCCGGAATTCCGGGCTACACTGCGCCGCTCCGCACCAGAACTAACTAACTAACAGGACAGGGAGGCCCCATGAGCGCTGCCGCAGGCAAGCTGGAATGCGACCTGGTGATGAAAGGCGGCATCACCAGCGGAGTCATCTATCCGCGACTGGTGGCCAAACTGGCGGAGGTGTACGACTTCCGCAGCATCGGCGGCACCTCGGCCGGCGCCATCGCGGCCGGCGCGGCCGCCGCGGCGCAGCTCGGCGTGCACTCGGGCGCGAACCGCGATGCGTTCGCGAGCCTGGCCAAACTGCCCGAGCTGCTCGGTGGCCCGGCCCGCGGCGCGCCGGGATCGATGTTGCTCAACCTGTTCCAGCCGCAGCCCGCGTTCCGCCGCCACTTCGCGCTGCTCACCGCGGCGCTGAACGCCCGCTCGAAATCCGTGGCCGGGCTGCGCGTGGCCCTGAACGCCGCGTGGCGCTTTCCGCTGGGCGCGCTGATCGGCGCCGCGCCCGGATTCATCATCGCCTGGAACTCCGGCGGCATCGCGCGGCTGCTGGGCATCTGCTTCGCGCTGGTCGGACTGGCGCTGGGGGCGGGCGCCGCGGCGCTGCGTTCTCTGGGGCGCGCACTTCCCGGCAATGATTTCGGCATGTGCAATGGCATGCCCGGCGGCGGCAAGGATCCGGACGCGTTGGCGCCCTGGCTGCATTCCTACCTCAACGGCCTGGCGGGCAAACCACTGGACGAGCCGCTGACGTTCGGCGAGCTGTGGGCGGGCCGGCTGCGCGCGCCGGGCGCGCCGTCGCCGTACGATCCGGAGGCGCCCAAGCAGATCGAGCTGGCCATGATCACGACGGCGCTCAATCCCGGCAGGCCGCTGCGCTTTCCGTTCGAGTCCAACGATCTGTACTTCGTGGAAGAAGAGCTGCGGCCGCGGCTGCCCGCGCAGGTGATTGCCTGGCTGGTCGCGAAGGCGCGGCGGTCGACGACGGCAGCGCGGTTGAGCACCCCCGGCCGCACATTCCACGCCTTGCCCGCCGGCGAGGACATGCCGGTCCTGCTGGGCGTGCGCATGAGCCTGAGTTTCCCGCTGCTGCTCTCGGCCATTCCTCTGTATACCGTCGACCGCACCCGCAAGGTCAACGCCCAGGCACCCGCCGAGGCCACGCGCGTGCTCTTCTCCGACGGCGGCATCTGCAGCAACTTCCCCGTGCATTTCTTCGACGGGCCGCTGCCGTCGCGCCCGACCTTCGGAGTCAACCTGCGCGGCTACCATCCGGACAAGCCGCAGGAGCGCGTGTGGATGCCGGACTCGGTCAGCAACAACCAGGGCATCAAGAACTACATCCCCGAGATATCGACGGCGCCGGGACTCGGTTCGGTGGTGGGATTCCTCGGCTCGATCGTCAACACCATGCAGAACTGGCGCGACCAGGTGCAGATCGCCATGCCCGGGTATCGCGATCGCATCGTGCACGTCTGCCACTCCGACGACGAGGGCGGCATGAATCTGAACATGGAGAGCAAGATCATCGGCGACCTCGCCGCGGGTGGCGAATCGGCGGCGCAGAAACTGCGCGAGGCCTTCGTCCCGGGCGCCGATGCGCGCGCCGGCGGCTGGTACAACCATCGCCGCATCCGCATGCGCACGCTGCTGGCCGGGATCGACCAGCAGCTGCGGCGCATGCACGCGGTCCTCGGCCGAGCGGACGTGCCCACCTGGGTGGACGTGGCGCTCGATGACGGCGAGCACGTGGCGTATCGCTACGAGAAGCAGCAGCATCGCGACCTGGCGGTCGAGGTGTTGCGCGCGCTGGCCGAGCTCGGCAGGAAGATAGACGAGAGCGGCATCGACCTGGCCACGGGCGCGCCGCGGCCGCCGGCCGAATGGCGCTCGACGCCACGGGTCTGAGGGAGCGGGTCTGAGGGAGTGAGGCCATGATCAAGGTCGATCGCGGGAAATTCGCCGAGCCGCTGCAGTTCGCCGCGGCCGCGGCCGGGGCGCTCGCGGAATTGCAGGCCGCGCACGAGAAACTGCGCACGGTCAAGCAATCGCGGCTGCCCTTCAACGAGAAGGTGTGGCGCATGCTGGACCTGCGGCAGGCGCTGCTCAAGGTGTTCAGCGGCTGCTGCGCGTTCTGCGAATCGCCACTGTCGCCCGGTGAGCGCAACAAGGTCGGGTTGTTCCGTCCACGCGAACGGGCCATGCAGCTGGACGGCACGGTATCGGTGGAACACTACTGGTGGCTGGCCTACCGCTGGGAGAACCTGTATTCCATCTGCGGCGAATGCAGCTCGCACAAGGGTTCGCGTTTCCCGGTCACCGGCCGGCGCGCGCAGCCGCACACCGAGGTTTCGAACGAGAGCGCCATGCTGCTCGATCCCTGCGCCGAGGATCCGGAGCCCCAACTGGTGTTCAGCGAGAAGGGCACGGTCGAAGGCACGACCGACCGGGCGCGGATCACCGTCGACGTGTTCGGCCTCAACCGCATGTCGCTGGTGAAGCGGCGCCGGGACGTGTGCGGCCGCGTCGACAGCATCGGCGACGCCTTCCTCACCGACAACGATCCGGAGAAGTGGACCGAGGCCAACTTCGTCCAGTCGGTGATGATGGAAGCGCCCGACGACTGGGGATTCAGGGCGCTGATCCGGCAGCAGGCGGTGCGTCACCTCGAGCGCGCGCAGGCGCAGGTCGCGGGCGCGATCGCGCCGGCGAAATCCGCCCCCGCGGCCGGGGTCGAGCGCCGCAAGCGCGCCACGAAAACGCCCGCCGTGAAGCGCGTCTCCTACCAGCCTGCGAAAACGCCGCGCGCCTACGAAGGCGCGATCTGGCTCCAACGCATCGAGATCGAGAACTTCAAGGCGCTGCGGAATTTCCAGCTGCAATTCTCCGCGCCGGATGCGACACCCTCCGGATTCGAAAACGCCAACGTGGATTACGCGCAAGACGCGCCGTCCGTGACCGCGGGTGAGTCGCAGCCGTGGATCATGTTGTTGGGCGAGAACGGCGTGGGCAAGAGCACCCTGCTCAAGGCGATCGCCTATGCGCTCATGCCGGCCCGGCAGCGCGAGATGCTGGCACCGGACCCGCGCCAGTGGGTGACGCGCGGTCGCGGCGCGACCTCCGGCAGCATCCGCCTGCATTTCACGGTCGGTGCCGAGCCGCTCGAGCTGCAGTTTTCCGCCAGGTCGCGGCGCATCGTGGTCAAGGGCGACGCACCCGACATGGCCGTGCTCGGTTACGGCTCCACGCGGCTGCTGCCGCCGGCCGCGTCGCGGCTGCCGCGTCCGGAATCCGTGCGCGTGCAGAACCTGTTCAACTCGCGCGCACCGCTGCGTGATGCCGAGCGCTGGTTGGCCAGCGGCAAGGAGGTCGCCACGCCGGACTTCGACCTGCTGGCCACCTCGCTGAAGATGTTGCTGTCGCTGGCCGACGAGGACGCGATTTCGCGCCAGCGGCAGCGGCTGTTCGCCACCGTCAACAACGATCACGGTCCGATCCGCGATCTCAGCGACGGGTACCAGTCGGTACTCGGCCTGGCGCTGGACATGATGCTCAACCTCTCGCATGCCACGTTCGACATGGAAGGCGTCGAAGGCGTGGTGCTGCTGGACGAGCTCGAAGTGCACCTGCATCCGCGCTGGAAGATCCAGGTCGTATCGGCGCTGCGCAAGTTGTTCCCGCGCGTGCGGTTCATCGCCACCACGCACGATCCGCTGTGCGTGCAGGGCCTGCGCAAGGGCGAGCTGCACATCATGACGCGGCAGGGCGAGGACAAGGACGTGAGGATCGAGCAGTTCGACGTGCCGCCCGGCGCGCGCGCCGACCAGATCCTCACCGGCGCGTGGTTCGGCGTGCCCACCACGCGCGATCCCGAAACCGTCGCGATGATGCGCGAGCACAGCGCGCTGCTGCAGAAGCAGCACAAGACGCTGGACGACGAGTTCCGCTTCGATTTCCTCGACCAGCAGTTGCGGCATCGCCTCGACGAGTACATCGGCACCGAGGACGAGCAGATCGCGCTGCAGGCCGCGGCCGAGGTTCGCGACGAGAACCGTGCGCGCACCGGGGTTCCGGGCCAGGTCAGCGCCGCCGATCTGCGTCAGAAAGTCCGCGAGGCCCTGCGCAGCAAGCCGGCGGTGACGGGGAGCTGACCGTGCATCGCTTTTCCGCGCCGCCGGCGAAGCCGGGCAACTTCGAGACCTCGATGAAGCCCGAGCGGGACCGCCTCGAGCGGCTGTTCCAGCAGGGCAAACTCAAACCGAAGAAGAAGAAGAAAAAAAAGGCGAAAGGCGCCGCGGCGACCGCCGTAGCGGCGAAGAAGGAGCCGGACCTGTTTCCGGCCCGGTGGAGCGCGTTCAAGGCGGCGCTCTCGGCCGCGCAGCGCCGCAAGTGCGCGTTCTGCGAAGGGTTCGCCATCGGCCAGGGTTTCGGCGACGTGGAACATTATTCGCCCAAGGCGGAGATCGAGGCACTGGACGACGCCGATCCGTCGAGCTGGGGCGAGGAACGCGAAAACCTGGCCAACGTCACGGGGCGCAAACCCAGGCCCGTGAGCGACACCGGCTATTGGTGGCTGGCCTACGAATGGGACAACTACATCCTCGCCTGCACCATCTGCAACCAGCAGTGGAAACGCGCCATCTTCCCGATCAAGGAATCCCGGGCCGCCGCGCCGAAACGCGGTGATGTCGAGACGGTCTACCTGTTGCATCCCTTTCGCGGCGAGATCCCCAGGGACCATCTCGAGTTCGGTCCGCTGGGACAGGTGTCCGCGCGCAACGGCAGCGATTTCGGACGCGAGACCATCCGCACGCTGGGGCTGGATCGTCCCTCGTTGCGCGAGCAGCGGCGGCCGCTGGCCAGCAAGATCCACAAGAAAATCGACGGACTGGCGGGTGCCAGCGTCGCCCGGCGGCGCGAATTGCTCGAAGACATCAGGCTGGAGGGTTCAGAAGAGGCGTCGTTCTGCGGTATGGTGCGGGCGATCTTCGAGCACCGCGTGGGGCTCACGTGGCAGGAGCTCGAGGACGAATTGTCGAGATGAACATGGCCGACACCGTCAACGCCGAGATGCTGATCCGCCGTCCGCCCGGCGAAGTATTCGCGGCATTCGCCAACCCGCAGGTGATCCGCAAGTTCTGGCTGCGCGACACCACCGGACCGCTCGCGCCCGGCGCGCGGGTGCAGTGGCATTTCATGGTGCCCGGCGCCACCGCGAACGTGGTGGTGACGGGCTTCGAGGCTCCGCGTCGCATCGGCTTCGACTGGCCCGGCGGCATGCACGTGGAGCTGCGCTTCGAGCCGTTCGGTGACGAGGCCACGCACCTGACGGCGGAGATCAGCGGTCTCAACGGCAAGGACGTAGTCACGCAGGCGAGCAACGTGGTCGAGGGTTTCAGCATCGTGTTCTGCGACCTGAAAACGCTGCTGGAGAGCGGTACCTCGGCGAACCTGGTGCGCGACAAGGCCGAGCTCATCGAAAAGTCCCGCTCGGCCGGCTGAATTCGCATACAGCCGAGGCGGCGGATTCCTACTGGATGGATTTGGCCGGTGGCCCTATATAAGGTGCCGCCATGCCGCTTCCCCAGTTCCACCCCGCCGTCCAGGCGTGGTTCGCCAAGACTTTTCCCCACGGCGCGACGCCGGCGCAGCTCGATGCCTGGCCGGCCATCGGCAGCGGTGAACACGCGCTGATCGCGGCGCCCACCGGCTCGGGCAAGACGCTGGCCGCATTCCTCGCGGCCATCGACACGCTGGTGCGCGAAGGCGCCGAGGGGCGGCTGCAGGACGTCACGCGCGTCGTGTACGTCTCGCCGCTGAAGGCGCTGTCGAACGACATCCAGCGCAATCTCGAGGCGCCGCTCGCCGGAATCTCCGCGGAGCTGCTCGATGCGGGCTCGCTGGCGCCGCCCATCCGCGCCCAGGTGCGCACCGGCGACACCTCGCAGACCGAGCGCGCCGCCATGCGCCGGACGCCGCCGCACATCCTCGTCACGACCCCGGAGTCGCTGTACCTGCTGCTCACCAGTGCCTCCGGCCGCGAGATGCTGGCCACCGTGCGCACGGTCATCGTCGACGAGATCCACGCCGTGGCCCAGACCAAGCGCGGCTCGCACCTGTCGCTGACGCTGGAGCGGCTGGCCGCCAACGCCGCGCAGCCCATGCAGCGCGTGGGCCTGTCGGCGACGCAGAAGCCCATCGACGAGGTGGCTCGTTTCCTCGTCGGCGAAGGCGCCAGCGCCACGGTGGTCAATTCAGGCCACGTCCGCGAGCGCGACCTCAACCTCGTGATGCCCGGGGCGCCGCTGGAAGCGGTCATGTCGGGCGAGGTGTGGGCCACGGTGTACGACCAGCTCGCGCAGCTCATCCAGGAGCATCACACCACGCTGATCTTCGCCAACACACGGCGCATGGTGGAGCGCGTGTCGCGCCATCTCGCCGAGCGGCTGGGCGAAGCCGCCGTCGCCGCGCACCATGGTTCGCTGTCCAAGGAAACGCGCTTCGACGCCGAGCAGCGCCTGAAGGCGGGTTCGCTCAAGGTCATGGTGGCCACCGCGTCGCTGGAGCTGGGCATCGACATCGGCGACGTGGAGCTGGTCTGCCAGCTCGGCAATCCCCGCTCGATCTCCACGTTCCTGCAGCGCGTGGGACGCGCGAACCACTCGGTGGGCGGAGTGCCGAAGGGCCGCATCTTTCCGTCGAGCCGCGACGAACTGGTGGATTGCGTCGCGCTGCTCGACTCGGTGCGCCGCGGCGAGCTCGACCGCCTGCACATCCCGGAACATCCGCTCGACGTGCTCTCGCAGCAGATCGTGGCCGAGGTGGCCGCGCGCGAATACGGCGAAGACGAGCTCTTCGCGCTCATGCGCCGCGCGTATCCGTACCGCAATCTCCAGCGCAAGGATTTCGACGCCGTGGTGCGCATGCTCGCCGACGGCATCAGCACCCGGCGTGGCCGGCGCGGCACCTACCTGCATCGCGACGCCGTCAACAGGGTGCTGCGGCCGCGCAAGGGCGCGCGACTCACCGCCATCACCTGCGGCGGCGCCATCCCGGACAATGCCGACTACACGGTGATCCTCGAGCCGGCCGGCATTCTCGTCGGGACGCTGAACGAGGACTTCGCCATCGAGAGCCTGGCCGGCGACATCTTCCAGCTCGGCAACACTTCTTATCGCATCCTGCGCGTCGAGACCGGGCGCGTGCGGGTCGAGGACGCCAAGGGCCAGCCGCCGAGCATCCCGTTCTGGCTGGGCGAGGCACCGGCACGTACCGACGAACTCTCGATGTCCGTGTCGCGGCTGCGCGCCGACATCGAGGCGCTGCTGCCCGAGGTCACGAACGAATCCATCGCGCGCGCCGTCGACTGGGCGGAGCAGCGCTACCACCTGCCGCGGCCAGCCGCGCTGCAGCTGGTGGAATACCTCGGCGGCGCCAAGGCCGTGCTCGGCAAGCTACCGACGCGCGACACATTGGTATTCGAGCGCTTCTTCGACGAATCCGGCGGCATGCAGCTGATCATCCACGCGCCGTTCGGCGCGCGCGTGAACCGCGGCTTCGGCCTGGCGCTGCGCAAGAAGTTCTGCCGCACGTTCAACTTCGAGCTGCAGGCCGCGGCGACCGAAGACGCCATCGTGCTGTCGCTGGGCGAGACCCACAGCTTCGAGCTCGCCAGCGTCGCACGCTTCCTCAACAGCAAGACCGTCGAGGACACGCTGGTGCAGGCCATGCTGGATTCGCCCATGTTCACGGCGCGCTGGCGCTGGAATGCCAGCATCTCGCTGGCCATCCGGCGCGCCTCGGGCGGCAAGCGCACGCCGCCCAACATTCAGCGCATGGCGGCAGAAGATCTCATCGCCGTGGTGTTCCCGGACCAGATCGCCTGCGCCGAGAATCTCTCCGGGCCGCGCGAAATCCCCGATCACCCGCTGGTGCAGCAGACGCTGGACGACTGCCTGCACGACGCCATGGACATCGACGGGTTGGTCGCTTTGCTGCAAGGCCTGGAAGGCGGCGACATCAAGGTCGTCGCGAAGGACCTGCCCACGCCGTCACCGCTGGCCGGCGAGATCCTGAGCGCGCGGCCGTATGCCTTCCTCGACGATGCGCCGCTCGAGGAGCGTCGTACCAATGCCGTGACCCAGCGCCGCTGGCTGGATCCCGAGACCGCGGCCGACATGGGCAAGCTGGATCCCGCGGCCATTGCCATGGTGCGAGAGGAGGCCTGGCCGGACGCCGTCAGTCCCGACGAACTGCACGATGCGCTGAACTCGCTGGGCCTGCTGACCGCGCCCGAAGGCGAGCGCTCCGGATGGACGAGCTACCTCGAGCAGCTGATCGGCGCGAACCGCGCCGCGCGGCTCGTGGATGGCAACGTCACGTTCTGGGTATGCGCCGAGTGCCTGCCCATGATCCAGGCGGTCTATCCACAGGCCAGTCTCGAACCCGCCATCACCGCACCCGCGGACATCGCGGCCGCGCGCAGCTGGTCACGCGAGCAGGCCGTGACCGAACTGATCCGTGGGCGGCTGCAGGGCCTGGGCCCGGTGACCGCGCGCGATCTCGCCGAGACCTTGCAGCTCGAGTCGTCGGACGTGGGTGTGGCGCTGGTGGAGCTGGAGAGCGAAGGCTTCGTGCTGCGCGGCCGCTTCAGCGAGGAGGCGAGCGCACCCGGGGCCATCGCCCAGGGCGATGCCACGCTCGAATGGTGCGAGCGCCGGCTGCTGGCGCGCATCCACCGCTACACCATCAAGACGCTGCGCGCCGAGATCGAGCCCGTGTCCGGCGCCGATTTCATGCGCTTCCTGTTCGAGTGGCAGGGCGTGACGCGCACACCGAAGCCCGAAGGTGTCGAGAGCCTCGATGCCGTGATCAAGCAGCTCGAGGGCTTCGAAATTCCCGCGGCTGCCTGGGAGAGCGACGTGCTTGCAGCGCGGCTCAACGACTACGATCCGCACTGGCTCGACAGCCTGTGCCTGTCGGGCCGCGCGTTGTGGGCGCGGTTGCAGCCGTCGAAATCCGCGGGCTCGGGGCCGGTGCGCAGCACGCCCATCGCGCTGGTCACGCGCCGCAACTGGTCGTTGTGGCATTCGCTGGCCGCTGCGCCACGCGAGGAACTGCAGCTTTCGCACGGCGCGCGCGCGTTGCACGAATACCTGTCGATGCATGGCGCCTCGTTCTTCGACGACATGGTCGCCGGCACGAGCCTGCTGCGGTCGCAGGCCGAGACCGCGCTCGGCGAGCTGGTATCCGCGGGACTCGTGAATGCCGACAGCTACAGCGGGCTGCGGGCGCTGCTGATTCCGCAGGACAAGAAGCGGCAGCTGGCGCAGCGCCGACGGCGTGTGGCCTTGTTCGGCCTCGAGGACGCGGGCCGCTGGAGCCTGATCCGCAAGGGCAAGGCCGCGGACGATGCGCAAGCGCTCGAACAGATCGCCGGCATCCTGCTGCGTCGTTACGGCGTGGTGTTTCGTCGGCTGCTCGAGCGCGAAGCCGACTGGCTGCCGCCATGGCATGCACTGCTGCGCGTGTTCCGTCGAATGGAGGCGCAGGGCCGCATCCGCGGTGGCCGTTTCGTGGCCGGCATGAGCGGCGAGCAATACGCACTGCCCGACGCAGTATCCGCCATGCGCACGGTGCGCAAGCAGGCAGCCCAGGGTGACCTGGTGTCGTTGTCCGCCGCGGATCCGCTGAATCTCGCCGGCATCATCACGCCCGGAGCGAAGGTGCCGGCGTTGACTAACAACCGTGTGCTGTATCGGGACGGCGTTCCCGTTGCGACGTTGACCGGCGGCCAGTCGGATTTCCTGGTCGAGATGGAATCCGGCAAGGAGTGGGAAGCGCGCCAGGTGCTGC
>Ga0307406_10002282_pt1 | contig 10434 bp, 9 predicted proteins | sample 322Cmetagenome_3_FD_203706 | JGI IMG/M metagenome (GOLD analysis project Ga0307406, IMG submission 203706) | Maize rhizosphere microbial communities from greenhouse at UC Davis, California, United States - 322HYB-C-2 | ecosystem: Host-associated > Plants > Roots > Rhizosphere > Soil | place... | reverse complement strand
GCCCACTCCGGTCGCGTCACCCGAGAGGCCCTGCGGTGCGAAGACGATGTCGAACGCGCGGTTGATGCGCTCCTGCTCGGTGCGCGCCCCTGTCCAGTCGCCGCGCTGCGTGGCATCCCACAGCCTGACGTAGCCCGCGGCCTCGACGTTCGCGAAGCCCGGCACCACGCCGTCGGCTCCGGCCAGCGCCATCGCGTCGACGACGACCTCATGACCGGTGAGCAGCTGCAGCGGACGCCCGGCGGCGTCGTTCGCGGCGATCAGACGGCGGAACGAGACGTCATCGCCCGAGGAGTCCTTGACCCCGTGGATGACTCCCTCGGCGCCGAGTCGCACGAGCAGGTCGATGCCGAGCTTGGAGTGCACCCGCACGGGCACGTCGTACGCCCACAGCGGCACGTCTATCGCCGCGGCGATCGCCCGGAAGTGATCGGCGACCTCTGCGGCGGAATTCAGAGTGTAGAGCGGTGCCGTCGTGACGATCGCCCTTGCCCCGGCCGCCACCAGACGACGCGCGGTCTCGATGATGCGGGGAGCAGTCAGCTCGATCGCACCGGCGATGATCGGCACCCGATCGGCGTTCACCCTGACGATCGTGGTGAGCAGCTCGACGCGCTGGTCGTCGGTGAAGTAGGCGGTCTCGCCCGTCGACCCGAGCGCGAACAGACCCGAGACACCCTCGGCGATCAGTCGCTCGACGAGACGCTCGAGCGAGACGTGGTCGATCGTGCCGTCGGGCAGCAGCGGGGTGGCGACGGGCGGGATGACACCGGTGAAGGTGACGGAGGAGGATGCAGCAGTCATTGTGTTCCGGTCGTTTCAGTTGGTCGGTTCGAGCAGCGAGGGCGCGGCGCCCAGCAGCGTTCTGGTGTAGTCGTCGGAGGGCGCCTCGAACACGCGGGCGGCATCGCCGAACTCGACGACCCTCCCCCGGTTCATCACGGCGATCTCGTCTGAGAGGTAGCGGACGGTCTGGATGTCGTGCGAGATGAAGACCATGCCGAGGCCGAGCTGCTCCTTCAGGTCGGTGAGCAGGTTGAGGATCTGAGCCCGCACCGAGACGTCGAGCGCCGAGGTGGGTTCGTCGGCGACGATCACCTGCGGATCCAGCACCAGCGCCCTCGCGATCGCGACACGCTGACGCTGACCGCCGGAGAGCTGGCTGGGCAACGCCTCGAGTGCGGAGGCCGGCAGACCGACGAGTCCGATCAGATCGCGCACCTTGCGGTCACGGCTCGCCGGCGTGCCGAGCCGGTGCACCTGCATCGGGTCGAGCAGCGCATCGCGCACGGTCATCCGGGCGTTCAGAGCCGTGGCAGGGTCCTGGAAGACGACCGACAGGATCCGCCCGAGCCGTCGGCGCACGGCCGGCGTGAACGAGGTCACCGTCTCGCCGTCGAACACGACGCGGCCGCTGGTCGGCTTCTCGAGGCCGACCAGAACCTTGGCCGAGGTGGACTTGCCCGACCCCGACTCGCCGACGATCCCCAGGGTCTGCCCCCGTTTGACGGTGAGCGAGACACCGGCCAGTGCGTCGACGTACTTCGGCCTGAACAGCGACGACGCACGCGTCTTGTAGCGGACGTGGACGTCCTCGAGCTCGATGACGGTCTCGCTCATCGCCCTGCTCCGATCGCATCGATGGGCGCATCGTCCGGATGCGCCGAGTAGTAGTGCTCGGTTCCCTCGATCCGCCGGCGCACCGGCGCGACCCCCGCGTAGCGGGCCGGGTCGGACGAACGAGGAGCGAAGCGGTCGCCGGCGGGGAAGTCACGCGGCGACGGGACGACGCCGGAGACCTGGTGGAGCCTGTCGGAGCCCGCCTCGATCGACAGCACGGCGCCGAGCAGCCCCTGCGTGTACTCATGCACCGGCTGCGTCAGGATCTCGCGGGTCGTGCCCTGCTCGACGACCTGCCCCGCGTACATCACCGTGATGCGGTGGGTGAGCTCGGCGACGAGCGCGAGGTCATGCGACACGAAGACCAGGGCGAAGCCGAGCTCGCGCTGCAGCCGCATCAGCAGCTCGACGACCTGCGCCTGCACCGTGACGTCGAGAGCCGTGGTCGGCTCGTCGGCGATCACGAGTCGCGGATCGCGGGTGAGCGCCATCGCGATCAGCACGCGCTGACGCTGACCGCCCGAAAGCTCGTGCGGGTACGAGGCCAGCGTGCGCGCGGGGTCGAGTCCCACCAGCTCGAGCAGGTCCTCCGCCGTGCGCGTGCCGCCGCGGGATGTGAGCTGCTTCATCTGCGAGCGGATGAGCATCGCCGGGTTCAGTGAGCTCAGGGCATCCTGATAGATCATGGCGATGTCGTGCCCCCGGAGCGCATTGCGGCTCTTCGGCGTCATCTGCAGCAGATCCTCGCCGTCGAAGAGGATGCGCCCTCGGACGTCGGCCTTCGCGTCGAGCAGGCCCATGATCGCGAGCGACGTGATCGACTTGCCACAGCCCGACTCGCCGACCAGCGCCATGGTCTCGCCGGGACGCACCGTGAAGCTGACGCGGTCGACCACGTCGACGTCGCCGTGCCGCGGGAACGAGATGCAGAGGTCCTGCACATCGAGCAGCGGGGTGTCGTCGCCCGAGTAGACGAGACGATCGGCGCGGGCGAGCTCGCGCTGACGCAGACCGGCGAGGCGCTCGGCGAGTGGCACCGCGGGTGCGACCGGCACCAGCACGTCCGGTACGCCGCTCGGAACGGAGAGGTTGACCGCGGTGTCGACCGTGACGATCACATTCGTGTCGTCCGGGCCGGCGGCCGCCTCTTCGAGCTCGTGAGTCGACTCCTCGGTGTTGGCGGCATCCGCGCTGATCTTGCGTGCACGCGGCGACACCATCGCGTCGGTCATCCCCTCGGAGAGGATGTTGAGACACAGCACCGTGATCATGATGAGGATGCCGGGGAAGAACGTCGCCCACCACGCGCCGCTCATCAGCAGGTTGCGCCCGGCGGCGATGACGTTGCCCCATGACGGCTCGGGGTCGGGTACGCCGGCCTGCAGGAACGACAGCGACGCCTCGAAGACGATCGCATCGGCGACGAGCACGGTCGCGAAGACGAGCACCGGGGCCATCGCGTTGCGAGCGACGTGCTTGGCGATGATCCGCGGAGTGCCCGCCCCCATGACGCGCACGGCCGAGACGTAGTCCTCGCCGTACTGGTCGAGGATGTTCGCACGGATGATGCGAGTGAGCTGCGGCACGTAGAGGAAGGCGATCGTGAGCACGAGCACCGGCAGCGACTTGCCGAACACCGCCACGAACACCGCGGCGAGCGCGATGCCCGGGAAGGACATCACCACGTCCATCACCCGCATGAGGGTCTCGGAGATCCACCGAGGGGCGGTGGCGGCGATGGTGCCGAACACGCAGGCCGCGGCGAGTGCGACCAGGGTCGCGCCGAGCCCGATCACCAGGGAGTACCGGGCGCCGTACACCAGTCGGGAGAAGATGTCGCGGCCCTGGCGGTCGGTGCCGAACCAGTGCTCCGCGCTCGGCGGCTGCACCGGGGCACCGGATGCCAGCGGGTCGAACGGCGCGATCATGGGTGCGGCGATCGCGGCCAACGCGATCACTGCGAGCACCACGATGCAGATCAGGGAGCCGAGGGACAGGCCGCCGAGGCGGAGTCCCGGAAGCGAGAGTCGTTCAGTCAGTTTGCGTCGCATGTCACACCGCCCGGATTCGGGGATTGATGAGCACGTACAGGAGGTCGACGATGATGTTGATCACCACGAAGGCCAGTGACACTGCGAGAGTCACGCCCTGCACGAGATTGGGTTCGTTGTTGGTCACGCCGTTGAGGATCAGCGTGCCCATGCCGGGGATCGCGAAGATGATCTCGATCACCACCGCCCCGCCGATGAGGTAGCCGATGCGCAGACCGAGCACGGTCACGGGCGTGATCAGGGCGTTGCGCAGCACGTTGCGGCCGACGACGATCGTGCGCGGGATCCCGGCGCCGAGTGCTGTGCGCACGTAGTCTCGGTCGAGCTCTTCGACCATCGACGTGCGTACGACCCGGGACAGCTGGCCGATCACCGGCACCGCGAGCGCGATGGCCGGCAGCGCCATGCGGGCGAGCCACCCTGCCGGGTCGGCCCACGGATCGGGCAGGGGACCGGACGCGGGCAGCACGTTCAGCCCGAGGGTGAAGAGCTGGATGAGCAGGATCGCGAGCCAGAACGAGGGCGTCGACAGCGACGCCACTCCGATGATGCGGATGAGCTGATCGGGCCAGCGGTCACGATAGACGGCGGCGAGGACGCCGATCACGAAGGCGACGATGACGGCGATGAGGAGGCCGAGGAAGGTCAGCGCCAAGGTGACGGGGAACGCGCGGACGACCTCGTCGATCACCGGAAGGCTGCGCGCCGAGTAGGTCCCGAGGTTGCCCTGCAGCAGGCCGAGCAGGAATGTGAAATACCGCACGAGCAGCGGCTGATCGAGGCCGTACTGCTCTCGGTACGCCTCGAGCGCCTCGGGGGATGCCGTCTCTCCGAGCGCGGTGCGCGCGGGGTCGACGGGGGAGAACGACATCACGAAGAACACGAGGAACGTGATGCCGAGGATCATGAACGGCAGCTGCAGCAGGCGTCGTCCGATGAGGCGGAGCGTGTTGGACACGTGCCGCTCCTTCCAGGTTCGGGGAGGTGTGGCGGGGGTGCGCTCGGGCGCGCACCCCCGCCGTGGGGGCCGGGGCTACTTCGCCGCCACGCCGACGTCGAGGAACGACAGGCCCGTGGTGGGGACGGGGGCGAATCCGACCAGCTCCTGGCTGCTCCATGCGGTGGGCAGCTTGCGGTGGAACAGCGGGTAGAGCACTGCCTGGTCGGAGAGCAGGTCGTACGCCTCGTCCCACGTGGCCTGCTGCTCGTCGCCCTGCTGCTGCACAGCGGAGTCGAGGAGCGTCCGCAGTTCCGCGTACTCGGGCGAGTCGGCCCAGTTGGTGCGGGTCTGGGTCCAGACGTTCTCGCCGTACCACCAGTTCATCAGCAGGTCCGGGTCGACGCCGAAGACCGATGGGTCTCCGGGTGCGATCGCGACCGTGTAGTCGCCGGAGTCGACCTTCTCGTACATGGCGGCCGACTGCCCGATGTCGAGCGTGGTGTCGATGCCGATGGCGTCGAGCGACTCCTTGATGAGCGGCGCGACCTCCTTCACCCAGCCGGTGTCGGTGGTGAGCAGCGTGATCGACAGGTCGTCGACGCCCGCTTCGTCCAGCAGCTCCTCGGCCTTCTCGGGGTCATAGCTGTAGACCGTCGAGGCCTCGTTGTAGTTCGGGTACGTCTCGGGCAGGAACGAGGTCGCGGGGGTCGCGTTGCCGAGCATCCCGGTCTCGATGATCTTGTCCATGTCGAGGGCGTAGTGCATCGCCTGGCGCACGCGTACGTCGTCGAAGGGCGCTGCCTTCGTGTTGAACATCATGAACAGCAGCCCGAAGGATTGAACGCTCTCGACGTCAGCCGCGGATGCCAGGGAGTCGACGTCGATGTACGGCACGTCCTCCATGGCTTGGATCGTGCCCGTCGACATCGCCGTGACTCGGGCGGAGGCGTCGGACAGCAGGTTCCAGTTCATGCCCGCAGCGAGTGCCGGGTGCGGGCCGTTGTAGTCGTCGTAGCGCTCGAAGACGAGCTTGTCCTCGGGCACGGCGGAGACGAGCGAGTACGGGCCCGAGCCGACGGGGTTCGCTCCGAAGCCCTCGGGATCTGCCTCGACGACCGCCTTCGGAACGATCTTGACGACGCCGAGTCGCTCATTTATGAGCGAGAACGGGTAGTCGGTGGTGATCTGCACCGTGTCCTCGTCGACGGCGGTGACGGTGTCGACGAAGTCGATGAAGGTGCGGAACAGTGAGTTGTTGTCGGGGTTCAGCACCCGCTCGTAGCTGAAGACGACATCCTCGGCAGTGACGGGGTCGCCGTTCTGGAACGTCGCTCCTTCGCGCAGATCGATCTCGTACGTGGTGTCGTCGACCTGGGTCGGGAGGTCCGCGGCCAGCGCGGGCGCCGCCTCCTGCGTGACGGGGTCGAGGTCGACCAGGCCTTCGAAGACATGCCAGTTCGCCGAGACCGTGACGGCGCCGGAGGCCACCATCGGGTCGAAGCTGCCGTTCAGCGTGTACGAGATGCCCGCTTCGATGATCGCGTCCGCGTCGATGTCGCCGGCGGATGCGCTCTCGTCGGCTGCCGGGGTCGCGCCGGCCGCGCAGCCGGCGAGGACGACCGACGCGGCGACGGTGCCGGCGATCAGTGTCGTGAATCGACCCGCACGGCGGCGGGTGACGTGTCGGTTCATGTGTGCTCCAGGGTGGGTGGGGGACATCTTGAGGACATCTGATGTCTGATGTACTCTAAACACACGTTCGATCGAATCACAAGAGTGAGATGATCAGAGCGTTTGCGTCGGGACGAGAGGGAGACCAGATGAAGTCCACCACGAGTAGGGCATCGCGGATGCGGCGCTCGACGACGGCGGATCAGATCAAGCAGCTCATCATCGCCCGCGGGCTGACCCCCGGCGATCCACTCCCGACCGAGACCGAGCTCTGCGAAGAGCTCGATGTGTCGCGCTCGTCGGTCAGGGAGGCGATCCGCACCCTGTCGACGCTCGACATCGTCGATGTCCGGCACGGCCACGGCACCTACGTCGGCGCGATGTCGCTGGATCCGATGGTCGAGGCGCTGGTCTTCCGAGGGGTCCTCTCACCCGAAGGATCCCTCCAGTCTCTGCGCGAGGTGGTCGAGGTGCGCCTGGCTCTCGACCTCTCGATGGCCGAGCGCGTCGTCGCGGCCGCCCAGGTCGACGAGGGTGGAGAGCTCGATGAGCTCGTCGCCGAGATGGTCGACAAGGCGAGCCGAGGCGAGCACTTCCTCGAGGCTGACCGCCTGTTCCACACCAAGCTCTTCGACGCGATCGGCAACCGACTCGTCGGCCAGCTCGTCGGCGCCTTCTGGGATGTGCACACGGCCGTACTGCCCCAGCTCGACATCGATCAGCCCGATGACATCCACCAGACTGCGGTCGCGCACGGCGACATGCTCGCCGCCGTCCGAGCAGGCGACGTCGACGCGTATCGCGAGGCGGTGATCGAGCACTACCGTCCGCTGCAGCGCGTGCTCGCACAGGCCGGCGCTGCGCGCGCCTGAACCCAGAGCTACGGCGCGCTCGCGGAGCTACGGCGACGGAGGAGCGCCTCTCACGCGAAGTCGAGCTCGCCGCGCACGATCGAGTCGCCCGAGTGCGCAGGATCGCCGTCGACCGGCTCGAAGGAGATGTCGACCAGGCGGTACTCGTCGAGGTCCACACTGTCGGGGACGCGGAACGTGCCCGACGAGTCGTCGAGCACCCCGAGGCTGATCAGCGCCTGTCCGTCCTCGCGGATCAGCCACACCTCGCGGTAGTCGCCGGCGACGAGCTCGTCGCCGTCGAGGGTCACTGTCAACGTGCGCCGGCCGTCGCCGTCGTCGTCGATCCGGGCCTGTCCCTCCGCATCGGGGTGGTCGGGGAACGCGGCGAGCTCGGCCGAGGCGATCACGGCAGAGGAGGGCGTGAGGGTGCGGGCGATCCAGACTCCGGCGCCGATCGCGACGACGAGCGCCATCGACGCGGCGAGGATCCACATGGTGGCCGACGAGCGGCGGCGTGGACGGACACGAGCCCGGTGTCGCGGCGCAACCGCTTCCGCAGCATCCGCCTCAATCGCTGTCGCCGGACCGGCCGCCGGGACCGGTGCCGATGCAGCCGATGCGGACTCCGACTCCGGCGGGTGGACGTCGGATGCCGGGTCGGCAGCAACCGCCGAGGTCAGCCCGAGTTCGCCGTGGATCCTCGACCAGACGTCGGCGGGCGGGGATTCCAGGTCGCCCTCGACGACGCTGGAGCGCGCCACGAGCGCCACCCGCGACATCGCAGCGACCTCGGCGGCACAGTTCTCGCACTCGACGAGGTGTTCCATGTCGGCGTCGGATCCGGCCGGTTCGCCCATCGCGATCAGGGCGATCTTCTCGTCATCGAGATGTGACACGGTTCACCTCCAATCGGTCGCGCATGCGGGCAAGGCTTCGGCGGATATGGCTCTTCACGGTGCCGAGCGGCATCCCCATTCTGCGTGAGATCTCTTCGTGGGTCAGGTCATCGTAGAAGGCCAGTCGCATGACGGCCTGTGCATCCGGCGCGAGCTGCTGGAGCTCGCTCGAGAGCAGCAGCGTCTCGGACAGATCGATCGATTCGGAGACGAGGGCGTCGGGCGGAGTGAGTCGTTCCATCTCGGCCTGCAGCTGCTGCACCTTGGCGCGCGCCTCGAACGTGTCGGCGATCCGGCGCCGCGCGATCGTGATCAGCCAGGTCGACAGTCGCGCCTTCGACGAGTCGTATCCGGCACGCGAGTTCCACGCCGACACGAAGGTGCGCTGGGTGACATCCTCGGCATCCCCCCGATCGCCGAGCGAGCGCAGCGCCAGGGTGAAGACGACCGGCGACCACCGCCGGTAGAGCTCCGCGAGCGCCTGCTCGTCGCCCGCGACGAAGCGCCTGTCGAGCGCCGCTTCGGCTTCGGTGGTCTCATCCACCCGGAGTCTCCTCTCCATGGTGATCACCCCGCCTCATCGCGGGACCGCCACCGCGACCACGTTATCGCGGTAGTGCCCGGTCTGGCTGTCGAAAGGTCCGCCGCACGTGACCAGCACAAGGGCCGAGGGGCCACCACGCTGGAAGAGCTCGTCGGTCGGCAGTGCCGCCTTCTGGTAGTAGGTCAGCGACTGCACCACGAACTCGCGGCTGGTGCCGTCGGCCGCCGTGATGAGGATGGTCTCGCCGGCGGGCACGTCCCGCAGGCGAGCGAGCGGTCCGATCGGATAGTCGATCGCGTCGACGTGCGCTGCGATCAGAATCCGGCCGCTCGTGCTCGTGGCATCCGCTCCGTATCGATACCAGCCGGCGATGGCCGGGTCGACGGGCAGTTCCATCTGTCCGGAGTCGGCCACCCCGACGTCCGTCACCGGCATGTCGATGGCGAGCGACGGGATGGCCAGACCCACGGGAGCGACGGATGCGGTCGGGGTGGGGAGAGCACCCGGCCGCACGGCGACGTCTCTCGCGGGAGTGGGAGGGACGGGCGATGGAGTCGTGGGGGGCGACTCCGTGGAAGGAGGGAGATCCGCGCCCGCCCCTCCCGGTGTGCATGCCACGAGGCACGCCGCGGTGACCAGGGCGCCGAGCGTCATGATGACGCGGCGCAGACGGGCCGTCCGCAGCGTGCCTCGGAGCATCAGCGCACCGTCTGGCGGCGACGGACGATCAGGCCCGCACCCACGGCGGTCGCGATCGCGAGGGCGACGAGACCCGCCGAGAGGAGGGCGTTCGCCGAGGCATCCTGCTCAGCGAGGTAGCCCGCGGTGCCGGAGGGCACTCCGTCGGGGTTCGAGTGGAGTCCCGAGATCGTCTGAGCGGCGATCGCGAGGTTGCCGTCTTCGGCGCTGCCCCACGCGTAGACGATCGTGTTGACGCCCTCTTCGATCGCGACGTCTGCCGGACCGATGACCGGGTCGGTCGTGCCGGTCAGAGCGACGGCGGCCGACACGGTGCCCGCGGGGAGGTCGAGCTTGGCCTCGTTCGGGTTCGTGAGGTTCTCGATCACGGGCGATCCGCCCGCGAGGATGTCGACCGCGGGCGCCGCGGCGGTGTGACGCACGGTGAGTCGCCCCTGGCCGGGAGCCGTCTGCGAGATGTCGTTGGTGAAGAGGTTGAGGCCGGGTTCGCCCGCTTCGGTCAGGTGGGCCACGGCGGTGTAGTTCCCGCCTGCTTCGAGAGCGAGGGTCGCCGGGCCGAGGATGGGCGCGCTGGCGTCGGCGGCATCGGGAGCGGTGAGCGCCACCTCGTACGAACCGGCGGGCAGCTCGAGCGGTCCGGCGAGGTCTCCCGGCGCGAAGTCGTCGAGGGTGAGCTCGCCGTTCACGTACACGTCGACGGGGGTGTCGGGGATCGCGTGCAGCACCGAGAGCTGTGCGGCCTGGGTGGTGGCGGCGCCGGCCGGCATGGCCAGACCGAGAGCGGTGATCATTCCGACGGCGAGGCCGGCGGCGACTGTCTTGCGCATCTGTTCCTCCTGTACCCGGACCGCCCTGTGCGGCCCTTCATAGGAGTTGTTCTCCGGGAGCGCCGGGTTTGGATGCACCTGGATGAAGATTTCTCAGATCGCCGTGTCGATGTCCGTTCCGGCTATCCGAGCAGCCACTGCTGCAGGGGGTACACGAAGTAGAGCAGCGAGAAGGCCTCGTAGATCGCCCCGATGATGAGCAGCGCGAGGGCGGGGAGGCTCAGCCAGCCGATGTGCTGGAGTCCGCGCAGGTAGGCCGCGCGTCGATTCCGCGCACCGATCGCCTGTGGGCGAACCCAGTACCGGCCCAGCAGGAACGCGCCCAGCAGCAG
>Ga0307406_10002280_pt1 | contig 10435 bp, 10 predicted proteins | sample 322Cmetagenome_3_FD_203706 | JGI IMG/M metagenome (GOLD analysis project Ga0307406, IMG submission 203706) | Maize rhizosphere microbial communities from greenhouse at UC Davis, California, United States - 322HYB-C-2 | ecosystem: Host-associated > Plants > Roots > Rhizosphere > Soil | place... | reverse complement strand
TGTAGTCCTCGAGGAAATAGTCGAACTTGGCCCGGCGTTTCTCGGCCAGCACCTTCATTTTCGGCTTGTCAGAAGCCCTCAACCCAATCCTGCATCCGCCATCGCGCGATCGATCGCGGGCTACACGGCGTCGGCGGTCGGGGCGAGCGGGAGGCGGACCTCCTCGGTGCAGAACTGCAGACGCGACAGGGCGTATTTGGTGGGCGACGGCGAATTGTCGAGGAACAGACCCTTGTGCAGGCCGATCAGGCGGTCCTGCCACTCGCGCGCGGCGGCGTAGTCGCCGGCCTGGGCCGCTTCGTGCAGGGCGACCATGCCCTCGGGCGCGACGTTCGAGGTGACCGAGATCACCCCGACCCCGCCGTGGGCGTGATAGCCGAGGTAGCTGGGGTCGTCGCCCGAGATCAGGTCGAACTGGCCGCCGATGTTGGCGTGCATCCAGCTGACGCGGGCCAGGTCGCCGGTGGCGTCCTTGATACCGACGATGTTCGGATGCGCCGCCAACCGGGCGACCGTCTCATTGGCCAGGTCCACGCCTGTACGGCCCGGCACGTTGTAGAGCACGATGGGCAGTTGGACGGTCTCGGCGATGGCCTCGAAATGGGCGGCCAGACCGGCCTGCGACGGACGACTGTAGTAGGGCGTGACCACCAGCGCCCCGTCGGCGCCGACGGTTTTGGCGTGGCGGACCAGCTCGATGGCCTTGTCGGTGGACGACGAGCCCGCGCCGGCGATGACGCGGATGCGTCCGGCGGCGACCTGCACGCACAGTTCGACGACCCGCTGATGCTCTTCCGGATGCAGGGAAGCGCTCTCTCCGGTCGTGCCCATCGGCACGACGCCGTGAACTCCGGCGGCGATCTGGCGTTCGAGCAACCGCGTGAAGGCGGCTTCGTCCACCTTTCCGTCACGAAGTGGTGTGATCAGGGCGGTGATCACGCCCTTGAACAAGGGGGCGGTCATTGAAACGATGGTCCTGCGTGGAATTGGGCGACACTCGCCCGGAAGCGAAGCGCCGGAGGGTAGGTTGCCGGTTCACGGACCGCAACCACGACGAATGGGGATCGGACACGGAATGATCGGAACTAGCCTCGCGGCCGCCCTGGCCCTTCTCGCCCCCGCGCCCGAGAGCGTTCTGCCGCAGGAAGTCCCCTACTACGCCTCCGCCCCTGCCGGTCCGGTCAGCAACCAGCCGCGCACCCTGAGCGATCAGGACACCGCCCTCTTCCGCCAGGGTCTGGCCGCCGCCCGCGCCCGCGATGTGACCGGCGCTCGCTCCGCCATGGCCCAGATCGGCGATCCCGCCGCGCGCAAGCTGGTCGAATGGGCCCTGCTGGACACCGCCGCCGATCAGATGTCGTGGGGCGAGCTGGCCGATGCGCCGACCCGTTTCGCCGGTTGGCCGCGCGCCGACAGCCGCCGTCAGGCGGTCGAGCGCGCGCTGGACCGTTCCTACGCCGGTCCGGACGCGGCCTTGGCCCTGTTCGAGCGCGACGCCCCGACGACGGTGCAGGGCGCCATCGCCCTGGCCGACGCCCTGGAGCAGCGCGGACGCCGCGACGAGGCGCGCCGCCTGATCAAGGACTGGTGGCGGACCCGCAGCTTCGAGGCCGACCAGCAATCGCGCATCCTGACCCGCTGGGATTCGGCCCTGACGCGGGACGATCATGAGGCGCGGCTGAACATGCTGCTGCTGGGGCCGCACGGCCCGGCGACGCGGGCCATGATTCCGCTGGTCTCGCCCGAACGGCAGGCCGTGGCCAACGCCGTGATCGCGCTGCGCACCGCCTACAGCCCCGACGCCATCGTGGCCGGCCTGACGCCGTCGCAGGCCATCGAGCCCGCCGTGGTGCTGGAGCGGGTGCGCATCCTGCGTTCGCAGAGCCGACAGTCGGAAGCCTTCCCGCTGCTGCGCTACCTGCCCGCCGCGCCGTCCTCGACCGACGCCCAGAGCACCCTTTGGACCGAGCGCCGCAACTACTTCTTGGACGCCCTTCAGGCCCGCAACTGGCAGGCCGCCTACGACGCCTTCGCCGGCCACGGCTTCCCGTCCGGCGACCGCAAGGTGGACGCCGAGTTCTTCGCCGGCTGGGTCGCGCTGGTGAAGCTGAACGATCCGGCGCTCGCGACGCGGCATTTCGAGACCCTGCGCCAGTCTTCAACCACCCCGATCACCCAGGGCCGCGCCCTCTACTGGCTGGGCCGCGCCGCCGAGGCGCAGGGCAGCGTTCCGGCCGCCGTGAACTACTATCAGGCCGGGTCGCGCCACTATCAGACCTTCTACGGCCAGCTGGCCGCTGAGAAGGCCGGGCAGACCTCGATCACCCTGCCCGCCGACCCCGAGCCGTCGAACGCCGACCGCGTCGCGTTCGAGCGGAACGAGGTCGTGCGCGCCTGGCGCGTCCTGGGCGAGACCGGCGAGGCCAGCCTGTTCCGCGTCTTCGCCTATCAGCTGGACGATGACGTCCCGACGGTCGAGCAACTGGCCCTGATGATGGATACCTCGCGCAGCTACGGCGAGGGTTTCACCGCCATGATGATCGGCCGCGCCGCCAGCCAGCGCGGCTATCTGCTGCCTGAGCGTCAGTACCCCATCCGCATGCCGCCCAGCGTGCCGGGCGCCGCGCCGCTGGAGTTCACCCTGGCCATCACGCGTCAGGAATCCAGCTTCGACCCGCGCGCCCGCTCGCACGCCAACGCCCGGGGCATGATGCAATTCCTGCCCGCCACCGGCCGCAGCGTGGCGCGACAGCTGGGCCTGCCGTTCTCGGACGAGCGTCTTTACGATCCCGACTTCAACATGACGCTGGGCAGCTTCCACCTCGGCGACCTGATGAACAATTTCGGGGGCTCGATGCTGCTGACGACGGTGGCCTACAACGCCGGTCCGGCCCGCCCGCCGCAGTGGGTGGCGCGCTGCGGCGACCCGCGCGCGGGGACCGTGGACCCGATCGACTTCATCGAGTGCGCCCCCTTCACCGAGACGCGCAACTACATGATGCGGGTCATGGAGAACATGTCGATCTACAAGGCCCGGCTGAACGGCGGGACCGCGCCGCTGAGCCTGTCGCAGGACATCCGCCGCGGCGTGCCGCGCGGACCCCAGCCCTATGCGACGGTGTCGGGCGAGGAGCCGCTGCGCACTCCGGACCCCGAACCGGGCGAGTAACGCCCGCTCGACAGCAACGGGCCGTCCGGCCCCTCAATCCAGCGCGCCGACAGGCCGAAGACGCGCGCCATGATCTCGGATGTCAGGGCGTCCAGCGGCGCACCGTCGCCGGCGACCCGTCCTTCGTTCAGCACCACCACCCGGTCGGCGTAGCGCGCGGCCAGCGTCAGGTCGTGCAGGCTGACCAGCACCGCCTGCCCGGCCCTCGCCCGCGCCTTCAGCCGTTCCAGCACCAGAAGCTGGGCGTCGGGATCCAGGCCGGCGATCGGCTCATCCACCAGCAAGGCCTTCGCCGGCGTCGCCAAGGCCCGGGCCAGCAGCACCCGCGCCCGTTCTCCGCCCGACATCTCGGCCACGCCCCGGTCCGCCAGATGTCCGGCCTCGACCTCGTCCAGCGCGGCTTGGGCGGCGGCCCTCGCCTCGTCGCCGGACAGGAAGGGCGCGCCCAGGGCGGCGATCTCGACGGCGGGCAGGTTCCAGGCGATGCGCCGTTCCTGCGGCAGATAGGCGACCCGCTCGGCGCGCTGCCGGGCGGACAGGGTCCGGATGTCGTCCCCCTGCAGGCGGGCGATCCCGCCGGTCAGGGGCAGAAGGCCCGCGAAGGCCCGGATCAGGCTGGACTTGCCGGCCCCGTTCGGACCGACGACGGCCACCAGCTCGCCCGCGTGAACCTCCAGGTCGGCGCCGTCCAGCACCTGACGCCCGCCCAGCCAGGCGTCGGCGTCCCACATCGTCAGCGATGCGATCATAGCCGCCACTCCCGCGCCGCCCGCCAGGCGATCAGGGCGAACAGGGGCGCGCCGACCAGGGCGGTGAACACCCCCAGCTTCAGTTCCTGATCCGTCGGGGTGATCCGCGCCAGCAGATCCGCGCCGACCAGCATAAATCCGCCCGCCAGCGCCGCCGGCGCCAGCAGTCGGGCCGGATCTCCCCGCACCGCCGCCCGCACCAGATGCGGCGCCGCCAGGCCGACGAAGCCGATCACGCCGGACACGGCCACCGCCGCGCCCGTCGCCAGCGCCGCCGCCAACAGGGCCAGCAGGCGCAGGCGCGCCATCGGCAGGCCCGAGGTCCGCGCTGTCTCCTCGCCCAGGCTCAGCATCTTCAGGCCCGGCGCGGCCAAGACGGCCAGACCGGCGGACAGCAGGACGGCGGGGGTGACCCACAGCACGTCGATCCAGCTGCGGTTCTGCACCGAGCCGAGCAGCCAGCTCATCACCTCGGCCGAGGCGATGGGCGACGGCGACAGGTTGAAGATCAGGGCGGTCAGGGCGCCGGCGAAGCTGGAGATCGCCACCCCGAACAGGATCAGGGCCTCCGGCGCCCGCACCCGGGCCGAGAACAGCACCAGCAGGCCGCCCGCCAGGCCCGCGCCCGCCAGGGCCGAGACCTCGACCGCCCCGGGCACGCTGGCGGCGCCCAGCACGATGGCGCTCGCCGCGCCCAGCGCCGCCACGGCGGAAACGCCCAGCACCCCGGGATCGGCCAGCGGATTGCGTAGCAGGCCCTGCATGACCGCTCCGGCCAGGCCGAGGGCGGCGCCGACCATCAGGGCGGTCACGGCGCGCGGCGCTCGCACGGCCCACAGCACCTCGCCGGGGCCCGAGGCCGGGTCGCGGAAGGCCTCGCCGACCTGGGCTGGGGTCAGCGGGCTTTCGCCGAGCAGCACGGCCAGGGCCAGCGCCGCGCCGATGGCCAGCGACAGGATCAGGATCAGGCGTCCGCTCACGATCCACCCTCCGCCAGAATCGCCGCGGCGTCGGCGGCGAACCAAGCCGGACAGGTCAGGGCGGCGGCGGGCAGTCGCGCGGCCACCCGGCCCTGCGCCGCCTGGCGCACGACCGGATGTCGCCCCGGCCCGCGCCAGTCGCCCCGCGCCTGATCGAAGAAACCGAGCACAAAGCGGACCGGCGGAAACAGGGCGATGCGCTCGACGCTGACCGGGTTGAAGTAGGGCTTGTCGGCGGCGTTGCGGAAACCGGCGGCGCTGAAGATGGCGTCCACCAGCGTCTCCTTGCCCGCCGTGAAGCCGCCGGGAGTCAGATACAGGGCCGTGGGCCGCGCGGCGGTCTTCGGCGCGGCGTGCAACAGCCGCGCGTCCATCCGCCTGATCAGGGCCTCGCCGCGGTCATGCGCGTCCAATGCCTGCGCCACGCTGCGAATATTGGCGCGTATACCATTGAAATCCGTGGCATCGCTGATGATCGCCGTCGGTGTGCCGCGCGCTTCCAGCCGGGCCAGCAGACGGGGTTCGCCGCCCCAGTAGCGAACGACCACATCGGGCCGGAAGGTCACCGCGGCCTCCAGTGTCGGACGGACTCTCGCCCTGCCCCGGGCCGCCTCGCGCAGCCAGGCGTCGGGATCGTCGGCGCGCGGAGACAGGGCCAGCTCGGCGTCGGGTCTCAGGGCCAGCACATACTGGTCGGCGCACTGGTCCAGCGACAGAATCCGCGTCGGCCGGGCCTGCGCGGTCCCGGCCCCAAGGATCAGCAGCCCCCCGGCGGCGACGGCCGCCAGCCGCCTCAAGGCTTGAGCAGGCCTGTGAACAGCCCCTCCAGCAGGGTCGTCACCAGTTGGTCGCGGTCGACCCAGTCGAAGTAAGGCTTGGAGATCATCAGCGAGACCGCGCCGTGCCCGCCCGCCCAGACGGCCTGGGCCGTGGTCTTGGCGTCGTAACGCAGCCGCCCGGCGGCCTCCAGCTCGTCGATCACGTCCTCGAAGGTGCGGAACAGCTCCACCCCCATCTCGCGCGCCGCCGACTGGGCGCCTTCCCGTAGCTCGATCGGGCGGGTCATGTAGACCAGCCGGTAGGCGTTGGGATTGGCGAAGCCGAACTCGACATAGGCGCGCATCATCTCGCGCATCCGCTGTTCGGGCGAACGGGTCTCGGCGATGATGACCTGGTTGGCCTCCATCAGGGCCTCGAAGGCCTGCCGGCAGATCTCCTGCAGGATTTCGCCCTTCTCGGAGAAATGCATGTAGAGGGCGGTCGAAGACAGGCCGACCTCGTCGGCGATCTTGCGGATCGTGGCGCCCTCATAGCCGTGCTCGACGAAGATCCGTTCCGCCGCGGCCAGGATTTCGGCGCGCCGTTCGTGGCCCTCGCCCTTGGGCTTGCGCGCGGATCGGGAACTGACGGGGATGGCGGTCACACGCGGCTCCGAATACGTCTGTCCCCTGAATAGCGGTAATCGGGCGGCAGCGCCAAGCGGTTGCGAGGAGCGATGTTCCTGCGTTAACCATTACGTGTGAGAGCGGAAACAGACAGCGAAAACGAGAATCCGGGCCTGGTTCGGTCCGCCGTGCTGCCGCCTGCGCTGAGCGCGGCGCGCCGAGGCCTGTCGCCGGGGCAGTGGATCATGGTTCTCGTCCTGATCGCGGGCGCGGCCTGGCTGATCGGGCGCGATCCGGCCGGAGCCCTTGTGGCGCTGGAGGTGTCGGCGGGCGCCGCCTTCCTGTTCGTGGCGCTCTGGCGGTGCCTGCTGATCCTGGTTCGCCCTGCGCCCGCGGCGGAGGGGCCGCCGCCGGACCTGTGGCCGCGTTATACCGTCCTGGCCGCCCTGCATGACGAGGCCGAGGTGGTGGATCAGCTGATCGCCCGTCTGGCGGCCATCGACTATCCGCCGGATCGGCTGCAGGGCATGCTGGTGCTGGAGGCGCATGACGGCGCAACCCTGGCCGCCGCACTGGCGGCGCCTCGCCCCGACTGGCTGGAGATCTTCATCGCGCCGCCGGGCCGCCCGGGCACCAAGCCGCGCGCCCTGAACTGCGCCCTGCCCCACGCCACCGGCGACCTGCTGACGGTCTATGACGCCGAGGACCAGCCCGACCCCGGCCAGCTGAAGGAGGCGGCGGGCCGGTTCCTGGCGGACGCCGGCGGGCGATTGGCCTGTCTGCAGGCGCCGCTGCGCATTCGCCCGGCGCCGGGTTCGGGCCCATCCTTCCTCGATCGCCAGTTCGCGGCGGAATACGCCAACCTGTTCGAGGTCGTCTTGCCCGGCCTGACCCGGTTGGGCCTGCCGTTTCCGTTGGGCGGGACCAGCAATCACTTCCGCGTCGATGTGCTGCGCGGGCTCGGCGGCTGGGACTCGTGGAATGTGACCGAGGATGCGGACCTGGGCTTTCGGCTGTGGCGCGGCGGCTGGCGGATCGGGGTGATCGCGCGGCCCACCTGGGAGACGCCGCCCGGGCCTCTGCACGATTGGCTGCCCCAGCGCACCCGCTGGCTGAAGGGCTATCTGCAGACCTGGGGCGTGCACACCCGCAATCCCGGCGCCCTGGGGCCGCGCGGCCTGTTCGCCCTGATCATGACGCTGGGGGTCGGTCTGGCCTCGGCGGCGCTCTATGGGCCGACCCTGAGCTGGGTGCTGGCCTCGGTGCTGGTGTCGACGGTGTCGGGCCTGTCGCCCGAAACGCCGCGCCTGGCCCTGAGCGTGCTGGTGCTGGGCGCGGCCTCGGCCTGGCTCTCGTGCGCGCTGGGCGCACGGCGCGCGGGCGTCCCCTACGGACCGCGGGACATGATCGCCGCGCCCGCCTACTGGAGCCTGCTCAGCCTGGCCTTCACCCAGGCCCTGTGGCGACTGGTGTTCGAGCCGTTCGCCTGGGACAAGACGCGGCACCGGCGCGACATCCCGGCGGTCCACGCTGACGCCGCGCTGGACGAGGCGGGGTCGCACCGCCTATCAGCGACCCATGCCGCCACGCCTGAACCCGTCGCCTGAAACACTCTTCACCCGAGGCTGGGAAGACTACGCCCTGCTGGACAGCGGCCATGGCCGCAAGCTGGAGCGCTACGGGCGCTTCACCGTCGTGCGGCCCGAGCCCCAGTGTTTCTGGGCGCCGCGCGATCCCGCCGCCTTCGACAAGGCCGACGCCGTGTTCGATCCGCAGGCCCAGGATGATGACGACGACGGCCGCTGGCGCTTCTCCGGCCGGCCGGTCGAGACCTTTCCGCTGGCCTGGCGCGACGTGCGCTTCACCGGCCGCTTCACCCCCTTCCGCCACCTGGCCTTCTTCCCGGAGCAGGCGGCGAACTGGGAATGGCTGGATACGCGGGTGCGTACATTGAAGCGTCCTAAAGTCCTCAACCTGTTCGGCTACACCGGCGTGGCCAGCCTGGCCTGTTCGGCCGCGGGCGCCGAGGTGACCCACGTCGACGCCTCCAAGAAGTCCGTCGCCTACGCTCGCGAGAACGCCGAGCAGTCGGGGCTGGCGGATCGGCCGATCCGCTGGATCGTGGAGGACTGCCGCAAGTATGTGGCCCGCGAGGTCCGGCGCGGCGTGAAGTACGACGGCATCATCCTGGATCCGCCGAAGTACGGGCGCGGGCCGACGGGCGAGGTCTGGCGGCTGTTTGAGGACCTGCCCGGCCTGCTGAAGGACTGCGCCGCCCTGCTGTCGGATGACGCCTCATTCCTGCTGCTCAACGCCTATGCCGCGCGCATCTCGGGCTTGTCGCTGGCCCATCTGATGGCCGAGGCGACCGCGGATCGCGGCGGCGTCATCGACTGGGGCGAGCTGGCGCTGGCCGAGCATGGGCCGGACGGCCGCGCCATCGGCCTGAGTTTCTTCGCCCGATGGAGCGGTGAATGAGCGACCGCCTGATCACCTCCTTGACCAACGACACGGTCAAGAACGTCCGTGCGCTCAACATGCGCAAGGAGCGCGAGAGCACGGGCCGCTTCCTGGCCGAGGGTCTGAAGTTCATCGGCGAGGCGCTGGACCAGGGCCGCACGCCCAAGCTGCTGCTGGTCGGCATGGAGGCACGCGAGCATCCGCTGCTAGATCGGGCCAAGGCCGAGACTCGCGCCGCCGGCGGCGAGGTGGTCATCGTCACCCATCCGATCCTCGAGAAGATCAGCCGCCGGGATAACCCCCAGACCGTGCTGGGCGTGTTCGAGCAGGTCTATACGCCGCTGTCGGCCATCCAGCCGATGAGCGCGCCCTGCTGGGTGGCGCTGGAGCAGGTGCGCGACCCGGGCAACCTGGGCACCATCATCCGCACCGCCGACGCGGCGGGCTGCGGCGGGGTGATCCTGATCGACGACTGCGTCGACCCCTATTCCACCGAAGCCGTGCGGGCGACCATGGGCTCGGTCTTCGCCGTGGCCATCGCAAGGGCGACCTCGGCGGAGTTCATCGCCTGGCGCCAGACCTGGCCGGGCAGCGTGATCGGCACTCGGCTGGACGCCACCCACGGCTATCGCGATGCAGCCATCCAGCACCCGGCCCTGGTCCTGATGGGCAATGAGCAGGCCGGGCTGACCGACACGCTTGCCGCTGCCTGCGACGTCAACGTCAAGATCCCGATGCGCGGCCGGGCCGACAGCCTGAACCTGGCCATCGCCACGGGCGTGATGGTCTATGCGGTGACCGACGCCGCCTGAGGGGGCCGCCCGTTCTCGAGCCGGTCGCTAGAAGCTGCGCCCGTCCACCCGCTGGGCGGTCCAGCTGAAGGGTTCGAGGTCGGTCAGGGTGCGGATGTTGATCGCCACCATGGGATCGCCCTTCGGCGTCTTGCCCTCGGCGAACGGCTGGACGCCGCAGGTCTCGCAGAAGCGGTGCTGGATGTTATGGGTGTTGAAGGTGTGGGTGCTCATCGCCCCCTCGCCGGCCTTCAGGCGGAAGGCGTCGGGGCTGACGAAGGTCAGGACCAGCCCCTTGGGATAGCAGTGCGAGCAGTTGCACTCGATCAAGCCCTGAAGGTCGGTGTCGACCTCATAGGCGACGGCGCCGCAGTGGCAGGAACCCTGATGGGTCTTCGGTTCGCTCATCACGCATCCTCCAGATAGCTGACGCCGGGGGCCGACTTCAGGGCGCCGCGCAGGGCGCCGTCGAGGCGGTAGCGGCCGGGCAGTTTCATCTCGACCTCGCGGCGGCCGTCCAGGGCCGCGACGAGGAAGACCTCTCCGCCCTTGCCGCCCTCGGCGGCGGCGCGTTCCAGCCGCGTGCGCAGGGCCGCGGCGTCAGTGGCGCGGGCCGAGACGTGGATACGCAGGCCCATGCGCCCGTCGTCAATCAGCGTGTCCAGCCGGCTGGCGTCGTCGCCGAAGAAACGCACCTCGCCGTCTGCGCTCTTGGCCCGCACCTTGACCATGACCGAGGCGCCGGTCTCCAGCACCTCGCGGCATTTGCGCAGCTGTTCGGGCGGGAACAGGCATTCGAACTCGCCGGTCGGGTCCGAGAAGGTGACGAAGGCGAATTTCTCGCCGGTCTTGGCGCTGGCCCGCTCCTGGCGACGACGGACAACGCCGGCCATCAGGAAGG
>Ga0307406_10002279_pt1 | contig 10442 bp, 5 predicted proteins | sample 322Cmetagenome_3_FD_203706 | JGI IMG/M metagenome (GOLD analysis project Ga0307406, IMG submission 203706) | Maize rhizosphere microbial communities from greenhouse at UC Davis, California, United States - 322HYB-C-2 | ecosystem: Host-associated > Plants > Roots > Rhizosphere > Soil | place... | reverse complement strand
AACAAAGGTTGGCAAAGGTTGCGGTAAATGGTTTATCGCGATGGCGAATAATTCCCGATGTTGCGCTGACATACATCAAACCAAAATCGCCACCACCGACAGGCGGTTGTGAGGATGAACTTTGTGAGCTTGAGCTAAGTATTGCAATGCTGCTCGAACTTCTGGAGCTTGAACTCGGCGCAATACTGCTTGAACTTCTGAGGCTTGAGCTTGGGGTAATACTGCTTGAACTTCTGGAGCTTGAACTCGGCGCAATGCTACTCGAACTTTTTGAACTGGGTGCAGCAGAGCTGGTTGCTGGCGAACTACTTGAACTGGGCACTGGGCCAGTAAAACAATTGCTTGCCGTACTGGTGCCCGGTTTCAGGCTTGCAGTGGCGATACATTGCCCTGTGGCATTGTCTTGCACTTTAAATTCAAGTGCATAAGTAGTCGCTGGATTTACAGTGCCAAAAACACGCTCATAGCGGCCACCCACTTTTGTCGGGGTGCGGCAATCGCCATTAACACAAAGATAAACAAAACTGGCGCTTTGCCCTCCATCCAGATGATACACAACACCGCCGGTCGTTAATCCAAATACCCCGCTGCTGGCAGGTGAACTTGATGCAGCGGCGGAACTGGCCGCCGTCGGTGATGCACTTAAAACAACGCTGGTCGATAAAGCAGCGAGCGCAGCCCATCGACCAAGCCGTTGCCTGGTTGATTGCAAGTGAGACATAAAACTTTCCTCATGTTGATAGAGTAGTGGTTGCTCTTTTTTATTTAAGAAGCGAGCAGTTATGTCTGGTGAGGTGCTGGAAAATATGATCGCTCGAAGCGCTCTTATTGTTATTTTCTACCGCGAGTGTTAACGTTATCAGCAATGTTCGTTATATTCAATTGCCATCTGTCGGTTTTCTATAAAATTAATAATAAAAATAACGGGAATGCGTATATCAACGATGAATTTTACTAACCTGAATAATAGGCCTGTGCAAAAAGCAAATCATATGCATTTGAGATTTCTCGCCATGTTGGTGGTGTTGCCAATAATGGGTGCATGCGATAAAGCAACCAATACTTTGCCGCATCAACAGCAGATCCAATCACAACTAATTCATACCGGCGGCAACGCAACGCGGGCAGGTATTTGCCCGGCTTCAGCAATGGATACACTAGTGCCAATTATCGATTTGAATCCACCGCCCCTGGCCGATCAACCGGAAATGACGGTGGAGGGTATCTATACCTTTATCCAGAAAAAAGGTATTCACTCGATTGATGAGTTGGTGAATTATTTTCCGGCGGATTATCAAAATAATTTTTCACTGGTCGAACACACCCGTGCAACAGGCCAATCGAATCTGGAATTTCCCCGAATTATATTGTTTGGGGCGGACGGCCGGTTTTTACTGAATATCGGTACCAAACCGGACGATCCCAAATACCACCTCCTGGATGTGGCGCAGCTGCATGAAGACACGGGGCAATGGGAATTTTCGGTGTTGGATTTTAGCGGTGAAAAACCGCAGCTGGTGCGCAATGACCCGAGTTGTGCGCAGTGCCACGGCACTACCAATGCACGCCCGGTGTGGGGCACTAATCTGGAATGGCCGGGTGTGTTTGGCGATAACATTGCGCCCGGCCCGCAAGGTGAAGCGCTGGACGGAAAACACGCCGAAAAAATGAATGCACTGATGCGCGGTGAGTTTAATTCGCTGCGGTTTGCATTTTTACAGTGGGCACCACAAACACTTACCCGTGGTGCCAAGCGAAAAATTGCCCAGCATGCGTTTGGTGCGGAATTAATTATGTCCAATATTGCAATGGGCACCGCAACCGCGCAGGGTGCATTTATCCGTTTGCAGAATAATCAGCCGCAACACTTTAAATCCCAACGCGTAGAACTTTTATTAGCCTACTTTGCCCATCGTTTGGCTGCTGCTCAAAATGAGTCTGCGCAGCAACTCTATCAACAATTAATTCAATCGCCCCGTTTTCCCGCTGCAAATATTGCACAGCTTCTGAGTAGCTTGGGTGTTGATCCCGATGAGGCTTTTTCGCTTGCAACCCTTGCACAGTTGGAGCCACCGCGACCTGATTGGAGCATGGGCGAGGGCGACTTGCTGGATATGTTGATGCTGCAAGTATTAAATGATCTGCGACAAGACGATGCGCAACTTGCTGTTTTATTGGCGGCGGCTCCGGCGGATATGGGTGTCATTGATTGTCCGGATACTGTAACGACTATCGCGGAATTAATCGATTTTAAAATGCTACATTTATTTTACTTGCGCGGAGCTGCGCGCTATCAGGTGAATTGGGTCTATTACCCGTTAGACGCAGAAGATATTTATGAGCGTGTATTTGAGCCTGTCGCCAAGCTGCTGATTGAGTATTTGCAGGAAGCGTGAGGTTTTTATCTATCGTTCAACATATAAGAGTTGGTTGTGTTGTTGTAATCGCAGCGATAGTTATGTTGCGCTTTTGTTGTACCCTTTGTTGTATCTTCCTGCGTGATCAATGCAATTTGATGATTCAGTTCAATGTAATAACCGCCAAGTACACAACCTTTCACCCCGTAATTCAAATCTGTTTCGGTTGGATAATAAATCGGTGTACTGGATTGAATCAGAATTGGCTGTTCGTTAGCGCTTGAAATATTCACCACGTAATTCCCTTGCTCATCCCTGCCAATGCTATTAATTTTTTTATTAAAAAAATCTGCTTTTATTTTATTGATAGTGATATTTTCCGTACGCCCGATGGGTTTTCCTGCTGCTGGCTGGCTATTTAGCCCAGTATATTCTTCTGCGTTATTTTTTGCGAACTCACTTACTGTGTTTTTCTGTGCATCGTCAAGGTGAGGGATATTGACAAGCCTTGGTGGAGCGGAGCTTACTGAAGTGTCCGGCTGCACGCCGACGAATAACATCATGCTATACACAAGCATACTGCCTGCAACAAACGCGGAAAAAAGATGATTGATTTTCATATTGGCGCCACACAATATTTTACTTGTTTACCTGAATGCATCAGGTAAACAAGTAAATTAATTACGCTTAATAACAGGATGCCGATCTCGCCTGATTAGCGTCTACAAAACACCGTTGGCAAGAGGGAGCCCAGAACGGATGGCTTGCCGGGCAGTTATTGCTGGGTGCAATACTGCTTGCTGCGATAGAACTTACTGCGGCTTTTGATGAGCTTGCTTTGCTCGATGCCATTGAACTTTTGGCGCTGCTATTGCCACAGCCGCCGCGATATTCACAAGCTTGCGCACTGACACCTGGTTGCCAGCTGCGGGTAAAACGCAACATGGATTCTTTTACTGATGCATCCAGATCGCCAGCGTATTTATCAATGGCGCCATCACCCATGTAAAGACCCACATACGCCATTATGTCATCGGTTGATAAACCACAACCAAAACCGGTGGTTAATATCTGACGTGGATCAGCCCCTTTTGCCGCACTTGCTTCATTGCGGTCAATCCAGCCATCACCATTGGTATTTAATGCATTGGTCAGTTCGACACCTTTTTGTTGGCCGAGTAGGGCAACAAAGTATTTGCGCACATCATCAGTGGTCATACGCGGATTTAGTGAAGGCACGGCACCTTGATAACCTGATGCAGCGATAAAGGCATCGTCAATATTCACTCCCAAATTATATTCAATATCCAACATAGCTTCTTTGGCATTAGCCGGGTCGCTACAAATGCTGGCGTTGCTGACAAAGATTCCATTTCTGTTTAAACAGCCGGTGCCATTACCAATCATGGTGACGCACACGGTATCGCACCAGGCTTGAGTAAACTCACCACGACGACCAGAGACTACATGCGATGGGTTGGTATCACTTTGGCAAGTAGCCGCTTTACTGGATGTTTGTGCTGCACTTGCTGCTTTACTGGATGATGGTTTTGAAGAAGCGGCAACAGATGATGCAGGTTTTGATGATGCCGGTGCCGAAGTTACAGGTACGGTGCCGGAATAACATGGCGTACTGGCAATTGCCTGACCCGGTTTAACCGAGGCGGTTGTTATACATTGACCTGTGGCATTGTTTTGGATTTTAAATTCCAGTGAATAAGTTGTGCTCGCATTCACTGGCGAGTAACTACGCTCGTAACGATTGCCCACTTTGGCTGCAGTACGGCAATCGCCATTTACGCACAAATACACCCAACCAGCGGTTTGTCCACCATCCAAATGGTACACGGTGCCGCTGCTGGTCATACCAAACACTCCTCCCGTTGTTGTGCCGCTGGAAGAGTTAGTAGCCGTTGAGCTTGCAGGCGTAGAACTTCGTGGTGTGGAACTCGCTGCAGTGGATGATGGCGTATTACCAAAACCCAATTTGCTAAATAAATCGCTGGAGGTTTTGTAAAGAAAAGTTTCGCCCGTCAAAGCATTGGTATTCAACTCATTCAGCCAATTGGTTTTGATGGTGCTATTCGCTTCAACGCGGCTATCACCCCAATAACCTTCGTTGCCTGATGCCCAACGTGATTGTGCATTCCAATTTGCGTTGATGTAAGTTACCGCTTTCAAATGCGATGAATAGGTATCCATAAATTCAAAATAACCCACAAACCATTCATTCCAGATTTGGGCTGCAGTTTTATTTACGCGCCCGGTTCCGCGTGCGGGATCAGCAGAATAAGTTAGTTCGCCAATTGCAAAACGTTGCGGAGTGGATTCATTAATCATCAGCGGCTTGTTGTGTGCAACAGCAAAGTTTGCGGTTTTATTTACTTCGCGGAAATTACAATCCTGCGGTGAAAAATAAGAAAGGCCAATCCAATCTACATACTGGTCACCGGGATACCACTGCTCGATATTGGAATTAATCGGGCAGTAGGACATGGTTTGCCACACCATCGCAATGCGATTGCTGTAACCGAGTTGTTTAACGCGATCAGAAACATAACGGAACGATTGAATCACTCCGTTCGGGCTGTGGTTGTTCCAGGGGCCATCTACTTCATATGCCCAGCGCAAAAATACCGGGCGGTTATAGCTGGCGAGTTTATGCAAAAGCGTATCGATATTGGCGTTATAGCTACCAGAAGCAACCGCGTCCACCTGGCCATTCATTGATACGCCAACCACCAATGCACTGTTCGGATAACTGCTTGCCAGTTCATTGATATTGTTGCGGCCGGCACCGGCATCAGCGTTGTTATTTAATCCATCCAGATTGGCAATGCCAACATAGTTGGTCACACCTGCTGGTACATGACCAATGGCGTTTTTGTAGTTGTTGATGCTGTCTACATCCTGGCCGACAGTCATGAGAATTCCGGTTTGGGGAACAAATTTACCGGTAACTGCCAAGGTAGAAGGTGCCGCTATTAAAACACTGGTCGATAAAGCGGCAAGCGCAGCCCATCGACCAAGCTGCTGCTTGGCTGATTGTAAGTAAGACATATATTTTTCCTCATAGTGAGAGAGTAGTGATTGCTCTTTTTTTATTAAAGATGCGAGCAGCTATGTCTGGTGAGATGCTGTGAAATAAAACGCCTGTGGCGTTCTTATTATTATTCGCTATCGCGATTGTTAACGATAACATTTTTATGCAAAAACTCAAATTGAAAGGAAGAACAATTTCGCATAACGACAAATTTCTGTTATCAATTTTTTAATCATTGTAATGGCATGTTAACGAAATGTTGGCATCTGTGCTTTGCAATATTGATCAAGATAATTCTGATGGCTGGGTAGGGCTGCTACGCGCCCCTGGATATTTTCTTTCAGGTTGGTGAGTAGATGTTGCAACTCGGTGTCGCTCATTTCATCGGCCACGCGGTGATAGCGTTTGGGAATCAACCCTTGGCCAATCATCACCTGAAACCAGGAGTCAACGAAGAGTTCATTCATGCGCAAGAAAAAGCGCCCGGTTTCAGAAAATAAATGTAATCGGTCTGCAAGGCTTTGCGGGACCTCCATGTTTTTGCAGTGGCGCCAAAAGGGTGAGTCATCTCGTTTGGTGACGTGATAATGGAGCACGATAAAATCGCGGATTTGTTCGTAATCAAATTCTGCATGCTGGTTGTATTCATCCACATCCAGCTGATTTATTGCATCCGAAGGGAATAATTTAATAATTTTTAAAATGTTTTGCTGGATCAGGTGAATCGCAGTGGATTCCAGTGGCTCGATAAATCCACCGGCAAGACCTACAGCAATGCAGTTTTTATTCCACTGTTTTTTTCTGCGGCCAGTTTTAAAGTGGATGACTCTTGGTTCATTGATTGCCGGGCTATCAATGCTGCTGAGCAATAATCCGGTTGCCTCATCTTCAGACATGTATTGATTGCAAAATACCAACCCATTACCGGTGCGATGTTGCAGCGGTATCTGCCAGCGCCAGCCGGCATGGTGTGCAATTGAGCGAGTATAAGGTAGTGGTGGTGCTATGTTTTCTGTTTGCACAGCAACGGCGCGGTTGCAAAGGAGCGAGTCCGACCAATCTACAAAGCCGGTTTGCAGTGCGTCTTCAATCAATATTCCCTTGAATCCTGAGCAATCAATAAAGAGATCGCCACTAATGCGAAGATCGTTATCGACCTCAATGGTTTCTATATACCCCGAGTCTGCATTTAACTTTATCTGAGTGACCTTTCCTTCGACACGTTTAACACTTCTGGCTTCACTGAAATTACGCAAAAATTTTGCGTAGAGTCCGGCATCGAAGTGAAACGCATAATTTAAGCCATTTTGCTTGGCTTTGTTGAATCGACCGGCTTTGGCGGCTTGCGCTTCAAAATTGTATTGCTCGAAAGCGGCGCTGAAATTTTTATCTTGGCCTTTGCGCCAAAAATTGTGGAAACCAGCAGCCCAGAAGTTGGTTCCGGTTGAGCCGAATGCATGAAAATATTCTTTGCCGTTTTCATGCCAGTTTTCAAAGTTGATGCCTAGTTTATAGGTGCCTTGTGTCTGTTTTAAAAATTCATGTTCATCTATGCCTAGCATATTATTAAAAAATAGGATGGTTGGAATAGTGGCTTCACCAACGCCAATAGTACCTATCTGATCTGATTCTACCAAGGTGATATCCAGTGTGGCGAATACCTTTGATAGTGCTGCCGCGGTCATCCAGCCAGCAGTGCCGCCACCTACAATCACTATTTTTTTTATTGATTCAGACATGGTTTGGTACTTCTTGTGTTGTTATTTATCTGGTGTTTTTATTAATATTTCAGGTTTTCTTTTTCTTCTATCAAAAAACAGCCACCAGATTTCTGGTGGCTGTTTCCTTGTGCCTTACTTATATTAATAATTAGAAAGTATAGCGCGCACCCAGAGCGTAGCGTGCCTCTTGTTCTGCAGCAAATATCACTGCATTTTTGGAGCGTGCATGGACACGGGTGTCTTCTTCGGTCACGTTAATACCTTCCAACTGAACGCTCAGGTTGTCAGTAATATCGTAGCTGATGCTCAAATCGAATTGACCATAAGCTTCGGTATAGGCTGGTTCCTGTTGGTTGTTACCACCGGTAGTTGCACTGAGGAATTCATCGCGCCAGTTATAGGCAATACGCACTTGAATACCATTGCGGTCATAAAAGGCCACCAGGTTTGCTGAGTCGCTCAGACCGAGCAATGCAAATTGGTCAACACCAATCACACTATTGTCGTAGCTGATATCGCCATTCACAGTGGTGTAGTTGACGATGCCACCAAAACCGCTTTCGCCGAACATGTGTTGTACTGCGAATTCGAAACCGTCAATGGACGCTTCTTTTTGGTTGACCGGTGCAGTGACAGTAAATGCCAATGGATCATAAACACTCAGGTCACCCGTGAGTTCACCACCTGCTGTTACCCAACCTTTGCTCACGTAGTAATTACGGATTTCCTGGTTGCGATTGTTTTGGTCAACGACGGCCGCTTCCGCTTCAGCAAGGCGTACACCACTCGCCGGATTTACCAAACCGGGATAAATAACTTCTTTATACACAGTGGTGCCGATAAAGTTTTTCACATCTTTTTTGTAGTAACCGAGCGATATATAACTGCTATCGTCGTAGTACCACTCCGTCGAGAGATCAAAGTTGGTTGACTCAAATGGATCCAAATCAGCATTACCTGCCGATGCAGAACTTGCATCAAACGAGCGCGCCTGGCTACCATCCGGTGCTGCACCACCTTGCAATTGTTGGTAGTTGGGGCGTGCAATGGTTTTGCTAATGGAAGAGCGCACCAATACATCATCGGTTACTTCCAGGCTGACATCGAGATTAGGCAACCAATTTTCGTAGGAGCCGCTACCTTTTCCAGTGGTGGATCCATCGGCAATCAATTGGATTTCATTCGGTGTTAACCATTGTTGCTCAGCGTAATTGGGCAACAAAAATACGGAGGTCACATCGGTTTTCTCGTAGCGAACACCCAGGTTAACGAGAGTCAGCATGGAGCCAATATCAAAACCTAAATTCGCCTGTGCGTAGGCCGCTGTTTGCTCTTCCGTCAAGTTGCGGTCAACAGAATAAACCGGATCGGTACACAGAACGCCCGGTTCGCAATGGGTAAATACATTACCGAATGCGCCTTGGCCATCTGGATATTTACGATAAAAATTGGCAATGTCGCTGCTGAATTGATCGTAGTCAAACCAGATCATATCGCCGTATACACCGGCACTGTTTGGCAGTGAGCCAATCAAATTACCAACGGATTCATAGGTGAACGCATCGTTGTTGAAATTGTTGTCGCCATCACCTGCGCCAGCGTTCCAGTTGCCACCGTTGTAGGTGTAACCCAAGCCACCCCAGTTACCACCCTGATTCAAACTAAACGCTGAGCGGTTGCTGACTTCAGTATCAGACAAACCGAAATCAACACTCTTGATCAGGCTATCGTTGAACTCATAGGTACCATTCAGTTGTATTTGTTCGATGTCGGTTTTCATGTAGCCATTGCGATGGCTGGTACCAGTAGCGATGATCATATCCGGACTTAAATTTCCTGCGCCGGTCTGGATAGTCATGATTGGAATATCGCGGGCAAAATCGACGGTCGTATTAGTGCGGGTATACCCACCACCAGTGACGACGTTATTGCTGCCGCGCTCGTCTTTTGGTCTGGCTTCTGCGCTGGAATCGTGATAATCCAACGCCAACTTCAAGTTGTCAGTGGCTTGCCAATCGATATTTAAACCGATGGATTCACCTTCGTTAGTAGTGCCCCATGCTCCGGTACCAAAACCGATTTCACAGCAGTCATTGTTGTTGAGAAATTTAGGTGAGACCACACCATCGCCAGTAGCCTCATACCATTCAGTACCGGTATGCGCACCGCTGCCAAACCAGGAAGATAATTCCTGACGTTGTTGCTCTACATCCATTTCGGAATAAGTGTAATCAGCAGTAGTGGTCAAGGTATCAGTAGGAGCCCACTGCAACGTCAATTGTCCATTCGTGCGTTTACGTTCTACGTCATTGAAAGAGTACATAAAGTTTTGCGGAACAATGGCGACGGTATTGGCATCCTGTTGATAAGAATTCCAACCAGAAGACACCTCACCGGCGTTGTAACTGCTATCGCGTTCCTGATAGCTACCACTCAATGCAACGCCCACTGTGTCATCAGCAAATGTATTGCTGAAAATACCGGAAACTTCGGGTGTTACCTCATCGCCAATGCGCGTAGAGGTGTCGTTAACTGCTTTGATTCCAGCGCTGGCATGCAGGCCTTTCATATCCATTGGGCGCGCAGTTTTGATATTGATCGTCGAGCCTATACCACCGGTCGTCAAACTGGCCTTACCGGTTTTATACACTTCGACACCGGATACAGATTCGGCGGCGAGGTTGGCAAAATCGTAAGAGCGCGAGTTAGATGCACTGGTCGCTTGCAAATTGGCTGCCGGCATTTGGCGACCATTGAGTGTAATCATATTGAAGTCAGGGCCAAAGCCGCGGACGGTTACGCGTGAGCCTTCGTTGTTCTGGCGATCAATCGATACACCGGTAATACGTTGCAGCGATTCGGCCAGGTTTGAATCCGGAAATTTACCGATGTCTTCTGCTGAAATAGCGTCAACCACACCGGAAGACTCTCTTTTAATATCCATCGCTTTCTCAAGCGAGCTGCGAATACCTGTTACTACAACTTCTTCAACCGATTCATTCTGGGCAAACACCATGCTGTTAGCCATAGTGCCGATCAGAGCTGCAATTGTTGAGGATAGGATTTTCTGTTTCATATCGAGCGGTTTCATTATTTTCTTCCCCTAATATTTTTTTATCGTAAGTTAACTCTTTGCTGGAGCAGGTTCTGCGCCGCACAAAAAGTGGAGCGGACAAGCCCGCAATTAGGTTCTCCGGTCAAAGCATGGCAACCAAATAGACTGTCTGCGAAAAGCCTTTTTTTAAAGCGTATCAGGTTTCCATTTGGCGCTATTATCGATATACTGAATCGATATGGTTAACGTTAACAATTGATTCGCGT
>Ga0307406_10002276_pt1 | contig 10443 bp, 9 predicted proteins | sample 322Cmetagenome_3_FD_203706 | JGI IMG/M metagenome (GOLD analysis project Ga0307406, IMG submission 203706) | Maize rhizosphere microbial communities from greenhouse at UC Davis, California, United States - 322HYB-C-2 | ecosystem: Host-associated > Plants > Roots > Rhizosphere > Soil | place... | reverse complement strand
TCGGGTTTGCATCCTCGCCTCCTTGCGCCGCCACTCGCGCCCGCTCGAACGCCGGGCGACGGCAACGGCCGGGAGCCGGGCCACGCCTCCGCGGCAGTTCCCGACTCCCGACTCCCGACTCCCGACTCCCGGGTTTTCGAGACGCCCGAATGCCCGTAGCACTCTTCATCTCCGTCCTCCTCATCGCCGCCTGCGGGCTCATTTACGAGCTCGTGGCCGGCGCGCTGGCCAGCTACCTGCTCGGCGACAGCGTGACGCAGTTCTCGACGGTGATCGGCACGTACCTGTTCGCGATGGGGATCGGGAGCTGGCTGTCGCGGTACGTCACCCGCGGCCTGGTGGCGCGGTTCGTCACGGTCGAGCTGCTCGTGGCGGTGGTGGGCGGGTTCTCGTCGGCGCTACTCTTCCTGGCGTTCGCCTATACCGACGCGTTCCGCCTCCTGCTCTACCTGCTGGTGGGCGTCATCGGCACGCTCGTGGGGCTCGAGATCCCGCTCCTGATGCGCATCCTGCGCAACCGGTTCGAGTTCAAGGACGTGGTGGCGAACGTGCTGACGTTCGACTACCTGGGCGCGCTCGGCGCGTCGCTCCTCTTCCCACTCCTCCTCGTGCCGCGACTGGGGCTCGTGCGGTCGGCCCTGCTCTTCGGCATCGTCAACGCCCTCGTCGCCCTCTGGTCCACGGCGCTCTTCCGGGACGCGCTCGGTGCGCGGCGGCTGCTGCAGGGGGCGTGCGCCGCGGTGCTCGTGGCGCTCGGCGCCGGGATGGCGGGGGCCGGGCGCATCACGGCGCTGGCCGAGGAGAACTTGTACGCCGACGAGGTGATCTTCGCCCGCGACTCCCGCTACCAGCGGATCGTGCTGACGTCGTGGAAGGACGACCTGCGGCTCTTCCTGAACTCCCACCTGCAGTTCAGCTCCCGCGACGAGTACCGCTACCACGAGGCGCTCGTTCACCCGGGGCTGGCCGCTCTGCCGGGCGCGCGGCGGGTGCTGGTGCTCGGGGGCGGTGACGGCCTCGCCGTCCGCGAGATCCTCAAGTACCCCGGCGTCGAGCGCGTCACCCTCGTGGACCTCGACCCCGAGATGACGCGGCTCTTCGCGACGCACCCCGTCCTCTCCCGACTCAACGAGGGCTCGCTCCGGTCGCCGCGCGTTCGCGTCGTCAACGCCGACGCGTTCGTCTGGCTCGACGAGGCGGACGACGTGTTCGACTTCGTAGTAGTGGACTTCCCGGACCCGTCCAACTACGCCGTCGGGAAGCTCTACACCACGGCGTTTTACCGCCTGCTGCAGAAGCACGTGAGTCGGGACGGGTTGTTCGTCGTGCAGAGCACGTCACCGCTGTTCGCGCGCCAGTCGTATTGGTCGATCGTCGAGACGCTGCGGACGGCGGGGCTGCGCACCTGGCCCTACCACCTCTACGTGCCGTCGTTCGGCGAGTGGGGGTTCGTGCTCGCCGGCACCGGCGACTACGAGCCGCCGGCGCGGCTCCCCGGCGGACTGCGCTACCTCACGCCAAGCACTGTCCCACAGATGTTCGACTTCGCCGCCGACATGCGCCCCGTGGCCGCGGAGCCGAACCGGCTCAACGACCAGGTGCTCGTGCGGTACTACGAGGCCGACTGGAGCGCGATCGAGCGGTGAGCGGCCAGCGGCGGGCGGGGGGCGCTCGGGGGTGGGCAACGGGCGGCGAGGGGCGGGAGAACGCGCCGGAGCCAACGACCGGCGACGCGGGGGCCCCCCCCGAACATCACGATGGGGCCGCCCAGCCGGCGCCGCGGCACTATTCCGCCGCGCCACGCACCGAATCGGCCCCCGCCGCCGCCGGCCCGTTGCCCCCAGCCGCCTCCCCCGTGCCGCCATCGTCGCGAACGTCGCGATCGTCGCAGCTGTCGCGGCGGCAGTTCGTCGTCCGCGCCGCCGGGGCGCTCGCGCCCGTCGCCCTGGCGCCGATCGCGCTCGTCGGTCTCGCGCGCAAGGCGCCGCGTCGGCTCGCCGGCGGCTTCGTCAACGAGTCGGCGGCGATGGGGCACCGGCTCCGCGACCGCGCGCCGTTTGCGGCGCCGACGCACGCGGAGCGGGTGCCCGTCGTGATCGTCGGCGGTGGCGTGGCAGGGTTGTCGGCGGCGTGGCAGCTCGACCGGCGCGGCTTCCGGGACTTCGTGCTCCTCGAGATGGAGCCGCAAGCCGGCGGCAACGCGCGGTGGGGCGAGAACGAGGTGAGCGCCTACCCCTGGGCCGCGCACTACGTGCCCGTGCCGGGGAAAGGGGCGACGCTGGTGCGGGAGCTGTTCGCCGAGCTCGGACTGCTCGACGGCGCCGAGTGGGACGAGCGGTCGCTCTGCTTCTCGCCGAAGGAGCGCGTCTTCATCCACGGCCGGTGGGAGGAGGGGCTCGAGACCGCGCTGGCGTTCGGCCGCCAGGACCGCGACGAACTGCGCCGCTTGGCCGAGCGCGTCGAGGAGCTACGCCTAACGGGCGAGTTCACCATTCCGATGGCGGCGGGCGCGCCGCGCTCCTCCCCACTCGACGGGCTGTCGATGGCGGCCTGGCTGCGCCAGGAGGGGTTCGCGTCGGGGGCGGTGCGCTGGCTCGCCGACTACGCCTGCCGCGACGATTACGGCGCCCGCGCGGACGACGCGTCGGCGTGGGCGGGCGTGCACTACTTCGCGGCGCGGGAGGCGGAGGAGGCCGGCCCGCTCACCTGGCCGGAGGGGAACGGCCGCATCGTGCGGCGCCTGCTGGCGAAGCTCGGCGGCTACCTGAAGACGGGCGCGACGGTCGTCCGCGTCGAGCGTCGCGGATCGCGCGTGCGGGTGCTCGCCAGTCAGGCCCGCGAAACGGGGGACTCCACGGTCACCGAATACCTCGCCGACGCCGTAGTCTTCGCCGCCCCGACCTTTCTCGCGCCCTACGTCGTGGAAGGTGCCGCCGCGCCGCGGCTCGTCTACTCGCCGTGGCTCACCGCGAACCTGACGCTCGAGCGATGGCCAGCCGAGCGCGGTGCCCCGCCGGCGTGGGACAACGTGATCTACGACTCCCCGGGGCTCGGCTACGTCGTCGCGACGCACCAGTCGCTGCGCACGCACCAGGAGCGCACCGTGTGGACGTACTACCGCGCCCTCGCCGACGGCTCGCCGGCCGACAACCGCCGCCGGCTGCTGGCGTCGACGTGGGGCGACTGGGTCGAGGTGATCTTCGCCGACCTGGCACGCGCCCACCCCGACGTGCGCGACTGCGTGTCGCGGGTGGACGTGATGCGCATGGGCCACGCGATGGTGCGGCCGACGCCCGGCTTCCTCGGCGCAGTCGGCAGTCTGCACGGCGCCACCGCCCTCGGTGGCCGGCTCTTCTACGCGAACTCCGACCTGAGCGGGCTCTCGCTCTTCGAGGAAGCCCAGTACCGCGGCGTCATCGCCGCCGACCGCGCGCTGCGCCTAGTGGGATAACTTCGGCCCTCGGCCTTAACGGCGGCTCTCGGCGCTCGGCGCTCGGAGTACTGCGGCTTTCCGCGCTCGGCTCTCGGCCCTCGGCTGGGACGTTAAAGGGCAGGACCCCCTCGGCACGAGGGACGTCCTCCCGCCCTTCCCGCAGTGGCCGAGAGCCGAGAGCGGAAAGCCGAGAGCCGCACTCCTCTGAGCGCCGAGAGCCGCCGTTCTAGCTCTCGCTCGCGGTCGACTTGCTCACCTGCACCACACCGGCGAAGGCGACTTCGGGGTCGAACGGGCAGTCGGCGGGGACGTGCGCCATGAAGGAGCCGCCGAACGTCTGTTCCCAACGACCACCGGCGGCGATCACGGCGTCGCGGAACGCGGCCATCGCGGGAGAGGACGCGATGCTGCGCGAGAGCATCCAACTGTACGTGCGGAACCCCGACCGGCGCGCGACGCCGCGCATGCGCAGCGTGCCGTCCGGTCCGCCCTCGGTGTCGATCTCGTCCCCGAAATACACGTCCTCGACGTACAGCAAGGGAGTCTCCTCGAGCCGGTAGCGCCCCTCACCGAGCGGCGTGACGGCCACCTGCCCGCGTCCGCCGTCGGGAAAGGTCATCCACACCCGTTCGGTCTGCGCCATTCTCGTCTCCTGCCTGGTCGATTGCGCGAGCTCGCCGGCCGCGGCCGGGACACTCCGCGGGACACTCCGTGAGAGACGCGGGCCCCGACCGGAAGGGCCGCTGCCCACTCGGCGACTGCCTGTCTGACAACCGGCGCCGCTCGACGGTTGCAACTGCTGCAAGCGCTGCAACCGCTGCAACCGCTCGACCGTTCCAGGCTACACACGTCACAGGCCGGTGTCACGCCGGGGCCGGTTCCGCGCGCGAAGCGCACGTCACCGATACCCGCGATCGTGGGCTCTGGGGCTCGCGCCTTGCAGCGCCATGCCGACCCGGCCGAAAGGTGCCGGCAGCTCATCAACAGGAGAACGAGCATGGCCGACTTCACCAAAAGCAGCAGGACCACGTCCGCGGCAGACATCGCCGCCAACAACCCCGGCGTGAACCTGGGCACGAGCGGGAGCATGCACGAGATCGATTGGGGCGCCGAGGACCAGTATTGGGAGAGGAACTACGCGTCGCGGCCGTACGCCCGCGGCGACCGGGGCTACGGCTTCTACCGCCGCGCCTACCAGTACGGCGCCGAGTCGACCGCGCAACATCCGGGTCGGGAGTGGCAGGACGTGGAGCCGAACCTCGAGCGCGGCTGGGACTCGTACCGCGGAGACTCCAAGTCCGCGTGGCACGAAGTGAAGGACGCCGTCCGCGACGCCTGGGAGCGAGTGCGGGGGCGGAGATAGGCGCAGTGACCAGTGAGAAGTGGCGAGTGGCGAGCCGCCGCCGCACGCGCCACTCGCCACTCCTCACTCGTCGCTATCGCTTCAGCACTTCCCACACCGCCGGGTCCTCGAGGCCGAGGCGCCAGAGGGCGAAGCGGCGGACGTTGCTGCGGCCTGCCTCGGCGATGAGGGCGCGCACCAGCTCGGCGTCACTCACCCAGACCTCCCACTCTCCGGGTCGGCCGGCACGGAGCGTCCGCGACGCCGGCTCGCGCTCGAGGAAGCCTCCCGCCTCGGCGGCGAGGCCGCGCGCTTCGGCGTAACTCACCACCTGCGTCGCGGCGTTTGGCCGCCAGGCGTAGCCGTGGAGGGGGAGCGACACGACCAGCCGGTCGGCGCCCACCTCACCCACCCGCACCCCGAGTTGCCGGCGGGCCCAGTCGGGCGATGCGATGGAGCCGGGTCGCGACCCGGCCCAGTGCTCGTCGTAGAGCATGACGAGAATCAGATCCGCGCCAGGGAGCAGCGGGCGGGCCGGGTAGCTCGCGGTGTCGCCGGCCGGCACGGCGACGGCCACGGGGTGAAGCCCGCGCGCCCGCGCCGAGTCGCCGATGGCCCGCACGACCTTCACGAGGACGTTGCGGTCGCGGGCGGTCTGTCCTTCGAAGTCGAGGACGAGCCCTCGGTAGCCGGCCGTCACTGCCCGGCGCGCGACGCCCTGAGCGGCGGCGCCGAGTGCAGAGTCGCTGTTGGCGAGGGCGCGGATGACCTCGGGGTGAAAGCGGTCGCCGGCAAAGGTCGTGACGATCGCCATCTGGCGCGGGCCGGACGCCCGTCGCCCGGCGCTGTCGGGGGCGGAGGCACCCGGTTCGGCGACGGGCTGCCCGGTCAGCGTGTCGAGGGCGATCCAACCGGCGACGATGGCGTCGAGCGACGCACCGTGCTCGCGGGCGCTGACCTGGCTGCGCGGGTCCCAGGGCACGGTGAAGCCCCAATACTCGGGCTCTCCCCGCCCAATGAAGGGAAGGGCGCTCGCGCACCCCGCAATCCCCACCGCCAGGCCGCCGAGCACGAGAGCAATCACCAATGAGACGCGGCGACACCGGCCGTGGATGAAATTCAAGAGGCGACGCAGGCGAAGGGCATGGGCGGAGGACAGAGAGCTCAGGGCGCCCAGCCTGGGGCGGCGTGGGCGAACGTGGTCAATCCGTGTGCCAGGCGCCGCCTCGACCCGCGCACCGGACCCGGGCCACTGGCCGCGTGTTGCGAACCGGGCCGCCAAACGTCACCACGGCGGAGCCTGCTTGCGCGCCCCCGTTGCCGGCCGGCTTGGCGCACCCCTTGCCGCGCCCCATGGGGCCGTCTAGTCTGCCTGCCCCACGCCGCACCCGTCGAGGATCACCTGTCGTACTCGAACCGTCGCTCGCCACGCCCCCGATCGCCGTCCGCGCTCGCCATTGGCGCGCTCGCTCTCCTCGCTGCGGCATGCTCCAACGCCGACGGTGGGGCCACCGAGGCGGCGGCCCGAGCGGCGAGCGAGGGTGGGGCGGGCGGACCGGCGATCATCGAACGGCCGGCGACCGCCTATCGTGAGGTCGCCGTCGACAACGGAGGGAGCGTGCGCGGGGTCGTGGCGTTCGACGGCGACGCGCCGGCGGACACGACGGTCACGCCGATCGGCGACCACGACGTGTGCGGCACCACGCTCGTCGACGAGACGGTCGAGCGGCTCGGCGACCGGCTGGCCGGCGTCGTGGTGTGGCTGGCCGACGCGCGCACCGGCAAGCGCATTTCGCTCGCGCGGCGGTTCGAGATCACGAACGAGCGCTGCCGGCTCTTGCCCCGCGTGCAGGCGGTGTTACTGGGCGGGACACTCAACGTGCGCAACGCCGACCGCGGCCAGCACCGTAACCGGCTCGTGCGCCAGCGCAGCGGCCGGCTGATCACCTTCGTCACGGAGACCGACGAGGGGCAGGTGGTGCCGGTGGAGCGGGCGCTCACCGAGGTCGGAATGGTGGAGGTGCGCTGCGACCAACACCCCTGGACTCGCGGCTGGGTGGCCGTGTTCGACCACCCGTACTACGCCGTCACCGCCCGCGACGGCAGCTTCGCGCTCGACTCGGTGCCCCCGGGCAAATACCGGCTGGTCGCGTGGCACGAGCGGTTCGGGCGAACCGAGCAGCGTGTGACGGTGTCGGCGGGGCGCGAGGCGAAGGTGGAGGTAACGCTCAAGGGAGAGTAGTGGGCCGAAAACGTTTCACGCTCCGCGCCCTATGCCCCCGACGCGCGACGCCCGACGCCTCTCGGATGGACAGAGGCGTCGGGCGTCGCACGTCAGGCGTGCGTCGAGCGCGAAGCGGGTAGTAATTGTCAGACTCCTACTTCCTCGCCCGACCGGAACTGCCCCCGGTACAGCCGCGCGTAGATTCCCTCGCGCGTGAGCAGCGCCGAGTGGGTTCCCTCCTCGACGATCCGGCCGTGGTCGAGCACGACGATGCGGTCGGCGCGGAGCACGGTGCTCAGGCGGTGCGCGATGATGAGCGTCGAGCGGCCGCGCAGCAACTCCTCCATCGCCTCCTCCACCAGCCGCTCGCTTTCGCTGTCGAGGCTCGACGTCGCCTCGTCTAGGATCACGACCGCCGGGTCCTTGAGGAAGACGCGAGCGATCGCGAGGCGCTGGCGCTGCCCGCCCGAGAGCTTCACGCCGCGCTCGCCGACGCGGGTGTCGAGCCCCTGCGGGAGGCGCTCGATGAACTCGCGGGCGTGCGCCGCCGCCGCGGCGCTCCGGATCTCCTCCTCGGTCGCGCTGGGGCGGGCGAAGGCGATGTTCTCGCGCACCGTGCCGCTGAACAGCGCCGGCTCCTGGGGCACGATTCCGATCGACCCGCGCAGGTCGGCGAAGGAGAGCGTCCGCACGTCGTGCCCGTCGAGCGTGATGCGGCCGGCGGTGACGTCCCAGAAGCGCGGCAGGAGCGAGGCGACGGTCGTCTTGCCGGCGCCGCTCGGCCCGACGAGGGCCACCACCTCACCGGGCGCGATCGACAGCGAGACGTCGCTCAGCACTTCGGGCAGGTCGTGCGCGTAGCGGAAGGAGACGTCCTCCATGCGCACCGCGCCGCGCACGGGACGGGCGAGCGCGACGGGGCGCGGTGGCTCCGCGACCGCGGGCTGTGTGTCGAGCAGCTCGAAGACGCGCGACGCCGCGCCCACCGCCTCCTGGTAGTTGCCGAAGAGCGCCGCCAACGACCCCACGGCCGCCGCGACCGTGATCGCGTAGAGCAGGAACGAGACGAGCGATCCCGGCGTGAGCGTGCCGTCGAGCACGAGGCGGCCGCCTTGCCAGAGTACCGCCACCACGCCCGCGAAGGCGATGAAGCCGACGACGCCGAAGAAGAGCGCGCGCAGCCAGGCCCGCCTCACCGCGGCCTCGACGACGCCGCTCAGGAGCGCGCCGAGCCGGCGCGTCTCTTCCTCCTCGCGCGTGAAGCTCTGCACGGTGCGGATCTGCGCGAACGCTTCGTCGGCCGTTCCCATCGCCTCGGCGATCTTGTCCTGCACGCCCAGGCTCGCCTTGCGGAGCAGGCGCCCGAAGAAGAATGCCGCGCCGATGACGACCGGAATCACGGCGAGCGTGGTGCCCATCAGGTGCGGGTGCGTGAGCGCGAGGAGCGCCACGCCGCCGACGAGGAAGAGGAGCTGCCGCGAGAACTCGGAGATCCACGTGCCGAGCAGCGACTGCAGGAGGCCGAGGTCCGACGACAGGCGGCTCGTCAGCTCCCCCGTGCGGCGCTCGGTGAAGAAGCCGGGCGAGAGCCGCACGAGGTGCGCGAACACGTCCTCGCGCATCTTCGCGACTACCCGCTCGGTCGTGGAGCTGAGCAGGTAGACCTGCACGAAGTTCATCACCCCTTGCAGGGCGAAGAGGGCGAGCAGGGTCAGCCCGATGCGGTCGAGGAGCCGGCGGTCGCGCGTCTCGAAGGCGACGTCGAGCAGCCGCTGGACGACCCGCGGAAAGGCGAGCCCCACGCTCGCCGCCACGAGGAGGCAGACCGTCGCGACCACCAGCCGGCCGGCGTAGGGGCGCACGCGCGGCAGGAGCCGAGCCAGCGGCTTCGGCGACGGGAGGCGCTTCCGGGGGGTCTCGGGCCCGCCGTTCAGGGCCGCGGGGGGAACTGTCATCTTGCCTGCAGCGAAGGGACGTTACGGAGTTCGGATGCCGCTGGCGGTGACGCATCGGGGCGGCGCCACCTGAGCGTTGAGCGTGCAGCGTTGAGCGGAGAGCGTTGAGCGATCGACACTCAGCCCAACGTCTGGAATGCCTGAGGCTGAGGCACGGCACCCGAACTCACGTTCTGAGCGGCCGCTCCACCCTCAACGCTCAGGTGACGGGCGCACAGTTCCTCCCGCAGTTCGGAGTCATCCGGCGTTCAGCCAACGCCGAACCGTGGCGAGGTCCTCGCTGACCCGCCGGCGCTCGCGAACCGCGCGTTCGACGGTGGCGAGCACGTCGTCGCACGCGCAGGTATACTCGCTCGACCCGCCCGCGTCGCCGCCGATCGCGAACTCCCGCACGTCGACCATGCCGTCGCGCGGCCGCGAGAGGATGATGACGCGCTCCGGCTCGCCCCGGCCCCCCTGCACCTGTACGGTGAGCGTATCCCGCTCGAGATCTGTGCCGTCGTCGGTCACGGCCACACCTGCCGGTCGATGACCATGGCGACGAAGAGGAGGGCGAGGTAGAGGAGGGAGAACTTGTACACCCACCAGGCCGGCTTCGTCCACTCGCGACTGCGCCGCACTCGCACGACTCCCCCGAGGAGCACGAGGCCGAGCGCGAGGGCGAGCACCCCGTAGAGCGCGCCGAAGGCGCCGAAGGCCACCGGAAGGACGCTCAAGGCGAGGAGGATCACGGTGTACCAGACCATCTGGTTCATCGTCTCGCGCTCGCCCCACACGAGCGGGGCCATGGGCACGCCGGCGCGACCGTAGTCGCGCTGCTTCAGCAGGGCGAGCGCCCAGAAGTGGGGCGGCGTCCAGTAGAAGACGATGAGAAAGAGGTAGACGGCCGCGAGGTCCACGCCGCCGGTCACCGAAGCCCACCCCACGAGGGGCGGAAACGCGCCGGCGGCGCCGCCGATGACGATGTTCTGCGGCGTGCTCCGCTTGAGCCAGCGCGTGTAGACGAAGACGTAGAAGTAGAAGCCGCCGAGCGCGAGTGCCGCCGCGGCGATGTTGACGTAGAAGGCGAACAGCCAGGTGGCGGTGGCGGCGAGCGCCACGCCGAAGGCGAGCACCGCGCTCGCCGCCAGGCGCCCGCTCGGGATGGGGCGGAGGCGCGTGCGCGCCATGACGTCGTCGATGTCGCGGTCGAGGTACATGTTCACCGCGTTCGCGCCCCCGGCCATCAGGTAGCCGCCCACCGTGACGAGAAGCACGAGCGCCCATCCCGGGTCGCCCGCCACGAACATCGGCGCGACGGTCGTCACCAGGAGCAGCGAGATGATGCGCGGCTTGGTGAGCATGACGAGGTCGCGCGCCAGCGACTGTGCACGCCGGTCGGAGACGGCCAGGCCGGTCATGAACGAACCTCGACTGCCGGGAATCGGGCGGGGGGCGGGGGGTGTGGCGGAGGAACCCGCCCACCCCCACACCCAAAACCCAACCCCCC
>Ga0307406_10002273_pt1 | contig 10449 bp, 14 predicted proteins | sample 322Cmetagenome_3_FD_203706 | JGI IMG/M metagenome (GOLD analysis project Ga0307406, IMG submission 203706) | Maize rhizosphere microbial communities from greenhouse at UC Davis, California, United States - 322HYB-C-2 | ecosystem: Host-associated > Plants > Roots > Rhizosphere > Soil | place... | reverse complement strand
CCCGAATGTTGAACGACCCCGGGCGACGTCAACCTGCGCTATTTGCGGGCGCGGCGCGTGTGACCGCGACCCTCGTGCCAGGACTCGATCACCAGGTGGTCGGGCGGGTCGCCGCCGACGTAGGTCAGGACCGCCTCGGTGATGTCGAAACGGAAGTGACCGGAGTCCTGGTATTCGCCGTCCGGCGGAGGCTCGACCTCGACCGCGCGGCCGGACAGCTTGGCGTCGCCGGGCCATTTCTGCGGGGCGTCGGCCGGCGGTTCGAGCGTGGGACTGTGCATCGCGATTCGCGGGTCGCGACGGACATCGAGCAGCTTCATCGAACCGGGCATCATGCCGAACATCAACTCGCCGTCCTGGAAGACCGCCTCGCTCCCGCTGATCCGCGGCGAACCGTCGCGGCGCAGGGTTGCGAGTGTCTTGTTGGTGCCGGCCTCGAAACGTTCCTTGACCTTGGCCGCGAACTCGGCGGCCTCGTTTTCGATCTCGTGCCAACTCGCCATGTCCTGACTCTAGGAGCCGGGTACGACAACCAGGACCGTGACAGGGATGGAAGAACAGGGAGTGTGTGGCGGCAACGCCGGAAGAGGCGAAACGGGGAGAATGGGCGGCGAGGCCGGCTGGGTGAAGACAGGGGCGCGGAACGGAGGGCGATGGGGACCAGGGCGATCCACGAGGCGCTGCCGCCGGCGATGCGGGCGGCGGCCGACGACTTCGGGCTGCACTTGGCGCAGGTGGACAACCGCTCGGCGCACACCGTACGCGCGTACCTCGGCGATGTGATCTCCCTCCTGGACCACGCCGCCCGCTACGGCTGCGCGTCGCCCGCTGACCTGGACATCACCGTGCTGCGCAGCTGGCTCGCGAGCCTTGTGAAACAGGGCGCGGCCCGCACCTCGCAGGCCCGGCGCGCCGCGGCGGCCCGGACCTTCACCGCCTGGGCACACCGCACCGGGCGGAGCCCGACCGACGCGGGCGCGCAGTTGGCCAGCCCGCGGCCGCACCGGGATCTGCCGTCCGTGCTGCGCGCCGACCAGGCGGCCGACCTGGTGGTCGCCTCGCCGGCCGACGCGGGTGCGATCACGCTACGCGATCGGGCGATTCTGGAGATGCTCTACGCCACCGGGGTACGGGTGAGCGAGCTCTGTGGCCTCGACCTCGCGGACGTGGACGACGCGCGCCGGGTGGTCCGGGTGTTCGGGAAGGGCGCGAAGGAACGGGCGGTGCCGTACGGGCTGCCGGCCCAGCGCGCGCTCGACGACTGGCTGCGGCACGGCCGGGCGACCCTGGACCCGGCCACGGACGCGTTGTTCGTCGGCGTGCGCGGCGGCCGGATCCAGCAGACGGTGGTCCGGCGGATCGTGGCGTCGGCGGCCCACGCGGCGGGGTTGCCGCACGCCAGCCCGCACGACCTGCGGCACTCTGCGGCCACTCATCTGCTCGACGGCGGCGCGGACCTGCGGGCGGTGCAGGAGCTGCTCGGGCACGCTTCGCTGTCGAGTACGCAGATCTACACGCACGTCTCGACGGAACGGCTGCGGGCCGCGTTCAACCAGGCGCATCCCCGAGCCTGAGCGGCCGGCGCACCGTACGATCGGGTGGTGACTGGGCCGCCGCCGAATCCGATCCCCGGCGCCCGGCTTCTGTTCTCGCTCGACCCGGCGGTGTCATATCTGAATCACGGCTCGTTCGGCGCCGTGCCGATCAGCGTCCAGCGCACCCAGCAACGCCTGCGGGACGAGACCGAGGCCAACCCGCTGAAGTTCTTCGTCCAGGGCCTGCACGACCGGATCCTGCACACCCGCCGGCACCTGGCCGCCTTTGTCGGCGCCGACCCGGACGGCAGCGCCCTCGTGCCGAACACGACCGCCGGCGTCTCGCTGGTCCTGCAGTCGGTGCGACTGGGCCCGGGCGACGAGGTGCTGCTCACCGATCACGCGTACGGCGCGGTCGCGCTCGCCGCCCGGCGCCAGTGCCGCCGGGCCGGCGCCACCGCCCGCACCGTGGCCCTGCCGCTGGGCGCCCCGGACGGCGAGGTGGTCGCGCGGGTCCGCAACGCGCTGCGCCCGGGCAAGACCCGGCTGCTGATCGTCGACCAGCTGACCTCGCCGACCGCGAAGGCGTTCCCGGTCGCCGCGATCGCCGCGTCGGCGCGCGAGCACGACATCCCGGTGCTGGTCGACGCCGCGCACGCCCCGGGCATGCTGCCGGTGGACGTGGCCGCGATCGGCGCCGACTTCTGGGTGGGCAACCTGCACAAGTGGGCGTTCGCACCGCGCGGCACCGCGCTGCTCGCGGTGGCTCCGGCCTGGCGGCGCCGGATCGACCCGCTGGTCGTCTCGTGGCGGCAGGACGCGGGTTTCCCGTCCGCGGTGGAGTTTCAGGGCACGGTGGACTACACCGCCTGGCTGTCCGCGCCGGCCGGCCTGTTCGTGTTGCGGACGCTCGGCGTGGACACCGTACGGGAGCACAACGCGGCGCTCGCGGCGTACGGCCAGCGGGTGGTCGGCACCGCCCTCGGCCTCGCGCCGGCCGACCTGCCCGACCCCGGCGCGCCCGCGGCCTCGATGCGGGTCGTGCCGCTGCCGGCCGGCCTGGCCACGACCGTTCCCGAGGCGCACGCGCTGCGCCAGCACATCGCCGACAAGCTCGGCATGGAGACCGCGATCAACGCCTGGGGCGGGCGGGGCTGGCTGCGGTTGAGCGCGCAGGTCTACAACCGGCCGGAGGAATACGAGCATCTCGCCGAACGCCTCCCCCAGCTATTGACCGCCGTCCAGCGGTAACAGCCGAACCCGGCGCAGGCCGAGCAGCGCGAGCGGATCCAGGTAATCCGCGCCGCGCCGGACGCCCCAGTGCAGGCAGGCCGCCACCGGGCAACCCGGATGGCCGGCGAGCAGGGTTCCGATCGGCGCACCGGCGGCCACGGCCTGACCGGGCTCCACCAGTGCGGAGATCGGCTCGTAGGTGGTCCGCATGCCGTTCGGGTGCGCGACGCTGACCACCGGACGGCCGGCGACGGTGCCGGCGAAGACCACGGTGCCCGGGCCGGCGGCAAAGACCGGCGTGCCGGCCGGGCCGGCGAGGTCGACACCGCGATGGCCGGCCAGCCAGCGCCGGGGCGGCGGGTCGAAGCCGCGAGAAACCGACGGCGTAGCGAGCGGCCACGAGAAGGCCAGGACGAGCGACAGCAGCAGGTTCACGCGACGCAGCCTGCCCGAATGAGGCAGCCCGCGGGGAAGCCCTGTGGATAACTCCGATCAGCCGCCGAAACCGGGGTTGTCCGGCAGGGAGATGTCCGGCTTCTCCAGCTCCTCCACGTTGACGTCCTTGAACGTCATCACGCGCACGTTCTTGACGAAGCGGGCCGGCCGGTACATGTCCCAGACCCAGGCGTCGTGCATCTCGACCTCGAAGTACACCTCGCCGTCGGAGTTGCGCACGTGCAGGTCGACCTGGTTGGCCAGGTAGAAGCGGCGCTCCGTCTCCACGACATAGGAGAACTGGCGGACGATGTCGCGGTACTCCCGGTAGAGCTGCAGCTCCATCTCGGTCTCGTACTTCTCGAGATCCTCTGCGCTCATCGTTGTTCGCCCTCCATAGCCCTATCTTCCCCCACCCGCACCGGCGACTCCGACGGCACGCCGACCGTACCCCCAGGGCCCTCGAACAGCATGGGCGGTGCCGCGGAGACCACCGGCCGCCGCGCCCGCGGGGGCCGGTTGCTGCGACCGGATACGGCCGCCACGTTGATGTACGAGAAGCGATGCTCGACGCACGGCCCATGCCGGGTCAACGCCGCGCTGTGCTCGTCGGTGATGTAGCCCTTGTGCTCGGCGAACCCGTAGTCCGGAAACCGCTCGTCCAACTCCACCATCAGCCGGTCCCGGGTGACCTTGGCGAGCACGCTGGCCGCCGCCACGCACGCCGCGATCCGGTCACCCTTCCACACCGCCAGCCCCGGCACGCCCAGACCGTCGACCGGGAAGCCGTCGGTCAGCACGTACTCCGGGCAGGTGTCCAGCGATGCCAGCGCGCGCCGCATCGCGGCGAGGTTGCACACGTGCAGGCCGCGCTGATCCACCTCGGCCGGCGGGATGATCACCACCGACCAGGCCAGCGCCCGCCGCACCACCTCCTGGTAAACCCGGTCCCGGGCCAGCGGGGTGAGCAGCTTGGAGTCGGCCAGCTCGTCGATCTCGCCGCGCTTGCCCTCCGGCAGGATCGCCGCGGCCGCCACCAGCGGCCCCGCGCAGGCGCCGCGGCCGGCCTCGTCGGCGCCGGCGACGTGCCGGAAGCCGCGGCGCTGCAGGGCCCGTTCCAGGGCGTAGAGGCCGGCCTCACGGCGGATGACGGTACGGGCGGGCGCGAGCATCAGCGGGCCCCCGCGGTGACCCGGCGGAGCAGCTCCGCGAGGTTCTCCGGATAGACGGTCTCGGCGGTGGTCTCCAGCTCGGCGGCCGTCCACCACCGGTGGTCGTCGATGGTGCGCTGCTCCTCGATGTCGAAGCCGGTGGTGTCGACCTGCCACTCCGGCACCCGGACCAGGTAGAAGTCCTGCTCCTGCCGGTAGTTGCGGTGGTCGTAGCTGAAGTGGGTGACCTGGTGCCAGACCGGCTCGCCCAGGTCGGCCGGGTCGACGCGCAGCCCGGTCTCCTCGTACAGCTCCCGGGCCGCGCCCTCGGCGGACGTCTCGCCCTCGTTGAGCCCGCCGCCCGGGGTGAACCACCAGCGCAGACCGGGCCGGGCGGGATCACCCCCGCGCAGCAGCAGGGTGCGGTCGGCCCGATCGACGAGCACGACGCGAGCGGCACGGCGGTCGAGGACGGTCACGGCACCAGCCTATTGCGCTTCTTGTCGATCTTTCGACCGCCCCACACTTCGGGTTCTTCGCGCGTCCGCAGGACCGGGCGCCGAACGCAGCCCAGCTCAGTTGGCCACGGCCGGGGCGGGGATCGCCTCGAACTGCTTGGGCACCGACAGCCAGGTGGCCCGGTTCACCGGCCAGAAGATGGTGAACGCCCGCCCGACGACTTCGTCGGCGTTGATCGTGGCCTCGTCGATGCTCTGGGTCTGCTCCCAGTGCTCCAGCGAATCGCCCGAGGCGGACCGGTGGTCGCCCATCACCCACAGCCGCCCGGCCGGGACGGTGACGTCGAACGGCTGGTCGGCCGCCTGGTCCTGGGTGCCGTCGGCGTCGCGGTAGATGTACGGCTCGGACAGCGACCGCCCGTTGATCGTGATCCGGTCCTGGTCGTCGCAGCAGGCCACGTGGTCGCCGCCGACGCCGATGATCCGCTTGATGAAGTCCTCGCCCTCGGTGCCGCTCTGCCAGTCGGTCGGCGCCTTGAACACCACGATCTCGCCGCGGCGGGGTTCCCGGAAGTCGTAGACGAGCTTGTTGACCAGCACCCGGTCCAGCACGTTGAGGGTGTGCTCCATCGACGGGGACGGGATGTAGAAGGTCTGCAGGACGAACGCCCGCACCAGGACGGCGACCAGGATCGCCACACCCACCAGAATCGGGAGCTCGCGCCAGAAGGAACCGCGGCGTTTCTCGGCCTGCTCGTCAATCACGAACGGAGCCTACGTCGCCGGGCGGTGAACGTCAGTCCGGAACGCGCGGATACGCCCGCAGTTAACAGGAACGGCAGGATCAGCGCGCCGGTAACCGGATCGCGGTCCGGCCGCTCGACCGGCGCCACCCCGATCGGCCCGGCGGCGAACGTCTTCCAGTTGTCCGGCACCGCGAGGTTCTCGAACCGGCTGCTCGGCCAGACCACCACGAACGCCCGCCCGATCACGTTGTCGATCGGCACCGGGCCCTGACACCGGGCGTCCTGGGAGACCAGCCGGTGGTCGCCCATCACGAACATCTGCCCGGCCGGCACGGTCACCTCGGCGAACCGGCGGCTGGTGCACTGCCGGGGGTTGGGCGGCGCGTCCAGCGGGGAGTTCTCGATGACGTACGGCTCGTCCACCGCCTTGCCGTTGACGGTGATCCGGCCCTGCTCGTCGCAGCAGGCCACCTTGTCACCCGGCAGACCGATCACCCGTTTGATGAAGTCGCGCTCCCCGGGGCGGCTGACCCCGACCAGGTCGCCGATGGTCCGGCCCAGCTTCGCGCCGAAGGCCTGGCTGACCGGCTCGGTGACCTCGGGGGCCCAGTTGTCGGTGCCGCGGAACACCACGATCTCGCCGCGGAGCGGGTCGCGCATGTCGTAGACGACCTTGTTGACCAGCACCCGGTCGCCGATCAGCAGGGTGTTCTCCATCGAACCGGACGGGATGAAGAACGCCTGGACCAGGAACGTACGGATCAGGACGGCGAGGCAGAACGCCACCACCAGCAACAACGGGAGCTCCTGCCAGAGCGGCATCTCCTTGCGCCGGACCACTCGGCCACGGCGCCGCCGGCTCGGGGCGGCACCGCCTGGATAGCCGTCCATCTGTCCCACGCTATACATCTCCCGCCGCCTGCCCCGGATGCAGCGCTACCGCCCGGGGTAGCCCCACAGGCGGTAGCGCGAATGTTGTTCCACCCGTCACTGCCGCAAGAGTAGTTCGCGCTCGCCGCATCCGACGGATCGACCGAGGCCAATTGTCAGCTGACGGTCTGCTTCTCCCGCAGCTCCTTGATCTTGGCCTTCTTGCCGCGGAGCTCGCGCAGGTAGTACAGCTTGGCGCGGCGGACGTCGCCGCGGGTCACGACCTCGAGCCGGTCGATCACCGGGCTGTGGATCGGGTAGGTGCGCTCCACACCGACGCCGAAGCTGATCTTCCGGATCTTGAACGTCTCGCGCAGGCCACCGCCCTGGCGGCTGATCACCACGCCCTGGAAGACCTGGACCCGGGACCGGTTGCCCTCCACGACGCGGGCGTGCACCTTGAGGGTGTCGCCGGCCCGGAAGTCGGGAATGTCGGTGCGCTGCGACTGGGCGTCGAGAGCGTCCAGCGTGTTCATCGCTGCATCCTCTTGCTCAAAGCGCACCGGGAGTTCGATGCGCGAATGGGTGATTCTGATCCCCCACCACTCCAAGGGATCCTCGTCCCCTCCCCACGGCGTGGGGGCGGAGACGGCAACCTCACTACTTTGCCACACCGGGGGGCGTGATCCGAAATCCGGCCTCCTCGAGCACCGCCCGGTCGGCCTCGTCCAACAGCTCGGACGGGTAGGCGGCGATCAGGTCCGGCCGCCGGGCGGCCGTCCGCAGCAGGCTCTGATCGCGGCGCCAGCGGGCGATCCGCCCGTGGTCGCCCGAGCGGAGCACCGCCGGGACCTCGTGCCCGTGCCAGGACGCCGGCTTGGTGTAGACCGGCGCCTCGAGCAGCCCGGCCGCGTGCGACTCCTCGGCCAGCGACTCGGCGTTGCCGAGCACGCCGGGCAGCAGCCGGGTGACCGCCTCGAGCATCACGATCACCGCGACCTCGCCGCCGAACAGCACGTAGTCGCCCAGCGACAGCTCACGCACCGGCATCCGGCCGGCCGCCTCGTCCAGCACCCGCTGGTCGATGCCCTCGTACCGGCCGCAGGCGAAGATCAGGTGGTCGGCGGCGGCCAGCTCGTGCGCGGCCGCCTGGGTGAACGGCGCCCCGGCCGGGGACGGGACGATGAGCATTCGCCGGTCCGGGTGCTCCGCGCCGTCCGGAGGACCGGGCGCCGGCAGTTGCCGGGCACCGACGTGCTCGAGCGCGCGGGACCACGGTTCCGGGCGCATCACCATGCCGGGACCACCGCCGTACGGGGTGTCGTCCACGGTCCGGTGCACGTCGCTGGTCCAGATGCGCAGGTCATGCACGGCGACGTCGAGCAGCCCGGCGGCCCGCGCCCTGCCGATCAGCGACAGATCCAGCGGCGCGAAGTACTCCGGGAAGATCGAGACGATGTCGACGCGCATCAGAGCTCGAGCAGGCCCTCGGGAAGATCGACGACGACCCGGCCGGCGGCCAGGTCCACGGTCGGCACGATCTGGCTGACGAACGGGATCAGCGCCGTTCCGCCGCCGGCCTTGGCGAGCACCAGCAGGTCGGACGCGGGCGCGTGGTCGATCCGGGTCACCGACCCCAGATCGGTGCCGTCGGTGCTGATCACCCGCAGGCCGACCAGCTGGTGGTCGTGGAACTCGTCCGAATCCTCCGGCGGGACCAGCGACGCCGAGTCGACCTGCAGTTCGGTGCCGCGCAGCGCCTCCGCGCCGTCCCGGTCGTGCACGCCCTCGAACTGGGCGATCACCCGGCCCTGATGCCACCGCAGCGACTCCAGCGTGAGCTTGCCGGAAGCGGTGTGGAACACCGCTCCCGGCACGAAACGCTCTTCGGGTTCATCGGTGCGCACGTGCACCAGGACCTCGCCCCGGATCCCGTGCGCCTTACCGACATGGCCGACGACCAGCAGCATCGTACGGTCGGATCAGTACGCGTCGACGATGTCGACGCGGATGCCACGCCCGCCGATCGACCCGATCACCTGGCGCAGCGCCTTGGCGGTGCGCCCGCCGCGGCCGATCACCGTGCCCAGGTCCTCCGGGTGCACCCGGACCTCGAGCCGCTTGCCGCGGCGCGAGTCGACGAGCCGGACCCGGACGTCGTCCGGGTTGTCGACGATCCCCTTGACGAGGTGCTCCAGCGCGGGCCGGAGCGCCCCGTCAGCTCTCGCCGGCGCCGGCACCGGCCGGGTCCTCAGCGTCGGCGGCCACCGCTTCGCGGTTCGGCTCGGCCGGGTCCACGGCCTTGGCCTGCGCCGGGCGCGCCTCGGCGACCTCCGGAGCGGCCGGCGCCTTGGCGCTTTCCGGCTCGGGCGTTGCCTTGGCGCTCTCCGGCGCGGCCGGTGCCTTGGCGCTCTCCGGCGCGGCGGCGGCCTTGGCGCTCTCCGGCGCGGCAGCCTTGGCGCTCTCCGGCGCGGCCGGTGCCTTGGCGCTCTCCGGCGCGGCAGCCTTGGCGCTCTCCGGCGCGGCGGCGGCCTTCCTGGCGGCCTTGGCCGGCTTGGCCGGGGTGTCGGCGACGCCCGCGGCGGCCTTGGCCTCGGCCTCGTACGCCGCGGTGCGGCTGGCCTTCGCCTCCTTGACCTTCAGCGGCGGCGGCGCCGGCAGACCCTTGAACTGCTGCCAGTCACCGGTCTTCTCGAGGATGCGCTGCACGGCCCCGCTCGGCTGGGCGCCGACCGAGAGCCAGTACTGCACCCGCTCGGACTCGACCTTGATGAGCGACGGCTCTTCCTTCGGGTGGTAGATGCCGACGTACTCGATGGCGCGCCCGTCACGCTTGGTGCGCGAGTCGGCGACGACGATGCGGTACTGCGGGTTGCGGATCTTGCCCATCCGCAGGAGCCGGATCTTTACGGCCACGGTTCTCTTCGCTCCTGATGACTACGTGGGTGAGCCGACGGAACCCACGTGGGGATGCGGGACCGATGTCTCATGGACGGCCGCGGTCGGGGTTAGAGGGCGCCTCGCGCGAGCCGAATACCAGCGACCCATTCTGCCAGAAGGAGTGGCGCGCTCCCAATCGACCCCTTATGAAGATCAAAAACATGGACGTCGCATCTGGGTGGGTGGTGCGGACCGTCGCTCCCGCCCCGCGATCGCCGCCGGTGAGATGGCCCGCGGTTTACTGACGCCCGCGGGGTTTGCGGGTGGCAGAAAACCGCGAGTCATCTCACCGGTTATCAGGCGGTCGCCGCGGAGCGGAGCGGAGCCAGCTGACTCAGTCGTTCCGGCGGCCGCACGCTTCGCTCCGCGGCCGTCCTCGCTGCCACGTGCGGGAGTGGCCGGGCTCGTCCGCTGCGCGGACCGGAGCGGCGCGGGGTCAAGCCTGGTGCATGGCGGGGCGGTCCCAGCCGTCCGGCAGGTCGGTCGGGGTCTGCCAGGACGGGTCGGGGACGAAGTCGGTCCAGGTGCCGTCGAAGGGGAACTCGCCGGCCTCGATCACCTTGATCACCCGGCGACCCTCGGCCCGCACCGCCTGCTCGTCCGGGACCCAGTAGTGCTCCGGGATGGCCAGCCGCTCGGCGAACTCGTCCTCGTCCTTCCACTCCCAGGAGCGGTCCGGCCGGACCACGATGTCCAGGTCCTGATCGACGATGTCCACCCCGGCGACCGCACCGTCGTCCCAGCGGACGGCGCGTTCCTCGAGGTTGACGTACCAGTTCACGAACCGGCCCCGGTCGTCCCAGAAGAACCAAACCGAGTGGTCCGCGTCGGGCGGGAAGAACAGCAGGATGCCGGGGCCCTGCCAGGCGCCGGCCCGCATCCGGTGGCCGAGCGTCACCCATTCGCTGAACGGCATGCCGCGGGCGCCGCGGCCGTCCAGGGTGACCTCGTTCAGGCCCGGCGTGCCGCGGGCCATCCACAGCAGCAGGCCGAGGTCGGTGTCGGCGACCACGCGCACCGGCCGGACGAACGCCAGCCGGCCACGCCGGGTGTTGCGGTGCAGGATCACCCGGCCCGCGGC
>Ga0307406_10002271_pt1 | contig 10449 bp, 3 predicted proteins | sample 322Cmetagenome_3_FD_203706 | JGI IMG/M metagenome (GOLD analysis project Ga0307406, IMG submission 203706) | Maize rhizosphere microbial communities from greenhouse at UC Davis, California, United States - 322HYB-C-2 | ecosystem: Host-associated > Plants > Roots > Rhizosphere > Soil | place... | reverse complement strand
TACGAGTTCTGGCGCCGCCAGATCACCACCGGCGCCGGCCCGACCGTCCAGTACCAGATGCTGGTCGACACCGCGAACGCCGGCATCGGCGGCTCGCCGGATGACTACCCCGAGGAGTACCAGCTCCGCTCGCCGATCGAGCACCTCGCCGATCTGCCCGCTGGCGTCCCCTTCCTCATGACGCACGGCGTGGAGGACCAGATGGTCCCGCCGAGCCAGTCGTGCGACCTCGCGCACCGGCTGACCGTGAGCGGCCACCACTACGACGAGCAGCACCAGCTGCTCGCGACGACGCCGACCGGCTGCGAGAGCATGTGGACGCCGAACATGGCGCCGGTCGCCGGCTGGCCGGCGACGCGCTACCTGCTCGTCTACGACGGCGCGCACACGCTGGCCGGCGCCAACGCCGCCGCGATGGACGCCGACCTCCAGAGCTTCCTCAAGACGCAGCTGCGCTGAGCGCAGGCGGCGCGACGGCGCCGGCTCCTCCACCGCGCTGTCCGCTCCCCCGCGGCGCCACGCTCCTAGAGCTGGCGCCGCTTCGCATTTGTGCCGCTGCTGCTGCCGACGCCGCTGCTGCAGCGGCCGCTCGCTACTTGCGCTGCCGCCGCCGCCCGAACGCCTCGCGGCCCTGCCGCAGCACCTCGCGGACGGTGCGGTTCAGCATCACGAACGCCGCCGCGACGTAGACGATCCCGCCGACCACGACCTGCGCGATGAGCGAGATCAGGAGCGGCGCCTCGAGCTGCTCGAGGCCGCGCGCGGTGCCCACCACCGCGAAGAACATCGGCACGCTCGGCAGGAGCGGCCGCGCCACGCCGATGAGGTACGCGCTGGCCGAGAACCCGGCGACCCGGCCGGCGGCGATGATCGTCAGCACGCTGTGGAGCGCGAAGCCGATCGCCGCGCCGACGCAGGCCCAGTCCTCGTCGCCCAGGTAGCCGAACGCGCCGACGAGCGCGAGCACGCCGATCGCGCGGAAGAAGCTCGAGTACATGACGAGGCGGGTCTTCTGCACCGCCTGCAGGTAGGCGATCGCCGACCACGTCATCGGCCGGAACACCGACATGATGCTCAGGATCGCGAGCATCGAGGCCATCGTCGGGCCCCACTTGGCGTTGAAGAACGCCGCGACCACGGTGGGCGCCACCGCGGCCAGGCCCACGCCGAGCGGCGACACGATGAGGCTCATCAGCGCCGCCGCCTTCACCACGGCGCCCTGCCGCGACTCGTCCTCCATCTTCGAGAACGCCGGCATGAGCACGTCGCCGATCTGCACGGCGATGCTGTTCACCGGCATCTCGGCGAGGCTGTACGACAGGTTGTAGCGGCCCATCACGGCGGCGTCGAACTGCCGGGACATGATCAGGTTGTCGCAGCGCGTGGCGAGCTGATCGGAGATCGAGCCGATCATCAGCGGCAGCCCGTACCCGAACAGGTCGCGGACCTGATCGGCCCGGAAGCGCAGCGGCGCGAGCCACTCGGCGCGCGGGGCGGCGCGGAAGTACAGGACGCACGTGAGCGCCGACCGGACGAGCACGCCGAAGACGATCGACCAGGGCCCCCACATCGACGCGGTGGCGAGCGCGCAGGCCATGTACGCGAGCTCGCCGCTCGCGTTGATCGAGGCGACGGTGCGGAACCGGAGCGCGCGCAGGATCAGCCGCTCGGGCACGTAGCGCGAGCGGTCGAGCAGGTACGCGACGACGTAGCCGATCACGTACTGCCCGGTGTCCGGCGTGCCGAAGAACGTGCCGAGCGGCTGGCGGAAGGCGTAGATCGCGCCCATCGCGACCACGCCCAGGCCGATGTGCAGCGCCATCGCCTGGATCGCGACCTCGGGCGGCGCGCGCTTGGCGATCAGGTACTGCCCGAACGTGAAGCTCGTGAAGATGCTGGCGGTGGTGACGAGGATCGAGGCGGCGATCACCGGCCCGTACTCCTCGGGCGGGAGCAGGTGCGTGAGGACGAGCGTGCCGACGAGCTGCAGCATGCGCGTGCTGACGCCGAACAGCATGTTCCAGGCGACGCCGTGGGCGGCTTGGCGGGCGACCGACATGCGTTAGCTGCGCCCGCCCGCGATCCAGCGGAGGGTGGTCTCGATCAGCGCGGTCTGATCCTCGAGCTGCGTGAACGTGTGGTTGGCGTCGGGGAAGTACGCGCGATCGATCCGGCCGCGCAGCGCGGGGAACGCTTCGAAGAGCTGGTCCTCGTGGTTGTAGCGCTCGTTGTGGATGCCGGAGTAGACGGCGAGCACGCGGACGCCGCGGTCGGCGAGGCTCGCGAGCTGGGCGCCGAACACATGGGCCGGCGGATAATCGCGGCCCTCGGTCTGCGGCTCGTTGCCCTGCCGCCGCCGGGCGATCTCGAGGCGAACCCGGGCCCGGGCCGTGCGCGCGGCCCAGCGCAGCGCCTGCGAGATCCCCTCACCGCTGAATGCGCGCTGGCGCAGCTCGCGGACGAGCGAGCGCGGCGTCGCATAGACAGCAGGGTCGACGACGACGATCCCGGCGACGCGATCGTCGGCGCTCGCGATCGCGAGCGCGTTGTCGGCGCCGGCGCAGACTCCAAAGATCACGAAGCGGCGCGCGCCGGTCATCTGGCCGAGGCTGGTCATCGCCGCGCGGGTGTCGGCGACGGCGCTCTGGCGGAACGTGATCGCGTCGCTCGTCGCGGTGCTGTCGCCGATCCCGCCGAGATCGATCCGCGCGCTGATGATGCCCATCGCGGCCAGGCGCCGCGTCAGAGATACGTGGAGACGGTGCGGCCCCACGCGATGCAAGACCCCGGCGTTCAAGACGATCACCGCAGGAGCAGCTGCCGCAGAAGCCGTCGCAGAATGCGGCGCGTCTTCAGGAGGATAGCTGACGATGCCGACGAGCTGGCCCTCGGGACCGAGGCGGACCGCTTCGTCGCGAACGATCGACGCTGCGGACGCGCGTCCCTGCCTCTCGTGCGTTGCTGTCATGCAGCGCGTGATTGTAAGCTGATTCTCCGTTGCTTGCGCGGATCGAGTACTTCGGGGATGGGCGGCTGTTCGGCACGCTCCACCAACCGCAGCGGCTGCAGGGGAGCACCACCGCGGTGCTGCTCTGCAACCCGTTCGGCGAGGAGGCGTCTCGCGCGCACCGCACGTACCGCGTGCTCGCGACGCAGCTCGAGCGCGCGGGCTACGCGGCCTTGCGCTTCGACTACTCGGGCACCGGCGACTCGCAGGGCGAGAGCGCCGAGGCGACGCTCGAGGCGTGGCTCGCCGACGTGGGGACCGCGGCCGCGCGCCTGAGCGAGGCGACGGGCGCGGCGCGGCTCGTGATCGTGGGCCTCCGGCTCGGGGCCTCGCTCGGGGCGCTGGCCGCCGCGCGCGGCCTCGTGCGGCCGCGGCACCTCTTGATGTGGGACCCGGTCGTCGACGGCGCCGCGTACCTGCGCGAGCTGGCCGGGCAGCACCGCGCGTACATGCGTGAAGAGATGGAGCACCACTTCCGGGATCGCCTGCGCACGCGCGCCGACGGCACGCCGATCGAGGCGCTCGGCGCGCCGATCAGCGAGGCGCTCGCCGCCGAGCTCGCCGCCATCGACCTCGCGGCCGGCGCGCCGAGCGCCGAGCAGATCACGCTGCTCACGACGCGCAAGACGCCCGAGATCGAGCGGCTGCAGGCGCGGCTCCCGGCCGCGGCGCGCTGGCTCCAGCTGGACCAGAGCGCGACGTGGAACTCCGACGCCGCCCTCAACTCGATGACCGTGCCGATGGACATAGTGCGGGCGCTCGTGGCCCGCATCGAGGAGACCGCCCGATGAGCTCGCGAGATCCGCGTACGCCCGACCAGCCCGAAGCCGCCACGCGCCCCAGCTCCGACGCACCGGGCGGGGCCGCCGCGAGCGGGCAGCGGGAGGTCATGCGGGACGTCGTGCGCGAGGTCGTACGTGAGGTGCCGTCGACCGGGCCGCAGCGCGAGGTCTGGCTCGCCAACCGGCTCGGCACCGAGGCCTCGCTCGCCTACAACGAGTCGGCGTCGCTGCACCTGCGCGGCGCGCTCGACGCGGACGCGCTGCGCCGCGCCCTGCGCGAGCTGCCGGCGCGCCACGACGCGCTGCGCGCGACGATCGGCCCCGACGGCCTGACGATCCGCGCGGCGAGCGCGGCAAGCGCGGCGAGCGCGGCAGCCACCTGGCCCCTCGCCGACGTGCCGCTGCACGATCTCGAGGCGCTGCCGCCCGAGGCGCGCACCGCCGGGCTGGCCGAGATCGCGCGCCGCCACGTCAGCGAGCCGTTCGACCTCGAGCGCGGGCCGCTCGTCCGCGCCGAGCTGGTGCGCCTGGCCGCCGATCACCACGTGCTCGTGCTCACCGGCCACCACGTCGTCCTCGACGGCTGGTCGCTCTGGGTGCTCGTCAAGGATCTGGCCGCGCTCTACGGGCTCGCCATCGGCGCGCGCACCGAGCCGCTGCCGGCCGCGCCCTCGTTCATCGACTACGCCGCCGCGTGCGCCACCCGCGCCGACTCCGCGGAGGTGCGCGAGAACGAGCGCTGGTGGATCGAGCGCTTCGCGGGCGGCGTGCCCACGCTCGATCTGCCGACGGATCGCCCGCGCCCCGCCGCGCGCACCACGCGCGCCGGCCGCGCGGATCACGCGATCTCCGCCGAGCTGCTCGAGCAGATCAAGCAGCTGGGCGTCAGCGCCGGCACCGGCCTGTTCGCCACGCTGCTCGCCGGGTTCGACGTCCTGCTCCACCGGCTCACCGGCCACACCGACCTCGTCGTCGGCATCCCGGCCCCCGGCCAGGCGGCGGCGGGCCAGGAGGACCTGGTCGGCCAGTGCATCACGATGCTGCCGCTGCGTAACAAGCTCGCGCGCGGCGAGCGGTTCGCCGATCACGTCAAGGCCGTGCGCGGGGCGCTGCTCGACGCGTACGACCACCAGGACATGATGTTCGGCCGCGTGCTGCACGGGCTCTCGATCGCGCGCGATCCGAGCCGGCTGCCGCTGATCAGCGTCGTCTTCAACATCGACCAGGCGCTCGCCGGCGAGGCCGAAGGCCTGCCCGGCCTCGCGCTCGACTTCCAGAGCAACCCCCGCATCCACGAGGCGTTCGAGCTGTTCGTCAACGCCGTGGACACGGGCGCGGGGATGCGGCTCGAGTGCCAGTACAACCGCGACCTGTTCGACGGCGCCACCATCCGGCGCTGGCTCGCCGCGTTCGAGACCTTGCTCCGCGGCGCGGTCGCCGAGCCGGACCGGCCGATCGGCAAGCTGCCGATCCTGTCCGAGGCCGATCGCCGCGCGCTCGCGCTCTGGAACCAGAGCGAGGCCGACTACCCGCGCCAGAGCCGCGTCGAGGCGCTGATCCTCGCGACGGCGCGCCGCGTGCCCGACCGTATCGCCGTGCGGAGCCGCGGCAAGACGATCACCTATGGCCAGCTCGCGCGCCGCGGCTCCGCGATCTGCTCCGCGCTCCGCGCGCGCGGCGTGCGCCCTGGCGACCGCGTCGGCCTGCTCGTCGAGCGCGACCTCGATCTCACGCCCTCGATCCTCGGCGCGCTGTCCGCCGGCGCGGCCTATGTCCCGCTCGATCCCGCGTTCCCCGCCGAGCGCCTCCGCTTCATGGTCGAGGACGCCGCGGTCACCGCGATCGTCACCACCGCCGCGATCGCCGCGGGCGCCGCGGCCGTCATCGGCAGCGTGCCCACCGTGCTGCTCGGCGACGTCCCGGCCGAGGCCGAGCTCGCCCCGCCGGCGTCGAATGCGACCGAGGACGCGGCGTACCTGATCTACACGTCCGGCTCGACCGGCAAGCCCAAGGGCGTCCGCGTCCCCCACCGCAGCGTCGTCAACCTCTTGACCAGCGTCGCCCGCGAGCCCGGCATGTCCGAGCGCGACGTCGTCCTCGCCGTCACCACCCTCTCCTTCGACATCGCCGTCTCCGAGCTGATCCTCCCCCTCGTCGTCGGCGCCACGATCGTCCTCGCCGACCGCGCCGAGGCCACCGACGGCGCCCGCCTCCGCCAGCTCGTCGAGCGCGAGGGCGTGACGTTCATCGACGCAACACCCGCCACCTGGCGCCTCCTCCGCGCCGCAGGCTGGGAGGGCTCGCCCTCGATCCGCTCCATCTGCACCGGCGAGGCGCTGCCGCGCGATCTCGCCGCCGATCTGGCCCCGCGCGTCGAGCTGTGGAACGGCTACGGCCCCACCGAGACCACCGTCTGGTCCAGCTTCCACCGCGTCGACGATCCCGACGGCCCCGTCCTCATCGGCCACCCCGTCGCCAACACCACCCTCCACGTCCTCGACGAAGATCTCCAGCCCGTCCCCGTCGGCGTCGTCGGCGAGCTGTTCATCGGCGGCGACGGCGTCACCCTCGGCTACCTCGATCGCCCCGAGCTCACCGCCGAGCGCTTCCTCCCCGATCACACCCGCGCCCAGCCCGGCGCCAAGCTCTACCGCACCGGCGACCTCGCCCGCTGGCGCGTGCTCTCCGGCGGCCGCGGCGCCCTCGAGTGCCTCGGCCGCACCGACTTCCAGGTCAAGCTCCGCGGCTACCGCATCGAGCTCGGCGAGATCGAGGTCGCCCTCGCCCGCCACCCCGCCGTCGCCCACGCGGCCGTGATCACCCGCGAGGATCGCCCCGGCGACGTCCGCCTCATCGGCTACTACGTCCCGCGCGAAGGCGCCCAGCCGTCCGACGACGAGCTCAAGGAGCACCTCGGCAAGACGCTGCCCGAGTACATGATCCCGGTGCGCTTCGTCGCGCTCGCCGCCATGCCGCTCACCGGCAGCGGCAAGGTCGACCGCAAGGCGCTCCCCGCGCCGTCGTCCGCGCGGCCCGAGCAGGCGCAGGCGTTCCGCGCGCCGTCGAACGAGCGCGAGGCGGCGATCTGCCGCGTGTTCGCCGAGGTGCTCGGCGTCGATCAGGTCAGCGCGCTCGATGGGTTCTTCGAGCTCGGCGGCAACTCGCTCCTGTCGCTGGAGCTGCTCACGCGCCTGCGCGACGCCGGGCTCCCCGAGCTGTCGCCGGCGGTCTTCTTCGCCGCGCCGACGCCGGCCGCGCTCGCGCGCGCGCTCGAGGGCCAGGCGGCCCCCGCCCGCGGCGCCCGCGCCCACCGCCGCGCCGCCGGCGGCCCGGAGCCGATCGCGATCGTCGGCATGGCGGGCCGCTTCCCCGGCGCGCCCGACGTCGAGACGTTCTGGGAGAACCTGTGCGCCGGCCGCGAGACGATCAAGTTCTTCTCGCCGCAGGAGCTCGATCCGAGCATCCCGGCGGCGCACCGGAGCGATCCGGCGTACGTCGCCGCGCGCGGCGTGATCGACGGCGTCGAGCTGTTCGACGCGGGCTTCTTCGGCATCTCGCCGGCCGAGGCCCAGATCATGGACCCGCAGCACCGCCACTTCATGGAGGTGTCGTGGCAGGCGCTCGAGCACGCGGGCTACGTGCCCGAGACGGCGCCGGGCCCGATCGGCGTGTTCGGCGGCATGTACAACGGGACGTACCTCCAGCGGCACCTCTGGCCGCGGCCGGACGTCTCGCACCGGCTCGGCGGCCTGGCGTTGATGCTCGCCAACGAGAAGGACTACATCACGATGCGCGCCGCGCACCGCCTCGGGCTCACGGGCCCGGCGATCAGCGTGCACACGTCGTGCTCGACGGCGCTCACGGCGACCGCGATGGCGATGGACAGCCTGCGCAACGGCGGCTGCGATCTCGCGCTGGCCGGCGCCGCGGCGGTCACGTGCCCGCCGAGCAGCGGCTACTTCCACCAGGAGGGCTCGATGGCCTCGCCGGACGGCCACACGCGCCCGTTCGACGCGCAGGCAGGCGGCACGGTGTTCTCCGACGGCGTGGCGATGATCGTGCTGCGCCGGCTCTCCGACGCGATCGCGAGCGGCGACCAGATCTACGCCGTCCTGCTGGGCGCCGGGATCAACAACGACGGCGCCGAGCGCGCGAGCTTCACCGCGCCGAACCCCGAGGGGCAGGCGCAGGTGATCGCCGCGGCCCACGACGCGGCCGGCGTGGACGCCCGCACGATCTCGTACGTCGAGGCGCACGGCACGGCGACGCCGCTCGGCGATCCGATCGAGATCGAGGGGCTGACGCGCGCGTTCGGCCGCCACACGCAGGAGCGGGGCTTCTGCGCGATCGGCTCGGTGAAGAGCAACGTCGGCCACATGGTGACGGTGGCGGGCGCGGGTGGCCTCATCAAGACGGCGCTCGCGCTGCACCGGCGCGTGCTGCCGCCGCAGATCAACTTCACGGCGCCGTCGCCGAAGATCGACTTCGCGCGGACGCCGTTCCGGGTCCAGACGCAGCTGGCGCCGTGGCCCGAGAGCGCCGGCCCGCGCCGCGCGGGCGTCAGCTCGTTCGGCTTCGGCGGCACGAACGCGCACGTCGTCCTCGAGGAGGCGCCGCCGCCGGTGCGCGCGACGCCGTCGCCGCGCGGGGCGGAGGCGCTGCTGATCTCGGCGCGCAGCGAGCAGGCGCTCGCCGAGGCGTGCGCGAACCTGGCGCGCTTCCTGGACGGCAAGGGCCGCGATCCGGCCGCCGAGCCGACGCTGCTCGCCGACGTGGCGCACACGCTGCAGACGGGGCGGCGCGGGTTCGATCACCGCCGCTACGTCGTCGCCTCGAGCGCGGGCGAGGCCGCGCGCCTGCTCTCCGCGCCGACGGCCGAGCCGGGCAGGTCCGGCGCCCGCGTGGTCGGCGCCGAGCTGCCAGCCCTGGGCTTCGTGTGCCCCGGCCAGGGCTCGCAGTACCCGCAGATGGGGTACGGCCTGTACCACAGCGAGCCGGCGTTCCGCGCCGCGTACGACGAGTGCTGCGCGATCCTCGAGGGGGTGGCAGGCGGCGATCCGCGCGCCCAGTTCTTCTCCGAGGATCCGCAGGCGCTCGTCCCCACGAGCGTCACGCAGCCGGCGATCTTCGCGCTCGAGTACTCGCTCGCCCGGATGTGGATGAGCTGGGGCGTCCTGCCGAAGGTGCTGATCGGCCACAGCGTCGGCGAGTGGGTCTGCGCCGTGCTCGCCGAGATCATGTCGCTGCGCGACGCGCTCGGGCTCGTGGCCGAGCGCGGGCGGCGCATGCAGGAGCTGCCGGCCGGCAGCATGCTCTCGGTGCGGCTGCCCGCCGCCGAGCTTCAGCCGCGGCTGCCCGCGGGCGTGGTGATCGCGTCGGAGAACGCGCCCGGCCTGTGCGTCGCGTCGGGCCCGACGGAGGCGATCGCCGCCCTCGAGGCCGAGCTCACCGCGGGCGACGTCGTGACGCGCCGGCGCGTCACGTCGCACGCGTTCCACTCGTCGATGATGGATCCGGTGATCGAGCCGATGGCCGCGCGCATCGCGCAGGTCCGGCTGTCGGCGCCGAAGCTCCCGATCCTGTCGACGGTGACCGCGAAGTGGCTCACGGACGCCGAGGCCACGAGCACGCGCTACTGGGCCGAGCACCTGCGCCTGCCGGTGCGGTTCGGGCCGGCGGTGACGCAGGTGCTCGCCGAGCCGCAGCGCGTGCTGATCGAGATCGGCCCGCGCGCGACGCTGTCGACGCTCGCGCGCCAGGTGATCACCGGCAAGCGCGCGCTGCCGCCGGCGATCCCGAGCCTCGCCGATGCGGCCGAGCGCGAGCCCGAGACGGTCGCGGCCGCGCTCGGCCAGCTGTGGTCGCTCGGCGCGACCATCGACTGGGCGGGCTACCGCGGGGACGAGCGCCGCCGCCGCGTCCCGCTGCCGACGTACCCGTTCCAGCGCCAGCGCCACTGGGTCGACGCACCGTCGGCCGCCGCCGCCGCCGCCGCCGCGTCCGCCGCCGCGCCGATCGTCGCCGCCGCCGCGACCGCCGCCGCGACCGCCGCGGTCCCCGCCGTCTCGCCCGCCGCTCCGTCCTTCTCCATGCCCACCATCATGCCCACTGCCATCCCCACCGCCCCCGCGCCGGCCGCCGCGCCCGCGGCCCCCGATCGGCGCCCGCGCCTCCTCGCCTCGATCTGCGAGCTGGTCGAGGAGGTCTCCGGCACCGACGTCACCGGGGCCGATCCGTCCACGCCGTGGCTCGAGCTCGGGCTCGACTCGCTGGCGCTGACGCAGCTCGCGCTCCAGGTGCAGCGCGCGCACAAGGTCAAGGTCACGTTCCGCCAGGTGATGGAGAAGTACCCGAGCATCGCGAGCCTCGCGGCGATGCTCGACGAGAGCCTCCCGCCAGAGGCGGGCGCTGCCGCCGCCGCGCCGGGCGCGCCGGCCGCCGCCGCTGCCGAGATGCCGGTGCCGAGCACGCCGGAGGCGATCCCGATGCCGCTGCCGTTCGCGCCGGCGATGGCGCCCGCCGCCGGCGGCCCGTCGCCGTACGTGCGGCAGGTGATCGATCAGCAGCTCGCCGTGATGGCGCAGCAGCTGGCGCTGCTCACGGGCGGCGCGGCCCCGATGGCGCTGCCCGCCGCTCCGCAGCCGATCGCCGCGCTGCCCG
>Ga0307406_10002268_pt1 | contig 10454 bp, 11 predicted proteins | sample 322Cmetagenome_3_FD_203706 | JGI IMG/M metagenome (GOLD analysis project Ga0307406, IMG submission 203706) | Maize rhizosphere microbial communities from greenhouse at UC Davis, California, United States - 322HYB-C-2 | ecosystem: Host-associated > Plants > Roots > Rhizosphere > Soil | place... | reverse complement strand
CAGCTGATCACCGCCATCCGCAACCGCCGTTCCGGCGGACAGGTACCGCAGATGCTGTCGGGCGGCATCTCACTCTTCGCCGGCGGGGCGTTCGTCGCGCAGGGTCTTCAGGGCAGCGAGATGATCGTCGGGGTCGCCGGGTATGCGGTTCTGGGTGCGGTGTTCTTCCTGGTGTCCGCGGTGCGGCTCACGGTTGTGCTGCGGAGGACGAGCGGGGCGTGAGCGTCGGGCCGTGGCACCGGGCGGGGCGAAGATGGGCGACTCGGCGGACCTCATGCATACCGGTATGTAGGAGCATCCTCACGGCAGTTCATACTCGCGACGTCGTTGCTTCCTGCTAGTCAACCTCTATGAGCGCCTCACCGATTCCTTCGATTCTTCGCCGCACGACATCGTGGTTCATCCTCGCCGCCACCGGGAACGTGGCGATTCTCGGGGTTGTGTTCATGCTCAATGCCCTACTCGCCGTCCCCGCGACCGAGTCACTCGGGGTCGTCGCATCTTTCGCGCAGCCGATGTACGCCCCCGAGCTCCTGGTCTTCGTTTCCATTCCCGGACTCCTCACCGCACTTCGGGTGAACGCCGCCAGCGATTCGGAGAGAGACGAGGCGGTTCGACTCATCGCATGGGCCGTGCGCGGCGCTCTCACGTTCGTGCTGATGTTCGCCGTGGTGATCGTCGTGGTGACTCCCCAGCAGCTCGCGACCGTCTTCTTCGCCTTGCTCCTGTCCTTCGTGACCTTCGTGCTGGCCGAGCGACTGGATCCTCCTATCCCGGCGCCGATTGAGCAGCGATATCTGAAGGCGGATCGTGATCTCGCTCTGCGGGAGTTCTGGGCGGATGAAGCGCTCGGACGCGGTTGGCATGAGAGCACAACACGGTCTGCGTGGGCGGTCGTCGCCCTTTTCATCGTCGCGCCGGTGGTGGCGCAGACAGTGCTCGGCGCCATCATCGGGAGCCTCACCTGGGGGATGGACTTCGGTCTTTCTGCGAAGTGGCTCTTCATGGCCGGCGTCACCGCCTACGGCCCTGTGATCCTGACGTTCGCGTGGCTCTCGATGGCGGACAAGGCCGACTCGTCGCAGGCGCGCGTCTGGCGCGGTTCCGCTTTTGCTGCGCTGGGAGCAGCGGCGAGCATCGCGTTCGCCTCGGTCTTCTTGTTCGCCAACGAGCGCACTGCGCCGATCAGCATCATGATCCTGCTCGTCACCCTCGTACACGCGGCGGCACTCTGGGCGCCGGTCGATTGGTGGGGTCGGCGACTTCTCTCACAAGTCGCGGCGACGATGACGTCACGCCATCTGGAACGGCGCACGCGCGGTTACGCTCCCGTGTATCTCGCGTGGGAGGAGCAGCAGACCGCGGCCGAAGACGCGCTCAGCCCGCTGCAGCGGCTGTTCCGTCGCCGTAGCTGAGATCCTGTCCCCGCATCATCCGCTCTACGCTGGAACGTCTGCCTCGTTCTCGGGGCGCCATCCCCTGGGGCTCCCATGTCTGCAACGACGGTCGATGATCGTGCCCGCTATCGGGCGAACCCCACGGTGCTTCAAGCGCTGAAGAATCCGCGGATGCTGACCCGCGAGGTCCTGGCCGGACTCGTCGTCGGGCTCGCGCTGATCCCCGAGGCGATCGCGTTCTCGGTGATCGCCGGGGTCGATCCGAAGGTGTCGTGCATCCGGTCGTCGCCGGGCACGGACCGAGACTGTTCGATGGGTTACGGGAGCGGATCCAGCTCGAGCACGTGGAGCGTCAGGAGTTCGGGTCGGGAGTTGTCGTGCAGGGGTATCGACCGCGAGCGTGACTGTGTGCGATTGGGGGCCGTTGCGTCCCCTGTCACGGGAATGTCAGGGAGTTGCGCAATGACCGTGCGGGCGATGGCCGATCTACCCAGGTAGATCGGCCATCAGAACAGGGTCTGCTCCCGCCGCTCAGCAGGAAGCGGATCGTCCGTCGACAAGATCCTCATGAAGCGCTGATTGATGAAGAGTCGCTCGCGCCCGACCTTGACGTCGACGAGACCGCCGGCGCTCGTCAGCGCGTTCAACCATGTCGTCGCGGTCGGTCGCGAGACTCCGCAGCGTTCGATGACGTTGCCGATCCGGGCGTAGGGGTGCTCGAACAGCACATCGATCAGATCAGAGTTGCTTCCCGCGGTCGTGAGCTGCTTGATCTCATCCCGCATCTCCCGCTGCAGCTCCTGAATGCGGTCGATCTTCGACAGCGTCCTGCCCGCGGTTTCCTCGATTCCACGCAGGATGAAGAGGATCCAGTCTTCCCAGGCACCTGCGGCTGTCACTTCAAGGAGCAAGCGGTAGTACTCGTCCTTGTTTCGGATGATGTAGCGGGAGAGGTAGAGGATCGGCTCGCGGAGAAGCTCCGCGGCGACGAGCTGCAGCACGTTGAGGATCCGGCCGGTACGGCCGTTGCCATCGGCGAACGGATGGATTGCCTCGAACTGATAGTGCGAGATCGCCATCACGACGAGCGGGTCGATGTCGGCGTCGGTGTGCACGAACTCAACCCAGTTGCTGAGCTTCGCGAGGATGACGCTCTCGCCGACCGGAGGTGTATAGATCGCCCGCCGAGTCTTCTCGTTCCCGATGTACGTGCCCGGCAGACGCCGAACACCCATGTCTCGCCGATGGATGTTCGTGCAGATTTCGATCGCGGTGTTGATCGAAATCGGGCGATCAGCGATCGCCTCCATCCCGCTGAACAGTGCAGCGCGGTAGCGCAATGTCTCCTTGGTGTCTGCGCTGGCAGCATCGGTCGCGTCTTGCGCGAAACGGAACAGCTCATCGGTCGTCGTGACGATGTTCTCGATCTCGGAGCTCGCCTGGGCCTCCAGCAGCGAGAGAGAGTTCACGAGAACCATCGGGTTCGGCATCCGCTTCGTTGCCTCGTTCATAGCGGCGAGCGCGGTTCGCGCTCGGATTGCCGCCTTGAGGATGGGCTTGGTTTCGTAGTCCGCGCGCGGAGGCAATGGCGGTAGCTCGTTGTACGGCGTTTCGGGATCCCAGCTCATCTGTAAAGGTTAGTAGCACGTGACGTAAATGTGTAAAAAATTCGAGCTATTTTTTACACGATAGATTCGCGTGCAAAATCTCTTGGTAGATCTCAAGAGCTCACGAAGTCGCCTTGCGGCGGACCGATGCCTCCGTTGACATCGATCCGCTGCTCAAGCGATCAGCGTGCTGCGCAGTGATCGCACATCCGATACTTGTTCGTGCCGAGACGCCGGTTGTGTGCGGGGATCTGCTTTCCGCTCACGCAGTCGTTGTAGACGTGATGCACGTCCGGGTCGGCAGGGTTGATCGAATAGTAAGCCGGGTCTAGCATGTCTGCTCCTTCGCAGTTCCGGCGCCGGAGTTCTCCAGCGCTCGCACTGAAGGAGCCGCTCCCGGCGCCCCTGATACATCTAGGTCAGGATCGCAGGTCGCGAGGCGGGGCGAGCTGAGGCGGGGCGCGTGGGTGGGGGGAAGTCCGACACCGCATCATCCGCTCTACGCTGGAACGTCTGCCTCATTCTCGGGGCGCCATCCTCTGGAGCTCCCATGTCTGCAACGACGGTCGATGATCGTGCCCGCTATCGGGCGAATCCCACGGTGCTTCAGGCGCTGAAGAATCCGCGGATGCTGACCCGCGAGGTCCTGGCCGGACTCGTCGTCGGGCTGGCGCTGATCCCCGAGGCGATCGCGTTCTCGGTGATCGCCGGAGTCGACCCGAAGGTGGGGCTGTTCTCGTCGTTCATCATGGCGGTGTCGATCGCGTTCCTCGGCGGACGTCCGGCGATGGTGACCGCGGCAACCGGAGCTGTGGCGCTGGTGATCGCTCCGGTCGCGCCGAAGTACGGGCTGGACTACTTCATCGCGACGGTGATCCTCGCGGGAGTGTTCCAGGTGATCCTCGGAGTGCTCGGCGTCGCGAAGCTGATGCGGTTCATCCCCCGCAGCGTCATGGTCGGGTTCGTGAACGCGCTGGCGATCTTCGTGTTCAGCTCGCAGTTCCCGCAGCTGATCGATGTGCCGTGGCTGGTGTATCCGCTGGTGGCGCTCGGGATCATCGTGATGATCGTGATGCCGAAGATCACCAAGATCGTGCCGGCTCCGCTCGTGTCGGTCGTGATCGTGACGGGTGTGGTGCTGGCGTTCGCGATCACCGTGCCGACCGTCGGCGATCAGGGCGAGCTGCCTCGCAGTCTTCCGTCGCTGTTCATCCCGAACGTGCCGCTGACGTGGGAGACGTTCACGATCATCGCGCCGTTCGCACTCGGTGTCGCGGTGGTCGGACTGCTGGAGTCGCTGCTCACCGCGAAGCTCGTCGACGAGATCACCGACACGCATTCGCGCAAGGGTCGCGAGGCATGGGCGCAGGGAGTGTCGAACGTGCTGTCGGGCATCTTCGGCGGCATGGGCGGCTGCGCCGTGATCGGTCAGACGATGATCAACGTGAAGGCGTCAGGAGCCCGCACCCGCATCTCGACGTTCTGCGCCGGTCTGTTCTTGTTCGTCTTGGTCGTGGTGTTCGGCGACTTCGTCGGGACGATCCCGATGGCGGCTCTGGTGGCCGTGATGATCATGGTCGCGATCGGAGCGTTCGACTGGTACAGCGTGCGTCCCTCGACGTTGAAGCGGATGCCGAAGAGCGAGACCTTCGTGATGGTTTCTACTGTTCTTCTGGTCTTGGTTACCCACAATCTTGCGGTCGGGGTTGTGGGTGGGGTGCTGGTCGCGTCTGTGCTGTTCGTGCGGCGGGTGGCGCACTTCGTGACGGTCACTCGTTCTCTGTCTGCATCGGGGGATGCTGCGACCTACGTCGTGGAGGGAGAGCTGTTCTTCGCTTCGAGCAATGATCTGACGACGTTGTTCAGTTACTCATCCGACCCTGGTCGCGTCGTGATCGACCTGACGGGGTCGCATGTGTGGGATGCGTCGACCGTTGCCGCGTTGGATGCGATCGAGACGAAATATGCGGCGTTGGGGAAGACGGTGGAGATCGTTGGGATGAACGAAAGTAGTCAGCGGATGCGGGGAAGGCTGACGGGTGGGTTCGAGTAAGCCGCGAGCCAGCGACATGGGACAGCGCCAAGCACTGCCATCATCCAATCTCAGGAAGGGCGCTGCTCGTCATCAATGACTTGAAGAAGCATGCGCATGTCGGTCGTCAGCGGGATCTGGAAGACTTGCGAGATGCTCTTCACCTGTCGCGCAACGGCGAGCCGGAGCGCCAGCATGTTGATCTGGAAGAGTGAGCTAGATCCTTCAAACTGAGCGCCGCGTGTTCCAGCCGCGTCAAGAAAACCGCGGCACGCGCGCTGGATCTCTCTCAAAGCGCTTTTCAGCGGCCCGTCGGTAGAGGCTGAGATGAGCGTTGTCATGGTGCTTCGGATCTCGATCGCCGAATCGACGCACAGGCCTATGTCCTCCCGGTGGTGAGAGTACGTGAGAACACGGCGGTTGCTCAAGAAGTCGAGCAATCGATTCGCGACACCCCAGTTGGTGTTGATGTGGGCTTCCAGCTCGGAGTCGTAGGTCACTTCTTGTCCTCTTTCAGACGTCGTTCGATCGCCATGTCGAGCTCCTTGCGAATCTCGGCGTTAAACGCCTCCGTGCCCCTCCGAAGCGAGGCTAGGAGCTCTTGCCCCTGCTTGGTCGACTTCGCCCCCGTAGCCGCTCTGAGCAACGGAATATCTCTCTCGTCAGCGGTATCACGAATAAGCGCGTTGACATAGCCCGCCATGTGAGCAGTGCCGGTTACGCCCCACTGGTCGTACATTTGAGCGAGAAGCTGAAGTTCGAAGGTCAAACGTCGCTCGGTAGCGACGGCCGCACGCGCAGCCGTCGCTTCTTCTCGGGCATGCCTAACTTGAATCAAAGCCACCACTAGGGCGGCTAGAGTGACAAGGCCAATGACTCCATTGACCACCAACTCGATGAACCAGCGCTCTGCTTCATTCATCGTAGGTCTTGTTCATTCGTCGCCCCTCTTGGACCTAATCCTTATACCTGCGAACCGCCTCGCGGATCCCATCCGCGTGCGCATAGATCTCATCGAGCTCTTCGATCGCGTGCCGCGTCTCGACCTTGTCCTCGTCGAGCAGCCCCAGGTACTTCTGCTTTCCGTTGAAGTGAAGGCGAGCCACAGGCTTCCGATTGTTGTCATCGAGCAGCACAGCGAAGTAGCTCTTCGCGTCGCGGTGCGTGACGCGCTGCGGCTTAACCTCGCCGCAGGCGATCGCCTTCAAAATCTGGTATCCCTCAAGTTCTTCAAGAGTCGTCTCAATCTCGGTGTCGCGATCGAGGTCTGCTTCCGCGACCTCTGCACTCGTCGCAGGCGACGGGTCCGACGTGTGCGTGATTCCGCTCACGCCGAGAGCGGTCTTCAGACGATCATTCACGCGCTCGTTCAGGAACTGGTGCGCAGCCTTGCCGACCAGCCCCGTGAACTGCTGCCGCACTTTCTGCGTGTATGAACCGTCGTAGACACGCGTTGCGAAGAACTTGATCCACTCGTCCGTCGGCTCGCGAAACTGGCTCGCGATCTCTCGCTTGAGGGCGCCGATGTACTTGAGCTCCTCGGCCGCGCTGATGATCGAGTCGAGGTCAAAACTCTCCTTGCTCAGCTTCTGAATCTCCGGAATCAGAGTCTCGTCGATGTCGAGCAAATCTAGGACGAGGAACGGCTTGGCATCCATCCGATTCGGAGCATCGAGGTCTGTGTAGAAGTGCCAGACAACGCCGTTCGTCAGAACAGCGATGCGCGCGTTGGTCACAGCGAAGTAGCGGAAGAGCTGAGAAGCGTGCTCGATCTTGAGCGAACCCATCGATGGCTTGCACTCAATGAGGATCTGAACCTCACTATCGCGCATGATGGCGTAGTCAATCTTCTCCCCCTTCTTCGTGCCGACGTCGGCCGTGAACTCAGGGACAACCTCCAGCGGGTCGAAGACGTCGTAGCCAAGAATCGTCGAGATGAACGGCATGACGAATGCGTTCTTCGTCGCCTCCTCGGTCCCGATCGCCGTCGCCTGGTTCTTCACCTTCGTTGCGAGGGAATCGAGACGCTCTGAAAACTCCACCGTTACTCCGTTCGTCCTTGAACACGCTTTGATCCAGACGATAGCGGACCTTGGAGCGAAGTATGGGTGGCGCAGCATATCGATATGCTGCGTCGCGTGAGCACTACGACGCCCGCCCGACTCTCGCTCGAACTGAACATCAGCCAGAAGCGCATCCGCGGCTTCCTTCGAGAGGAGTACGGCAGGCTGCCCGCAGACGTCGCCCGATGGGAACTCGATGACAGTCAGGCTAACGCTGTGCGGACTCGGTTCGCCCGACAGCTCCGACCTACCGATCCGACGCTCTGGACACTCGAGATCGGCGACACCGTGCTGCGCCGGGAGATCCACGCCGCCTACGGCGGTCAGGAACAGGGCGGAATCATCACGCCCAAGTCGATTCCTGACATCCTGGTCATCACCAGCCCGGAAAGCGGAGCGAGGCACGGGTACGACGCGTTTGAAGGACTGCAGGAGGATGGCTCGTTTCTCTACACGGGTGAAGGTCAGCGCGGACCCCAAGTGTTCGCGCGTGGAAACACCGCGCTTCGAGACGCAGTCCAAGACGGGCGCCCCATCCGTCTGCTGACGAAAAGAGGCACCTACGTCACGTATGTGGGGGAGTTCACAACGGGAGAGCCAGCGTTCAGCATTGAGACAATCCCGGACTCCGACGGGAATCCTCGTGACGGAATCATCTTCAAGCTCGTGCCAGTTGACGCCGATGTGGAAGCACTCGATGCGCCATCCGCGCCCCTCACGGAAAGTGCGCGGGCCTCGTCATGGACGCCTCCCGAGTCGTCGTCGTACGTCGTCGGGGCACCACTGATACCTGGTGAGCGCGTCGTCTCCCGAATCGAGTTCGAGTTGCAAGAGGACTTCGGGAAGTGGATCCAGTCCCGTGGTGAGACTCCTCAGCGCCTTCGCCTGAGCTCCGCAGGAGCCACGATCGAGCCGGATCTCTATGTCTCGGAGTCTGGTTGGGTGGTCGAAGCGAAGAAGTCACCCGCTCGCGAATACGTCCGCACCGCAATTGGGCAGGTCCTCGACTATTCGCTACTAACTCGGGAATCCGGCAGGCCCGCGGTTCCCGTCGTCCTGCTTCCCGGTCGACCGATCGCCCATCTCGAGGCATTGTTGTCCGAGTTGGGAATCCTCTTGATTGTCCGCGACGACGAGGGTTTCTTGGTCATCGAGTAGGCGACCCGGCCGCGAGTTCCGCGACAGATGGCAGATCCGGGGCGGCCCAATCGAGGTCCGGCAGATCGCTGCGACGAACCCAGCGCAGTTCATCATGATCGAGGCTCTCGGTTGGTGGCTCTCCGAGCAACCTGGCGCGAAGACACATGAGGCGGATAGTGCTTTCGCCGACCACGGTGTCATCCGTTCGAAGCGGGGCGGTGACCTCGATGGAGGTGCCGAGCTCTTCGCGTATCTCTCGCACCAAAGCCTCGCTGTGCGTCTCACCTTTTTCGAGTTTGCCTCCGGGGAACTCCCATTTCCCTCCAGCGGTCTTCTCCGGTCGACGGCGGCACGCGAGGATCTTGCCTTCGTGCTCGATGATGGCTGCAACGACCTCGATAATGCGGCTCTCGCTCACTATGCCTCCGAGAGCAAACTAACAGGGTCAGTTACCAGCCTTGAAGCCCGAAGCCTCGAAACCGTGAGCAGCGCTTCCCGTTCGATATCAGGCAAGGGCTAGCAACGAACGGGGAGTGTTTCTCGGAGGCTCTTCGCCGACCCTGCTAGCGTCGCATTATGCCGTCGTCGCAGACTCTCGCCGCCCTTCGCGCCTTCGTAGCCGAACGCGACTGGGACCAGTTTCACTCGCCTGAGAACCTCGCCAAGAGCGTCTCCATCGAGGCCGCCGAGCTCCTCGAGTGCTTCCAGTGGTCCGCTGACTTCGACCAGGAACGGGTAGAGGCTGAGCTCGCGGACGTCGTCACCTACTGCGTACACCTGGCAAACAAGATCGGCGTCGACCTCGACGAGATCGTCATGAAGAAGTTGGAGTCAACGAAGGCGAAGTACCCCGTGGAACTGGCCAAAGGCCGCATGACGAAGTACACCAAGCTTTCCGAGGCACCGGAGTGACAGATTTCAGCATCGAGCGTCTTCTTTTCCGCCGTGACGCTGTTGATACGTGGGCGCGTGACGACGCCCGGCACACCAACTGGCCAGTTGTCTACGTGATCGAAGGCAACGCCCAGAGCAGTTCACCTGGGCTCTACGTCGGTGAGACAGTGAGCGCCGCTACGCGAATGCGTCAGCACCTCGCCGGCTCGAAGAAGAACGAGGCTCTCGAGTCGATCCGTGTCGTCGTGGATCACACTTTCAACAAATCAGTCTGCCTCGACCTCGAGTCTCATCTCATCCGCTGGTTTTCGGGCGACGGTCGATATCGCATTCTCAACGGCAACGACGGTCTAACCGACGCACAGTACTACGACCGCGCCCTCTACCGTGAGTCTTTTCGTGACGTGTTCGAGGCGATGCGAGCAGAGGGGCTCTTCTCGCGGAGCATCCCCCAGATCGAAAATTCCGACCTCTTCAAACTGTCGCCCTTCAAAGCTCTGACAGATGACCAGGGCATCGCGATCATGGACATCCTGGAGGGTCTGCTCGAAGATCTTCAGGACCCCGACGCTCGATCAACGCTCGTTGTCCAGGGCAATCCGGGAACTGGCAAGACGATCATCGCGATCTTCCTGATGAAGTTGCTCGCGGACATCCGCGACTACGACGACCGCGACGGGGTCGAGCCTGACTCCATGTTCTCGGAGTTCTTCGTCCCCGAGAATCGCGAGCTGCTCAAGACACTTCGCATGGCGCTCGTAATCCCTCAGCAGTCTCTGCGAATGTCGGTGAAGAAGGTCTTCAAGAAGACCCCCAAGCTTGATACCGCAATGGTGATGTCGCCGTTCCAACTCGGTGAATCGGACGAGGCATACGACCTCGTACTCGTCGACGAGACGCACCGTCTCGGGCAGCGAGCCAATCAGGCGTCGGGGGTGCAGAACAAGAAATTTCGCGAGATCAACGAGGCTCTGTTCGGAAGTGACGACTCTCAGTACACCCAGCTCGACTGGATCAAGGCTCGGAGCAAACATCAGCTCCTGCTTGTTGATGGGGAGCAGAGCGTGCGGCCTCACGATCTTTCTCCGGCAGCACTCAACGTCGAAATAGGTGGAGCCAAGGATGCGCACCGCTTCTTTCGCCTGACGACCCAGATGCGCGTACAGGCTGGCGCCGACTATGTCGAGTTCGTCCGCGCCCTCCTGCGGGATGAAGCGCCATCGCTCCCCGATCTCGGTGAGTATGAACTTCGTCTCTTCGGCGATCTCGGAGAGATGCGCGATGCCATCCGGCAAAAGGATGCCGAAGTCGGTCTTTCCCG
>Ga0307406_10002266_pt1 | contig 10461 bp, 8 predicted proteins | sample 322Cmetagenome_3_FD_203706 | JGI IMG/M metagenome (GOLD analysis project Ga0307406, IMG submission 203706) | Maize rhizosphere microbial communities from greenhouse at UC Davis, California, United States - 322HYB-C-2 | ecosystem: Host-associated > Plants > Roots > Rhizosphere > Soil | place... | reverse complement strand
GCCTGCTGCGCCGACGCTTGGCCGGACAGGCCCGCCAGACAGACCGCGACCGCGGCCCCGAGGATCATGCGGTTCATGATCAGAACTCCGTCTCGAGGGTGACCTGCAGCACGTCGGTGGAGAACGGCGGGCGCGAGATCGCGTCCGTGCTGAGCCATTTCAGATTGAGCGTGGCGCTGTCCGCGAGGCCGTATTTGCCCTCCAGGATGAAGCCTTCCAGGTCGGTGCCGCCGAGGCCGAAGTCGCTGTCGGTGAAGATGTCCAGGACGGCGTCGGTCTCGAGGTATTTGTAGCCGGCCGAGACCATCCAGTCGCCGCGGCGACCAGTCGACAGGGTGCCGAAGTCGACGCGGGCCTGCCAGGCGATGTCGCCCGACGGCACGCTGGCCTCGGCCTGCAGCAGTTGGATCTGCGATCGGTCGTAGGCGAGGTTCTTGGCGAAATCGCCGATCACCCGGACGCGGAGACCGTCGAAGCCGGTGTAGTCCACGTGACCGGTCACGTTCAGCACGTCGAAGTCCGAGGCCAGACCCGCGAGGGTGGTCGTCCCGTCGGTGCGCATGTTGAAGATCGAGTTGCCGCGGGCCAGCACGGCCGGCGCGGTGTAGTCGTAGATGCGCGAGCCCTGCGCCGGGTTGCGGCGGCTCTGGACGTTGGCGAAGGCGTAGTAGGCCACCGCTGCCTTGATCGAGATCGTCTCGCCCACCTTGGTCTCGGCGCCGAACTGGGTGGCCGCCAGATAGCGGTCCTCGTCGTCCAGCTCGCGTTCCTGCAGCGGCAGATAGGCCGAGGTCGAGAACACCTTGGCCACGCCGAAGTCGTGGGCGATGCTCAGCGCCACGCCTTCCGGGTTGATGTCCGTGTCCCAGACCAGGTCGGTCGAATAGAACGGGTTGGGCATCCGCCCGCCGGTCAGGGTGACCCCCGTCATCGGCTGGTAGCGAAGGTAGGCCTTGTCGATCCAGATCGGATCCTTGCTGAAATAGTCGCCCAGGGTCTCGTTGGTCGACACCGCGCCGTCGTCGCTGCCCGACGCCAGGACGATGCCCATGAAGACCTGCGGGGACAGCTGGGCGTTGATGCCCAGACGCGCCCGGTACCGGTAGCGGTTCCGGTTGGTGGTGGAGTTCAGCAGGGGGAAGCCCTCGGCGGTCTTCACGCCGCCCGCCTCGTTGATGGCGTTGGCGTCCGGGAAGAACGGGTAGTTGCCCTCGTCGAAATAGTTGCCCTCGAAGCGGAGGCGGAAGTCGCCGGTCAGGCTGATGCGGTTCAGCCATTCGGGCATGGTGTTGGGCGCGACCCACCCCTCGGTGCGCGCCTGGGTCATGACCTCGGTGCGGATCTCGTCGCGGATCTGGTTGCGGACCAGTTCGGGGACGTAGGCGACATCGATCGTCGTCGGCGTGGGGGGCGCCGCGGCCTGGACCCGAAGGGCCGCGGTCTGGCGGGCGCGGTCCAGAAGCGCCTGGGCGCGATCCGCCGGAACGACCCCCTCCTCGACCAGCAGCTCAAGCAGGTCGATGGCGATTTCCGCGTCGGAAGGCGCCGGCGCCGCCTGGGCGGACTGCGCCATCGCCGGGCCGGCGCCGAGGGCGACGCTCAGCGCTGCCGCCGCCGTCGTCGTCAGGAGAGTCTTGGAGAGGAGAGAGGTCATGGCTTCGTTCTTTCCGGATCGACGGCCTCAGCCGCCGGTGCGTCTCATGTTGATGTCGAGGACGGTGGTGGCTTGGATCCCGGGCGGTCGTCCCCGCCCGAGCGGGGTGAGGGAGGCCAGGACGTCCCGGACGGCGGCGTCCATGGCCGCGTCCCCGGTGGAGGAGCGAAGGCGGGCGTTTCCGAACCGCCCGTTGTCGTCGACCACCACGCTGACCCGGATGAAGCCCTGGGCGCCGCGCGTCCGGGGGTCCCGTTGCAGGGCCCGGCGGACGTGGGTCTCGACGTAGCCGCCCCAGTCCCCGCCCCCGCCGCCGCCGCGTCCGAACAATCCGCCGCCCTGGCCGGCGGCCAGGCGGAAACTGTCGAAGCCGGCGTCGGCCGGGCGATCCAGACCTGCGGCCTCGCTGGAGACAGCCGGCGCGTCCGAAGGGCTTTCCGAGGGCTGTTCGACGTCCGGCTGAACCTGCGGCTCGTCGGTCGGCTGAATGATCTCGGGTTCTTCTTCCATGATCGGCTCCTCCGGCTCGGGCGGCGGAGGGGGCGGCGGTTGGACGAGGGTGATTTCCTGGATGAAGCGCTCGGGCGTGGGGGCGTCGGGTGAGGGCCAGAACCAGATCCCCAGTCCGATCACGGCCGCCAGGACGGCGACGGCGATCAGTCTGGCGACCCAGGACGACCGGTCAGGCTTGGACGAACGGGTCATTCCATATGTCCCGTCAGGCCGGCCGCTCGCGCTCGGACACGAGGCCGAGCTGGGTGATCCCCACGCGGCCGCATACGTCGAGCACGGCCATGATGGTGCTGTACTGCGCCCCGCCGTCGCCCTTGATCACGACCGGGAAGTCCGGAGTGACCGCCTTGAACGACAGCAGCTGGCTCTCCAGCTCGTCGAGCGTGACCGGGAAGGTGTCGAGGTAGATCTTGCCGTCGTTGGTGACGGTGATCGCCTTCGTCGTCGGCTTGGCCAGGCTGACCGATGAGCTGGCCTTGGGGACGTCGACCTTGATCCCCTGAACCGAGGCCGTGGTCATGATGATGAAGATCACCAGCAGGACGTAGGCGAGGTCCAGCATCGGGGTGATGTTGATGTCGTCGTAGGGTTTTCCGACCTGACTCGCGCGCATGCCGGCCCCCTATCGGTAGGCTTTGGCGATCTTCGTGACGAACTCGTCGGCGAAGACCTCCATGTCGGCCGTGAGGCCCTGGATGCGGGTGATCAGGTAGTTGTAGCCAAACAGGGCGGGGATCGCGACGGCCAGGCCGGCGACGGTCGCCAGCAGGGCCGCGGCAATGCCGGGCGCGATGGCGTTGATGTTGACGTCGCCCGCCGCGGCGATGGCGGCGAAGGTGATCATGACCCCGACCACCGTGCCCAGAAGGCCCAGGAACGGACCGCCCGAGATGGCGATGGTCAGCAGCACCATGAAGCGGTTCAGACGCTGCATCTCGGTGGACTGCTGGGCGTTCAGCGACGACCGCACGATGGCCACGGAACGCTCGTCCAGCGCGCCCTTGTCATCGACCTGGTCAGCCACTTCGCCGAGGCCCGCCTCATACATGCGGAACAGGCCGGAGCGTTCATGCAGCGCGGGGTCGAGGGCCGGCTTGCCGGCGCGGCCGCGGCGCATCTCCTCGCGGAACTCCGCCTTGAAGCGACGGTCGGCGGCGGCGGTCGCGTTGATCTGGCGGACCTTCTCGAACATCACCCAGAAGCTCAGCAGGCCCAGCACGCCGAGGATGCCGATGACGATCCAGGCGTCGGGCGTCAGGGCGTTCAGCAGGACGCCGAAGTAGTTGTGGCCTCCGCCTTCGGCGGTTTCGGGCTCGGCCGAGAAGGAGACGAAGGCGGCGGAGCGGCCCTGGGTGCGGGCGGCGAACGCGATCTGCGACGCCGAACGGGCGGTGTTCGCCTGACCGGCCTCGTCCATGTCGCCGACGAAGGCGGGCTGGCCGGAGACCGAACCGAACACCGTCTCGCCGGCGAGGGCCGGCACGGCGGCGGCGACTTCACCGGCCTGGGCGCCGTCGACATAGAGCCGCACCGCGTCGCCGTCGGCGACCATCGCAAGGTGGGTCCAGGTTCCGGCGGTGAGCGAGGCGGAGCCGCGCACCTCCTGCGCCGCGCCCGAAGCGTCGACCACCCGGACCGTCGGAACGCCCTGGTTCAACACAAGGGCCAGGCGCGAGACGGCGCCTTCACCGCCGGCGGACAGCTTGGTGATGACCGCGCCGTTGGAGGCCGCGTCGGCCTCGTCCAGCTTCACCCAGGCGGAGAAGGTGACGCGGCCGGCCGCGGCCACCGCGGTCGAGTCGCTAGGGGCCACCCGGACCTGGCCGTTGGCGGCGAAGCGGGCGCCGCCGGCGATCAGGCCGTCGGCGACCAGCTGGGCCGTCGAGGCCGTGATCTGGTTGCGGTTGGCGGTGACGTCGGTCGGCACGCCGCCGGCGTCGCTGAAGTGGATCGCCAGGCTCTGCTCGCCGTCATAGGTGGCGCCCGGGTTCGACGCCGAGGTCGCGTTCTGGGCGCCGTAGTACATCCACATGTCCGACCGGCCCGTGGTGTTGACCGTCGGCACGTCGACCCAGACCAGGCCGAGCTCGGCGGTCGGGTCGAAGCGTTCGATGTGATAGTTCAGCGGCGTCCGGTCATCGCCCGACGTGAAGCGCAGGTCCGAGCCGTCCGGCTTGACCTTCGAGAAATCCAGCACGCCGCCATGGAGGCGGACCAGCGTCGGGGCGCGCTCGATGCGCTCGCTGACGCCGACGGCCGAGGCGTCCAGCGAAACCTTGCGCCGCTCCGCCCAGTCGTCATTCCACCACGCCAGGGCCGCCGCGGGCGCCAGAATGCCGACGGCGAGCACCGTCATGAACCACTTCTTCTTTGTCATTGCCCCGTATCCTGTCTGGATGTCGTCAGAAGTCGGACCAGACGCGGAACTGCCCGCGCCACCGTCCGTCGAAGTCTGTCTTGGTGTCTTCCCGATCGATCAGCGGGCCGGCGAGGAGCGCCGAGGCGTTGATGCGATTGAAGAGTCGAAGCCTCATGCCGAAGCCGACCCCGACCAGGCGGAAGCGGTCCTCGATGCGGCCCGTCAGGTCCGGCAGGGCGTCGTAGACGCCGAGATAGGCCCCATCCACGAAGGTGAAGACCCGGAAGTCGTCGCCGATGGTCCACCGGTGGAAGGACGGGCTTTCCAGCTCGTACTGCCAGTAGACGCCGTAGTCGCCGAGCTCCTGGCTCTCGTAATAGCCGCGCACCGAGTCCAGGCCGCCCGCGGCGAACTGCTCGTTGGAGATCAGCGGCTGGCCGGACAGTTGCGCGCCCAGCCGGAAGATCATGGAGGTGTCCGCCTCCATCCGGCGGCGCCAGCTCAGATCGCCGCGCAGATAGGCCCAGCTGGACTCGGCGTTAAAGCGCTTCAGGCGGTATTCGAAGTCGTCGGCGCCCAGACCGCGGATGCCGAAATTCAGGCCCAGGTTCAGGTCGACATCGTCCTGCTGGCCGCGATAGGCCAGGGCGTACTGGAAGGTCAGCGGGATGTAGTCGATCGGGGTGGACGCCGTGTCCGACCCGAGGATCAGATCCTCGTTGAAGCTCTTGTAGTCGAAGCCCGCGATCAGCTGGTGGACCGCATTCCCCTTTTGAGAGGCGGCGATGAAGCGGGCGCCGAGGATGTCGCCGCTGCCGATCACGCCGATGCCGCCGATGGCGGCCACGTCGCTGTCGGAATGGACCGCATAGCCCACGACCGTGAACGGCGTGCCGGCGATCGGGGCGACGTAGGAGCCGGAGACGACCATTGATTCCGATGGATCGTTCGGGGTCGTCTGGACCTGCAGGCTGAGGCTGTGCTCGCGCTGGAACAGGTTGGCGTAGTTGATCGACGCCGCCAGGCGGATGCGTTCGGTGCGGTTGCTGAACCGGTCGTTGACCTCCAGCGAGCCGTGGATGGGCAGCCGGTCCTCGACCTGGAGGTCCACGTCGACGGTGCCCGGGGTCTCCCCCGCCCGCAGGGTCGGGGTGACGCTCCGGTCCGCCGAACGGTTGAGCGCGGCGACCTCTTCGGCCACCTGGCGATAGTTCGGCACGACGCCTTCGGCGAGCGAGGGCGCGCGAGCCCGGATGCCGTCGGGCGAGAAGTAGCGCGACTCCGTCACGCGCAGCCGGCCGACCCTCAGCTCCGTCACCGTCAGCCGGACGACGCCGCCGCGAACGTCCTGCTCGGGGATCTCGACGCCTACGGTCTCATAGCCCGCCGAGCGGTAGGCGGCCTCCAGCGCGGCGCGCGCGCTTTCGACATCGCCGACCGTGCGCTGCGGTCCCAGGAAGGGATAGACGGCGCGCTCGACCTCGATCCTGGGCAGGACCGTGTTGCCGTCGATGCGGTAGTTCATGATGTCGATGCGGCGCTCGACCGCGCCGGCGTCGGCGGGCGCGGGAGCCTCCTGGGCGCTTGCGACGCCCGCCGACAGCGCCGTCGCCGCAACCGCGCCCATCAGAGCCGCGGCCAAACGCTTCCTCGATACAACGACCTTCACGCCCGCCCCCCAGAACCAACCACATCCCGTCAGGGCCGTGTCGTCACGCTGGATACGGCATATCGAAGATCAAACAACCGCAAGACTTGGTATACGCTCACAAGGTGGCTGATCTTGAAATGACGACATCGATTGCAACCCTCCGAAGGCTGATAGTCTGGTTAGTTGAAGTTATTGAGACGGATTATCTTACTTTTTACTTTGGACGCCGAAAGCCTCCCGGAGAAATCCGGGAGGCTCTGGACCTCGGAACGGCGGCGCGCGTCAGGCGGCCAGCCGCCCTTCGCCTTCACTGGGCGACACGCCGAACTGCGCCCTGAAATGCCTCCAGAAGGAGGTGTAGTCGGCATATCCCACACGCCGCGCGACGGCCTTGAGCGAGAGCGACGGCTCGTCACGCAGCAGCGCGCGCGCCGCCTCCATCCTGACCCCGCGCACGAAATGGCTGAAGCTCATGCCGCGGAAATCCTGGAAGGCGCGGTACAGCGAGCGCGGGCTGACGCCCACGGCGACCGCCACGTCGGCGGCGGTGAACTCGTCGGAGAGGTTGGCCAGAACGAAGGACTCGGCCCGCTTCAGATGGCCCGGCGAAATGCTCCAGCTGGGCTTGGCCGCCTCCTCCTCGAAATGCTCGATCAGCAGGTCCATCAGCACGGCCCGCGACCGTCGCAGGCTGACGCTTCCGCCGACCGTCTGCGACAAGGAGGACTCGCGCAGCATGAACTCCAGGAAGCGGTTGATCGGTCCCACCTGGGTGCGGTCGAAACGCAGGGCGTCGCGCCCGAACGGCTCGGCGTCCCGTTCCGGGTGCCAGGCCGCGAGGTGCTGCATCAGCTGGCTGACCTCGAAGCACACGCCGTGGACCGGGGTGTCGGCGCGCACGGAAATCCGCGTCGCCCCGCCGCCGACATAGAGGATGCCCGTGCCCTCGACGGCGAAGGTGCGCGACGGCTCGCTGAGCTCCAGCGCCACTCCCTCCTTCGCCGACAGGAAGGTGACCAGGCCCGGGGCCGTCTGTTCGATGAAGACGGCGCTCTGGAAGTGGAAGGCGAAGACCGCGCCGCTATCCAGCGGGATGGTCGACACCTCGCCCGTCACCGCCTCGCCCTTGGGAGAGCTGATCCGTCGGACGCCCAGGGCGCCCAGTTCCCGCGTCAGCAGGCCGCCGTCGCGCGAAAAGACGCTGCGCGAGCTCGTCTGTCTGGCGTCGTGCATTTGACCGGCCCCCAAAAGCTACATGCCTCAGGGGAAGAGACGACGCTCGCGCGTCAGTCCACACGCCGTCTCAAAACTTTCATGCGGGCCGGCGCTCCATCACGATCTTGCCCGCCCGGCGCTGCACCTGGAGCCCATACAGCCGGGCCAGGGTGTGGGCGAAGGTTTCCGAATCCCCGGTCTTGAACACCCCCGAGATGCGCGCCCGCGCCACCCGCGCGTCGTTGAGCACCATGGGCGTGCGGCTGTAGCGGTTCATCTCCGCGACGGCGTCGGCCACCAGGGTCTGCTCCAGGACCAGTTCGCCCCGCCGCCAGGCCAGGGAGCTTTCGAGCTTGGGCCGGTCGATCCGGTTGGGCGCGCCCTGGCGCCAGCGCACCCGCTCGCCCGGCGACAGGGTGAGGGGCGGACGCGTCAGCGCATCCGCGCCGCCGTGGTTCACCAGCACCGAGCCGGACACGAGGGTCACCTGCGTCTCCTCGCCGTCGCGGCGGATCAGGAAGGAGGTGCCGAGCACCCGGACGTTGTCGCGATCGATATTGACCACGAAGGGCCGGTTCGGATTGCGCGCAACGTCGAAAAAGACCTCGCCGCGGTTCAACGCGACCCGGCGCACGCCCTGCTCGTAGTTGACCGTGACGCGGCTGTCCGTGTTCAGGGTCAGGCGAGTGCCGTCATCCAGCGCGACGATCTCCTGCTCGCCCCGGCCGGTTTCATAGACCGGATCGCGCAAGAACAGCGTCAACGGCAAAGCCACCAGGGCCACCGCCAGAACCAGGCCTGCGACCCGCGTCCGGCGCCGGCTTCTCAGCTGCTGTCCGGCGGCTCCGGCCCCCGTCCAGACGCCGTGGATGCGTTCAAAGGCCGGGGCGTGACGCGAGTCGCGGGCCAGCCACTGCTCGAAGCCCTCGCGCAGGGCGTCGCCCGGCCGGCCGTCAGCCAGCCGCACGACCCATTGGGCCGCCGCTTCATCGATGGCGTCGAAGCCCTTGTTCCGCACGTCGCTCACGCCCAACCCTCTGTCCATCGCATCAGGAACAACAGTCCCCGGGCGATCCGTTTTTCCACCGCACTCACACTGACGTCGTGCCCCCGCGCGATGTCCGACAGCGAACGCCCGTCCAGACGCTGGGCGATCAGCATCGAACGGGTTGTCGGGTCCATCTCGCGCAACCCCTGCATCAATCTCTCTAGACGTTGGCGACGGTGCAAAAGCTCATCAGGCGAGGGCGAAAAATCCACCAGCGCCATGTCTTCCACCGGTTGGTCGGCGATCCGGCGACGCTTTCGACGCCGCGCCTCGTCCGTCGCGAGGTTGGCGGCGGTCCGATACAGGAAGGCTTCGGGCTGGCGAATGTCCTGACGCCCCTGCTCGACCGTCAGTCGGGCGAAGGCCTCCTGGATGAAGTCCTCGGCGTCCTCATGCGAAGCTCCGCGCCGCACCAGGCGCCGCTTGAGCCGTTCAAAGACATCACGGAAGCCGGACAAGGTCGCTCCACCACTCGCTCCGGAGCCAGCCGACTACAGCAGTGCCCCGGGATCGACAAGGCGGTCCACGCCGCCCCCCGCACAGCAGAAGGGCCGCCCCGTCGCCGGGGCGGCCCACCGCATTCGAGTGGATCAGGAACCGCCGGGACGGTCCCCTCTCCCTACCAGTCGAACTTGACGCGGATCTCCCCGCCGTGGCTCGAGCTCGCATCGCCGAAGGCGCCGCGGTAGCCGACCCCCAGCACAAGCCGGTCGTTGATCGACCAATCGGCGCCCAGGTCGAGCCGCAGGCTGTCGCGCGACCAGGCGTCCAGCGGGACCAGATAGGTCAGGCTGGCGGCCCAGTCGGCGTAGCGCACGCCCTGATCGCCGATGTCCTCGAACTCGTGCGACCACTCGACCCGCGCCGACGGCCGCAGCTGGCCGAAGCGACGGTTGTCGATCGTCCAGCGCCACGCCGCGCCCAGGTTGGCCGACAGGCTGTCCTGATCCACCGCGTCCCAGGCCAGCGACGCCAGCCCGGCCCCGGTCTCGGTGAAGCCGTCCAGCGAGATCGAGCGCGCATCGACGCGGGCGTAGATCTCACGAGTCTGACCGTCGCCGCGCAGAATGCGGCCGAAGGCGGCCGACACGAAGCGGGTGTCGCCCGAGCGTTCGCCTTCGGCGTAGGCGTCCGGCTGGCCGCCGAGCCCGGCCGTCCAGCGGCGCGAGTCGAAGTCCAGGTTCGACCAGCCGATGACGCCGTCGATGTAGAAGGCCTCGGCCGGACGCCAGCTGGCGTACAGCGCCCCGGTCAGGCCGCTGCCGTTGGAGACCGAGCCCTCGTCGCCGATCTTGGTCTTGTCCTCGCCATAGCCCAGGCCGCCGCCCACGATCAGCTGATCGGAGACGCGCACGTCGAGGCCGGCGGTGACGCCCTGGGTGGTGAAACGGTAGTCCCGCTGGCCCTGCGCGTCCTGACGACCCCAGTCCACCGAACCGGCGGTCCAGAATCCGACCGACGAGCGGCGGCCGGGTTCGGACGACGACGGCGCGGCGCTGAGCCGGTCCGTGGTCGAGCCGACCGCGGCCGGTGCGACCTGACGCCCGGCCCACAGGTCGAGGCCCAGCATGTCGCGATCGCGGTCCAGGCCGATCGTATCCGGATCGATCGTCTCGCGGGCGCCCAGCTGACGGCGCAGGGCGGCGCGGGGATCGTTGTCGGCGTCGTTCTGGGCGCCGAAGCCGAGGCTCAGGCTGACGCCGTTGGACGATCCGTTGTCCCCATCATGCAGGTCCTGCAGGCGGCGCTGGAAGTTGCTGATCTGGGTGTCGGCGAAGCGGCGGGCGGAAGTCACCTGACCGGTGGCCACCCCCCTGACCTCGGCATCCAGCGACGGATCGGGGCGCGCCTCGACCGTCACCGCCAGGGTGCTGGCCGTCGTGCCCGCGGCGTTGGTCAGGGTGAAGTTGACCGTGGCCACGCCCGAGAAGGTCCCGGCCGGGGTGAAGGTCAGGTCCCAGTTCGCGCCGGAGCCTGTGATGGTCGCGGTTCCAGCCGTCGTCGGCGAGATCGAGACCACG
>Ga0307406_10002264_pt1 | contig 10464 bp, 4 predicted proteins | sample 322Cmetagenome_3_FD_203706 | JGI IMG/M metagenome (GOLD analysis project Ga0307406, IMG submission 203706) | Maize rhizosphere microbial communities from greenhouse at UC Davis, California, United States - 322HYB-C-2 | ecosystem: Host-associated > Plants > Roots > Rhizosphere > Soil | place... | reverse complement strand
GCCGGAAAACACCAGCGTTCTGCCTTCGGCGCGCAACTCGACCGCGGACGAACCGAGGATATGGCCGGCCTCGCGGAACACGATCTCGACGCCCGGCAGGATCGTGCGCGGGCTGTCGTAAGGCAGCGGCTCGACCCGCTGCATGGTCGCCTCGACGTCTTCGCGCGTGTACAGCGGCATGGCTTCGGCTTGACCCTGCGCACGCCGGCGGTTGCTGCGCTCGGCTTCGCTTTCCGCGATCGAGGCCGCATCCAGCAGCATGATGCGCATCAAGTCGGCGGTCGCGGCCTGGGCATGGATCGGCCCGCGAAAACCGCGCCGCACCAGCAGCGGCACGCGGCCGATGTGGTCGATGTGAGCGTGGCTGATCACCAGCGCGTCCAGCGCGGCGACGTCGAAAGCGAAAGGGTCGAAGTTGCGCTGTTCGGCTTCGGGGCTGCCCTGGATCATGCCGCAGTCGAGCAAGATGCGATGGCCGCCGGCCTCGACCTCGTGCAGGGAACCGGTGACTTCGCCGGCCGCGCCGTGGAAATGGACTCGCATGCAATGCACTCCGCATCTATCGACAAAGGCGAACGCTAGCATGGCCCCTGCGACGGTCCCTGCCTGCGCTGCGTGCAAACACCGCACCCGGCGGAACGGCGGGGATCGCAGCCGATCGCCGCGGGTCGCCGTGGGTCGCCGTCTTGGGCGCGAACCGCTGGAATCGGCGCAGCGGCCGCACAAACCGGGCAAAACTGAACGAATTCGCGCCACCCCACATGACCTTCGACACCCTTCCCGGCCCGGGAACGGGACTATCGTCCGCCCGTGATCCGGGAAAGACCGAGCAGCGCCGGTCCGAAATCCGCCACACTCCCGATTCGTATCTCGCCAACGCCTCTCCGGCTGGAGTCCGCTGTGACCTTCAAAAAACCGCAAGTCCTGCTGTTGTCCCTCGCCATCGCCACGGTCGTGGCCGCCTGCGGCAAGCAGGAAACCCCTGCCCCGGCCGCGCCGGCCGCCGCCGACAAGCCCGCCGAAACCAGTGCGCTGACGCTCGACGAGAGCAAGCTGCCGCCGGTCAACCGCTTCGTCGTCGCCGACCTGGACACCACCAAGGACGCCTGCACCGACTTCGGCGGATACGTCAACGGCAAGTGGCTCGCCGCCAACGCCATCCCGGGCGACCGCACCTCGTGGGGCGCGTTCGAGATGCTCGACGAGCGTTCCACCGCGGTGCAGCGCCAGATCGCCGAACAAGCGGCGGCCGACAGCAAGGCCACCGGCGTGGAGAAGATCGTCGGCGACCTGTGGTCGACCGGCATGGACGCGGCCAAGATCAATGCCCAGGGCCTGGAGCCGCTGAAGGGCGACCTGGCCAAGATCGACGCGCTCGACAGCGCGGAGAAGATCGCCGACTACCTGCGCACCAGCGCAGCCACCGGCGACAATCCGCTGTTCGGCTTCGGCGCCGAAGCCGACTTCAAGGATTCGGCCAACAACATCGCCTACGCCTCGCAAGGCGGCCTGGGCCTGCCGGACACGCCGTACTACTCCGACGCCAAGCACAAGGACAAGCTCGCCGCATACGAGGCCCACATCGCCAAGGTGCTCGAGCTCGGCGGCACGCCGGCGGCCGACGCCGCCAAGCAGGCCAAGGACGTGATCTCGTTCGAGACCCGCCTGGCCAAGGCCTCGAAGTCGCGCGAAGCCCTGTCGCGCGACGTCTCGCTGTACTACAACCCGGTCAGCCCGGCCGATGCCGACAAGCTGACCCCGAATTTCTCCTGGACCAAGTTCTTCGAGTCGCAGGGCGTGGCCTTGCCGAAGATGTTCTCGCTCGCCGTGCCGGCCTTCCACCAGGAAGTCAGCAAGATGATCGGCGAAGTCCCCGCCGACCAGTGGAAGGCCTACCTGCGCTTCCATGCCATCGACGGCGCCTCGCCGTACCTGTCGGACGCTTTCGTCGAAGAAAACTTCAACTTCTACAGCAAGACCCTGCGCGGCCAGAAGGAACTGAAGGAGCGCGGCAAGCGCGTGCTCGACACCATCGAAGGCCAGGCCGGCGAAGCGCTGGGCCAGATGTACGTCAAGGTCGCCTTCACTCCGGAATCCAAGGAGCGCATGCAGACCCTGGTCAAGAACCTCAGCGAAGCCCTCAAGGTTCGCATCGAGAACCTGGCCTGGATGAGCGCCGACACCAAGAAGAAGGCGATCGAGAAGTGGGCCAGCTTCACGCCCAAGATCGGCTATCCGGACAAGTGGCGCGACTGGAACGGCCTGGCCACCAGCCGCGACAGCTACTACGCCAACGTCAAGGCCGCCAACGAGTTCAACTACAAGTGGAACCTGGGCAAGATCGGCAAGCCCGTCGACAAGACCGAATGGGGCATGCCGCCGCAGATGGTCAACGCCTACTACAACCCGCTGCAGAACGAGATCGTGTTCCCGGCCGCGATCCTGCAGCCGCCGTTCTTCGATCCGAAGGCCGACGACGCCACCAACTACGGCGGCATCGGCGCGGTGATCGGCCACGAAATGACCCACGGCTACGACGACCAGGGTTCGCGTTTCGGACCGACCGGCAACATGGAAGTGTGGTGGGCGCCGAGCGACGCCAAGGCCTTCTCGGGTCTGACCGACAAGCTGATCCAGCAGTTCAACGCCTATGAAGCCGCGCCGGGCCAGCACGTCAACGGCAAGCACACCCTCGGCGAGAACATCGCCGACCTCGGTGGCCTGGCGACGGCCTACGATGCGATGAAGAAGGCCGCCGGCGACACCCCGGACCCGAAGACCGACGGGTTCACCCGCGACCAGCGCTTCTTCCTCAACTGGGCGACGGTGTGGCGCCGCAACTTCACCGCCGAGGAGATGAAGGTGCGTCTGCAGACCGACGAGCACGCCCTGGCCAACTTCCGCGCGATCGGCGCGCCGTCGAACCTGCCGGCCTTCGCCGCCGCGTTCTCGTGCAAGCCGGGCCAGCCGATGGTCCGCGAGGGCGACAAGCAGGTGGTGATCTGGTGAGGATCGCGGCGCGAGCCTAGTCCCGCGCCAACGCGAATCGCCTGACGAAGGCCCGGGAATTCCCGGGCCTTCGTTTTTTGTTTTTGTTGTTTTGCGGCTACGCGAGGCGTTTCGTCTACGCCGGCAGGCCATCGCCGCGGCGTATCCGCGCGCGATCGCTCAGGCACCGCTCCAGCTCAGATACTCGCCGTGCGCGGCGGCGAAAAACCGCATCCGCGCCGCGACGATGTGGGCGAACCACGGGCGATGGACACCTTCGACCGCGAAGCGGAATACCTCGCCGCCGTTGCCGTCGAAGAAGCGCTCGCGCGCATCGTCCGTCAACGTGGCCGGATCGACTTTCGAGAACACCTGCGTGTCGGTACCGGTACGCCAGCTCATCGGGCAATCGAGATAGCCCACATCGCCGAACTCGATCTGCAGTTGGTAGCCGTAGCTCACGTCCAGGGTGCCGCGGACGACCAGGCTGACTTCGTCGTAAGCGACCACATGGAAATCCATCCACGAATAAGCCCGGATGGCCGCGTCGAGCGCCTGCTCGCCGGTTTTGTAGTCTGGGGTCATGGGCATGACGTACGGGTATGGGCATCCGGATAGACGCAAGGCATCGCCCAGTCTAATTCGATCGGCCGCCTGTCTTCCTCAAGCGCCCGCTCGCGGCGACCGAAGGGAGTGCGGAGCCGAGGGCCGGGGTAAGCGAGCGATGCTTGCGAGCCACTGGCTCGCGCGTTCGCGAGCGCCAGGCGCTGGGGCCGAGGCACGGGTGGGTGAGAGTGGGCGTACCCTCTCCCGGCCTGCGGCCAGTATCGCCCCTGGGCGGCCCTGCCTCGGCCCGTGCCCCAACCGCCAAACCCGTTCATCGCCGTCACCGGCGCAGTTGTTAAACTCCCGCATCCCCAGGATGGAATACGCGATGTCGACCCTACGCCCGCTTGCCTGCGCCCTCGCCCTCAGCCTGATTGCCGGCCTGGCCTCGCCGACCGCCGATGCCGCCAAGAAGAAGGCCGCTGCCAAGCCCAAGGCGCCCGCCGCCGCATCGGCGTGCAGCGACTTCTATGCCAGCGCCAACGGCGACTGGCTGCGCAGCAACCCCTTGTCCGGCGCCGGTTCGGTGTCCTCGCTGGAAACCCTGGCCGCCAATGCCCGCAAGCAGCAATTGGAACTGCTCAACAGCGCCATGACCGCGCCGCAGGGCAACGTGCAGAAGCTGCTCGGCGACTTCTGGGCCAGTGGCCTGGACGAAGCCGCCGTCGAGCGCGACGGTTCGCAGCCGATCGCCCCGCTGCTGGGCCGCATCAACGCGATCAAGAAGGCCAAGGAAATCCCGGCCTCGATCGCCGCGCTGCACCAGGTCGGCATCCCGGTGGCCTTCAACTTCGGCGCCGACATCGACCTGCAGGACCTGGAACGCCACATCGGCTACTTCAGCCAGGGCGGCCTCGGCCTGCCCGACCCGGCCTATTACACCCGCACCGACGCCGATACCCGTCAGTTGCTCGGCCACTACAACAACTACGTGCAGAAGATCCTGACCCTGACCGGCACGTCCAAGGACAAGCTGGCGGCCGAGTCGCTGTTCGTGATCGACCTGGAAACCCGCATCGCCCGCGCCTCCAAGTCGCTGCCGGACCTGCGCGACCCGCGCGCCAACTACGCCCCGGTCGCGGTCGCCACCCTGGCCAAGCAGTACAAGAACCTGCAGCTGGCCGACTTCCTCAAGGCCCAGGGCGTCAGCGACGACAGCGTCTCGCTGGCGAACCCGCAATTGTTCGCCGAACTCGACAAGCTGCTCGGCAGCCTCAAGCCGGACCAGTGGAAGACCTATCTGCGCTGGCGCGTCGGCGATTCGATGGCGCCGTACCTGGCCAAGCCGTTCCGCGACGCCGAGTTCGAGTTCCGCGGCCGCGTGCTGCGCGGCCACGCCGCGCCTGCGCCCCGTCAGCAGGCCGTGCTCGACGCGATCACCCTCGCCGCCGGCCCGATGGTCGGCCACGAATACGCCGCGCGTTATCTGCCGGCCGCGACCGACGCGCGCGCCGAACAGATCGCCGGGCAACTGCGCGATGCCGTGGGCAAGGCCATCGACGCCGACACCCGTTTCAGCGAGGCGGTCAAGCACGAAGCGCGCGCCAAGCTCGGCAAGCTCAAGATCGAAGTCGGCACGCCCAAGCGCGATCTCGACTACACCGTTCAGCCGATGGGCCGCGGCAGCTTCGGCAGCAACATGCTGATCGCTTCGACCTGGCGCCACCGCGAGGAAATGAAGCGGATCGGCCGCGGCAACGCCGACCGTCGCTGGGACGTGCTGCCGCAGGAGCCGTCGCTGGCCTACGACATCGCCCAGAACCGCCTGATCGTGACCGCGGCGATGTTGCAGGCGCCGGTGCTCGACATGAGCAAGCCCGAGGCCGCGCAGTACGGCTCCTACGGCGCCCTGGTCGGCGCCGAACTGACCCACGGCTTCGACAGCCGCGGCCGCTACGTCAACGCCAAGCAGGAAGTGCGCGATTGGTGGACCCCGGCCGAAGTCTCGGCCTGGGATTCGCTCGCCGGCCGCGTCGCCGCGCAGTACAGCGCCGAGTCCTATCCGGGCCTGAGCGGGGTCAAGGTCAACGGCAACCAGGTCCGCGAAGTCGCCATCGCCGACCAGGCCGGCGTCGAACTGGCATGGTCAGCGTTCCGCGCCGCGTCGCCGACGGCGAGCAAGGACGCCAACCAGGCCTTCTTCCGCGCCTGGGCCGGTCTGTGGGCGCAGCAGCTGAGCCCGGAAGTCGCCGCGCAGCGCTCGGCCGCGGGCATCCATGCCCCGGGCCAGTGGCGTACCAACGTGCCGCTGTCGAACCTGGCCGCGTTCGGCGAGACCTTCGGTTGCAAGGCCGGCACCGCGATGCAGCGCAAGCCCGACCAACAGATCAAGGTATTCCCCTGATCGAGGCGGTACGCAGCCAACTGCGATGAGCGATAAGGAAAAGCCCGGCGCAAGCCGGGCTTTTTCGTTGCCTGCCGTCGCCGCGCAAACTTAGAGCAAGGACAGCCCGTGCACCTGGCTGCGCTGGGTGTCGATATCCAGCACCCGGCCCTGGTCGTCGTACATCAGCAGGCGGCCGTCCTGCTCGCGCACCGACACCGCCGCGCCGTACGGCCAGTCGATCGCGGCCAGCGAGGCCGCGTCGTTGAAGCGGACCAAGTGGAAGCGCATCGCCTCCTCGCCGTACAGGCCGACCAGGAAGCCATTGGCGAGCGACTTGATGCTGCAGTCGCGCAGCTTGCCGAGTGCATGCGCGGACAATTGCACGCTGCGCCGATAATTCGACCACGAGTACGCCAACAACATACCGTCCTCGTCGGCCGAAACATCGAGCAATTGCGCGCCGGTGACCGGGTGCAGCCGCAGGCGTTGTTCCAGGCTCTCGGGCACGGCGTCGCGCGAACGCAGCGCGCGCCGCGGCAAGCGGTAATGCCAGCAACTCGCGCCGCGCGCGTCCTGGATCAGGAACAACTCGTCGGCGGCGAAATACTCCGCCGCGATCACCCGGCTGTTGGGCTCGCTGACGCTCCACAACACGTCGAGCGACGGCCGCGCCGCGTCGACCACCAACAGGCGGTCGTTCGACACCAGCGACCAGGCGATGCCGTCGTAACGGTCGGCGGCGAACTGGATCGGCATCACCCCGAGATCGGCGATCTCGTGATGGGCCAGGTCCAGCCGTGCGATGCGCGACACCGCCTCGCGCGGCGCGATCGCCAATGCCACCTGCAGGCTGTCGGCGATCGCCAGCTTGTAGGCCGGCACCGCATAACGACGGACGCTGCGGCCGTGACGGTCGATCACCGCGACGCCGGCTTCGCCGAGCGCGGCGAGATAGCGGCCCTCGCCGATCGCGACGATATCGTGCGCGACATGCAACCCGGCCGCGGGCGCCTGCCAGCGCTGCTCGCCCTGGCTCTCCCACAGCTTGCGCCCGGCCACCGCCGGCACGCCCCAGGCCGGCAGATCGGCGCGCAGCCACGGGTCGCCGGACAATTTCAGCAGGCGCTCCAACTGCTGGCGGTCGAGCGCGTTCGCGCATGCAGCGCGATCGGCCGCGAGCGCCGGCAACACGCGGGTGGCGAGCATGCGCAAGGCCTTGCCGTTGCCCTTGGCGGCGAGCAGCGCTTCGGCCAGGGCCGCGCGCGGCAACGGCGACGACGCCGGGTCGGCCAGGGTCGCGATGCGCTCGGCATAGTGTTCGATCGTGTCGGGCAACAGGGTCGCGCGCTGCACCAAAGCGCGCGCCGACAATTCGTCGCCGGCGGCCTCGGCTGCGAGCAACCAGCGTCCGGCCTGCTCGCGCAGTTCCGGCTCCGGCCAGACCGCATCGACCGCGGCCAGCCACTGCCCCCGCTCGACCAGCGACCGGCCCCATTCGCCGCGCAGTGTGCGTGCGTGCTCGGGGTGGTCTTTTTCCAGCATCGCGATCGCCGCGGCGAAGGCATTGTCGCGACGCGCGACCAGGATCGCGCGCTCGCTGTCGCCGGACAGCATCAGCAAACGGATGATGGTTTCCGCCGGCATGTCCCAGCTCAGCGCAAGCTCGGCCGCTTGCGCATGACGCTGGTGGCGCACGAGGTAATCCAGTGCTTCGTGGCGCGCATTGAGCAACTCGGCGAGCACGAACACGGCTTCGTCGATCTGGCCCTGGCGGTCGAGTTTGTCGAAAGCCTGGCGATAGAGTTTGCGCAGGTGCTCGCGCTCGTAGTCGCCGAGATTGATGTCGGTCGATGCATGACGATCGCCGGCGAGGCTGAGGTCGCCGCGCCGGCCCGGCGTGCCGAAGGCCTGGCCCAGCGAATCGCCGCGGCCGTCGATCGGCAGGGCATTACGCAACGCCTCGCCGAGATCGCCCTTTTCGAACTGCGCCATCATCCGGCGCAGGTAGGCGCCCTGGCGCATGCCGATCAGTTTCGAAGCGCGGCTGGCCATCGCGAAACGCACCAGGGCCGAACGCCAGGCCTGCGGCGCGCGCGGCGCGGCGCGTGCGCGCAAGGTGCCGGCGCCACCGTTGCGCGTCTGCGTGGCGTGGCCGCTGCGCGCCTGCCCTGGCTCGCCCGACAAGCCCGGAAAACGTCGCAACAGCCAATCGGCCATGCCGTCGCGGGTGCCGCTGACGCGTTCGCGCAAGCTCGGCGGCGCCTCGGTGCCCACACCGCCGCGCGCACGGCGCAGGAACTCGGCCTGCTCCTTGCTCGGCGGCGGGATACTGTCGCCCAGCACCTCGCGCACGCGCTTGCCGGCGAGCCGGTCGTGGCGCGGCGCGCGCAGGCTGAAGCGGCCATCGTAGGTGTCGTGCAGGGCGTAGTCGTCGATGTCGATGACCAGCGACGGGTCCAACGCCTGCGCCTGGGCGAAGTGCAGCGGCTGCAAGCGCCCGCCGACCACCAGTTGCACGTCGGCCGGCGCCAGCGCGGCGAGTTCGTCGGCGGTCAACGGCCCCGCGTACAGGCCGTGCGCACCGATGCGGCATAAAGGCACGCCGGCCGCTTCGCTGCATTGCATCGGCCGGGCCTGCTCGAAGCAGAGCACGTCGCCGTCGTCGAAACGCCAGGCGCGGCAGCCCATCGTCCAGGCCTGCAGGATGCGTTCGGCGCGTGTCTCCGGCGCCAGCCAGTCGGCGCCGAACCACAACCCCGCCACCGGCTGCCAGCCTCGCCAGACCGGATGGCGCACGGCCGTATCGGCCTGCGCCCCCGCATTGCTATTGGTTTCAGCCATCGTCTCCCCCTGTGTAGACGAGCATCTTTCGCGCGCCGTCGCGCAACACCACCAAACGGCCTTGCAGGTCGACCAAGGCGATCAGGTCGGCGTCGACGGCGACGCTGACCGTACTGATCGGACTCGGCGATTCGTACAGCACCGAACGCCCTTGCGCGCCGATGCGCATCAGCGCCTTGCGGTCCGGACGCAAGGCGATCAAACCGATGTCGTCGCCGTCGGGCTGGCTCAGCCCGACCACTTTCCAGTCGGCCGGCAGCACGATTTCGTACTCGGTCGCCGGGCGCTCGGCGGTGCGCATGAACACCCGCCAGATGCTGGAGCGTTCGCCGCCGTGACCGCCGACGATCTGCTCGACGCAACAGCCGCCCTGCCAACTGTCGAGAGAACAGCGGCCGCTCAGAAAAGCGCTACGGGCTTGGCCCTGGAAGGCGATGCAATCCAGAGCTTCGGCGTGAAGACTCGAGTGCAGATGCAGGCGGCCATCGTGGTAGCGCAAGTACACCGCCTGCGTGGCACTGGTACGCGCGATCGCCAGCACCTGCTCGCCCACGACCTCGTACGCGCTCGGCTCGGATCCCTGCGACGTCCACGACAGCAGTTTGCGCTGGCTGGTAAGCAGCAACAGACGCCGATAACCGGTACCACGGTTGAACCACACGCAAGGCTGCAAGCGCGCCTTACCGGTGGTCACGTCGAGATCGCCCGCCGGCGGCAGCGACAGTCTGCCCATACCCTCGAGTTGCCAACCTTCCAGCCACTGCGCCTGCGGGATCACCCCGGCGAAGTGTCGCTCGGTCAGGGTCGCGGCGAGCAGCGATTTGCCCTTGCCCCAGCGCGTGGTCTTCGGCGGCTGCAACCGCGTCGCCTCGCTCGAAGGCAAACGATAGACGTGGGCGGCGTTTTCGCCGGCAAGCGGCACGGCGATGTGGCGCGCGCCCCAGGAGATCAACGGCGGCTGCTTCAGCGACAACTTGCCCTGGCCGCGCGCGCCTCTAGTGACTTCGGTCAGGCGCGAAACCTCGACACGCTCGAATTCGCCACGCAGCAAGGCGCTGGAACGCTCGGGCGGCGGCAAGGCCAGACGCAGTTCGCGCCGCGCCTGGCGCGAGGCGATGGTCACCGCGAGTTGTTGCTCGGACGCGCGCGAAACATCGACACGATGGCCCAGCCCATAACCCGCCGCATGCGCACCGATCGACCAGCGCTCGCCCGGGCTCGGATCGGCTTCGTCGAGCGCGCGCCGCCACTCGCGTTCGTGATGATCGCGCGCGGCCTGTCCGTTGCCCGCACTGTCGGAAGCGGGGCCGCCCGGCATCAGGCTGCGCGCCTGCAACAACTGCTTGAGGCGTGCCGGCGAATCGGCCGGATGCAGCACGCCGGGCGCGCCGAGCACGCCCCAGGCGAAGCGCGCCTTCGCCGCCTGCGCGCGTTCGGCCAGCAGGATCCACATCGCCACGTGCACCAGGCGCGCCGCGCCGAGCTGGCCCGGGCCGGTGTCGAACACCGCCACGGTCAGCGCATCGGCTTCGCGCGCGACCAGCTTCGGCGACAGGAACAGATGCTCGCCGCCGGCGGCGCGGCGATCGAATTCTTCCGGCACCTCGTCGGCCAGTGCCCACTCGCTCAGCAACAGGCGCTCGTAATGGCCGCGCCGGCGCAGATCGTCGATGCCCTCAGGCTCGACCACCCCGCTGAGCGCA
>Ga0307406_10002262_pt1 | contig 10474 bp, 12 predicted proteins | sample 322Cmetagenome_3_FD_203706 | JGI IMG/M metagenome (GOLD analysis project Ga0307406, IMG submission 203706) | Maize rhizosphere microbial communities from greenhouse at UC Davis, California, United States - 322HYB-C-2 | ecosystem: Host-associated > Plants > Roots > Rhizosphere > Soil | place... | reverse complement strand
GTACATCACGACCCTGTCGTTCACGATCTACGTCGTGTGCTGGATCGTGCAGCGGGCCAGGGCCCGCGTGCGTCGCGTGGCCTGACCGACTCACACCCTCGCGAGCGCCTCGATGTCCTCGAGGAACTGGGCTGCCGTCTCCGCGGAGACCGTCGTGCGTGTGCCGGCGATGGCTTCGAGGTAGTCCTCGGTGCTCGGGCCGGCGGCATCCGCTGCTGTGCCCTCGGCCCCCGGCAGCCGTGAGCCGACGGCGGCCTCGAACGCGCGCTGTGAGGCGCTGCGCGCGGCGAACTCGATGTCGGCCGGCGAGAATCCCTCGCTGCGCTGCACGAGAGCCTCGACATCGACGGCGTCCCGGGTGACGTCCGGGATGTAGCGCCGCCAGATCGAGGCTCGCGCGGCGCGGTCGGGCAGGCCGATCGGGATCACGTAGTCGAAGCGTCCGTGACGCAGGAACGCGCTGTCGAGGGCGCGGATGAAGTTCGTCGCGCACACGAGAAGACGGCCGGGCTGCTCGCGGAACGCGGGGATGATCTTCAGCAGCTCGTTCGTCACGCCCTGCAGCGGGGAGGGCGGCTCGCCGGAGCGCTGCGCTGCGATCTCCTCCACCTCGTCGATGAAGACCACGGCGTGCTCGAGCTCGGAGATCTTGGTGAAGGTCTCGCGGAGTGCGCCGGCGAGTCCCTGCGGATCGGCCGCGAGGCGGGAGGGGAACACCTCGACGAACGACCACTCGAGCCGCGAGGCGATGGCCTTGGCGAACGTGGTCTTGCCGGTGCCGGGAGGGCCGAACAGCACCACCGCACGCGGGGGCACGACGCCGAAGCTCTCGGCGAGGTCCTGCTCGGCGAGCGGCAGCACCAGCCGCTGCTCGAGGATGTCCTTCTCGCGACGCATGCCCGACACGGATTCCCAGAGGTCGCGCGGCATCTGGCGGCCGCCCAGCTCGGCGAGCGACGTGAGCTCCTGCCGCTGCACGGGGATGCGCCGCTCGAAGTAGCGCAGGTGGTGCTTCTGCTCGAACCCACGGGCGTCGAAAGCGGCGAGGCGCGTCTCGACCTCGGGCATCAGGGCCGACAGCTTGGTGAGGCCGTACGGCGCCATGCTCTTCTCGAGGGCCGCGAGCAGTGCCGACCCGATGCCGCGATCGCGCCAGGCGTCGTCGATGGCGAAGAACACCACCCAGCCCTGATCGTGCGCTGCACGTCCCACCACGGCCGCGATCACCTCGTCGCCGTGCACGGCGACGATCGCGTGGTCCTTCTGGCACGAAGCGACCACCTCGCTGAGGTCGTACACAGGCTCTGACCCCGAGCGCTTCAGCTCCTCCCACAGGTGGAGGATGCCGCCCAGATCGTCATTGTGGAACTCGCGCAGTCGCCAGCCGGTCATCGGGACTCCCTCGTCTCGGATGCCGCAACGATACCGGCGGCTCGGTCCAGCACCCAGACTGGGGCGTAACACGGCGGCTCGGAGCGCATCCGGGACCGTTCACACGCTCCCAGCCCTCGTCAACCCCCGCCGCCTAGACTTGTCGCATGGCTCAGCGGAACACCTGGCAGCGCGAACGCGTGCGCGAAGCACTCGCCGACGCGCGCGGTTTCGTGAGCGCGCAGAATCTGCACGCCTCGCTGCGCGAGGACAACACCGGGATCGGACTCGCGACCGTGTATCGCGCACTCGCCGGGCTCGCGGCATCCGGAGACGCCGACTCTCTGCAGAGCCCCGAGGGGGAGGCGCTCTATCGCGCCTGCACCACCCAGGGTCACCACCACCACCTGATCTGCCGGTCCTGCGGGCTGACCGTCGAGATCGAGGCGAAGGACGTCGAGCAGTGGGCGCATCGCACCGCGGCGTTGCACGGGTTCACCGAAGCCGCGCACGTGGTCGACATCTTCGGGCTGTGCACCCCCTGCACGAACAGGCGCGACGCCGAACGGGCAGCGAACGCGTGAGCCCCTCGGCAGGAACGGCGACCCGCCCGGGGCACAAGCACGCGCATCGCCCGACGCGCTCTCCGCGCTCGGCCTGGGTCGGCGTCGGACTCGGGGTCGCGATCATCGCCGCGCTGTTCCTCGTGGATCGCTTCCTGCCTTCGCTGTTCCCCGCCTCGCTCCCGACCAGGGCGCAGGACGGACTCACGCTCGCGCTGAGCGTGCTCATCGAGGCGCTGCCATTCGTGGTCCTCGGCGTGCTGCTGTCGATCGTGGTGCAGGTCTGGCTTCCGGCCGACGTCATCCACCGCTGGCTGCCGAAGCGCGCCTGGGCGCGGCGGGCGGTGCTGTCGCTGCTCGGGATGCTGATCCCGGTGTGCGAGTGCGGCAACGTGCCGTTCGCCCGCGGCCTGATGATGCGCGGGCTCGCCCCGGCCGAGGCGCTGACCTTCCTGATCGCCGCGCCGATCGTGAACCCGATCGTGATCCTCACCACGCATGCGGCATTCGGCTGGGACGGCGGCATCCTCGTCGCCCGCCTCGTCGGCGGCTACCTGATCGCGAACCTCATCGGCTGGATCTACAGCCGGCACCCGTCGCCGGACTCCCTGCTCACCCAGCGCTTCGTCGACACCTGCGACCGCGTCACCCACGAGCCGGGCACGCCCGTGCGACGCAGCCTCACGCAGTTCCTCGTCGAGCTGCGCGCCGTGATGCCCGCCCTCGTGATCGGATCCGCGCTCGCCGGAGCCGTGCAGGTGCTGATCCCGCGCGACATGCTGCTCGCGATCGGATCGAATCCGGTGCTCTCGATCGTCGCGATGATGGTGCTCGCGATGACGGTCGCCATCTGCTCGAACGTCGATGCCTTCTTCGCGCTCTCCTTCGCGTCGACCTTCTCGTCCGGCGCGCTGGTCGCCTTCCTCCTGGTCGGCCCTCTCGTCGACATCAAGATGCTCGCGCTCATGCGCACGACCTTCACCGGACGCACCCTGGCCGGGATCGTCGGCGTGGTGGTGGCCGCGGCCTTCGCGATCGGGATCGGGGTGAACGTCCTTGTCTGAGCACACCTCTTCGCGCGCCCGCGCGCTGGGCAGTCGCTGGCTCGGCGTCGGCCTCGCCGCGGTCATCGCCGTCGTCACGCTCGGTCTCGGCGTCACCGGGCGGCTGACGCTCTACATCAGCCCCGAGTCGGTGTGGTTCGCGTGCGCCGCGGCCGTCGTGACCCTGGTCGGGGCGATCTGGTCGTTCGCGCTTCCCCTCGGCGAGGAGGGCGATCACGGACACGACCACGGGCACGGAGCGGATGCCGCAGACGATGCGCCGCCGTCGGCTGCTTCCCCCCGCAGAACCCTCGCCGCCGTCGGCGCGGCCACCGGAGGGGTGATCGCCACGGGCGTGGTCGCCGCCGCCCTCGTGCTGCCGCCGGCGTCGCTGTCGGTCGAGCTGGCGATGTCGCGCGCGGGGGAGCAGACCGCGCTCTTCGCCGGTGCCGACACCGTCGCTCTCGGCGTCGCGGACACCACGACCTTCGGCATCGGCGACTGGGCGAGCGTCTTCGCCACCGCGACCAACACGACCGCCTACGACGGGGCCGCGGTCACCCTCACCGGCTTCGTCACGCCCGGATCCTCGGGCGACGACGGCGTGAACCTCACCCGACTGGTCATCACGCACTGCGTGATCGACGCGCAGACCGCGACGTTGCCGGTCACGGTGGACCCCGACGAGTATCCGACCGGCCAGTGGGTCGAGATCACCGGAACCGTCAGAGCGGATGCCGACGGAGACCTCCACATCGAGCCGACCGACGTCGTCGCGATCGATGAGCCGGGGGATCCTTATGAGTACTGAGGAAGAGCGGCCAGAGATCCCCGCCGTCCCGCGCACGCGCGCCGAGATGCGCGCCGCCCGTGAGGCGGCGGAAGCGGCGGAGGCCGAACGGATCAGTCGCGCGGCCGCACCCACCACCGATCCGACCGCACAGCGCACTGACCAGCCGGATGCCGGTCCGGATGAGGCTGCTCTCCGCGAGGCCGCGGCGCGCGATGCGGCTGCCCGCGAGGCTGCTGCCCGCGAGGCTGCGGTGCGTGATGCGGCTGCCCGCGAGGCTGCGGTCCGCCAGGCAGGCGACCGTGAGATCGCCGAGCAGGAAGCTGCCGCCCGGAAGATGGCCGCCTTCGAAGCCGCCGCTCGGGAAGATGTCGAGGCGACTGCTCGGGAAGATGTCGACGCGGATGCGGTTTCCTCGGTACCCGTCGCCCCTGAGTCGGTGCTGGCCGGTCTGGCGCCGGTCGCTCCGGACGCTGCCCCCCGACCCGTTCTGGGGGCCGACACGCCAGATGTCGGATCAGATGCCACGGAACGTCCGACATCTGGCGTGTCGGCCGACACCGGAACGTCGTCCCCTCGGAAGCCCGCGGGGTCCCCTCGTCGCTTCCTCGTCGCACTCGGCGCCGTGCTCGGCATCCTGGTGCTGGTCGGAACCGGCTTCGGCATCGTGAGCCTCCTGCAGGGACCGCGCATCTCCGAGGTGCAGGTCGATCCTGCGCAGGCGATCGAGGCCTCGGGCAGTCGGGTCATCCTCACGGCGAACCAGGCGCTCGCCGACATCGACCCCGAACAGGTCACGGTCGAGCCCGCGGTGCCCTTCACGGTCGATGCTTCGGGTCGAGGGGTCGGCATCCGCTTCACCGTGCCGCTCGACGAGTCGACGAAGTACACGGTGCGCGTCGTCGATGTCGTGGGGAGGGGAGGAGGGCCGTCGACCGACCTGAGCACGACGTTCTCCACTCCGGCCTCGAACATCTTCCTGCTCCGGCGCGACGCCTCCGGTGACGACACCATCTTCCGCACCGACCTCAGCGGCGAGAACGCGGTTCCGGTGTTCTCGCACGCCGAGATCAACGACTTCCGGGCGACGTCGACGCAGCTTGTCGTCTCCGTCGCCGAAGACGAGGGATCGCGGCTGCTGGTGATGGACCGCGATGGAAAGAACGAGCGCGAGCTGAAGCTCCCCGGCGTGGGGTACGTCGGGGCGATCCAGGTCTCCGAGCGGGGTGGGCTCGTCGGCTACAGCTACTCGGACCGCGAGCTCAGCGACACCGAGGGCCGCGCCAGCGTGCTCGTCACGCAGCCGCTGAGCGGCGACGAGGAGCCGCAGATCATCGAGGTCGGCGGCGAGGAGGCGAGCGTCTTCGTCTGGCAGTTCGTCCCCGACAGCTCCGCCGTCCTGTTCATCGACTTCGACGGAGCGCTCTCGCTCGTCGACCGCTCGACCGACGCGGGAGTGCAGTCGCTGGGACTGGCATCCACGATCCAGGGGATCTCCCGCGGAACCTACACCGCGATCGTGGAGCGCGTCGACGGATCCGTGGTGGAGATCAACCTCGCCGACGGGTCGGAGGCGCCGCTCGCGGCATCCGATCCCGACTACGGCACGGCGACCTCGATCACTCCTTTCCCCGGCGGCACTCTCCGTCACGTCGTCCAGCGTGACGCGAACGGGATCCCCGTGGGGCAGGCGGTCATCCGCGTGGACGAGGACGGAAAGGCGACGCCGCTGGTCGAGGTCGGCTCGTCCGACAGGATCCTCCAGGCCTGTGCGTCTCCGAGCGGCCAGTACGCCGCCGTGGCCCTCGCCTCCGATATGGCGAACAACCCCTACGACGGCATGCTGCTGCCGCTGCCTGAGAACGTCGAGACGCACCTGATCGACATGGAGTCGGGCAAGGAGCTCGTCGCCCTCACCGGCTTCGACGCGTCCTGGTGCCAGACGGCCCCTCGCTTCTGAGATGGACTCTCGGTTCTGAGATGGCGGAACACGATGGGCGGCGTCGCGCCACGCGTGCGGAGCTGAGCGGCTCGGCGGTCGAGGTCGCACCTCGTCTTCTCGGTGCGGAGCTGCGCACGGTCGTCGTCCCGCAGGGTGTCTCGCCCGACGCCGTTCCCGTCGAGGTGCGCCTGCGCATCACCGAGGTCGAGGCGTACCACGGGCAGGGAACGGGGGCGCTGCCCGACCCCGGCTCGCACGCGCGCATGGGCCGCACGGCGCGGAACGCCACGATGTGGGGAGAGCCCGGACATCTGTACGTTTACCTGAGCCACGGCATCCACTCGTGCGTCAATGTCGTCTGCGGCCCCGAGGGTCAGGGAGACGGCGTGCTGCTCCGGGCGGGCGAGGTCGTCTTCGGAACGGATGCCGCGGCCCGGCGCCGTGGTGCGACACTGCCGCTCGGCCGCACGGCGCTGCGCGATCTCGCGCGCGGCCCTGGGCGACTCGGTCAGGCCGTGGGCCTTCGGCATCCGGTGCACGACGGGATCGATGCGATCACCGGCGAAGAGCTTCGCGGAGCCAGGGCGGAGCTGTGGCTCGGAGAGCCTGTGAGCGGCTTCGCGCGCGGTCCCCGAGTCGGCGTCGCCGGCGTTGCCGGAACGGACGCCTTCCCCTGGCGTTTCTGGCTCGAGGGCGACCCGACCGTGTCGCCGTTCCGCTGGGGTCGCGGGGCGCAGGCGGCTGCTTCCGGCGTGCTAGACTGACTCTTTGTCTGCGCACACTCCTGTGCGCAGTTCGCGTGCCTGCTGGGTTTTGTCGGTTCCTGAGCTTGTCGAAGGAGTCGAAGGGCCTGAGGCGTGCAGACAAGGGATCTTGGGTGGGGCCGTCGGCCCCACGGTAGAGAAGGAGTCACCATCATGGCAGCAGTGTGCCAGGTGACCGGAGCTGTTCCCGGTTTCGGTCACAACGTCTCGCACTCGCACCGCCGGACGAAGCGCCGCTTCGACCCGAACGTGCAGAAGAAGACGTATTTCGTCCCCTCGCTCGGTCGTAAGATCACGCTCAACGTGTCCGCCAAGGGCATCAAGGTGATCGACGTCCGCGGCATCGAGAACGTCGTCAAGGACCTCCAGGCGAAGGGTGTGAAGCTCTAATGGCCAAGAAGGCTCAGGACATCCGTCCGATCATCAAGCTGCGTTCGACGGCAGGTACGGGTTACACGTACGTGACGAAGAAGAACCGCCGCAACACCCCCGACCGCCTCGTGCTGAAGAAGTACGACCCGGTCGTCCGCAAGCACGTCGAATTCCGAGAGGAGCGTTGATCAATGGCTAAGAAGAGCAAGATCGCTCGCAACGAGCAGCGCAAGGTCATCGTCGAGCGCTACGCCGAGCGTCGCGCCGAGCTGAAGAAGACCCTGGTCGACCCGAACGCCACCGACGAGGCCCGCGAGGCCGCACGCGTCGGCCTGCAGAAGCTGCCGCGCAACGCGTCGCCGGCTCGCGTGCGTTCGCGCGACGTCATCGACGGCCGCCCCCGCGGTGTCCTCACGAAGTTCGGCATCTCGCGTGTCCGCTTCCGTGACATGGCACACCGTGGCGAGCTGCCCGGCGTGACCAAGTCCAGCTGGTAAGCACCAGTACTCGAAAGGGGCGAGGATCTTCGGATCCTCGCCCCTTTTCGCGCGTGCGGGCGGGTTGCCCGCGCACTCTGAAGGAGATCTTCCGTTGTGAAGGTCGCAATCCGGTATCTGCTCCTTCGATTCATGAGATCTCCTGCATTGCGCGCGCGGCCGAACGGTCGGCGGTCGGATGATGGCGGTGAGCGGATGCTGCACGAACCTCTGCACCGACGCCGCTCCGTACGGCGGTTGCACATTCCCCGGGGAGAGGACACTGCTCATCCTTCGGCGCGGGGCAGGATGTCCCGATGGATCCTGTCGAAGAGCTACGCGCTCGTGGAGGTGTCGGGCGGGTTCGCGACCTCCGAGCCGCAGGGGCGAGTCAGCATGCGCTGCGACGGTTGAAAGAGAGTGGAACCATAACGACCGTGCGTCAGGGATGGGTGGCGCTGCCCGATGCTGATCCGCAGCTGCGAGGAGCGGCGGCGCGAGGCGTGGTCTTGAGCTGTGTCACGGCAGCGAAGCGGCACGGGCTGTGGGTGCCGGAGAGGTCTCCGCTGCACGTCGCCGCCCCTCCGCACGCGGCTCGCATCGAGGTTCCGGCGAAGGTCGTCGTGCACTGGGCCAAACCGATCGTGCCGCGCCCACCCGATGCGACGGTCGACGAGCTGGCGAACGCACTCGTGCTGGTCGCCCAGTGTCAGCCCTACGAGACGGCGCTGGTCATCTGGGAGTCGGCGATGAACAAGCGACTGGTGGACAGTGCGTATCTCCGCGCCTTCGAGCTGCCGCCTGCCGCTCGCGCGGTGCTGGAGCGAGCGCGTCCGTTCGCTGATTCCGGCCTGGAGACGATCTTCGTCTCCAGGCTGAGATGGATGAACGTGCGGCTTCTGCCGCAGGCCTGGGTCGTGGACCGGCAAGTCGATCTGCTCATCGGAGAGCGACTGGTCATCCAGATCGACGGGGCGACGCACACGGGTGCCCAGCGGACGAGCGACATCGCTCACGACGCACAGCTGGTCCTCCGCGGCTACCACCCGCTGCGCTTCAGCTACGAGCAGGTCATGGACCGGTGGCACGACGTGCAGGCGGTGATCATGGAGGCAGTTGCGCAGGGAAAGCACCTCGCGTGACGAGTCGTCGCGCACTTTGAAGGAGATCTCACGTAGTGAAGGAGCGGATGCAGCATCCGCTCCTTCATCACGTGAGATCTCCTTCACGATGTGCGCCGACGCGCAGCGCCCCGGCATCAGGCGACGGATGCCGTCGGCTGGGCCGCGTGCGACACCGCCCAGGCGATGGCCTCGTCGGCGATCTCTTCCCAGCCGTCCTGGCTGACCAGGCGGTGCGTTCGTCCGGCGTACTCCTTGCGCTCGACGATCGCAGGGCTGTCGGTGGAGCGGTACTTCTTCTCGATCGCGCGGACGATGGCCGGCGGGACGACGTGGTCGATCTCGCCGGCGATCAGCAGCAGCGGTGCACGGTCGGTGCGGGCGTAGTCGACGTGGGTCACGCCGCCCTTCTCGTTCAGCACGGACGTGACGCCCTCGAAGAAGACCCGGTTGTAGGAGTTCACCGCGTACTCCTCCCAGAGCGCATCGGATGCTGCGCGGGGAAGGTCGTTGCCGAAGGTGAAGTGGAAGTGGCGCTTGGACAGCGGCTTGGCGCCGTTGCGGCCGAACGGGTTCACGAGGATCGGCGTGCCGGTCCAGAGGGTGGAGAGGGGGAGTGCCGTGACGCCGGCGGTCTGTCCCGGCGCGACGCCCACGTAGGCGACACCGAGTCCGCGATCGGCGAGCATCTGGGTGATCACACCGCCGAACGAGTGGCCCATGATGATCGGCTTGACCGGGAGGGCGCGGATGATGCGCTCGTAGTGGTCGGCGATCTGCTTCAGGCCGATGCCCTTGAGGGGCTCCGGGTTCCGGCGGATGTCCTCGACCGTGCGGTCGTCGATGCCGGGCCACCCGGGAACGATGACCTCGTGCCCCTTCGCCCGGAAGCGCTCGGCCCAGGTGTCCCAGCTCTTCGGCGTCATCCACAGTCCGTGGATCAGGACGATCGGTGCCTTGCCGGTGCTGGTGATGTCGGTGCTGTTCATGATGTCTTCTCCTTGTCGGGCCCCGCCCTGTGCGGCTGCCGTATAGTGATAGTAGACCGAACGTTCTATCTACCGCAACCCCTTCTCCGAATTTCTTCTCGAGGACCGGATACGAGGACCGGATGCGGGGATCGGATGCGACGATGAGAGGAGAGAGATCATGACCACCACCACGAAGCGCCCCAGTCCCGCCCGCGCACGATTGATCGACGCCGCCACCCGGCTCTTCTACGAGGAGGGCATCCACGCGGTGGGCGTCGATCGCGTGATCGAGGAGGCCGCGGTGACGCGCGCCACCCTCTACAAGCAGTTCGGCGGCAAGGAGAACCTCGTGCTCGCGTACCTCGCGAACGAGGACGCGATGCTCCGGGAGCTGTTCGCTGCCGCCGGCTCGACCGGCGCTGCCCCCGACGACCTGCTGACCGCGGTGATCGACGGCATCGCCGCCGACATCCGCCACCGCCACACGCGCGGCTGCCCGTTCATCAATGCGGCCGCCGAGTATCCGGATGCCGCCGGCGCCGTGCGGCAGCTCATCGGCGAGCACCGCGAGTGGTTCCGTGAGACCCTGCAGGCCGTCGCCGAAGCGGCGGGTCTCGACCGGCCGGCCGACGTCGCGGCATCCCTCGTCCTGCTGCGGGACGCGGCCCTCGTGGGCGGATACCTCGACGGCGACGACCGTGTGACGCCGGCTTTCGAGCGCACCGCGCGTTCCGTGATCGACGCCCACCGGCCGTGAAACGGCCTGAAACCTGTGACTGGAGTGACCAAAGTGGTGCGACACGCCCAGTAATTGCCCAAAACCCGCGAAATGACGCGGAAATGCGGGCGGTCGTTGATACATTCGAGGCGGTCGCAAGACCAGGAGCATCCGCTCCGTACCCACAACGATGCGACGGCATCTCGTCGCTGGAGGAGTGACATGGCTGACAAGTCCATCACCAAGACCGAGCTCGTCGCGAGCATCGCAAGCGCCACGGGCCAGAGCCAGGCCACCGTCTCCGGTGTCCTCGACTCGCTGTTCGCCACGGTCTCCGACGCCG
>Ga0307406_10002261_pt1 | contig 10475 bp, 10 predicted proteins | sample 322Cmetagenome_3_FD_203706 | JGI IMG/M metagenome (GOLD analysis project Ga0307406, IMG submission 203706) | Maize rhizosphere microbial communities from greenhouse at UC Davis, California, United States - 322HYB-C-2 | ecosystem: Host-associated > Plants > Roots > Rhizosphere > Soil | place... | reverse complement strand
CGTCACGGAAGGCTCGAGCCAGATCGTCGTCTACCCCTGGCTCCTCGTCGGCCCGAGCGCCGCGATGGCCGTGACCGTGCTGGCCCTCAACTTCCTCGGCGACGGCCTCCGCGACACGCTCGACCCGGCCGCCTCCGCCACCACGGCCGCCCGCGGTCTGCGACCGAGGCCATAGCTCGGCCCGGTCAGTTGCCCACGAGCAAGCGATCGATCAGCCCGTAGAGGGCTGTGGGACTGAACGGCTTGGTGAGGAGCCCTTGCACCAGGCGGCGCTCCTCGGGGGTGATCCCGCTCGGCACGGCCGTCATCACGATGACGGGGATCTGCGCGAGATCCGGCGACGCCCGCATGCGCTGGATCATCTCGATGCCGTCCATGACGGGCATCATCACGTCAGTGAGGACCAGCGAGAAGCGCCGCTGCGACATGAGCTCGAGGCCCCGCTGTCCATTGCTGGCCAGGGTCACCTCGAAGTCTCGCAGGCGCAACAGCTCGCCCAGGAGCTCGGCCAGCCCGAACTCGTCATCGACGATGAGGATCGCGTGGCTCATCGCCCCGCCTTCTTCCGTCCCTTCTTGCGCTTCGCCGCGGCGCGCTTCGGGGAGGAGGTCTCGGGGATCACCGTGCCCGTCAAGATCTGCGCGGCGCTGCGGAGCGTATCCGCGACGGCGATGCCCCCCTCCTCGATACGGAACTCGTAGATGTGCGAGTCGTAGTTGCTGTCGCGCATCTTCAAGATCGAGATCAGGCGGTACATCCGCGCGCCCAGCTCCACGTGGCGAAGGCGGATGACGTTCTGCGCCGACGCCGAGATGTCCTTGAGCGGCAGCTCGGGCTGCGCGCCGAGCAGCTCGGGCGTCTCGAGGGTGTAGATGGTCGTCACGCCGGCCTTCGCCAGCTCCTCGCCGAGCGCGGCGATCGCCTCGTTGAAGCGCTCCGGGAAATCGATGGTGCGGCCGAAGGTGTGCAGCCCGTCGATGCACAGGCGCTTGATCCCGTGCTCGTGCACCTGGCTCAGGAGGCGCTCGGCCAGGACGTCGAGCACCCCCTCGACGGGCCGCTGCCAGGAGAGGTGGACGAGGCCGCGCGCCACGGGCTCCTCGAGCCCCAGGCCGATGCGGGTGCTCTTCCCGATCAGCTCGGGCGGGCTCTCGTAGAACCCGAAGTACAGGCCCGGATCGCCGTCCAGCGCCCCCGCCGCGAGGTACTGCAGGCCGAGGATCGTCTTGCCGCAGCCGGTCGGCCCGAGCAGCATCGTGATGGAGTGCTCCGGTAGCCCGCCGCCGAGCATCTGATCGAGCGCCGCGACCGCGAAGCGCTTGCGGCGGGACGGGTCGGGCAGCTTCGGCGGGCTCGGATCCAGGCGGGGGCGGGTCTCGATCCGCGGTCGGATCGTGATGCCCTCGTCCGAGATCATGAGCAGGTGCTTGCCTCGGATCTGATCCGCGCCGCGCATCTTGCGAACCTGCACGTGCCGCAGGGACCGCATGTCGGTGAGCTCGTCCGAGAGCTCGATGATCCCGTCGACCACGGTGTGCTCGGGCTGCACGCTCTGCGTTCGCTGCCCGCTGCTCAGGAGGATGGAGATGGTGCCGGTCAGCGCCGAGAGCGTCTGGATGTCGTGGATGAACCGCTTGAACTGGCGATCCGACGCAGCCGCCTCCTCGGCCGTCATCAGGCCATCCAGCACGATCATGGTCGCGGGACGAGCCGCGACGGTCTCGCGCAGCACTTTCAAGAGCCCGTCCAGGCCCTCCTCATCGAGGATCCGGAACGCGGCCAGGTAATAGACCTTGTTCCCGACCAGCTCCGGCCGGAAGAACCGCAGCCGCGCGAGGTGCGCCATCATGCGATCGTGCGCCTCGGCGAGCAGCGTGACGTAGACGACCTGCCCTCCCGCGGCGGCGGCGTGGAAGCACAGCTGATTGGCCAGGATGGTCTTCCCGACTCCCGGCGGGCCGCGAAGGATGTACACGCCGCCTTGCAGCAGGCCTCCCTCGAGGATGGCATCGAACCCCGCGATCCCGGTCGCGACCCGCTGGGGGTGGGTCACCGTCATCGGCGGGGTGTATCACGCCATGGGGAGCCGGACGATGAACGTGGCCCCAGCGCCCAGCTTGCTGTCCAGCGAGACGGCGCCCCCCATCGCGCGACAGATCGAGTCGACGACCCAGAGCCCCAGGCCGAGGCCGGGGCTCCGATGGCCGCGATCCGTACGAACGTAGCGCTCGAAGACCCGCCCGTGATCGGCGGGATCGATCCCGATGCCGTGATCGCGGATGACGAGCACCGCGTGCGCTCGCTCGCTCGCCACCCGGATCTCGATCGGCCGCCCCGGGCCGTAGCGCATGGCGTTCCCGATCAGGTTATCGAGGAGCTGGTCGATCCGGGCTCGATCCCAGCGCCCGACCACGCCCGGCTCGAGCTGGCAGCTCGCCTGGCAGCCCGCGATCCGTAGCTCCGGCGCGTGGCTCGCCACCCACTCCTGCACCGCCGCCCCGAGATCGACGTCCTCCAGCTTCAGGCTCATCTGCCCGCTGTCGATGCGGGAGGCATCGAACACCCGATCGAGGAGCGCGATGAACCGCTCCAGGCGCTGGACGATCGTCCCCAGCTCCGCGCGCACCTGCTCGCGCGGGATCTGCTCGGGTCCCGCGTCGAGCCTCAGCTGCAGCGCCTGGACGTGCAGGAACAGCGTCGACAGCGGGTTCCGGAGCTCGTGGCCGAGGACCCCGATGAACTCGTTCCGGAGCTCGACTGCCTCGAGGAGGCGATCGATCTCCGCGCGCAGCGTCGTGAGCTCCGATAGCGGTGGGGCCCCGGCGATCACTGCTGCGGAGCCTAGGTCGGACTGCCGTTCCATGAACGCCAGACCATACAGGTGCGGGCCGGGCCTTCAAGCCGTCGCTGCCGCCACGAGCCAAAAAGCTGCCGCGGCGTCACGGCGCGGGCAAATGGCCCCGGAGGCGGGCGCGGCGCGGCGTCAGCTTCGCTTGCCGACGGCGACGCCGGCGGGCCGCAGGGTGTCCTCGCCGAGGAGGTAGCCCTCGCGCAGCACGTCGATCACGCGGCCGTCCTGCGCCGGATCGGCGACGGGCACCAGCGCGATCGCCTCGTGGCGCTGCGGGTCGAACCGTTCGCCGAGCGCCGGGGCGTGCGTGACCCCGAGCTGCGCGAGCCGGCTCAGAAGATTTCGGCGCACGAGCTCGAAGCCCGCGACCACGTCCGCCGACTCGACGTGGTTCCTCGCCGCCGCGATCCCGCGATCGAGGTCATCGACGACAGGCAGCAAGCTCTCGAGCAGCTTGCGCGTGCGCTGCTCGACCTCCTTCGCCGCCGCGTTCGCGATCCGCTTGCCCGCCGCCTCGATCTCGGCGTGCGCTTGCTCGGCGCGCTGGTTCGCGCGCTGCAGCAACTGCTCCTTCTGCGCGAGCAGCGCGTTCTGCGCTTCGATCTCCGACTCGAGCGTCGCGATGTACCGGTCGCTGCCGGCATTGGCCGCCGGTCTGCTCGGTGCAGCCTCCCCGAGCATGTCATCGAGCTCCTTGGCGGCGGCCACAGCATCGAACTCGGGCGAATCGGGATCGGCCATGAGCGGGAGCCTAGTACGAACTCCCACCGTACGCCGTCGGCGCGCGGCGAAGCTCACCGGTCTCGGTCGCGCTTCGCGCTGTCGTGCGCGTCGGACACGTGCCTTCACGCGCTCGGGCGATCCCGTACGCGAGGGGCGCCTCGCGCAGGTCGGGGACGCCGCTCCTCGGGGTGCTCGCGCGCTGTCGAGAGGCCACAATGTGAGTGGACCTGAAGGAGAATAGTTATGACGGACAACAAGAATAAGATGTCGAATCAGGGCCAGGGTCAGGGTCAGGGTCAGGATCAGGACCGCAAGCCCGCTCCCAACGATCAGCGCGCCAACGTGAAGAACCCGAACAACCCGGCGTTCGACGCGGACCGGGACAACCGCCAGCAGCAGCGCCAGGGGCAAGGGCAGGGGCAGGGGCAGAATCAGGACCGCGAGCCCGCTCCCAACGATCAGCGCGCCAACGTGAAGAACCCGAACAACCCGGCGTTCGACGCGGATCGGGATAACCGTCAGCAGCAGCGCCAGGCGCAAGACCAGGGCGGGATGCCGCGCGCGCCGTCGGCGTCCGTCCCGCAGCCCGACGCAGCACCGGACAAGCACAAGTAGCCGCTCGCGGCGCCGCCTCGTGGCGCGCGCTCTGTGCGCCGCGAGGCGGGATCTCTCTAGTCGCGGTAGCGGACGGCCGCCTGGACGAGGCTGGGGGCGGGGAGGTGGGCGTCGCGGAAGGCGCGGCCCATGGCGTCGAGGGAGCCGTAGCCGACGGTGCGGGCGACGTCGCCGGGGGTGGCGCCGGGGGCCGAGAGGAGCGTGACGGCGGCGCGCAGGCGGAGGACGCGCATGGCGTCGCGGAAGCCGCCGCCGTAGAGGTTGAAGGTGCTGGTGAGCTCGTGCAGGTCGCGGCCGAGCTGGCGGAGCGAGAGGCGGGCGATCGCGGCGACCTGCTTGAGCGAGGTCGAGGTGGCGAGGTCGCCGTAGAGGGGGCGGAGCACGGCCCAGGTGCGGACGAAGCGCTCGGGCTCGTCGGTGACGACGCTGGCGGTGACCTCGGGCGAGAGGACTCCGGCCGCGCCGAGGGCCTCGATCAGCCGGTGCACCGCGGCCTCGCTGCGCGAGCGGGCGAGGGCGTGGCAGGCGTCCCAGACGCGCGGCGGCAGCTCGAGCGGGCCGCGATCGAGGCCGGCGGGGCGCCGGAGATCGGCGGCGGGGACGCGCAGCTCGACGATCTCGCAGGGGGCGCCGAACGAGCGGAACGTCCGCGCGCCGGGGACGACGTGATCGAACTCGGTCTCGGCGAGCACGTGGGCGTGCGGGCCGGCGACGGGCGGCGCGCCGGCGATCTGGAGCGCGCCGCGCAGCATGACGTAGAGGTGGACGACCCGGCCGAGCGCCTTGCCGCGCGAGCCGTAGGCGGTGTCGTAGAGCAGGCGATCGCGCGTTACCAGGTGCGCGCGGAGGCGCCGCTCGAGGAAGACGGTGGACTCGAGCGTGGCGCCGCCGAACGTGCGGGTGCTCGACGCGGAGAGCACGTCACTTGCACTCCAGGACGGCGGTGCACGCGGTCTGCCGCTTCACGCACTCGATGTGGCGCTGAACCTTCGCGGCGTTGACGGTGACGTCCTGCTCGAGGGCCGAGCACGCCGCGACGCACTCCTTCTCGTCGAACGGCATCTTGCTGCCGGTCTCCTCGACGCACTCCGCCTCGCGCTTGCAGACTTCCTTGCAGGCGGCGCTGCGAGGCTCCGTGCAGGCCGCGAGCTGCATGACAGCGAGGAGGAGCAGGCGGCGCATCGGCGCGGAGCATACCGCAACGATCGAGAGGGGACGTTCCCGTCCCCTCTGGACCGGCAAAGCCGGTCCATTCACCCCACCGCGCGTCGCGTCGCGCGATCTTGGGACAGGTCTTCGGCGAGCCCATCGCCGGCCTGGGCCGCGCCGCGGAAGCGCGCGTCGCGTCGCGCGATCTTGGGACAGGTCTTCGGCGAGCCCATCGCCGGCCTGGGCCGCGCCGCGGAAGCGCGCGTCGCGTCGCGCGATCTTGGGACACGATTTCGGCGGGTGATCAGAGGTCTTCGGCGGACTTCAGGATCTCCGGGATGAAGTCGAAGCGGAGCCGGATCAGCGACGGGTGCTTGGTCGGGTTCAGCGCCGTCACCGTGGTGCCGGTCGCATTGGGGGACCCGCCCTGGATCTCGTCGCCCTCGATGGTGAGGACGCAGTCCTTCTTGGCCTTGCGGGCGCGCGCGCAGTCATCGCTGGCCATCTTGCCGACGTCGGCCGGCGGGGTGGGATCGGCGAGCGCGGCCGAGGCGGTGAGCGAGACGAGGAGCGAGACGAGGAGGAGGCGCATGCCCCGAAGACACGCGCGGTGGGTGGCGGTTGCGGCGGTGGTATCGGTGATTGCAGCGAGCAGCGGCGTCGACGCCGGCGCGGGCAGCATCGGCGCCGGTGTCAGCCCTCGCGACGAGGGCGGTGATAGCGCGCGGCGTCGGGCGCGCGCGACGGTGCGGCGATCGCGCGTGGCGTCGGGCGCGGGCCGCGCGACGGTGCGGCGATCGCGCGTGGCGTCAGTCCTCGCGGCGATCGGCGAGCTTGCGCTGCTGGTCGCGCCAGCGCGCGAAGTGGCGCTCGATCAGCTCGCGCTCCCGGCGCGCGAGGGCGAGCCGGCCACGCGCTTCGTCGACGGCGGCGAGCCGGCCGGCGTGCGCGGCCTGCGCCCGCAGGTGCTCGCCGACCGCAGCGTCGTGCTCGCGGCGCCGACGCTGGGCGTGCCGCTCGGCCAGGGCGAGCAGCGCGGGCGAGGCGCCGGCGAGGGCGAGCGACGAGCAGGCGGCCACGGCGTCGTCGAGCGTCGCGCGCGCGGCGTCGGCGCGGCGGGCGGCTCCCGAGGCGTCGTCGGCGGCTTCGCGGGCGTCACCGACGGCGGCGGCGAGCGCGCCGCGGTGTGCGCGCTCGTCTCGGTCGCGCACCGACCGCAGCGGCGCCAGCCGGTACTTCTCCACGGCCCGATGTTACACTCGTCGAACATGGTCGTCGCCGGGGGTGCACCGATCGATCGCTATGTCGTCATGGAGCACCTCTCCGAAGGCGGCATGGGTCAGATCTTCGTCGGGAAGAAGCTCGGCGCGGGCGGGTTCGAGATGGAGGTGGTGCTGAAGCAACTCCTTCCGGAATTCACCCAGCAGCCGGAGTTCCTCGATCTCTTCATCCGCGAGGCCAAGCTCTCGGGGACGCTCGATCACGCCAACATCGTCCACACGATCGACTTCGTCAGCCACAGCGGCGAGTTCTTCATCGTCATGGAGTACCTGCCGGGCGGCGATCTGCGGACGCTGCTCAAGCGGGCCAAGCGGCGCGGCCAGCGGTTCTCGCCGGCGGCCGCGATCCGCATCGCGCGCGAGGTGCTGTCGGCGCTCGCGTACGCCCACGTCAAGCGCGACTTCGACGGCACGCCGCTCAAGCTGATCCACCGCGACGTGTCGCCGTCGAACATCCTGGTCTCGTACGCGGGCGAGGTGAAGCTGACCGACTTCGGCATCGCCAAGGCGGCCACGCACAACTCGCTCTTCTACAAGGTGAAGGGGAAGATCGGGTACATGTCGCCCGAGCAGGCGAAGAGCGAGCCGCTCGATCACCGCTCGGATCTGTACTCGCTCGCGGTCTGCCTCTACGAGGTGATCACCGGCGAGCGGCTGTTCGTGCACGCGGGCCTCACCACGTCGGCCGACGAGATCTACTCGCAGCCGGTGCCGCCGGTCTCGCGCAAGGTCCCGGGCCTGACGCCGGAGCTCGACGCGATCATGGCCAAGGCGCTCGCGATCTCGCCGGACAAGCGGTTCCAGACGGCGGGCGAGTTCCAGGAGGCGCTGAACCGCTGCGCGCACCGCAACGGCCTCCTGATGTCGGCGCCGGACCTCGCCGAGGAGCTGCGCGCCGCGTGCGGCGACTTCGAGCAGTGGCGCACCGACGACGACGATGACGACCTGGGCTACGCGGTCCGCGCCGGCACCGAGGTGTACGACGCCGAGGACGACGAGGACGCCGAGGACGACGACGACGGCGACCGGGACGAGGACGACGATGATGGCGAGCTCGACGTGGGCCCGGCCTCGATCCACTCGCTCGCAGCGGCGCGCGGCGCGGCGGCGCGGGGCGGTGAGCCGCCGGCGCGGCCGAAGGAGGTCAGCCGGTTTCACGGCGTCGAGCTGACGTCGATCATCAACATGATCGATCTCGAGGGCGGCACCCTCGACTCGGGCCCGCGCGGTGCCCTCGATTCCGGGCCGCGCGGCGCTCCCGAGGGAGAGCTGCGCACGCTCGCGGCCAGCCCGACGTCGCTGAGCATGCAGGGGCAGCGCCCGAACCCCACGCAGCATGGGATGGGCGTCCCGAGCGTCTCCGATCTCCTCCCGACGGCGCCGCGCGGACTGCCGGCGCCGGGCCCGATGGGCGGCCCCGGCTCGATGGGGCCGATGGGGCCGATGGGGCAGATGGGTGGCCCTGGCTCGATGGGTCCGATGGGTGGCCCCGGCTCGATGGGGCAGATGGGCGGCCCTGGCGGGATGGGCCCGATGGGCGGCCCCGGCGGCCCGGGCACGATGCAGCGGCCGATGCAAGCGAGGCCGCTGCAGACGAGGCCGCAGACGGATCCGCGGGGGACGCCGGTGCAGCGGCGGGGGAACGGGCGCTCGAAGCCGTCGTGGCTCCGGCCCTGGTTGGTGATCGCGGTGATCCTCGTGCTGACCGGGATCGTGGTCATCCTCGTGGCGATGTCCGGGCCCGACGTGCCACCGGTCCCCTCCAAGTGATCGGCGCCGTGATCGCCGGTCGCGGGCCGGTGCTCGCTGAGATCTCCCTATCGCGGCCCGGGCCGGGCGCGCTCCCGCCGGCGGTGCGGGTCGGCCGAACGTGCCGTGCCCTGGCGTATTTACTCTCGATGTGACGCCAGCTACGATGCAAAGGGCCGGGTAGAGATGTCGCGCGATCGCAACAACGTTACAGCTCTGCTCGATGACGTTCCCTCGTACTCGCGCCAGAACGCGGGCGGGATCTTCGTCGTCATCAAAGGACCCGACCGCGGCGAGTCCGTGCGGCTGACCCGCGAGCCGGTCTCGTTCGGCTCGGGCCCGCAGTGCAGCCTGGTGCTCACCGACAAGACGGTGTCGCGCAAGCACCTCGAGGCCCAGCTCGTCGACGACGAGGTCATGATGATCGACTGCGGCTCGACGAACGGCACGTTCATCCAGGGCTCGCGGTTCGAAAAGATCTCGATCGGCTTTGGCGCCGAGGTGAAGCTGGGCCGCACCGTCATCAAGTTCCTGCCCGACGAGGAGATCGTCGAGCCGGAGCCGTCCGCGCAGACGGCGTTCGGCACGATCGTCGGCGGCGACACGAAGATGCGGCAGATGTTCACGCTGCTCGAGGACGTGGCCGCGACCAACGCGACCGTGCTGATCGAGGGCGAGACGGGCACCGGCAAGGAGCTGATCGCCGAGGAGATCCACAACCACTCGCCGCGGCGCGACGGCCCGTTCGTCGTGTTCGACTGCGGCTCGGTCCCGCGCGAGCTGATCGAATCGATGCTGTTCGGCCACGTGAAGGGCAGCTTCACGGGCGCGATCACCGACCGGCGCGGCGCGTTCGCCGAGGCGCACGGCGGCACGATCTTCCTCGACGAGATCGGCGAGATGGCGCTCGATCTGCAGCCGAGCCTCCTGCGCGTGCTCGACAAGCGCGCGGTGCGCAAGGTCGGCTCGAACACGTACGAGAAGATCGACGTGCGCGTGGTGGCCGCGACGAACCGCGATCTGCGCGCCGAGGTGGCGAAGAAGTCGTTCCGCGAGGACCTCTACTACCGCCTCGCGGTGATCCGCGTCAGCGTGCCGCCGCTCCGCGAGCGCGGCACCGACATCCCGCTGCTCATCAACCACTTCGTCAACAACTTCGGCCAGGGCCTCACGGTCTCGCCGGAGGACATGGCGCGGCTGGTGCGCCACAGCTGGCCGGGCAACGTGCGCGAGCTCCGCAACGTGATGGAGCGCTCGTGCCTGCTCGCGCGCGGCTCGACGATCAACCTCGAGGACGCGCTCGTGAGCGAGGCGGCCCCGAGCCTCGGCATCCGGACGGACCTGCCGTTCAAGGAGGCCAAGGGGCAGCTCGTCGAGATGTTCGAGCGCGAGTACATCGAGGACCTCATGCGCCGGCACAAGATGAACCTGTCGGCGGCCGCGCGCGAGGCGCAGATCGATCGCAAGCACCTGCGCGAGCTGATCCGCAAGTACGGCCTCGATCCGCGGGCCAAGCTCGACGGCGAAGAAGCTCCCGAAGAGGAGTAGGCGAGTCGGTCGCGGCGGGCTCGGCGATGGGCCGGGCCGGGTGGCCCTACGGATCGATGCGGATGCGGTACGAGAGCCGGCCGTCCTTGATGTTGATCTCCCACTTGCGGCGGGTCTCGGTCACGACGTCATAGACCTCGACGGTGTGCGGGCCGAGGGTCGTGTTGATGCGCTCGGTGGGGCAGATCTGGCCGGTGGGCTTGCCATCGACGAAGACGTAGTAGCGATCCTTCTTGCAGCGGAGCACCTTGATCCCGGCGTAGTCGGTGCCGGGGACGACCTCCTTGAGCGGGATCGAGAACTGCCCCTGGCCGTCGACCTGCGCGACGTACAGCTCGCGCCCGGCGAGCAGCAGGGCCACGGTGTGGCGATCGGGCGAGCCGGGCAGCTTGAGCGGGGTCACGCCGACGTCGGCGCCGTCGAGGAAGACGCGCGCGCCGGGCGGCGTGGAGATGATCGAGAGCTCGCCGGTCGGCCTGGCCGCGGCGTCGGGGACGCCGGCGTCGGCGGGCACGACGGCGACAGCCGCGCTGCCGGAGCCGGCGGAGCCGACGGCGGCG
>Ga0307406_10002259_pt1 | contig 10485 bp, 12 predicted proteins | sample 322Cmetagenome_3_FD_203706 | JGI IMG/M metagenome (GOLD analysis project Ga0307406, IMG submission 203706) | Maize rhizosphere microbial communities from greenhouse at UC Davis, California, United States - 322HYB-C-2 | ecosystem: Host-associated > Plants > Roots > Rhizosphere > Soil | place... | reverse complement strand
TGAACATCGCCCGGCGTTGCGGCTTACCGTTTTCAAAGACAATCCGGCCCGAGAACTCTACGAGCGCATGGGGCTGAGGGTGGTCGGGGAAGATGAGTGTTTCTTTAGAATGCAGCGAGACGCCCACGCTTGAGGCTTCGAATATCGAGTTCGAAGATTTGTTGTAACTTTTATCTGCCCGTTTGCCCTAGGTCTGCCGAGTGCTTTTTGCTAAGGTGTTGGCAACCCATACAAGACCAAATCGTGAGGTGTCTGCTTGATTAGGGTGTTAGTGGTCGACGACCATGATCTCGTCCGTACGGGCATTACACGAATGCTGGCTGACATTGATGGCCTGCAAGTAGTTGGCCAAGCCGAATCCGGGGAGGAATCCCTGATCAAGGCGCGTGAATTGAAACCCGACGTGGTGCTCATGGACGTCAAGATGCCGGGCATCGGCGGCCTTGAAGCCACGCGTAAGCTGCTGCGCAGTCATCCGGACATCAAGGTCGTCGCGGTGACTGTCTGTGAGGAAGATCCGTTTCCCACCCGGTTGTTGCAGGCGGGCGCGGCGGGCTACCTCACCAAGGGCGCCGGCTTGAACGAGATGGTCCAGGCAATCCGCCTGGTATTTGCCGGGCAGCGCTATATCAGCCCGCAAATCGCCCAGCAATTGGCAATCAAGTCGTTCCAGCCGACCAACGATTCGCCCTTCGATGCGCTGTCCGAACGAGAAATCCAGATTGCGCTGATGATCGTCGGCTGCCAGAAGGTCCAGATCATTTCCGATAAGCTGTGCCTGTCGCCCAAGACCGTCAATACCTACCGTTACCGTATCTTCGAAAAGCTTTCGATCAGCAGTGACGTCGAGTTGACGCTGCTGGCGGTGCGTCATGGCATGGTCGATGCCAGCGCCTGATAATGACTGAACAGTTTGATCCAAGTGCTTTCCTGTCCACCTGCAGCGGCCGTCCCGGCGTGTACCGCATGTTCGACAGCGATGCGCGCCTGCTTTACGTCGGCAAGGCCAAGAACCTCAAGAAGCGCCTGGCCAGCTACTTCCGCAAGACGGGCCTCGCACCGAAAACCGCCGCGCTGGTGGGGCGCATCGCGCAAATCGAAACCACCATCACCGCCAATGAAACCGAGGCGCTGCTGCTTGAGCAGACGCTGATCAAGGAATGGCGGCCGCCGTACAACATCCTGTTGCGGGACGACAAATCATACCCGTACGTGTTCCTGTCCGAAGGGGCCTTTCCACGCCTGAGCATTCATCGTGGGGCCAAGAAGGCCAAGGGCCGGTATTTCGGCCCATACCCCAGCGCCGGGGCAATCCGTGAAAGCCTGAGCCTGCTGCAAAAAACCTTTTTCGTGCGCCAATGCGAAGACAGCTATTACAAGAATCGGACCCGGCCCTGCCTGCAACACCAGATCAAACGCTGCAAGGCGCCGTGTGTCGGGCTCGTCGAGCCCGAGGTCTATGCCGAGGACGTGCGTCACTCGGTCATGTTCCTGGAGGGGCGCAGCAATGCGCTGACCGATGAACTGTCGGCCGCCATGGAAGAGGCTTCGATCAACCTTGAATTCGAACGCGCCGCGGAGTTGCGCGACCAGATCGGGTTGCTGCGTCGTGTACAGGACCAGCAGAGCATGGAGGGCGGCAGCGGCGATGTCGATGTCGTCGCCGCGTTCGTCAACCCCGGTGGCGCCTGCGTGCATCTCATCAGTGTGCGGGGCGGTCGGGTGCTGGGCAGCAAGAATTTCTTCCCTCAGGTAGGGATCGAGGAAGACGTGGCGGAAGTCATGGCCGCTTTCCTGGGCCAGTACTACATCAGCAGCCCGGAACGCGACTTGCCCAGCGAGTTGATCGTCAACGTGGTCCACGAAGACTTCCCGGCCCTGATCGAAGCCATTGACAAGCTTCGCGGTCGAGAACTGACCATCAGTCACCGAGTGCGTGGAACGCGCGCGCGCTGGCAGCAATTGGCCGTGACCAACGCCGAACAGGCCCTTGGCGCGCGCCTGGCCAACCGCCAGCACGTCGCGGCACGGTTCGATGCCTTGGCCGATGTCCTGCATCTGGATGAGCCGCCGCAGCGGCTCGAGTGCTACGACATCAGCCACTCCAGCGGCGAGGCGACCGTTGCCTCCTGCGTGGTGTTCGGTCCTGAAGGCCCGATCAAATCCGATTACCGGCGCTATAACATCGAAGGCGTTACCCCGGGCGATGACTATGCCGCCATGCACCAGGCACTGATGCGGCGCTTCGGCAAGATCAAGGACGGCGAGGGCAAGTTGCCGGACATCCTGTTGGTGGACGGTGGCAAAGGCCAGTTATCCATGGCCCGCGACGTACTCAACGAGCTGGCGGTCCCGGACCTGATCCTGCTCGGCGTAGCCAAGGGCGCGACGCGCAAGGCGGGTTTCGAAACCTTGTACCTGAACGACGCGGCCCACGAATTCACCCTCAAGGGCGATTCGCCGGCATTGCACTTGATCCAGCAGATCCGCGACGAAGCCCACCGCTTTGCCATCACGGGGCACCGCGCCCGCCGTGGCAAGACCCGCCGTACCTCTACGCTGGAAGGCGTGGCAGGGGTCGGGCCGACGCGCCGGCGTGATCTGTTGAAACATTTTGGTGGATTGCAGGAACTGTCTCGTGCCAGCATCGAGGAGATAGCCAAAGCACCCGGTATCAGTAAAAAGCTCGCAGAGTCGATTTATGCGAACCTGCATAGCGAGTAGAATGCCCGTCAACCTCGTAGCCAGTTGTGCCGATGAATATCCCAAACCTGATTACCGTTCTACGCGTCCTGCTCATCCCGATCTTCATATTGTTGTTCTACTTGCCGTACCACTGGAGCTACGTGGCCTCAGCCTCGGTCTTTGCCTTCGCCGCCGCGACGGACTGGCTCGACGGCTACCTCGCCCGACGCCTGGAGCAAAGCACGCCGTTCGGCGCGTTCCTCGACCCGGTGGCCGACAAACTGATGGTCGCGGTGGCCCTGGTGCTGCTGGTGCAAGAACACGGCAATCTCTGGCTGACCCTGCCGGCGGCAGTGATCATCGGCCGCGAAATCGTCGTCTCGGCGTTGCGTGAATGGATGGCCGAGTTGGGTGCCCGCGCCCAGGTCGCCGTGTCGAACCTCGGTAAATGGAAAACCGCCGCGCAGATGCTCGCGCTGGTTATCCTGCTGGCGAATCCTTCGGACTTCACCTTCTGGGTCCTGTTGGGTTACGGCTTGCTGCTGGTGTCCGCTGGTTTGACGCTGTGGTCGATGGTTCAATACCTGCGCGCCGCCTGGCCGCACCTGCGGACTGATGTCGATCCGAAATAAAACTTTTTTGAATCAAAGGGTTGACGGCGTGTTTGGAATCTATAGAATGCGCCACACCAAGACGCGGGAATAGCTCAGTTGGTAGAGCACGACCTTGCCAAGGTCGGGGTCGCGAGTTCGAGTCTCGTTTCCCGCTCCAAATATTGCGCTACAGGCTTCTATTGAAGTCTGTAGAAACTAAAAAAAGAGGCTTTGGCCTCTTTTTTCGTTTCAGTAAGTTCTACTCGAAAGCACTACCATCCACGTTTTTTAGTACATCGTTTAGTACATTAATCCGGAGCTTGGTAGATCATTTTTTCGTGGGACTCGCCTTTCTGGAAACCGTACAAATCTCCTCTGTTCAAACGAGACGGAGATTGGAAGATGGCTCTCACCGACACTGCAGTCCGGCATGCCAAACCCCGTGCAAAGGACTACACCCTCCCTGACTACAACGGCCTTGCCCTTTTCGTAAATACCAAAGGCGCCAAGTGCTGGCACTTCCGCTTTCCCTGGGCGGATAAGCAACCCCGTATTTCGCTCGGTACCTATCCTGAAGTTAGCTTGCGAAATGCTCGGGCGCTGCGTGATGTTGCGCGGGCAGAGGTCGCCAGGGGCATTGATCCGCGTGTCCATCGGCAGTTGGAGCGTAATGCCAGGCGCCTAGCCACGGAGAACGCCTAAGAAACTGGGAGAGCCTGAATGTCGACAATGTCGGCGCGCGCCGCGTTGGAAATCCGATATTGCGGCACGCTCAGCGTTTCGCGCGCGGGGAGGGTGACCTCCTGGCTCAAGCCCTCGAGGTAGTGCTCCAGATCCCCTTCGTTCAACTGAGTGAAGCGCCCGTGCTCAAGGTCCATGATGCCGATTGAGGTCGCCTGACGCAGGGCCTCAATTCTGGCGGTGTCTTCGGCGACGCGCTGCTCCAATAGCCGTAAGCCTTCTCGCATCACTTCGCTGGCATTCTGATAACGGCCGGACTGCACCAGGTCGTGGATAACCTTTTCCTGTTGAGGGGTGAGCACAACATTTCGCGTCGCCATTATTAGCATCAACTCTGGGTAAACAGATTCTTTAGATCATTGGCATATAATGCCATTTTGCCCGGGAGCACATAGCTTAAGAGCTGTATCTGACGAACTGTGTCGTACGGGGTCATCCTCCGTGCCGGACAGCGCCTGAAAGCTTTGGCCGCAATAGCGCCACGCCCGAACCTCGGTGCACAGCCTTGCAATCCGAAACAGGATTATTGTTGTTTAAACGCGACATCATGGAAGCCCGTATTCGCGACCCGCAATGAAGTGTGTCGTCAGGTGGGGAGGCGCGCTAAGGGTGATGTCTGCGACCTTGTCAGTGCGGATCGCGCAGACGGCGCGACTCAGAGCGCAAGCGGTTTCCTGCATGCGGTACCCAGTTGGGCGATTCGTTCCCCATTTTCGGTCAACTCATACCGGTGACTTCGTCGGTCCACCAGGCGCACTTTCAGTGCGGTTTCAAGGGCTGCTATCCGCCGTGAGACGGTAGCGTGCTCGACGTTCAAGGATCGCGCTGCGGCGGCCAGGGAGCGTATCCGCGCGAAGGCGATGAAGTACCGAAGGTTCTCCCAATCGAACTGGGTGCTGTCTACAGGGAAATCGACGACCTGCGTGGCTGTGAATGAGGTGCTGCTAACATCCATATCGTGACTCCATCCGAGTGGTTCTGACCGATAGAAACTCCGCTGAGTTCGAGCAAGACCGTGGCTTGCCACGGTCTCCGATGAATGACTTTAGTGCAAAAACCGCTTGGGTTTCCGTCGCAAGACCTGGCTGTCGCGCCCCGTACACAAGTACCTTGGTCGCGATCGTCGCGGCTGCCAGCGCGCAGAAAACCAAGCCGCTTACGATGGTGCCTTCCATCCCCATGCGGGTCAGGAACCAGCCACCGGCAGTCGCGCCGAGCGTCACGCCCAGATTGATGAACGAGATGTAAAGACCAGTAACAAACTCCGGCGCCTCCGGGGCTTCGGAGGTCAGCCAGACCTGGGTCACGATCAGGCCACTGGTGTGGGTGGCGCCCCAGAGTATGACGATCAGAATCATCGGCAAGATGTCTGGACTGGCAAAGAAATGCAGGATCAGGTACGACGCCCCCAGCATGATCGGATGCATTAGCGTTGTACCCACTTTACTTTTGGACAACAAACGGCCTGCCAGCAGATTACCGGCCACACCGCCCACGCCGAACAGAATCAACATGGCACTGATCACTTCACCGCTCATTCCGGCTTCCCGAGACAGATATTCGGCGCTGTAGGAATACACCGAAAACATCGCACCGAAGATCAGTGTCGAGGCCAGGATATTGAGCCACAACGTCGGTTTGCGCAGGATAGCCAACTGTTCCCCGTAAGGCGTCCGCTGCCCGGCAAAGGTATCGGGTAACCGGGCGATGATGCCCAGCCCGGCGATCACGTTGACGGCGGTGCAGAACAGGAAGGCCGCTTCGTAGGAAAAACGTGCAGCGATCCAGGTGGTGATAGGTACGCCGAGCACCATGCCCATGCTGGTGCCGACAAACGCCTTGGCTGTAGCCTGAGTCGCCTGTTCCTTGGGATATAGAGAGACCACCGCGACAAACGCCAGCGAGAAATACACTGGATGAAAGAACGCCGGAATGATCCTCAGGATCGCGAGCGTTCCATAATTGGGCGCATAGGCCGACAAAGCGCTTGCACCGGCGAAAATAAACAGCGACAGGGTCAGGATCCGCTTGCGGTTGTAACGCGAAAACCACAACACCATGAAGGGACCGAACACCGCGATGATCAGGGCGAACAGTCCCACCAGATAACCCGCCTCGGAGGCGCTGACGCTGTAGCGTTCAATGATCACCGGCAAGATACCGACCACGCCGAATTCGATGGTGTAGACACCGAACAAACCCAAGGCAATGAAGAACAACGGGTTGAATAATGCGTTAGATCGGGTAGAACAAGTCATGTCAATTCTCGCAAGAATCAGGAGTGATCGCACTTTCAAGGCGTAAATGGCAGCGCAAGGCGTGGATCATTCAAGCGCGGTATACGGCGTTGCACAGATCGACCGTGAACTGTCCGAACATCCCCTCGAAGGCAGTGTTGGTAAACGCCACCACGGAGATCTGCTGCGCCGGATCGACAAACCAGGAATGACCAAAGGCCCCGCCCAGGCGCCAAGTGCCCACAGACTCCGGCGCTTGTGCCGCTTGTGGATCAGTCATCACGGCGAACCCCAGGCCGAAACCACGGCCGGGCCAGTTGGCGAGTTCCAGGTTGCCGGTCTGGACGGTTGCCATTTCTTTCGCCAGACTCGCCGGCATGAGCGGGCCACCACCCTGGCGCAAGGTTTCGAGCAAGGTCAGAAATTCTTCGGCGGAGCCGATCATCCCTGAGCCTCCTGAGTAGTAGGCATTGCTGTCGAGGGCCCGATCCGCGTCCATCCGGATGCCGGCGGTGTTTTCGAAAACCTCGATCACTTCGACGCCATTCATGCGACGTGGTGCCGGATCGGCATTGAGATAGGCGGCCGTCAAGCGGGAAGTGTCGACGACATTGAAACGGGTATCGGACAGGCCGAGTGGCTCGCACACCAGTTGGTTGATTGCATCGGCCAGACTGGTCCCGCATACCTTGGCAATGAGCGCGCCTAGTACGTCGGTGGCAATTGAATACCCCCAATCGGTGCCAGGACGATAGAGCAGCGGCGCGGTCGCCAGTCGCCGAATGTTTTCCTCCAGAGTCAGCGGCGCATTTTCCAGCCCGTCACACACACCGGCCTGCGCATAGGCGCCGCCGCCCGTGCCTTCGAGAAAACCGTAACCCAGGCCCGCTGTATGGCTAAGCAACTGGCGCACGCTGATGGATACGCGAGTGCCGTCCGCCAAGGTTGGTTGAAACTCCGGTAGCCAGCGAGCGATAGGATCATCCAGGCCAATGCGACCTTGGGCGACCAAGGCCAGGGCGGCGGTCGAGGTGATAGGCTTGGTCACCGAGGAGAGCCGGAACAAGGCGTCGGTGCGCATCGGCAGGCCAGCCTCTCGGTCGGCCAGGCCCACGGCGTTGCGATAAGTGATTTCGCCGCGACGGGCAACCAGCACCACGCCCCCCACCAGGCGTCTTTCTTCAATGGCGCTGTTCAGGGCAGCGTCGATTCGCGCCTGCATGGGGTCGGTGGCGATAGCGCTGGAAAGTTGGATGGTTTCTTTGGCGGTCATGATCGCGATTCCCTGCTGTAATGGACGTCGCCATGCTAGGTCGCAGACGGCAGGGGAAACAGAGGCTAGAATTCCGGACACATCGGACGTTTCGTTCCGCAATCCAAGGCCCAAAAAACTCAAGGAAAGAGCGTGGACAACCTCAGCGGAATCTCGGTTTTCGTCCAGGTCGCCGAAACGCGCAGTTTTGTCGCGGCCGGACGGCTATTAGGCGTGTCTTCATCGGCGATCGGCAAAAGCGTCGCGCGCCTGGAGCAGCGCCTGGGCGTCAGGCTGTTTCATCGCAGCACCCGCAGCATCAACCTGACAGCGGAGGGCATGCTTTTCCTGAACCGCTGCCAGCGCGTGCTCAATGAACTGGAAGCGGCGGAGCTGGAGCTGTCGAGCACCAGCAGCGAACCGCGCGGCAAGCTGCGCGTGAGCCTGCCCTTGGCCGGGCAGTTTCTGTTCACGTTGTTGTCCAGCTTTGCCAAGCGATACCCGGACATTCATCTGGAATTGGATTTCAGCGATCGCTTGGTGGATGTCGTGGAGGAGGGCTTTGATGCGGTGGTCAGGACTGGTGAATTGAATGACTCTCGCCTGGTGGCGCGGCGATTGGGTGCTTTCCGTTTCCTTCTGGTGGGTGCCCCGGCCTATTTCCAGGCCCAGGGTACGCCGGTGGACGCTAGCGACTTGAGCAACCATGACTGTCTGTTATACCGGGTGCCATCCACGGGCAAGCTTGAGCGCTGGCCGCTACCGGATAAATCCCACAACGGCACGCAGGATTTGCGGGCCGTGCTGGTTTGCAACAACATCGACATGCTTTTCAACGCGGCCATGGAAGGGCGGGGCATCGCCTGCCTGCCGGAATTTGCCGTCAAGGAGCCCTTGAATCCGGGGAACTGCAGGCCGTGCTGACCCAGGAGGTAACTCGCACCATTCACTTCAGTGTGCTGTGGCCGCCGAACCGCTTTATCACGCCCAAGCTGCGCTGTTTCGTGGATTTCATTTCTTTGCATATGTGAGTAGGAAGGCGGCGTGGGACGATGGATGTAAAGGATCTGCGCCAGGTGCCGGGAGCCTTTCCAGTGGATTTCAGCACGTGTACTGCGATAGCGCTGTTTCGAGTTGCTCGCGGACATGACAGACTCAGTATCCCATGCCCGAATCACCGGTAACGACTACACCCTCGGTGACAGTGATGGTCCCGCACTCAATGTGACGGCCAGAGGTGGCAAAGTCTGGCTCTTCCGTTATTACTGGGCAGGCAAGCAGAAGCGCATGTCCCCCGGTGCGTGATTTTGTCGTGAAAAATTTTTGGCGCCCATGGCAGCATCGCATGACCCGCAACACTTCCCACCCTACTCTGATAACCACTTGGTTATTTCTCCTATCGCTGCACCCAATGCTTGCTGGTTGTGCAAGAGCAATGTTAAAGCGTCCGCCGTTACGATCTTATAGTTCTAGGTTTTGGCAGCGATAAATGACGTCCAGGCTGACCTGATTTTGAGCTCCTGAAAGAAATGCAGGGCGAAGGGCGAGAGGAAAGCATGGTGGTGCGTGAGGGAATTGGCCGTCGTAGTCTTGTTGAACGCTCCCTCGCACTAACAGAGTTTGGCCTGGGGCGCATTTAGTTCGGCTCGGACTGGCCCGTCTGCACCACCGCAGCGACTTACGCGCAAGTCAAGGCTATTGCTGAACGACTCGTCAAAACGCAGTCTGAGATAGCTGCGCGTTTTTGAACTCAACGCCATCGACGCCTATCACTTGCGTTAACATTTGGACAAAGGGATAAAACTATGAGCATCGACATGCGTACCGGAACGTGGCTGAACCCACCCGCAGATTGGGTGGCGGATGGAGCCGGCCTCACGATCACCACCGATGAGCAAACCGACTTCTGGCGTAAAACTCATTACGGCTTCATGCGAGATACCGGTCATTTCCTGGGTTTCCCAACGGCTGGCGAATTCACCGCGCAGATTCGTATCCAAGGTGAATTTCGCACCCTTTACGATCAAGCCGGCCTGATGGTGCGAATTGACGAAACGCGCTGGATAAAAACGGGGGTGGAGTTCACCGACGGTGAATTATTTCTGAGTACCGTCGTCACGGACGATAAATCGGACTGGTCAGTCTCCCAACCTTTCAAAGAACTTGAAGACTTCTATCTGCGGGTCACTGTCTCAAAAGGCTCCCTGCGGATCCAGGCCTCCCGTGACGGCATTTTCTGGCCTCTGCTGCGTCTGGCCCCGTTCCCGGAAGCAGACAGTTATGAGGTGGGGCCGACAGCTTGTACGCCTGAGCGCAGCGGTCTCCAAGCGCGCTTTTCCGAGTTCACTATCGGCCCGGCGACCACCAAAGAACTCCACGACTTGAGCTAAAGAACTTCCCATGCTGAGACGCCGCCGGGCATCTCGTAGGCCGTCGTTGATCTCTGAACACCTTGAGCGGCGATAAATTGCCGCCGATCTGGTCGCTGGTGAGACGCAAGAAATCGCCGCGTGCCGCCGCTGGATTTATAGGCACACATCGAATTCTATGACTACGGCTGCACTAGGTTAAGCTAGTTTTTCTCTCCATTGCTGGAAACGTCTAATGCTCCATAAACAGCTCATCCGGCGCCTGGACCTAGTAACCCTGCAGTTGTTCGTGGCTGTCCATGAGGAAGGCACATTGACGCGCGCTGCATCGAGAGAAGCCATCGCAGTTTCGGCTGCCAGCAAGCGGTTGGTGGAGCTTGAAGTGGTGCTGGGCATACCCTTGTTTTCGCGCACTGCAAAAGGGATGACGCTGACGGCGGCGGGTGAAACGCTCTTACACCATGCCCGTCGTATGCTGACCGAGGTCGAGAAGGTTGGTATTGAGGTTGGGGAGCACTTGCAGGGGCTGCGTGGCTACGTTCGCATGCTTGCCAATCTGTCGGCGATCATCCAGTTCTTACCGGAGGATCTGCACGATTTCGTATTAA
>Ga0307406_10002257_pt1 | contig 10496 bp, 7 predicted proteins | sample 322Cmetagenome_3_FD_203706 | JGI IMG/M metagenome (GOLD analysis project Ga0307406, IMG submission 203706) | Maize rhizosphere microbial communities from greenhouse at UC Davis, California, United States - 322HYB-C-2 | ecosystem: Host-associated > Plants > Roots > Rhizosphere > Soil | place... | reverse complement strand
TGCGACCCGGCGCCGTGGAGCATGCCGTCCGCACCCGCATCCGCCGACCCGCGCCTCGGCCGGTGGCTCACCCAGGCCCTCGCCGACCTCGAGGCCCTGCGCCTGGCACTCCCCGACCACCCCGACGACGTCTTCTACGCCGCCGGCGCCCCGTGGTTCTTCACCCTCTTCGGGCGCGACTCGCTCTGGGCCGCGCGCCTCATGCTGCCGATCGACGTGTCGGTCGCGGCGTCCACCCTGCGCGTGCTGGCGCGGCTCCAGGGCATCGGCACGACGCCCGAGACGGCCGAGCAGCCCGGCAAGATCATGCACGAGCTGCGGTCGGCCACTCTCTCGATGCCTGGCGAGGGCATCGAGCTTCCGCCGCTGTACTACGGCACGGTCGATGCGACCCCCCTGTGGGTCTGCCTGCTCGCCGACGCCGCACGCCTGGGCATGCCGGCCGGCGAAGTGGAAGAGCTCCTCCCCGCGCTGGAGAAGGCGCTGGCGTGGCTCATCGACAGCGCCGGCGAGGACGGCTTCCTGGACTACGTCGACGAGACCGGTCACGGCCTGTCCAACCAGGGGTGGAAGGACTCGGGCGATTCGATCCAGTGGCGGGACGGCCGGCTCGCCGAAGGGCCGATCGCGCTCAGCGAGGTGCAGGGCTACGCCTACGAGGCCGCGCTCGGCGGTGCCGACCTGCTCGACCGCTTCGGGCGCGACGGCGGCGACGACCTCCGCGCGTGGGCCGCGGGCCTGAAGCGCCGCTTCGCCGAGCGGTTCTGGGTCACCACCCCCGAGGGCCGCTACCCGGCGATCGCCCTCGATCGCGACGGCCGCGCCGTCGACACCCTCACCTCGAACGCGGGGCACCTGATCGGCACCGGTATCCTCGAGCCCGCCGAAGAAGCGGAGGTCGCCGCGCTCCTCGTCTCACCCACGATGTCGTCGGGCTTCGGCCTGCGGACCCTGTCGACCGGCGCCGCGGGCTACTGGCCGCTCAGCTACCACGGCGGCAGCGTCTGGACCCACGACACCGCCATCGTCGCGCGCGGCATGGCCCTGGCGGGTCGCACGGCCGAGGCGCGCGCGCTCGTGACGGGACTGCTCGCGGCGGCCGAGGCGTTCGACTACCGGGTGCCCGAGCTGCATGCGGGCGACGCGGCATCCGAGGTGCGCGCCCCCGCGCCGTATCCGGCGGCCTGTCGCCCGCAGGCGTGGTCGGCGGCGGCATCCGTCACCGCGTGGGAGATCCTGCGCAGCTGAACCCCCGACGCCCCCGGTCGTTGAGCGGCCGCCCCGGTCGTTGAGCGAGCGCAGCGAGACGAAACGAAACACCCCGCCGCCCCCGTTTCGACTCGGTCGCTCCGCCCGGTCGTTGAGCGAGCGCAGCGAGACGAAACGCTCAGTCGACCCGCCACCACCGTTTCGTCTCGGTCGCTCCGCTCCCTCGCTCAACGACCGGAACGCCCGCCACCCCCGGTCGTTGAGCGAGCGCAGCGAGACGAAACGCTCAGTCGACCCGCCGCCCCCGTTTCGACTCGGTCGCTCCGCTCCCTCGCTCAACGACCGGAACGCCCGCCACCGCTCGGTCGTTGAGCGAGCGCAGCGAGACGAGACGCTCAGTCGACCCGCGCGACGGTGCCGCCGGTCAGGCGGACGAGCTCATCGAACGTGAGCGGGAACACCGTGTGAGGCGTGCCGCCCGCGGCCCAGATCTCCGGGAACGCGGCGAGCGCCTCGTCGATGATCGTGGGCAGCGGCCCGGGATGGCCCGTGGGGGCCACGCCGCCGATTGCCTGCCCGGTGGCCTCTCGCACCTGATCGACCGTGGCGCGCACGATCGGTCCGCGACCCAGGCGTGCGGCGAGCGCCGCCGTGTCGACGCGGTGCGCTCCGCTGGTCATGACCAGCAGGGCCTCGCCGTCCGACCAGAAGACGAGGCTGTTCGCGATCGCGCCGACCTCGACGCCGAGCGCGGCGGCGGCGAGCGCCGCGGTGGACGCGGCATCCGGGAGGACGACGATCTCGCCCTCGATGCCGGCGGCACGGAGGGCGTCGTGGACGAGGCGGCTGCGCGGATGCAGATCGGCGGGAGTCGTCATGCCGTCAGCCTAGAGCGAACGCTGGACGCTTCGCCCCGAGCGGGTGGAGACTGAGTCCGTCCCCCACCGAAGGAACCGTACATATGCCGGCACGCCCCTCCATCGCCTCCCGCATCCGCGCCATGGGCCGGAACCGCATCGGCGCCCTCCTGCTCCTCGTGGCGACCGTGGCGGCGATCGTCTGGGCGAACGCGTCGCACGGTTCCTACGAGACGCTGTGGGAGACCCACCTCAGCATCGGGGTGAACGATCTCCGGCTCGACTTCACCCTCCACGCGCTCGTCAACGACGCGCTCATGGCGATCTTCTTCTTCACGGTCGGACTCGAGGTGCGCCGGGAGTTCGCGATCGGCGAGCTGACGAGCTGGTCGCGCGCGATGGTCCCCGTCCTCGCGTCGGTCGCCGGCCTCGCCCTCCCCGCACTCCTGTTCGTCCTCATCGCCGCCCCCTCCGGCCACGCCGACGCGTGGGGCGTCGTGATCTCCACCGACACGGCGTTCCTCGTGGGCGCCCTCGCGCTCGTGGGTCCCCGCATCCCCGGACGCCTCCGCATCTTCCTGCTGGCCCTCGCCGTGGTCGACGACATCGGCGCGCTGACGATCATCGCGCTCGTCTACACCGACACCTTCACCCCGATGCCGCTCGTCATCGCCGCGATCGGCCTGGCGGGGGTGTACGCGACCCGCTATCTCCGCAGCGGCCGCGGACCGGTGTACGCGACGCTCGCGATCATCGTCTGGCTCGCCTTCCTCGCCTCCGGCGTGCACCCGACCCTCGCCGGCGTGGCCATCGCGCTCCTCGTGCCGGTCTACCGCCCGAACCGCCGCGACGTCGAGCACGCGCTCGAGCTGGCGCGGACGTTCCGCCAATCGCCCAACACCGAGTACGCCCGGGCCGCGGCCAACAGCCTCCGCGAGTCGATCTCGATCAACGAGCGCCTCCAGTCGGCCTACGCGCCGTACGTCGCGTATGTCATCCTGCCGCTGTTCGCCCTGGCCAATGCCGGCGTCGTGGTCAACGGCGAGATCCTCGCGGCCGCGGCGCAGTCGCCGCTCACCTGGGGCATCGTTGCCGGCCTCGTCGCAGGGAAGTTCCTCGGCATCTTCGGATCCACCGCCCTCCTCAAGCGCTTCCGCCTCGGGGAGTTCGGGCCGGGACTGACCCTCGACCGTATCGCCGGCGGCGCGGCGCTCAGCGGCATCGGCTTCACGATCTCGCTGTTCATCATCGATCTCGCGATCGACGACGAGGCGGCGCAGAACGAGGCCCGCGTCGGCGTGCTCGCGGCCTCCGTGCTCGCCTTCGTCCTGGCGACGATCGTCTTCCGGCTCTCGGATGCCGTCCGCGGCGACATCGAGACGGGCCAGACCCTCGCACGCCCGGTCGACCCGCGGCGCGACCACGTGTGGGGTCCGGTGGACGCGCCGTACACGATCGTGGAGTACGGCGACTTCCAGTGCGAGTTCTGCCTCAAGGCGTCGGGATCGATCCAGGAGGTCATCCGCGAACTCGACGGCGACCTGCGCTACGTGTGGCGTCACGCGCCGCTGACGACCCAGCACCCCAACGCCCTCGCGGGCGCCGAAGCGGCCGAGGCGGCGTCGCTGCAGGGGAAGTTCTTCGAGTTCGAGCGCGGCCTGTTCGCCGACCAGGAGCACCAGCTGCCCTCCGACATCGTGCGACTCGCGGCATCCCTCGGGCTCGACGTCCAGAAGTTCGAACGCGATCTCGAGTCGGCCGAGGTGACGGGGCGCGTCCGCGACGACATGCTCGACGCCGAGGCGATGCACATCACCTCGGTGCCGACCTTCTTCGTCAACGGCCGCCGCCACGTCGGCCCCTACGACGCGCAGTCGCTCATCCGCGCCCTGCAGGCCCCGGTCGACGAGGCTGCCGCCGCGGGCTCAGGTCCGGGGCCGGTGCCGGTGACGATCACGTCGGGCCCCCCGTCGACCCCGAGCACCCCGACCACGAAGGAGGACGCGTGAGCGCCGACGAGACCATCTCCTCGACGCTCACCGACGACCAGTGGGCGCGGCTGACAGCGATCGGCACGACGCAGGACGTCGCCGAGGGCGACTACGTCTTCCGCTCCGGCGACAGCGACTACGACCTGATCGTCGTCGAGGAGGGCGAGATCGAGATCGTCCGCGATGCGCTGAAGTGGGTGGACGAGGTCGTCATCTCCCGCATGGGTCCGCGGACCTTCGCGGGCGAGCTCGGACTCCTCAACGGCCAGGGTGCGTTCCTGTCGGCCCGGGCGACCGGACCCGGCCGGGTGCGGCGCATCACGCGCGCCGAGCTGCGCCGCCTGATGAACGAGGACGACGACCTGTGCGACCTCATCCTCCACGCGCTGTGGGCGCGGCGGGAGTCGCTGCGCAACGGGCCGGCGGCGATGACGCTCAAGTTCGTCGGCTTCAGCTCCTCGAGCGACTTCCTCGCCCTGCGGCGGTTCGCCGAACGGCTCGACCTCGTCCACGCGGCCGTCGCGGTGGCCCCCGACGGGATCGAGTACCTCGCGGGCCACAGCATCCCCGAGGACGACCTGCCGCTCGCCTTCATCCAGGGCGAGCCGATGCCGCGCGCCACCCCCGGCGCCGTCGCCGAGCGACTCGGGCTGAGCTATCAGGCCAACGCCGACGAAGTGGTCGATCTGGTGGTCGTCGGTGGCGGGCCGGCCGGGCTCGCAGCGGCCATCTACGGCGCGTCCGAGGGCCTCAGCACGGTGCTGCTCGACGCCGTCGCACCCGGCGGGCAGGCGGCCGCCACGTCACGCATCGAGAACTTCCTCGGGTTCCCGTTCGGCGTCAGCGGCGGCGACCTCATCGGTCAGGCGACGCTCCAGGCGCTGAAGTTCGGCGTGCGCGTGTACGCACCGTGCGAGGCGGTCTCGCTCACCACCGTCGACGGCGGCACCGAGCTGGACATCACCCTCGCCGACGGTCGCATCATCCGCGCCCGCGCCGCCGTCGTCACCTCCGGCGCCGCCTACCGGCGCCTGGCACTCGACCGGTGGGGAGACTTCGAGCGCGCGGGCATCTACTACGCCGCGACGCCGCTGGAGCTGCGGCAGGTCACCGGAGCGCCGGTCGTGGTCGTCGGCGGCGCCAACTCCGCCGGCCAGGCCGCGCTCTACCTCGCGGCCAACGGCAGCCCCGTCGACCTCGTCGTCCGCGGCACCGACCTCAGCGCCCGGATGTCGTCGTACCTCGTCGACCGGCTGGTCGAGGACCCGCGCGTCCGCATCCACCGCGGCTCGAACGTCGTCGGCCTCGACGGCGACACCGCGCTGCGGACCGTCCGCATCGACAGCGTCGGCGACGTCGATGCACGAGGCCTCTTCTGCTTCATCGGCGCCGATCCCGCCACGTCGTGGGTGCCGACCATCGACCGCGACACCGAGGGGTTCATCCGCACCGGCACCGACGTGGGCCTGCAGTCCCTCGAGCGCTGGCAGCACCTCGGCCGCGAGCCGCTGCCGTTCGAGACATCGATCCCGCGCGTCTTCGCCGCCGGAGACGTCCGCCGAGGTTCGATGAAGCGCGTCGCCGCCGCCGTCGGCGAGGGCTCCAGCGCCGTCGCCTCGGTGCATCGCGCCCTCGCCGGCTGACCGCCGGCATCCTGCCCCGCCCCCCACCCGGAGGATCACCGATGACCGACCTTGCTGCGAGCTTCGACCCCACCGCCGCGCCCTCCGGGACCGGCTGCGGCGACTGCGACGCCGTCGACGGCTGGTGGGTGCACCTGCGCCGCTGCGCGGCCTGCGGCCACGTCGGCTGCTGCGACAGTTCACCCGCCAAACACGCCACCGCCCACTACCAGCAGACCGGCCACCGCGTCATGCAGAGCTTCGAGCCCGGTGAGGACTGGTTCTGGGACTTCGAAGCCGGCGAGCTGGTCGAGGGCCCCGAGCTCGCGGCGCCGACCAGTCATCCCGACACGCAGCCCGCCCCCGGTCCGCGCGGCCGCGTCCCCCTGGACTGGCGCGACCGCATCGGCTGACCCTCCCCGCCCCCGTCCCCTCCGGCGCCCTCGTCTTCGGTGGCAAAAGCAGGGCCGATCGCATGGTCCGGGGCCGAGACGGCGCCCGAGCCCCTGCTCAGCCTGCTTTTGCCCCGCGGCGTCCAGCCAAGGCACCCCGGAGCGCTGCCATCACGACCTCCGGCCGCCACATGATGTCCTCCGCGATGAGCCGCAGCACGAGGTACCCCTGCGCGGCAGCGGCAGCATCCCTCCGTCGGTCGTTCCGCTGCTCCGCCCAGCCCGCGTGGAACTGCGCACTGTCGCATTCGACGATGAGCCAGCCGTCGACGAGGAAGTCGACTCGCCCGACGCCGACGATGACGACCTGGGGCTCGAAGCGACATCCCAGACCTCTCAGCATCAGTCGCACGAGGGTTTCCGGACCCGACTCCGCACGGGCATCGAGGAGTCTCCGGAGTCGTCGATACCGCCGCGGAAGTCCCGCGAACAGCTCATCCAGATCATCGACGTGGATGAGTTTGAGGTGGAGTGCGGAGTCGAGCGTCGCGATGGCAGCCCGGGGATCCTGGCAGGTGACGGCGTCATGGAGCGCGTCGAGGATTTCCACGCTGAGGGCACGCGGATGCGGCGTCCGGCGCAGCCGTCGCCGATGCGCCCGGACGGTCGCGGGCATCTCGGGGAGCCGTGCAGCCGTCGGGGGCACGTGCACGTGCACCAGAGAACGATCTCGGACGAACACGCCGAGTCGCCGCAGCTCCGACACGCAGGCGAGCCGACCGCGCAGCTGCCCGGCCACGACGCACTCGTCTGGCATGCCGGCCGGGCAGTACGCCCCCTGACGCAGCCTGATCAGCACACCCGCCGCCACCGCGGCGGAGACGCCCCGCCACGTCACTCCCTCCGCTCGCAGGTCGCGCGTGCGGAGGAAGCGAGGGACGGGGACGGCGTCGACGTTCGAGGTGGTCATCCGGCGACCGTGCCGCGATCTCCGGCGGCACATCCGCCCGCAGGGCGATGTCGTGGTCGCGTCCGCGTTCTCGCGGGGTGGGGAGGAGACGGCGACACCGGTGGCGAAAGCAGGCCGGATCGGCCCGAAAGTCACCGACGGGAGCTGAAACCGTCGATCGGGCCTGCTTTTGCCGCGCGTCGCGGGCGAGACCGGACATGCGGCCACGGGGCGTGACGACCGGGTGGGGCTGGGGCACAATGGAGGTGGATGCCGCAACGCCGCGGTATCTGCAGCGCAGAGCCCACAAGGCCAGCCGAAAGAGGACGCGATGACGCACACCCCCTTGCCCGATTTCACCCACGAGCGCGTGGAGGTGATCACCGGCAGGCGGAGCGGCCTCGTCATCACCGTCGCCCTGCACTCGTCGGTCCTCGGCTCCGCGCTCGGCGGCGCGCGACTGTGGACCTACCCGCACTGGTCCGACGCGGTCGCCGACGCCCTCCGTCTCTCCGCCGCGATGACACTGAAGAACGCGACGGCAGGACTCGATGCGGGCGGCGGCAAGTCCGTGCTGTGCCTGCCGCCGGACACCGTGCTGGATGCCGATCGCCGCCGCGCCGCCTTCCTCGACCTGGGAGACGCCGTGGAGTCGTTCGGCGGCTTCTACCGCACGGCGGAGGACGTCGGGTCGACCACCGAGGACATGCTCGTCGTCAGCGAGCGCACCGCGCACGTGGTCGGGCTCCCCGACGCCGTCGGCGGGTCGGGCGAGCCGGCCGGACCCACGAGCCTCGGCGTCTACGAATCGGTGCGCGCGACGCTGGAGCGCGTGACCGGCAGCGCCGACGTCGCCGGTCGCCGCATCACCATCTCCGGCCTCGGACAGGTCGGGAGCCGCCTCGCCGTGCGGCTGTCGACGGAGGGCGCGGTCCTCACCGTCACCGACGTCAATCCGGCCAAGCGCCACCTGGCCGCCGAACTGGGGGCGACCTGGGTCGAGGCGGGCGACGAGCACCGGGTGCCCGCGGACGTCTTCGTCCCGGCGGGTATCGGCGGCCTGCTCACCGACGAGGTGATCGACGCCCTCGCCGCCGCGGCCGTCTGCGGGCCGGCGAACAATCCCCTCGCCGATCACTCCGGCGCCGATCGGCTCGCGGCGCGCGGCATCCTGTACGCGCCGGACTTCGTGGTGAACGCCGGGGGCGTGATCTACCTCGATTCCGAGGCGAAGCACCTCTCAGGTCGTGAGGAGACGATGACCCGGGTCGCGGCCATCGGCGACACGCTGCGGCGCCTGTACGACGAGGCGGCGGCGCAGGGCATCACGCCCCTGGCGGCGGCCGAGCAGCTCGCCGCGACACGCCTGGCATCCGGGGCGCGCGTGGCGGTCTGACCGGGCGGCGGGCTGACCGGGCGGCGGGCTGACCGGGCGGCGCGGGCTGACCGGGCGGCATGCGGAACGACGAAACGCCCCTCACGGAGAGGGGCGTTTCGTCTGTTTCGGTGGACCTGAGGGGATTCGAACCCCTGACCTCTTCATTGCGAACGAAGCGCGCTACCAACTGCGCCACAGGCCCGAGAACCTCGAAGAGCCTATCACGGGCGCGACCCCTCGCTCGCACGGCGACAATGGATGGATGCTCCTCTCCGGCCCCCTCTCCGCCGTGCGCAACGTCCGACTCCCCGCCGCCGACGGGACCACTGCGGCGGTGGATCTGCAGCTGCAGGACGGCCTGATCACGGCGGTCACAGCGGCGGCCACCGGCCCGCTCGACGGCGCGTCGCGCGACGGCCGGGGCCTCCTCGCCCTCCCCGGCCTGGTCAACGCGCACGCGCACGTCGACAAGTCGTGGTGGGGTCTGCCGTGGGAGTCCTACGGCGGCGAGGGAGGCACCGACGGCCGCATCCGGCACGAGCGCGCCCGTCGTGACGCGCTCGGGATCCCGAGCGTCGAGATCACCGCGCGCGTGCTCGCCGAACTGGTGCGCCACGGCACGACCGCGATCCGCACCCACGTCGACGTCGATCTCGGGCTGGGGCTGCGCGGGATCGATGCGGTCCGCGAGGCGGCCGCCGCGTATGAGGATGCCGTCCGCGTCGAGATCGTCGCGTTCCCGCAGGACGGGGTGTTGCGGCGTCCCGGCGTCATGGACCTCCTCGCGGACGCCGCCCGCGCGGGCGTCTCCCACATCGGCGGGCTCGACCCCGCCTCCATCGACCGCGACCCGGTGGGTCAGCTCGACGGCCTCTTCGCGATCGCAGCGGAGCACGGCACCGGCATCGACATCCATCTGCATGACCCGGCCGAGCTCGGCGCCTTCCAGATCGAGCTGATCATCGCGCGCACCGATGCGATGGGCCTCCGCGGCCGCGTGAACGTCGCGCACGGCTTCGCGCTCGCCCAGGTGTCCCCCGCCCACCGCCGCGATCTGCTGCAGGCGATGGCTGAGCTCGAGATCACGATGACGACGGTGGCGCCCCTCCGCCTCCCCCAGCTGCCGCTGGCGGAGCTCGACGCGGCCGGGGTGCGCTTCGCTTTCGGCACCGACGGGATCCGGGACCTCTGGAGCCCGTACGGCACCGGCGACCTCCTGGGCATCGCCTGGCAGTTCGCGCGAGCGTCGGGCGTCGTGCGCGACGAGGATCTGCGTCGCGTGGTCGACATCGCGGGAGGCGGTTCGGGCGCGTTCGCCGGACTGCCCGAGAACCGCCTGCGGGTCGGCGACCGCGCGGACTTCGTGCTGGTCGATGCCGAGAACGCGATGGACGCGCTGGTGCGCACTCCGCCCCGCGTGCTCGTGGTCGGCGGCGGACGCGTGCTGTTCGAGGCCTGAGCCCGCACAGCTCCTCGTGCCGGACGGGCTACTGGCCGACGGCGCGCCGCGCCAGCAGCGAGCGGACGTGCTCTTCGATCGCGGCGTCGTCGACGTAGCCCATGCGGGCGAAGTCGGGAGCGTCCGCGGCGGGTGCGCGACGGGCGGTGTCGATCGACGGCGGCGCGGCCCGCTCGGCCCGCTCGCGGATGGTCTCGTCGACCGCGGCCTGGCGGAGGGCCTCCTGCGCCGCCGCGGCGTCCAGGAGCGCGGCGGCCCGAGAGCCGGCCGAGGCGGTGAGCGGTCGTGGCAGCTCCCTCGGCGTCCACGCGGCGCGGTCGGCGGTCAGCGAGACGTCGGGCACGGACGCGGGAGCGGCGGCCCCGGATGCCCCCTGGGCCACGGCCTCCCCGGAGGCGGAGCGACGGAGCGCGGCCCGCTGCACCGTCGACATCCGGTGGAGCATGGCGGCAGCGAGAATCGACACCGCTCCGCCGGCGATGAGCGGCAGCGGCGAGCCGGCGCGCGTGAGGTCGAAGGCGCCCCATCCCGCGAGGGCGAGCGCTGCGAGGGCGGCGACCGTGGTCGACAGGCGCGCCCGGCGCCGGGCGCGGGCGCGCCGGGCGGCAGGGTCCTCGGCGGCGACCGCAGCCGCGGCGA
>Ga0307406_10002255_pt1 | contig 10503 bp, 10 predicted proteins | sample 322Cmetagenome_3_FD_203706 | JGI IMG/M metagenome (GOLD analysis project Ga0307406, IMG submission 203706) | Maize rhizosphere microbial communities from greenhouse at UC Davis, California, United States - 322HYB-C-2 | ecosystem: Host-associated > Plants > Roots > Rhizosphere > Soil | place... | reverse complement strand
TTCGCCGAGCATGGGGAGCCGCATTTCCGAGCGCTCGAGCGCGCCGCCGTGGCCGCGGCGCTCGCGGACGGCGGAGTGATCTCGCTCGGCGGCGGGGCGGTGACGGATGCCGGCACGCGAGAGCTTCTGCGACAGCATCCGGTCGTCTTCCTGACGGTGAGCGTCGATGCGGTCGCCGACCGGATTCGCGGAGGGAACCGTCCGCTGCTGGCAGGGGAGGATCCTGTCGAGAACTGGATCCGGATCTTCGACGAGCGGCGCGACTTGTACGACGAAGTGGCATCGACGACGTTCGACACGTCGCGCCGGCCGATGCAGAGGATTGCCGACGAGATCGTGGCATGGAGGAGAGAGCAGCGATGAGCACGACGACCATCAGTGTCACCGGGAACGACGAGTACGACATCACGATCGGACGGGGTGTGCTCGATCAGGTCTCGGCCGCACTCGCGCCGACCGTGCGCAAGATCCTCGTCGTGCACCCGCCGACGCTGGCCGCGCGCGCCGCCGAGCTGCGGGAGCGCCTGCTGGCCGACACGGAGAACGGGCCGCGCGAGGTGCTCCTGGCTGAGGTCCCGGATGCGGAGCAGGGCAAGCGTATCGAGGTCGCGGCCTTCTGCTGGCAGGTCATGGGACAGGCGGACTTCAGCCGCAGCGATGCGGTGATCGGCTACGGCGGGGGAGCCGTGACCGACCTCGCGGGATTCGTCGCGGCGACCTGGCTGCGCGGTGTGCAGCTGGTGCAGGTGCCGACGACCGTCCTCGGCCTCGTCGATGCCGCGGTGGGCGGCAAGACGGGCATCAACACCGCCGAGGGGAAGAACCTCGTCGGCGCGTTCTGGGCGCCTACCGCGGTCATCGGTGATCTGGACGAACTCGGCAGCCTGAGCCCGAACGAGGCGACGGCCGGCTTCGCGGAGGTCGTCAAGGCGGGCTTCATCTGGGCTCCGGAGATCCTGGACATCATCGAGGCGGATCCCGCTCGGGCGGTCGACACCACCACGGAGGAGTTCCGTCGGGCCGTCGAACTCGCCATCGACATGAAGGCGAAGGTCGTGTCGGACGACTTCCGGGAGGCCGGCCTCCGCGAGATCCTCAACTACGGCCACACGCTCGGCCACGCGATCGAGCACGCCGAGCGCTACAAGTGGCGGCACGGTGCAGCGGTCTCGATCGGCATGCTGTACGCCGCCGAGCTCTCCCGGCTCGCCGGCCGTCTGTCGGATGCCGCGGCCGAGCGTCACCGCACGATCCTGGAGTCTCTGGGCCTGCCGACCTCGTATCGCGCAGGTGCCTGGCCGCAGCTGCTGGCGACGATGCAGCGCGACAAGAAGAGCCGTGGCGGGATGCTCCGCTTCATCCTGCTCGACGACATCGCGAAGCCCACCGTGCTGCAGGCCCCCGACGAGTCCCTCCTCTTCGCCGCCTACCAGGAGGTCGGTGCGTGAGCGTCGTCATCCGGCGCGTGCGCGCAGACGAGGGGGAGCGGGTCCGCGATCTGCGCCTCGACGCGGTCCGCGACCCGGACGCCTCCATCGCCTTCCTGCACTCCTACGAGACGGAGGCGGCGCAACCCGACGAGTTCTGGCACGATCGTGCGGCTAACGCCGCCGAGGGCGACGGCGTGGCGCAGTTCGTCGCCGAATCGCACGGCGAGTGGGTCGGCACGGTCACGGTGATCCGCTGGAAGGCGGGCGACACGGACCATCATGGACGCGAGGTCTCCGCGGCGCGCGGCGATGTCGTCGGCGTCTTCGTGCGTCCCGAGAATCGTGCGGGCGGCACGGTCGACGCGCTGCTCGGTGCAGCGGCCGGGTGGGCACGCTCCCTGGGCGACGGTGCGCTCGCCCTCGACGTGCATGTGGACAACCATCGGGCCCAGGCCGCCTATCGGCGGGCGGGATTCGTCGAGACGGGGCTGCGCTTCACCGGATCGATCGGGCCGGAGCTCGAGATGAGCCGTGCGCTCGCACCCACGGATAGTGTGTCCTCGTGACCGCGAACCCGCGCCTGCTCCTCGTGAACGGGCCGAACCTCAACCTGCTCGGCACCCGTGAGCCCGACGTCTACGGCACGGCGACCCTCGCGGACGTCGAACGTCTGACCGCCGAGGTCGCGGGGTCTCTCGGGTACGAGGTACGGGCGATCCAGAGCAATCACGAGGGTGTGCTGATCGACGCGATCCATGAGGCTCGCGCCGACTGCGTCGGCATCGTCATCAACCCCGGCGGGCTCACGCACACCTCGGTCGCGCTGCGTGACGCGCTCACCGGGGTGTCGCTGCCGTTCGCCGAGGTCCACATCTCCGATGTGTACGCCCGCGAGGAGTTCCGTCATCACTCGTACCTGCACGATGTCGCCGCGGTGCGCGTGATCGGGCGAGGAATCGAAGGCTACGCGGACGCCGTGCGGGAGCTCATCGGCACGCTCTGAGACGACCGTTTCCGGGCCCCCCTCGCGCATCCCGTAGAATCGACTGTCGGCCCTGCCTGTATCGCGCGGGAGAGGCCGGCCCCACAGACTCAGGAACGGAACTCTCAGCGCATGGCATCTACCGCAGACATCAAGAACGGCGTCGTTCTCAGCATCGACGGACAGCTCTGGAACGTCATCGAGTTCCAGCACGTCAAGCCCGGCAAGGGTGGCGCGTTCGTGCGGACCAAGCTGAAGAACGTCGTGTCGGGCAAGGTCGTCGACCGCACCTACAACGCCGGCGCCAAGATCGAGATCGAGAACGTCGATCGTCGCGACTTCACCTACCTGTACGCCGACGGCGACAGCTTCGTCTTCATGGACACCTCCGACTACGACCAGATCACCGTCGGTGCGGCGACGGTGGGCGACGCGAAGAACTTCCTGCTCGAGAACCAGCAGGTCACGATCGCGCTGAACAACGGCAACCCGCTGTACATCGATCTGCCCGCCTCCGTCATCCTCGAGGTGACGTACAGCGAGCCCGGCCTGCAGGGCGACCGCTCCTCGGCCGGCACGAAGCCCGCGACCGTCGAGACCGGCTACGAGATGCAGGTCCCGCTGTTCGTCGAGACCGGCACCCGGATCAAGGTCGACACCCGCACGGGTGACTACCTGGGTCGCGAGAAGTAAGGCGTGAGCGCCCGCACGAAGGCGCGTAAGCGCGCTCTCGACATCCTGTTCTCGTCCGACGTCCGCGGCGACGACCTCTCGGTCACCCTCGCGGCCGAGGCGAAGCGTGCGGCCAGCGAACCCTCGCGCGAAGCCTCCTGGCTGTACGCCCGCGAGATCGTCGACGGCATCATCGACCAGCGCGATGAGATCGACGAGCAGATCTCCACGCACAGCCGTGACTGGAGGCTCGAGCGGATGCCCGCCGTCGACCGCGCCCTGCTGCGCATCGGCGTCTGGGAGATCCTGCACAACGACGCAGTGCCGACGGCCGTCGCCATCGATGAGGCCGTCGAACTCGCCAAGGAGTTCTCGACCGACGATTCCGGTGCGTTCGTGCACGGCGTCCTCGCCAGGGTGGCCCGCGCCTCCTGATCGGTTCGTCCGAGTCGCGGCACCCATGTCGGATGCCGCGGGAAGGATACGGGCATGCCCGCACCGCACGTCGACCTCCGTGACCTCATGCAGATCACGGACGCCGGTGGGTACGCGCGCGGGCTCGCCTACTTCCGGGAGGGGAATGTCCTCGACCTCGTCTGGGACGAGGACCTGCAGGAGCTCGAAGGCCATGTGAAGGGCAGTCAGGGCGCGCAGTACCTCGTCGAGGTCGGCTTCGTGTCCTCGAACGGCAAGCGGCACGTCCGGTCGACCCGGTGCTCCTGCCCGGTGCGCTCCGCCTGCAAGCACGTCGTCGCCGCGCTGCTCGCCTCGAACGTCCACGAGTACTCGCAGCAGAGCGGCGCGCGGGTCGTCGAGCCCGTCCTGCCCGCCCCGGCCCCGACGACCCCCGCAGCGCCCTCCTGGCGTGCGCTGGTCGACCCCGCGAGCTCTGCGCAGACCCGTCCGCTGGCGCTCGGGGTCGAGCTGCGGCATCGCGAGCCGCGGGGCGACAACCACTGGGCCCCGCGCGCGGTGCGTCCGGCGACGCCCAGGGACCTCGCTCGGTCGACGGGCGAGCTGCTTCTCGCCATCCGCCCGCTGATGCGCAGCCATCAGACCGGCGCGTGGATCCAGGGTCACGCCGGATGGGATGTCGTGCGGCGGGATGCCGCGCAGTTCGGTCGGACGCAGACGCGCTGGTTCGGCGACCTGCTCAGCATCTCGCGCGACTCGCTGCTCTCCGGCAATTCCGGCGACTGGCTCGTGGTCGACCAGATCGAGTCCGGACTCCTGTGGGGACATCTCCGCGCCGGGATGGCCCTCGGCATCCCTCTGGTGGCCAGCCAGAAGAACGCCACCGTGCACCTCGCCGACACGGCCGAGATCACGGCCACGATCGCCCGCGACGATGACGGGGCACTGACCGTGGCCGCCGCTGCCACCATCGACGGCCATGACGTCTCGGCAGCCGCCGTGCACCCGATCGGCCGTTCCGGGGTGTACTCCGCCGTCCTGTCGGGCAGCCGGATGCAGATCACGCTCGCCGAGGTCCCGCTCAGCGAGCAGGTGCGAGCCCTCCTCGAGGCGCAGCGGCCCATCGTGGTCCCCGCAGCCGAGGAGGAGGCGTTCGTCGCCGAGGCGTACCCGCTCCTCGCGCGGCGCACTGCCGTGCAGACCGTCGGTGACGTCGCGCTGCCGGAGATCCCCGCGCCGGAGCCCGTCCTGAACGTCGCCTTCGAACGCGGCGACGTCGTCAGCTACGCCTTCGCCTGGTCGTACCGCGGATTCGGGACCGTGCCGTTCGCGGCCGGTCGAGCGGCGGTTCGCGACCCCGAGGCCGAGGCGGCGCGCCGCGCGCAGCTCGAGACGGTCTGGCACGAGCACACGACGAACCGGTTCGCGCCGTCCGGTTCGTTCCACGACATCGACGCGGCGGCCTTCGTCGCCCAGGTCGTACCCGCGTTCGAGGCCGCGGGCGTCGCGATCGTCACGAGCGGCACGCGCAAGGAATACCGCGAACTGACCGGTGTCCCCGAGGTCACGGTGTCGACGGTGGAGACGACGGATTCCGACTGGTTCGATCTGGGCATCATCGTGACGATCGACGGGAGGAGCATCCCGTTCGGCCCGTTGTTCACGGCGCTCAGCAGGGGGAAGAAGAAGCTGCTGCTCTCCGACGGCGGCTACTTCACGCTCAACCACCCGGCACTCGATCGCCTGCGCGAACTCATCGATGAGGCGGGGGAGCTCGACGAGTGGGAGACCGGGCCGCGCATCAGCCGCTATCAGACCGACCTCTGGGAGGAGTTCGAGGATCTCGCCGACGAGGCGCAGCCGGCCGTGAGCTGGCGCTCGACCGCCGAGGGGCTGCGGCAGGCGACCGGCGTACCGGCCACCCCCGTGCCGCCGTCGCTCCGCGCCGAGCTGCGCCCCTACCAGAAGTCCGGATTCGACTGGCTGGCGTTCCTCTGGAAGCACCGGCTCGGCGGGATCCTGGCCGACGACATGGGACTCGGCAAGACGCTGCAGCTGCTCACGTTCGTGCAGCACACGCGCGACAGGGGAGAGCGACGGCCGTTCCTCGTGCTCGCGCCCACCTCGGTGCTCAGCACCTGGAAGACCGAGGCTGCGCGGTTCACGCCCGAACTGCGCGTGGCGCTCGTCGACGCCACGAGCGGAACACGCCGCGGAACGCTCGCGGATGCCGCCGCCGGGGTCGATGTCGTCGTGAGCTCCTACACGGTCGCGCGACTCGACGAGAAAGAATTCGCGGCGGTCGAGTGGGCGGGGCTCATCCTCGACGAGGCCCAGTTCGTGAAGAACCCGAAGACGAAGCTGCATCGGGCGATCGCCACATTCGGCGCCGACGTGACCTACGCGGTCACAGGCACCCCGATGGAGAACAGCCTGTCCGACCTGTGGTCGCTGCTCAAGCTCGCCGCTCCCGGCCTCTTCCCCTCCGCGCGGAAGTTTCGCGATCGGTACATCCAGCCGATCGAGAAGGGCAAGGTCCCCGAGAACGAGGAGGGCGGTGAATACCGTCGTCGTCGGCTCGACCAGCTGCGCCGTCGTATCCGTCCGCTCATGCTGCGCCGCACGAAGGAGATCGTCGCCGCCGATCTGCCGCCGAAGCAGGAGCAGGTGCTCGAGGTCGAGCTGAGCCCCGCCCATCGCGCGCTCTACGACGTGGTGCTGCAGCGCGAGCGGCAGAAGGTGCTCGGGCTGATCGACGACCTCGACCGCAACCGCTTCATCGTCTTCCGCTCTCTCACCCTGCTGCGGATGTTGAGCCTCGCTCCCGGTCTCGTCGATGAGGCCGACGCCGACATCGGATCGAGCAAGCTCGACACCCTGCTCGAGAGGGTGGTCGAGCTGCAGGCCGAGGGGCACCGCGCGCTGGTGTTCAGCCAGTTCACCTCGTTCCTCGACCTCGCCGCCGCGCGCCTCGAGGCCGCCGGCATCCCATACGCCCACCTCGACGGATCGACCCGGCGCCGACAGGACGTGATCGACGGATTCCGGGCGGGGGAGCAGGTCGTGTTCCTGATCAGCTTGAAGGCCGGTGGATTCGGACTCACCCTGACCGAGGCCGACTACGTCTTCCTGCTCGACCCCTGGTGGAACCCGGCGGCCGAGGCGCAGGCGATCGACCGCACGCATCGCATCGGCCAGACCAGCCAGGTCTTCGTCTATCGCATGATCTCGGCCGGCACGATCGAGGAGAAGGTGCGCGAGCTGCAGCAGCGCAAGGCGCGGCTGTTCACGGCGGTGATGGACGACCAGGAACTGTTCGCCCGGTCGCTCACCGCCGACGACATCCGCGGGCTCTTCGACGACTGAGACGTGTCGCCGGCCGACCTCGCCCCGTCGGCGGGAGTATTCACGGCTCGTCTCCGCGGGCGCCCAGGAGGCCGTCGGTAGACTCTTACGGTTCACTTTCGAGAGGAATGCAATGCGGATCACGGGACTCGGCCACGCCGGGATGTTCATCGAGACGGTGGGCGGGAACATCATCTGCGACCCCGTCCTCGGACCCTCCTTCTACGGATCCTGGTTCCCGTTCCCCGACAACCGCGGCCTCGACTGGGAGCGCTTCGGCCGCGAGGCCGATTTCCTCTACATCTCGCACCGGCACCGCGACCACTTCGACCCGAAGCTGCTCGAGCGGTACATCCGCAAGGACATCGAGGTCCTGTTGCCGGAGTACCCGATCGACGATCTCGAGCAGGACATCCGCGCCCTCGGCTACACGAATATCACCTACGCGCCGGCGGGACAGATCATCGAGCGCGGCGATCTGAAGATCATGATCACGCCGCTCCGAGCCCCGAGCGACGGCCCGATCGGCGACTCATCGCTGAGCGTCGACGACGGCACCGCATCCGTGCTGAATCAGAACGACTCGCACCCCCTCGACCTCGAGAAGCTGCTGAGCTTCGGCAAGCCCGACGCCTACTTCACCCAGGTCTCGGGCGCGATCTGGTGGCCCATGGTCTACGACCTGCCGCTCGACGCCAAGCAGAACTTCGCGAAGCTCAAGCGCGACGCGCAGAACAAGCGGGCGATGTACTACATCGAGAAGGTCGACGCGACGCACGTCTTCCCGATGGCCGGCCCGCCGATGTTCCTGCGCGACGACCTGTTCGACTTCAACGGCGTCGGCAAGAACGGCGAGTCGATCTTCACCGACCAGAAGCAGTTCCTCGCGCACATGAAGGAACTCGCGCCGCAGTATGACGGGCACCTCTTCGTGCCCGGCACCGTCGTGACGGTCGAGGGCGCGTCGGTGACCACCGAGCAGTCCCTCTACACGGATGCCGAGATCGCGCACATCTTCGACGAGAAGTGGGACTACCTCGAGTCGCAGCGCGCGAGCCGCCAGCAGGAGATCCGCGACGAGGAGGCCTCGCGCGCCGAGGTCATCCCGCCGGCAGAGATGCTCGAGACGCTGAAGACATGGTGGGAGCCGCTGCTGAAGAAGTCCCGCACGATCCGGCTCGGCGTCGGCGGATGCGTGCGATTCAAGATCGGCGAGCTCGACATGGTCGTCGACTTCCCTCGGGCGAAGGTCCGCGAGTACGCGGGGGAGGAGTGCATCTACTGGTACACGATCCCCGCCGACCTCGTCTCGACGAACATCCGTGACCGCGAGATCGACTGGTCGAACTCGATCTTCCTGTCGATGCAGTTCCAGGTCGGTCGCAGCGGCAAGTTCAACGAGTTCCTGACGACGTTCCTCAAGTGCCTGTCGGTCGACCGCATCGAGTACGTCGAGAACTGGTACCAGGAGCAGACCGACCAGACCGAGGATGCCGAGATCGGCGACTGGGTGGTGCAGCGACGCTGCCCGCACCTGCGCGCGGACCTCACGAAGACCGGCAAGGTCGACGCGGACGGCATCCTCACCTGCAGCATGCACGACTGGAAGTGGGACCTGAAGACCGGACGCTGCCTGACCACGAGCGGTCATCCGATCCGGTCATCGCGGATCGTGGAGACGGGCGTGCCGGGGGAGGCGCTGCCTCAGGCGAGCTGACCTGTACCACCGCCGTCACTGGTGGTACACTGGCCGAATGCCGACAACGCTGACCAGGATTCAGGTCACGCAGACACCCGCTCTGCGCGACGCCCTCGAGCTCGCTGCAGAAGAATGGCCGGGCGTACCGCGTTCCGAACTCGTGGCCCGTCTGGCGACAGCCGGAGGCGAATCCCTCGCTGCCAAGCGGGTGGCCCGGCGAGCGGAGCGACGCAGCGCCCTCGTTGCGACGCAGGGGCTGTTCGGCGCGGAGGTCTACCCGCCGGGATACCTCGAGGATCTGAGAAAGGATTGGCCGGAGTGATCGTGCTCGACGCGAGCGTGATGATCGCTCACCTCCTCAAGGGTGATCCGCATGCGACAGCAGCGCTGGAGATTCTCGATACCGAGGAGGAGCTGGTCATGCATCCGCTCACGATCGCTGAGAGCCTTGTAGGGCCGGCGAAGCAGAAGTTGGTCGATGTCGCGGATCGCGCGATCGACACGCTCGGCGTGGAGCGCCTCCGTCCGCTGGAGGATGAATCGAAGAGGATTGCGCTCCTCCGCGCCGAGACCTCCGTGAAGCTACCCGACTGCTGCGTGCTCGCGACTGCCGAACAACTCGGCGCCACCCTCGCCACCTTCGACCGGCGCCTGGCGGACATCGCTCGTTCGCGCGGTGTCGAGGTCGTCGGCGCCTGAGCCCCTCCGGTAGACTGAGCCGACAAGCAACCTTTAACACCGTCCTGTGAGGCGGAGAAGGGAGCGGCCGATGAGCGCACGCACTGTGCTGCACGAAGCCGACGTATCGCGGGCTTTGACCCGTATCGCGCATGAGATCCTCGAGTCGAATCGAGGGGCTGAGAACCTCGTCCTGCTGGGCATTCCGACCCGCGGCGTCACTCTCGCCCACCGCCTGGCCCGGCTGATCGGCGAGATCGCGCAGACCTCCGTCGCCGTGGGCGCGCTGGATGTCACGCTCTTCCGCGACGACCTGGCCAAGCATCCCACGCGGTCACCGCATCCGACCGAGATCCCGGACGGCGGGATCGACGGCAGGACGGTCGTCCTCGTCGATGACGTCCTCTTCTCCGGTCGCAGCATCCGCGCCGCGCTCGACGCGATCCAGTCGATCGGCCGGCCCGCCGTCGTGCGCCTGGCCATCCTCGTGGACCGCGGTCACCGCGAGCTGCCCATCCGACCGGACTTCATCGGCAAGAACATCCCCTCCGCCCGCACCGAGCGGGTCAACGTGCGCCTCTTCGAGAACGACGGGGCCGAGGAGGTGACGATCGGCGAATGAGACACCTCCTCGACACCCGCACCCTCGCGAAGACCGACGCTCTCCGCATCCTCGACATCGCCGAGGACATGTCCGACACTCAGTCGCGCGAGGTGAAGAAGCTCCCGACGCTCCGCGGCAAGACCGTGGTGAACCTCTTCTTCGAGGATTCGACCCGCACCCGCATCTCCTTCGAGGCCGCCGCGAAGCGCCTCTCCGCCGACGTCATCAACTTCGCCGCCAAGGGTTCGAGCGTCTCGAAGGGCGAGAGCCTGAAGGACACCGCCCAGACCCTCGAGGCGATCGGCGCCGACGCCGTCGTGGTGCGCCACCCCGGATCGGGCGCGCCGCAGACGCTGGCGACGAGCGGCTGGATCTCGGCCGGCGTGGTGAACGCCGGCGACGGCACGCACGAGCACCCGACGCAGGCGCTGCTCGACGCGTTCACGATCCGCAAGCGCCGCTTCGGCGCCGACAGCCGCGGGCGCGACCTCGCCGGGCTCCGGATCGTCATCGTGGGCGATGTGCTGCACTCGCGGGTCGCACGCTCCAACGTCTGGCTGCTCACGACGCTCGGCGCCGCTGTCACGCTGGTGGCGCCGCCGACCTTGGTTCCGCAGAACGTCTCGCTCTGGCCGGTGCGCGTGGTCTACGACCTCGACGAGGCCCTTGCCGAGGAGCC
>Ga0307406_10002254_pt1 | contig 10505 bp, 11 predicted proteins | sample 322Cmetagenome_3_FD_203706 | JGI IMG/M metagenome (GOLD analysis project Ga0307406, IMG submission 203706) | Maize rhizosphere microbial communities from greenhouse at UC Davis, California, United States - 322HYB-C-2 | ecosystem: Host-associated > Plants > Roots > Rhizosphere > Soil | place... | reverse complement strand
CGCGCCAGACGAAGTAGAAATGGAGCAGGCCGAACCCGAGCAGGGTCACCATGCGCGCAAAATGGACCTTGGCCGGCGAGCGCCCGCTTGCCTCGGCGCGGTCGATCACGAGCAGCATCGAGGCCCCGAACAGCATCGAGAACAGGGAGCGCATCTTGCCGTCGACGAGGACGTAATTGGCGAGCCACATGGCAAGATCGGCGCCGCGATGCCCGCCGAACGCGCCGGGGTTGAAATAGGCCGGCTCGATCATCGCGAAGGCGATCACATTGACCGAGAAAATCCCCATCACCGCGATCCCGCGGATGACGTCGAGCGACAGGATGCGCGGCGCGGGGGGAAGGGGGGCGATCATGGAGGTGCCGTAGCACGGCAACACAGCCGCTGGGAGGCGTTTCGACGAACGGGGGATCAGGGGAGGTAGGCGACCCCGAGCCGTTCGGCCTGAGCATGGAGGCGCTTGTCACGGGTCCACAGCAAAGCGCCGGACGTGCGCCGCGCCGCCGCGATCAGATGGGCATCGACATAGCCGATCCCGCAGTTGGGCAATTCCAGCCAGCCGATCATTGCCATGACCTCCGCATGGGACGCGGCGGTGGCCTGTGGCAACGCCGCCAATTCTTCGAGGACAATGGTTCGATTGGCTAGCGATCCCAGTGCAACTTCACCGATGACCATCGGATGCAGTACGACCCGGCGCCGTTTCAGCAAGGCCGCGAGTTCGGTATCGCCTTTGTTGAGATGATCGATCCAGATGCTGCTGTCGACAAGAACTGGCGCAGCGATTGTCATTCAGAATTGACGAATCTCGGCGGCCGCCGGCGCGGAGCAGCCCACGCCTCGGGGTCCGATCCTCCAAGCGCGATCAATCGCTCTGCGGCAAGGCGCTGGCGCATCTCAATGAGCGCCCGGCGGACGAGTGCGCTGGTTTCCTGGATGCCCAAGCCTTCGCGAAGTTCCGCAACAAGTTCGTCATCGATCGTGATGGTCGTTCGCATGCATCATTGATAGCATCAGATGATGCGCTCTTCAACGCAGGCGGGGATTGGTCAGCCTTCGCTCGGCTTCGACTGGAGCTGGATGTAGTTTTGCAGGCCCATGCGCTCGATCATGTCGAACTGCTTCTCAAGCGTGTCGACATGCTCTTCCTCATTGGCGAGGATGCGGGCGAACAGGTCGCGGCTGACATAGTCGCGCACGCTCTCGCTGTGGGCGATCGCGTCCTTCAGCTGGGTGACCGCCTCGCGCTCGAGCTCGAGGTCGGCGCGGAGGATTTCCTCGACGCTCTCGCCGATGCGCAGCCGGCCGAGCGCCTGGAAATTGGGCAGGCCGTCGAGGAACAGGATGCGCTCCGACAGCTCGTCGGCATGCTTCATCTCGTCGATCGACTCGTGGCGCTCGAACTCGGCAAGGCGGGCGATGCCCCAATGGTCGAGCAAGCGGTAATGGAGCCAATATTGGTTGACCGCGGTCAGCTCATTCTTGAGCGCTTCGTTGAGCTGCTCGATCACGCGTGCGTCGCCGGTCATTCGCGTCTCCTGTGCTGACCGCGCTCATACGCCCGCAAGGGCCGCAGCGGAAGCGGAAAACTGGCTGAAAACCGGGAAATCTTTGTGAATGAGAGTCAGTCGCAGTCGCGACTAGGCGGCCTGTGCGTCGACGCGCAGCAGGTCGGCGCGCTCGGCGGCGATGATATGCTCGGCATCGTCGCGGCACGACCCGCACTGAAACTCGCAACCGAGCGAGCGATAGGCGCTGTCCGGGCACGGGCAGCCACGCCGGGCGGCGGCCCTGACCTCGTCTTCGCGAATCGCGTTGCAGCTGCACAGGATCATGTAGACGTTATAGTCGATAATGCGAACCATTCGCAAGTGATTCGAAGCGGCGAGATTCAGCGCGCCGACTTGCGGATGACGAGCTTGAGCCCGGACCAGACGGCATCGATGGCGCAGACCTTGACGTCGACCCAGTCGGTTGCGGGGAGAATGACATCGCGGATGCGGTCTTCGGTGATGTCGGTGGGGACCCTTGAGGCCTTCTTGGGCCAGCTGACCCACACGAAGCCGGCGGGATCGACCAGTGGACGCAGAGTCGCGAGCTTCGCCTCCATGTCGGCACGCTCGGTGACAAAGATGTGCGCTGCGTCGAGCGGCGGCGCGGGCGAGCCGACGATGTCGAGCGCGAGCTGTTCCGCTTCGATCTCGGCGCGCACCGTGTGCGGCATGCCGTCCCACCACAGGCGCATCCCGTCCTTGAGCGACAATTTCCTGGCGAGCGGCGTTCCCGGATAGCCCGCCGCCGCCATCGCTCAGGCTAGCGCCGCGTCGGCGCCCATCAGCTTGGGGAAGAAGCCTTCATGCGCAGCGCGGAGGTCAGCGAGGGAGATGTCCGCTACAGGAACGTCTTCACCGTCTGTCCATGAGATGCTCGAACCTGCGGTCCCGCCTATCCAGGATGCAATGACGCCAGCTGCCTTCGCCTTTGCGTCAAACGAAGCCCAGCTTTCGCGATCCGACCAGGGGCAGGTTACGATATACCGGCCTTGATCTTCGGCGAACGCGTCGAGCGTGGTCCTGCCCATCGTGTGGACCTCGGCGCCAATGCCTCCAGCCAAGGCCATTTCCGCCAAGGCTACCGCGACACCGCCGTCGGAGACATCGTGGATTGCGGTCACTCGGCCATCGAGTATCAGCCCGCGCACAAACTCGCCGTTCCGCCGCTCCTTCTCAAGGTCGACCGCTGGTGAGGGGCCGCCCTTGATGCAAGCGATCTCGCTCAACCAGAGTGATTGGCCAATCGCGGAACCGAACTCACCTAGTTTCTCGTCCTGATCGAGCAGTTCGAGAGGAGTTCCCCCAAGAACAATGATGGAATGACCTTCGGCCTTGAACGCGATCGTCGCTGACTTCTCCCAATCTTCCAGCACCCCAACCGCTCCGATCGCCGGCGTGGGGAGGATGGCGCTGCCGCCACCGGTCGCCTTGCTCTCGTTGTAGAGCGACACGTTGCCGCTGACGATCGGGAAGTCGAGGGCACGGCAGGCCTCGCTCATGCCCTGCAAGCAGCCGACGATCTGGGCCATGATCTCGGGGCGCTGGGGGTTGCCGAAGTTGAGGCAGTTGGTCACCGCCAGCGGCTTCGCCCCCACCGCGCACAGGTTGCGATAGGCTTCGGCGATGGCCTGCTTGCCGCCCTCATAGGGATTGGCATAGCAATAGCGCGGGGTGCAGTCGGTGGTCATCGCGAGCGCCTTGCGCGAGCCGTGGACGCGGACCACCGCGGCGTCGCCGCCCGGGCGCTGGACCGTGTCGCCGCCGACCTGGCTGTCATACTGCTCCCAGATCCAGCGCCGGCTGGCGATGTTGGGGGAGGCCATCAGCTTCAGCAGGTCGGCCGCGATGTCGGTCGATTCGGGAATGTCGCCGAGCGGCGCGACCTTGGCCCACGCTTTATATTCGTCCTGGCTCATGTGCGGCCGGTCGTAGAGCGGGGCGTCGTCGGCGAGCGGGCCCAAGGGGATGTCGCACACCACCTCGCCGTTGAACTCGAGCACCATGTGGCCCGTATCGGTCACTTCGCCGATCACCGCGAAGTCGAGTTCCCATTTGCGGAAGATCGCCTCGGCAAATGCTTCGCGGCCGGGCTTCAGGACCATGAGCATCCGCTCCTGGCTTTCCGACAGCATCATCTCATAGGGGGTCATGCCCTCCTCGCGGCACGGCACGGCGTTCATGTCGAGGCGGATGCCGACCCCGCCCTTGCTCGCCATTTCGACGCTCGACGAGGTCAGGCCCGCCGCGCCCATGTCCTGGATGGCAACGATCGCGTCGGACGCCATCAGCTCGAGGCAGGCTTCGATCAGGAGCTTCTCGGTGAACGGGTCGCCGACCTGGACGGTGGGGCGCTTGTCCTCGCTGTCCTCGGAGAAGTCTGCGCTGGCCATGGTCGCGCCGTGGATGCCGTCGCGCCCCGTCTTCGAGCCGACATAGACGATCGGATTGCCGACCCCTGACGCGGCCGAATAGAAGATCTTGTCCTGGTCGGCGACGCCGACGGCCATCGCGTTGACGAGGATGTTGCCGTCATAGGCGGCATCGAAATTGACCTCGCCGCCGACGGTGGGAACGCCGACGCAATTGCCGTAGCCGCCGATCCCCGACACGACGCCGTTGATCAGGTGGCGCATCTTGGGGTGGTCGGGGCGGCCGAAGCGCAGCGCGTTGAGGTTGGCGACCGGGCGCGCGCCCATGGTGAAGACGTCGCGGAGGATGCCACCGACGCCGGTCGCGGCGCCCTGATAGGGCTCGATGTAGGACGGGTGGTTGTGGCTCTCCATCTTGAAGATCGCCGCCTGGCCGTCACCAATGTCGATCACCCCGGCATTCTCGCCCGGGCCGCAGATCACCCACGGCGCCTCGGTCGGCAACTTCTTGAGGTGAATTCGGGATGATTTATACGAACAATGTTCGGACCACATCACCGAGAAGATGCCGAGCTCGACAAGGTTGGGCTCGCGTCCAAGCGCGTGGAGGATCCGGTCATATTCGTCCGGGGCGAGGCCGTGCTCGGCGACCATCTCAGGAGTGATCATGGCGGCTCCCTAGCGGGGCGGGGGGCATAAAAAAACCCCCGGCGAGCGCGTCGCCGGGGGTTGGTGGTGGTCGACTGTTTCCCGCCGCAGCGGGGACTTCCAAGCTAGGCCTTGCAGCTCTGCGTGCCGGTTCCGGGACGCGTGACGCTGATCGACGCCGCTTTGGCGTCGCCGGTCAGCGAATAGCCATCGGCGGTCATCGGCTCGCCGGCCGCGGCGGCCTTGAGCTGGACCGGCGTGCCGGTCGCCTCGGCGCGGAGGTTGGCCGACTGATTGTCCGACAGCCAGTCGATGTAGACCAGGCTGCTGTCCTTGCAGCGATAGGTCTTGGTGGCGGTGATCGACGGGGGCAGGACGACCGGCGCGGCGGCGACCGCGGCGGGGGGATTGCCACCCTCGATGATGGTTTCCTTTTCACAGGCGATGAGAGCGGCGCTCGCCGCAGCGATCAAAAGCAGGTTTTTCATGGCGCGCTACTTCGTGATCACAGGAGGCAGCGTCAAGCCGCGATTGCGCATTCGTCGCGTCCTGGACTAGGTTCGTCGCATGCACGAACCACGTGTCAGCGAACGGGTACAACGGGTGCGGATCGGGCTGACCGGGCTGGCGTTCGTGTTCCTGCTGGTGCTGCTCGGCACCGCGATCAGCCGATCGGGCGATCCGCCGCCTGAATCGATCAACGCCAGCAACATGGCCAACGGGGTCGAGCCCGACGAACCGCTGGCGCAGATCGGCGCCGCGCCGGGCCAGTCGACGACCGAGAATGGAGCAAGCGGCGCGCCGCCCACCCCGTGAACGCGTGATCGCCGACGCCGACTTCATCATCGGGATGCGAGGATGGGGGCCGGCGCCTCGACCTGACAGGGGCCGAATAAGGCGTCTGCACGTCCCGCTAAACCGCGCATGGGCGATTCATTTGCACATGGTTATCCACAGGGTTTTCCGGCAAGAACAGGTGCCGAACGAAAGCTTAACTATGCTTAAGGAAGTGGCGCAAATCCGCCACTGGGCATGATTTCCCCAGTAATGGCATGAAAACCCATTGTATCCCGCAGGCGGTTGAGTTACCAACACTGACTGTAGCGCGGGGCATACCTCAGAGATTCGGCAGTGAGGCCGGATGCGGCGGACGGAACGGGCAACCGTGATTCCGCCGGCAGGGAAGCTGTGCCGCGCGCTTGCGAGGGTTTTCCTCGGCGGAGTGGGTCGTGGCATTAGAGCATCTGTTCCAAGGCAGTGCTTTGAACGCGGTGGACGCGAAGGGTCGCGTTTCCGTGCCCGCCTTCTTGCGCGCGGTGATCGAGCGCCGCGGCGATGCCCGCACCATCGTCCTTGCCAAGCATGACCATTTCACCGCGCTGTCGGCCTACGACCCCGCTTACGCCGCGCTGAAGCATGCCAAGCTCGAACGCCTGCTCGAGAAGCAGGAGACCGACCCCACGGCCGACCTCGACCACGCCCGCCGCACCATGATGGCGTTCGGCGCGACCGAGGAAGTGCCCTATGATTCGAGCGGCCGCGTGATCTTGCCCCCGATGATGCGCCGCAAAAGCGGGATCGAGGACCTCGCGCTGTTCATCGGCGTCGGCGAGACCTTCCAGCTGTGGAACCCGACCTTGTTCCTCGCCGACCCCAATATCCCCGAGGACATGAAGGACATCGCGCGCTTCCGGCTCGAGGAGCGCGGGCTGTGACGAATCAATCACCATCGAACGGGGAGGTCCATGTCCCGGTCCTCCTCGCGGAGGTGGTCGCCGGTCTCGCCATTACCCAGGGCGACACGATCGTCGACGGAACCTTCGGAGCAGGGGGCTATGCCCGCGCCCTGCTCGGGGCAGGGGCGGGGCGGGTGATCGGCTTCGATCGCGATCCGGACGCGATCGCGAACGGGCCGTCGCTCGTCCCGGACGCCTTTCAGGACGGGCGCCTGCTGCTGATCGAGGAGCGCTTCAGCCAGATGGAGCAGGCGCTGCGCGCCCGCGACCTGCTTCCGGTCGACGGGGTGACGCTCGACATCGGCGTGTCGTCGATGCAGCTCGACCAGGCGGAGCGCGGCTTTTCCTTCTCCAACGACGGCCCGCTCGACATGCGGATGAGCCAGTCGGGGCAGAGCGCCGCCGAGTTTTTGAACGAGGCCGACGAAGCCGAAATTGCTCGCGTCATTCGCGACTATGGCGAGGAGCCGCGCGCGCGCAGCGTCGCCCGCGCGATCGTCGCCGCGCGCCCTCTAAGCCGTACGGCCGAACTCGCCGCGGTGGTGCGCAAGGCGCTGGGCCATCACGCCGGCATGAAAACCGACCCGGCGACGCGCACCTTCCAGGCGATCCGCATCCACTTGAATGCCGAACTCGACGAGCTGGAGCAGGGGCTGCGCGCCGCCGAGCGCTCGCTTCGCCCCGGCGGGAGGCTGGCCGTCGTTACCTTCCACAGCCTCGAGGACCGCATCGTCAAGCGCTTCCTGCGCGACCGCAGCGGCGCGACCCCGGCGGGATCGCGCCATCGCCCGATGGCGGCGAGCGGCCCGCGCCCCAGCTTCACCTCAGTCGCCAAGCCGCTGTCGCCGTCCGACAGCGAGCTGGCTCGTAACCCGCGCGCGCGCTCGGCCCGCCTCCGGACTGCGATCCGGACCGATGCGCCCGCGTGGGACCAGGAGAGGGCCGCATGAGCGCGCGCGGGTTCAAGTCGGTGTTCATGGTCGGCGCCATCGCGGGGACCGCACTGAGCTGCTACCTCGTCAGCCTGCGCGTCGCCTCCGAGCGCGCCGCGCTGGAGAGCGTCGAGAACAAGATCGTGCTGGCGCAGCGCGACATCCGCCTGCTCAACACCGAGATCGGGACCCGCGGCCGGCTGGCGCAGCTCGAACGGTGGAACGTCAAGGTGATCCGCCTGTCGGCGCCGTCGGCCGATCAGTTCGTCGACAGCTCGTTCCAGCTCGCCACCTTGGTCAAGCCCGAGGCCAAGCCGGCGATCGAGGCGCCTCTGGTCTATGCCGCAGCGCCCGCGCCGGCGCGGCGTGAGCCGGTGCTGACCAATGACGATGGCAGCGCCACGGCGGCGCCCGCCGCTCGCTCGGCCGGGGAGATGATGCATGTCGCGGGCTATGTGAAGCCGGCCAGGCCGGCGCGCATGGATCCCAGGGTCGAGGCGGAGCCGGTCGCGGCCGCTGCCAAAGGCCCCGTCAAGGCAGCTGCCAAGCCGGCCCCGATTGCTGCCAAGCCCGCTGCGAAGCCCAAGACCGCGCCTGCGACGAAAGCCGTGAAATCCGCGACGGCTGACCCGCTTGGCCCCTTGCCCGCAGCCAAGGGCAAGGCCAAAGGCAGTGGCGGCGCGAGCGGGGCTCGGCCGACCTCCACCACCAAGGATTCCGGCTCGCACTGATGAATGCTCCGACGCCCGCTCTCGTCGCACGGCCCGAGCGGCTCCGCCTTGTCGGACAGCGCCGCCAGATATTGGCGCTGATGCACCAGCGGCTGATGATCGGCATGCTCATCTATGGCGCGGTCGTCGGCTTCATCGTCCTGCGCCTGGTCTACCTCGCGGCGTTCGGCGACCATGCCGGGCGCAAGGGCGGGGCGCTCGACCTTGCCCCCGAGCGCGGCGACGTGGTCGATCGCGATGGAAACTCGCTGGCGGTGACGATCGACGCGTGGACCATCGGAATCCAGCCCGCGCAGGTCATTGGCGACAAGTTCGCCCTGGCTCAGAAGCTCGAGCGGCTGATGCCCGAACGGGATGCCGCCACCTACTTCGCCATGCTCCGCTCGAAGCGCAAATTCTATTATCTGCGCCGCCGTGCCGCGCCGGGGCTGGTCGACGCGATCAATGCGCTGGGCGAACCCGGCATGGCGCTGTCGCGGGAGCCTGACCGGCTCTACCCGCAGACCGCGCTTGCCGCCCATGTGCTTGGCTATACCGACGTCGACGGCAAGGGCAGCGCGGGGATCGAACGCGCGTTCGAGGACCGTTTGTCCGATCCCGCCCAGCGCGGCACCCCGCTCAAGCTGTCGATCTCGAGCCCGATTCAGCAGGCCCTCGAGCATGAGCTCCAGGCCGCGGTGAACCAGTTCTCGGCGGTCGGCGCGGCCGGGATCATCATGAACATCCACACCGGCGAGATTTTGGCGATGACCTCGCTGCCGCAGCTCAACCCGAATGCCGCAGGCAATGGCACGGCCGAGGCGCGCTTCAACCGCGCCACGCTCGGCGTCTATGAGCTCGGATCGACGTTCAAGCCGTTTACCGTCGCAATGGCGATGGATGCCGGCGTGGTGAAGTCGATGGGGCAGATGTATAATTGCCCCGAGGCGCTCCACGTCGCGGGCCGCACGATCAACGATACCCACCCCTTCGGCCGCGCCTGCTCGGTCGCGGAGATCATGGCGGAGAGCTCGAACATCGGCACCGCGCAGATCGCGATGCAGCTCGGTTCGGCCCGCCAGCAGGCCTTCCTCAAGAAGATGGGCTTTCTCGACAAGGTGCAGGTCGAGCTTCGCGAGCGCGGGCGCACCCTGACTCCAGGCAAGAACTGGAACCTGATCGAGACGCTGACGGTCGGCTACGGCCACGGCATCGCGGTGACGCCGCTACACCTGGCGAGCGGCTATGCGGCCCTGTTCAACGGCGGCATCTTCCGCCCCGCTACGTTGCTCAAGGTCGATGCCGGGCACAAGGCCGGCCCCGGGCATCGCGTGTTCAGCGAGGACACCAGCTACAAGATGCGCAGCCTGCTGCGGCTCGTGGTGACCCACGGCACGGGCAGGAAAGCCGATGCTCCCGGCTATCGCGTCGGCGGCAAGACCGGGACGGCGGAGAAATATCACAACCGCTCGCTGAAGGTGACGAGCTTTGCCGGCGTCTTCCCGATGGAGGAGCCGCGCTTCGTGATCGTCGCGATGCTCGATGAGCCCAAGGCGACCGCGGAAACCTTTGGCTTCAGCACCGCCGGCTGGAACGTCGCCCCGCTGATCAGCCGCACGGTCAGCCGCATCGCCCCCATGCTGGGTGTGCGGCCCGACAAGAAGCGCGAACCGAACATGGCGGAAGTGCTTCCCCATCTCCACGAAAAAGCCGAATAGGGCGCATGCGACTGGGCGATCTTGCCGGCATCGTCGATGATTCCGAGGTGACGGGCTTTGCGCTCGACCATCGCCAGGTCGCGCCGGGCAATGTGTTCGGCGCCTTCCGCGGCGCGCGCTTCAATGGCGAGGATTTCGTCGCCGAGGCGGTGGCGCGCGGCGCGGTTGCGGTGGTCGCGCGCCCGGAGGCGCCCGTCGCCGGTGCCGCGCACGTCGCTGCGGACGAACCGCGCCGCGCGTTCGCCGAGCTCGCCGCGAAATATTACGCGCCCTACCCCGACACGATCGTCGCGGTGACGGGCACCAACGGCAAGACCTCGACGGTCGAGATGACGCGGCAGTTGTGGCGCATGGCGGGGCACCGCTCGGCGTCGATCGGCACGCTGGGCGTGACCACCGCCGACGAGCAGGTCAGGACCGGGCTGACCAGCCCAGATATCGTCACCTTCCTGTCCAACATGGCGGGGATGAAGCGGATGGGCATCAGCCACGTCGCTTATGAAGCCTCGTCGCACGGACTCGACCAATATCGCGCCGAGGGGGTGCCGGTGGCGGCCGCGGCGTTCACCAACCTGTCGCGCGACCACCTCGATTATCATGCCGACATGGACACCTATTTCGCGGCCAAGATGCGGCTGTTCGACGAGGTCGTCGCCGCCGACGGGACGGCGGTCGTGTGGGCCGACGATGCGCGCTCGGGCGAGGTGATGGCGCGGGCCAGGGCGCGCGGGCTCAAGCTGCTGAGCGTCGGCGAGGCGGGCGAGACGATCCGGCTCGTCAGCCGCACCTCGACGGCGCTGGGGCAGCAGTTGGTGCTGGCTCACGCCGGCCGCGAGCAT
>Ga0307406_10002252_pt1 | contig 10511 bp, 7 predicted proteins | sample 322Cmetagenome_3_FD_203706 | JGI IMG/M metagenome (GOLD analysis project Ga0307406, IMG submission 203706) | Maize rhizosphere microbial communities from greenhouse at UC Davis, California, United States - 322HYB-C-2 | ecosystem: Host-associated > Plants > Roots > Rhizosphere > Soil | place... | reverse complement strand
TCTGCCGCGGTTCTGGAGTCCCCCGTGTCGGTCGACGATCGTTCCCGCCCTGTCTCATATTCGTGGAACGTCACCACGCAATCCGACCCGGATGCGTTCGACGGCTATCACCAGAGCATGCGCGACATCTACGACGTCGAGGGCGTCGATCCGGACGCCCGCGCCGGCTTCGTCAGCCGCACCATGGGCTCGGTCTTCGACAACGGCAGTATCGCGCGCGGCTATTCGGTGCCCCAGACCCTGCGCCGCACCGCGGGCACGGTGCGCTCGTCCGGGCTGGACGCCATCAACGTCTTCGTCCTGTTCGCGCCGCTGGTTGGCGACGCCGACGGCGCCGACATTCGCTCTTCGGCCGGATCGATCCATTTCCGCGATCTCTCGCTGCCGTCGGTGTCCCGGGCAGAGGCCATCGATCTGGTCACCCTGATGATCCCCCGCATCGCCGCGCCCCTGTGGATGCGCGACGGCGGGATCCACGGGCTGGCGATCTCGCCCGACAATCCGATGGGCAAGCTGCTGGCCAGTCACCTGTGCCTGCTGGCCGATACGGCTTCCAGCCTGCGCCATGACGAGGGCGCGGCCGCCGTCGAGGCCGCCCTGCTGATCGCCGAGCGCGCCGTGGGCCGCCACAGCACCGCCACGCCCGAGCAGCTGTCCGCCATCCACGCCACGGTCCGCCACCGCGCGACCCGGTACATGCGCCGGCGGCTGCTCGACCCCCAGTTGACGGTCCGGGACATCGCGACCGCTGCGGGGGTGTCGCGCACGACCCTGTTCCGCGCCTTCGCCCCGGGCGGCCTGCGCCGCTACATGCTGGACATGAGGCTGGACGGTGCGCGCGCGGCGCTCGGCGGCCGCGATCCGCGCCGCCAGACGGTCGCCGAGGTCGCCTACCGTCACGGCTTCGCCAGCGCGGCCCATTTCGCCCGCCTGTACCGCGAACGGTTCGGCCATGGGCCGGGAGAGATGGCGGCGCGCCGGCTCGAGACCCGGGCCCTCGCCGAGACCTCGCGCGGCGCCTTCCGGCACGACATGGTGGTCAACTGGCTTCGCGGCCGCACGCTCGGCGCGCGCGCGAACATCGCCCCGCAGGCGCTACGCTCCGCCTGACCCGCCGGTCTCGCGCCGGGCGCCGGGCGAAGAGCCGAAGGCCTTGCGAAAGGCGCGGCTGAAATGGGAATCGCTGGCGAAGCCGCAGGCCTGGGCCACCTCGCTCACGGTCGGGCGCGGTCCGGTCCGCCGCATCAGCAGGTCGCGGGCATGCTCAAGCCGCCTTTGCCGGATGTAGGCCTTCACCCCGCCGACGGTTTGAAACGCCCGATACAGGCTGGAGCGCGACAAGCCGAGGGCGTGCATCAGACTGCCGGCGTCCAGGTCCGGGTCCAGCAACCGCTCCTCGATCAGTCGGGCGGCGGCCAGCATCTCCGGATCGCCCGTCATCCCCGCCGGGGCGGCCGGTTCCGGAGGCCGCTCTAGGGCGGTTCGCGCCAGCATCAGGATGGAGTCCACCACCACGGAGGCGTCGTCGGCGCGGGCGCTCGCGGCCAACCCGGCCAACTCCTCGATGAGGTTGATGATCAGGGTGGTGAAGGCCGAGGGCGTGACCGGGCGCAGGGGCTTCAGGTCCGCCAGCCACTTCGGCGCCGAGGCGCGGTCGGTGGCGAGGATCAACCGCGCGTCGCCGTCGGTTCCGGCTTCCAGCGCCGACAGCGCGCCCATACGCAGCCGCGCCGTATCGCCGTGCCCGTCGATCACCAGGCCGACGCGATCTTCCGATCCGGCATCCGGCGTGGAGAGGGCCTCGCGATCAAGGAAGACCCAGGCTTCGGAGGCCCGTCCGGCGTCGGCCGACGCCGTGGAAGCCCCCTGATACGCGCTCATCCTGCTCCCCATTCGTCGGCCGACAAGGTCGTGGAAAGGCCCCCGTCCGACGCTGACGAGGGACCATGCCGGACGCCGCGCGATCTTCGCAAGTCCTTATCCTGAAACAGGAAAGCGGAGCGCCAGCGGTGGAACGCCGGGACAAGAGGTTGGGACGGGCGGGCATGGAGAGCGATCGGCAAGGCGTCTAGCAAGGCCTGTGCTCGCCTGCTGTCCGGGGTTTCCGATCAGCGTCGGCGCAGACACGCCGATGAAGGCGAAACCCAGTATCGTCATGTCTGGAAGGGAGGGCTTCGGCCTGGATCACGGATCCAGAAGAAGCGAATGGCGCACCCGAAGAGATTCGAACTCCTGACCCCCAGATTCGTAGTCTGGTGCTCTATCCAGCTGAGCTACGGGTGCGCACGGCCGCGAACGGCGAGGGCGGGTCTCTACCCCACGTATGCCGGGGGGGCAAGACCCGGATCGACTGTTTTCCGGGACGATTTCATGGCGGGCGCGTCAGGGGTTTCGTTCGGGGCGTTGAAGCGGCAGGGTGCCGCCCCGATTTAGGGCGTCTCTCCCCGCCGCATCAGCCGAGTTCTCCATGCCGTTTCGTCCGACCCGTCCCTTGCGTGTGTTGGCGGCGACCGCCGTCGTTCTCGGGATGGCGCTGTCGGGCTGTACGGGCTGGACCTCTCCCGCCGCCCCGGCGCCCGCGTCCGTGGCGCCGGTCACGGCCCCCGTCGCAGCGCCCGTCGCCCCGCAGGCGAAAGGCCCGTTCGTCGCCGCCGCCAATCCGTTGGCGGTCGAGGCGGGCATGCGGGTCCTGAACGCGGGCGGCTCGGCCGTCGACGCCGCCGTGGCCGTGCAGGCGGTGTTGGGTCTGGTCGAGCCCCAGTCGTCCGGCCTGGGCGGCGGCGCCTTCATGATGGTCTATGACGCCGCCACGGGCGAGGTGACCAGCTACGACGGTCGTGAGACCGCGCCCGCCGCCGCCACGCCCGAACTGTTCTACGAGAACGGGCAGCCGCTGGACGTCATGTCCGCCGTGCTCAGCGGCCGCTCGACCGGCGCGCCCGGCGCGGTGGCGATGCTGGCCATGGCCCAGAAGGAACACGGACGCCTGCCATGGAGCGCCCTGTTCGGCGACGCCGAGCGCCTGGCCCGCGACGGCTTCACGGTCAGCCCGCGCCTCGCCGGCATGATCGCCCTGACCCGCGGGCAGGCCCGCACCCGCTGGGCCGACGCCTATTTCACCAAGGCGGACGGGTCCCGCTACGTCGCCGGCGACACCCTGAAGAACCCTGAGTACGCCCGCACCGTCGCCGATCTGGCGGCGCAGGGGACCGAGGTCTTCTACCGCGGCCGCATCGCGCGGGAGATCGCCGCCACGGTGGCGCAGGAGCCCCGCCCGGGCGCCCTGACCGCCGCCGACATCGCCGCCTATCAGCCGATCGAGCGCGGGGCCCTGTGCCGCCCCTATCGCATCTATGTGGTCTGCGTGCCGCCGCCGCCCTCCTCGGGCGTGGCCGTGCTGCAGCTGCTGGCCATGGCCGAGCGGACGCCGGACATCGACGCCGGCCCCGACAGCGTCGCCGCCTGGACCGCCTTCGCCCAGCTGCAGCGGCTGATGTACGCCGATCGGGACCGCTACGTCGGCGACCCGGCCTTCGTCGGCGTGCCGGTGCAGGGCCTGCTGGACCCGGCCTACGTCGCCTCGCGCGCGGCCCTGGCTCCCGGCCTGACCGGCGCCGCCCAGCCGGGTACGCCGCCGGGCGGGGCCCTGACCGGACCGGACGCCACGCGTGAGCCCGCGGGCACCAGCCACATGGTCATCGTCGATGCGGCCGGGAACGCGGTCAGCATGACCACCACGGTCGAAAGCATCTTCGGCTCGGGCCGGATGGCGGCGGGCTTCTTCCTCAACAACCAGCTGACCGACTTCTCCTTCTCGCCCGCCCGCGCCGACGGCGGCCCGGCGGCCAATGCGGTGGCGGCGGGCAAGCGGCCGCGCTCATCGATGTCGCCCATCATCGTGCTGGACCGCGAGGGCCGGCTGGTCGGCGCCTTCGGCTCGCCCGGCGGTCCTTCGATCCTGGCCTACAACACCAAGGCCCTGATCGCCGTCCTGGACTGGAACATGCCGGTCGCGGAGGCCTTCGCCCTGCCTAATCTGGTGGCGCGCGGCGACGGCTTCGGCGCCGACACGGACCGCTTCAGCCCCGCGCTGCGGGACGGTCTGAACGCCGGGGGCATCACCCTGCGTCCCAACGCCAGTGAGAACTCCGGCCTGCACGGCGGCCTCTGGCGGCAGCGGCAGGACGGCCAATGGGCCTGGGACGGCGCAGCGGACGACCGGCGCGAGGGCGTGGCGAGAACGCAGTAAGAGGCAGTAGGCAGTAGGCAGATAGGGAAGGCGGACGAGCAGCCGGCCTACTGCCTATTCCCTACCGCCTCATTCCGGCTTGATGCTCAGCTGGAAGGCGATCAGCCCCTCGGACACGTCGGTGTCCACGCCGGGGCCGGCGCGCAGGCCTTCGACCCCGATCTCGCGATAGACCAGGCCGACCGAGCTCTGGACCGCGCCCCGGCGCATGGCCACGCCGATCGAAGCGTCGCCCATGAAGTTGCCGCTGTCGTGGCTGACGCCCGAGCGGGCATAGTCGCCGTCACGGTTGCGGGCGAAATTGTAGCCGACGGCCCGGCCCGAACCCGCGGCGTAGATGTACCAGCGCTGGCGCTCGCCGAAGGCTTCCGTCCCCTCGGGCACCATCCGGTCCAGATCCGGCCCGATGCGCAGGGTGGCGCCGGCCTCGGTCGAGCCGCCGCGGCTGCCCACGCCCACGCCGATATGCGGCGTCAGGGTGACGTCGAGGCCCGAGCCGGTCTGGCCCAGCGTCTCGGTCCAGCCGCGCACATAGGTCAGGTCATAGTGTTCGGCGTCATAGGCGGCGGGATCCAGCGGTCCCGGAGGCAGGGGCGCGCCGTCCTCGCGGCGGACGCGGCCCTCGGTGCGCAGGCGCAGGCGGTCGTTGTAAGCGCCGCCCTCGAACCAGACGTCCCGGTTGGACGCGGCCCAGGGCGAGGCGCGGTCGAGCGGGGCATAGCCGTTGCGGTCGGCGACGGTGTCGAACCCGCGCGCGTCCGCCTCGGCGAAGCGTTCCTCGCGGTCCAATTGGGTCAGAAGGTCGGAGACGTTGGTGGGCCGGTCGCGGGCCACGGCCCAGGGGTCCGGAACGGCGACCTGTCCGGACACGGCTTCGCCCGCGACGGCCGGGGCCGCGCAGGATGCAAACACCAGAAGTCCGGCCATGGCCGTAATACGCATCAACGGTCCCCTCAGTCCGTTAACAGCCTCGACCCTGCACGATCCGGGGCGGCCCGCCAACAGACATTTTCACGACACTCTTCTGCCTTGTGAACGTCAGCCTTTGGGCGCGGTTCCTGACGGCCGCCGCGCCTTCGCCGGAGCGGTCAGAGAGAACCCGCCGCGGCGGGGCCGGGCGGGTTCCTGTCTCATGGCGATGTCGAAGGCCTTACTGGCAGGCCAGGCACTCGTCGTAGTCGGTGCGGGCCGCCGAGAAGAGGTCCGGCTGGTTCGGATCGACCTCGGCCTCGACCTTGTCTTCCGAGCCCGCGAAGGACGCGCGCTGCACCGACTTGGAGCGCAGGTAGTAGAGCGACTTCACGCCGGTCTCCCACGCGCGCCAGTGCAGCATGTGCAGGTCCCACTTATCCACGTCGCCAGGGATGAACAGGTTGATCGACTGAGCCTGGCAGATTTCCGGGGCGCGGTCGGCGGACAGTTCGACGACCCAGCGCTGATCCAGTTCGAAGGCGGTCTTGAACACGCCCTTCTCGTCGTCCGACAGCTGGTCGAGGTGTTGGACCGAACCCTCGTGCTCGAGGATCGAGTTCCACACGGCCTCGGTGTCGATGCCCTTCTCGCCCAGCAGACGCTGGAGATAGGGGTTCTTGACCGCGAACGAGCCCGACAGGGTCTTGTGGGTGTAGATGTTGGCCGGGATCGGCTCGATGCCGGCCGAGGTGCCGCCGCAGATGATCGAGATCGAGGCGGTCGGGGCGATGGCCAGCTTGTGCGAGAAGCGCTCCATGACGCCGCGCTCGGCGGCGTCCTCGCAGGCGCCTTTCTCTTCGGCCAGCAGGCGGCTGGCCTTGTCGGCCTCGCGGCGCAGGTGCTTGAACAGGCGCATGTTCCACGACTTGGCCATGGCGCTTTCAAAGGCCACGCCCTGACCCTGCAGGAAGGAGTGGAAGCCCATCAGGCCCAGGCCCACCGAACGCTCGCGCTTGGCCGAGTAGACGGCGGCGGCCATGGCGGGCGGGGCGCGGCGGATGAAGTCTTCCAGCACGTTGTCGAGGAAGCGCATCACGTCCTCGATGAACTTCGGCTCTTCGCGCCACTCCAGGAAGGTCTCGGCGTTCACCGACGACAGGCAGCAGACCGCGGTGCGGTCGACGCCCAGGTGGTCGCGGCCGGTGTGCAGCATGATCTCGGCGCACAGGTTGGACTGCTTGACCGACAGGCCCAGGTCCTTCTGGTGCTGCGGCATCTGCCGGTTCACCGTGTCGGAGAAGATCAGGTAGGGCTCGCCGGTCTGCAGGCGGATCTCGAGGATCTTCTGCCACAGGGCGCGCGCGTCGACCGTCTTCATCACTTCCTTGTTCTTGGGCGACAGCAGGTCGAAGGTCTTGCCGTCGCGAACCGCCTCCATGAAGGCGTCGGTGATCGAGATGCCGTGGTGCAGGTTCAGGGACTTGCGGTTGAAGTCGCCCGACGGTTTGCGGATTTCGAGGAACTCCTCGATCTCCGGGTGGTGGATGTCCAGGTAGACGGCGGCCGAGCCGCGGCGCAGCGAGCCCTGCGAGATCGCCAGCGTCAGCGAATCCATCACGCGGATGAAGGGGATGATGCCCGAGGTCTGGCCCGCGCCCTTGACCTTCTCGCCGATGGAGCGGACGCCGCCCCAGTAGGTGCCGATGCCGCCGCCGTTCGAGGCCAGGGCCACGTTCTCGTTCCAGACGCTCTGGATGCCGTCCAGGCTGTCGCCGACCGCGTTCAGGAAGCAGCTGATCGGCAGGCCGCGATCCGCGCCGCCGTTCGACAGCACCGGGGTCGCAGGCATGAACCACAGCTTCGACATATAGTCGTAGACGCGCTGGGCGTGCTCGGCGTCGTCCGAGAAGGCCGTGGCGACCCGGGCGAACATGTCCTGGTAGCTCTCGCCGGCCAGCAGATAGCGGTCCTCGAGGGTCTTCTTGCCGAAGTCCGTGAGCAGATCATCCCGCGAACGGTCGATCTGGATCGAGGGAACCACCGACAGATGCGGGCGGGCTTCGCCCTCGGCGTCCGCAACCGTCTGGAATTCCATCGTCTTCAACGCTTCGCCGCCAGCCATTTGATCGTCGCCCTGAACAAAAATCTAAGAGGTATCCCCGCGCTCCGAACCACAAGACCTAGTGGCTGAAGCGCTCCCCAAGCCCACATATGGGGCGCAGATGGCTAACCAACCGTCAACGGGCTTGACGATCACTTTCTATCCGAATCGGCTTCAAGGCGGGGGATGAGCCTGTGGACAGGCCGCGACGCGGGCATGACAAGGTGCCATCGATTTGAATCACGAACGCGTGAGGGGAACGTCCCACAAACGGGACCGTTAGCTTGGCCATGACCGGGGAACAGCAAGTCGTTTTTTGGCGCCGCGCACTGCGCATCGCCCGCACCGAAATCGCCGCCTTGAGCGCGCTTCTGATCATCGCCCTGGGCGTCATGACCTTCATCGAGGTCGCCGACGACATGACCGAGGCGGACGGCCAGATGTTCGACCAGGCGGTGCTGCACTGGCTCCAGCCGGTCGCGGGCCAGCCCCGCGGGCCGTGGTGGCTCCAGGAGGCGGCGGCGGACCTGACGTCCCTGGGCGGCATCTCCGTCCTGACCCTGTTCGCGGTGATCGCCTTCAGCTTCCTGCTGATCCAGCGCAAGCGGCTGTCGGCCCTGCTGCTGGTCGTCGGCCTGATCGGCGGCGTGGCCCTGAGCGAAGGCCTCAAGGCCCTGTTCGAACGCGAACGCCCGCCCGTCGCCTATCAGGCGGTCGAGACGCTGAACGCCAGCTTCCCCTCGGGCCACGCCCTGCTGTCGACGGTCTTCTACCTGACGCTGGGCGTCATGCTGACCCGCGCCTTCCCCCAGAAGCGGCTGAAGGCCTTCGTGCTGGGCAGCGCCATCCTGATCGCCCTGCTGATCGGCCTGACCCGGGTCTACCTCGGCGCCCACTGGGCCACGGACGTGCTGGCCGGCTGGTGCGCCGGCGCCGCCTGGGCCATGGCCCTGTGGCTGGTCGCCTATGCGGTCGAGCGCCGGCAGGTGGTCCACCATGCGCCGCTGCAGGACGACGAGCCGGGCTGAGCCCTAGACCTCGAACACCCGGTAGGGCTGATCCCCCAGCGTCCGCAGCACCGGCAGGGCCACGTTGTAGACCGGTACGCCCTTGTGGGTCCGACCCTCCGGCGCGCCGCGGTGGGCGTGGCCGTGCACGACGAGGCTGACGTTGTCGTAGCGGTCGATGGTCTCGCCTAGGCGGGAGGAGCCGAGGAAGGCGTGAATCTCGGGCGGCTCGCCCATCACGGTGTCGACGACAGGGGCGTAGTGCAGCAGCACCACCGACCGCTCGGTGCGCAGCATGCGGATCGAGTTCTCGATCTGGTTGGCGTCCTCGACCGCCTCCTGCACGAAACTCTTGATGGTCGCCTCGCCGAAGGGGCTCAGCATGTAGCGGCCGAAACCGCCGACGAAGCCCTTGCCGCCGGCGAAGCCGACGCCCTCGATCTCGAAGGCCTGGCCGGTCAGCATCTGGACCCCGGCGTCGCACAGCATCTTGGTCACATGCTCGGGCTGGCCGCATTCGTGCTCGTGATTGCCCAGCACCCCGACCATGGGAATCTTGCAGGCGCGGATGTCCTCCAGAAGAATCTCGACCTCGCGCGTCTTGCCGAAATTGGTCAGGTCGCCACACAGGCACAGCACGTCGGCGTCGTCGGACACGCGCTCGAACAGTTCGCGGTGCGGCCGCTCATGGTTTTCGCCCACATGCAGGTCGCCGACGGCGGCCACGCGCAGCCTCCTGGTCGGTCCGGGCTCGAGGCCGGGCTGGGGCGTCTGCGGATCGACGGGGGCGTCAGTGGATGGGGTCATGACGCTCCTCAAGCCCCTTGCCGACGATGTCGCCAAAGCCCCATTCGGTGATGTCGGCGATGTAGTCGCGCGGACTGAACAGGCGGCCGCGGCACACCTTCACCCGCGGCGCCGGCAGATCGACCTGGGCGCGCAGCCGCTCGTTCAGCTCGACGATCAGCCAGGCCGGAACATTGTCCCGCTCGGTGGGGTAGGCGAAGCGGAAGTTCAGCAGATGGGCGAACAGCACCTCCCAATAGAGGTCCATCTGGTCCAGCAGGCTCTTCCAGTCGATGGCCGCGGACTGCTTCAGGATGACGTGGTTCACATCGGCCCCGTCGTAGCGGTAGCGGTCCTGGATGAAGACCTTGGACAGGATCAGGGCCGTCGGCGGGGTGATGCCGACCTCATGGCCATAGACCTGGATGGTGTCGCCGCCGAACCAGCTGTCGTTCACGGCGATGGTGCCGTTCGACATGGCGAAGATCACGTCGAAGAAATGCTTTTCGTCCTTCCAGACCTTGGCGATCCAGCGCTCGTCCTCGACATCGGTGCGGTACCCGCGCGCCTGGAAGTAGGCGAGGATGCGTGGGTAGTCCCCGGGCTTGCAGAAGACGTCCAGGTCCTTGGTCGGGCGGCTGATGCCCGTATAGGCCGTCACCGCATAGGTGCCGGACAGCAGGAAGGGTATGCCGCTCTCCCGCAACAGCCGAAGCGACTCCTCGTAGAAGGCCACGGCCTCCTTCGGCGGATGGAAGCTCGGGTCGGCGACGGTGTCGGACATGGCGAAAAAACGGCTCCGCCTGTCCGGGGGTTCCGTCCCGCTCGGGGACTCCCGCGTTACGTGAAGTCCCTCATCCGCCCTCAGGCCAGTTTGTTTACGGATTGACCTTAACCGTAGCCGCTCGGGTTGGAGCCGGGAGGGCTTCGGGTTGAAGGGTCGTTGGCGTCTGTTCAGACATGAGGCGGGCCGGGTCGCAGGCCCGCCGCCCTGGCTCTATGTGCTGCTCTTCGCCCTGTCGCAGCTGATCGGCCACTGGAGCGTCGCGACCTACGGAACCGTCGCCGTCTGGTTGTCCAACGGCATCATGGTCGCGGCCCTGCTTCAGCTGCACCGTCGCCCCGCGATGATGGTGCTCACCGCCTGTTTCGCGATCAACCTGCTCTCCAACACCTTCCGGGGCGATCCCGGCGTCTTCCTCTGGATCAATGCGGTCCTGAACCTGGGCGAGGCGATGCTGGCCGCCCTGATCGCCCGCCGCTACTGCGGCGCAGCGCTGGACATGCGCCGCCCGCGGCGGCTGTTCCGCTTCATGGCCATCTCCGTCACCGCCGTGGCGGTCACCGCCATGGTCGGCTTCAGCCTGGCCTGGGCCCTGCGCCATCCGCCGCTGACGGTCTGGCTGTTCAATCTGCAGTCCTTCCTGATCATGGAGGTGATGGGGCTGCTGCTGGT
>Ga0307406_10002249_pt1 | contig 10516 bp, 9 predicted proteins | sample 322Cmetagenome_3_FD_203706 | JGI IMG/M metagenome (GOLD analysis project Ga0307406, IMG submission 203706) | Maize rhizosphere microbial communities from greenhouse at UC Davis, California, United States - 322HYB-C-2 | ecosystem: Host-associated > Plants > Roots > Rhizosphere > Soil | place... | reverse complement strand
TACGGCGAGGACGCCTACACCGTGCGCCTGCAGGAGGTCTTCCAGGCGCAGTTCGGCGAAGGTGTACAGGCCTTCCCGGTATTCAACGGCACCGGCGCGAACGTCACGGGCCTCCAGTCGATGCTCCCCCGCTGGGGTGCGGTGATCGCGGCCTCGACCGCGCACATCAACGTCGACGAGGGCGGCGCCCCCGAGAAGATCGGCGGTTTCAAGCTGCTCACCGTCCCCACCGACGACGGCAAGCTCACCCCCGAGCTCATCGATCTCGAGGCATGGGGCTGGGGCGACGAGCACCGCGCGCAGCCGCTCGTCGTCTCGATCACGCAGTCCACCGAGCTCGGCACCCTCTACACCGCCGAGGAGATCCGCGCGATCGCCGATCACGCCCACGAGCGCGGCATGAAGCTGCACCTCGACGGTGCGCGTCTGTCGAATGCGGCCGCGGCCCTCGACCTGCCCCTGCGCGCCTTCACGCGCGACGCCGGCGTCGACGTGCTCAGCTTCGGCGGCACGAAGAACGGCGCGATGCTCGGCGAAGCCGTCGTCGTGCTGAACCCCGCGGCATCCGACGGCCTCATCTACTCGCGCAAGTTCAACATGCAGCTCTCCTCGAAGATGCGCTTCGTGTCGGCACAGCTGATCGCGCTGCTCGAGGGCGACCTGTGGCTGCGCAACGCCCGGCACTCCAACGCGATGGCCGCCCGACTCCGGGCATCCGTCGAGGCGGGCATCGCCGACGGCTCGATCACCGGTGTCTCGTTCACTCAGCCGACCCAGTCGAACGGCGTCTTCGCGACGCTGCCCGACGGCGTCGCCGACAGCCTGCGTGAGTCGTTCCGCTTCTACGACTGGGATGCCGCACGCAACGAGGTGCGCTGGATGTGCAGCTTCGACACCGAGGAGTCCGACGTCGACGCCTTCGTGGCGGAGCTGTCGCGCCTCACCAGCGCCTGAGCGCGCGACTCACGCGCCCGGAGACTCCCCCGCGCGTCAGGATTCGACAACGCGGGTGAACTCCTCGCGCGTCGTCTGCAGATGCGCGCGCATCGCGGCATCCGCCGCTGCGGCATCGCCACGGCGCACGGCCTCGAGGATCTGCTCGTGCGCGTCCCAGCTCGACTCCTTCACGAAGTCGAAGCTGATCAGGTCGACGGGCTCGAACATCCGCACCCTCGCCTCTTCGACCGCGTCGCGCACGAAGGAATTGCCCGACGCCTCGGCGAGCGCGATGTGGAAGTCCGTGTCGGCGATGCGCGACTCCGCCTTCGTGGCAGCCTCGGCGAGGTCGCGCTGAGCCTGCGCCATCGCCTCGAGGTCGTCGTCGCTGCGGCGGACAGCGGCCAGCGCCGCCCCGCCGGATTCGACGATCGCGCGGAACTCGGTGAGCTCGCCGATCTCGCCCGAGCGCGTGCGGACCTCTTCGCGGATGAGCCGCGGATCGAGTGCGGCATCCTGCACGATCGCCCCGCCGGACGCGCCGCGAGAGATCACGATCTGACCGCTCCCCTCGAGGATGCGCAGGGCCTGCCGGAGGGTCTCACGCGAGACGCCCAGCTGCTCGGACAGCCGCCGCTCCGGCGGAAGCCGATCGCCGGGCCGGATGCGTCCGAGCGCCATCTCGCGCCGGAGGAAACCGGCGACGGCCTGGTACCCGGACACGGGCTGCAGCACGGCACGGGAGAAGTCGTGCGGCGCGTCGTCACGCTCGCTCATCCGCACTCCTCCGATCAGAGGGGGAGCCCTGGGCGATCGGAGCCCACGACCTGCTTCCCCACGAAGAAGTCAAGCACATCGGCGTCTCCGTGCCCGCCCAGACCGCTGGCGCCGAAGAAGCTCTGCGCCGATTCCGGCGACATGTCGAGCACGCTCGTGCCGTTGACCTTGACCTCTCCCGCGACGAGCCGGGTGCCGAGTGCGGCCGCAGCTTCCTCGTCCGCGCCGAAGACGTAGCCGGCGAGCCCGACCTGGCCGGTGTTCGCGAGGGCGACGGCGTCGTCCTCGTCGGCGTACCCGCCCACGAGCAGCATCGGTCCGAACACCTCGTCGGCGAGACCCGGACCGTCGAGCACCGCCACCGTCGGTGCGAAGAACCACCCCTGCGCCGGGATCCGCGAGACGCTCAGCACCTCGGCTCCGGCATCCGCCAGCCGGTCCCGCTGTGCGGCGAGCTCATCGCGGCGGGCGGCGAAGGCGACGGGCCCCACCTCGGTCGCATCTTCGAGGCTCGAGCCGATCACGCGCCGCCCGAACTCGGCGATCAGCAGTCCCGCGAGCTCGTCGCGGCGGGCCCGGTCGACGAGCACGCGCCGCGGCGCCTCGCACCACTGACCGGACAGCTTGAGAACGCCGTCGGTCAGCGCCTTCGCCACAGCTTCCAGGTCGGCATCCGTACGGACGATCGCCGCGTTGTTGGAACCGAGCTCCAACTGCAGCCGGGCGAAGCGCGGGGCGGCCGTCGCGGCGATCGCCCGGCCCGTCGGCGTGGAACCCGTCATGGAGATCGCGGCGATCCGCTCGTCGGCGACCAGGGCGCGGCCGATCCCTCCGCTGCCCTGCACGAGCCCGACCACCCCGTCGGGGATGCCCGCCGCGTGCACGCCCTCGAGCAGGAGCTGAGCGCTCCACGGCGAGAACGACGAGGGCTTCAGCACGACCGTCGCTCCTGCCGCGAGCGCGAACGCCGTCTTCTTGACGGCCATGGCCGACGGCGCGTTCCAGGGCAGGATCAGCGCGGTCGGCCCCCACGGCACCCGGTGCAGTCGCACGCCGCCCTGCGCGGAGGGCAGGTCGCGCACGTCGCCGACCTCGACCGAGCGCCGTGCGGCATCCCGCAGCGTCGCACCGTTCGCCCCGCCGAACAGTCGTGTGACCGAGATCGGGACGCCGCTGTTGAGGGCGTCGAGCCTGGCGATCTCCTCAGCGCGCTCGTCCAGCCAGTCGGCGAGGGCGACCAGCCTCTCCGCCCGCTGTTCCGGCGCGAGGCCGCGCCAGCGCGCGTCGTCGTGCGCCTCCTGTGCGGCGGTCACGGCGCGGTCGACCTGATCGAGCGTGCTCGACGCGGAGGCGGCCAGCCTCTCCCCCGTGTTGGGGTCGTGCAGCCACGTGCCGTCGCTCTCGGGGCTCTCCTCGGCGACGCCGCCGATCCAGGTGCGCAGGGCGGGGTAGGTCATGTCAGATCCGATCGAAGTAGCGGTGCAGGTCCCAGTCCGTGACACGGGACATGAACGTCGCCCACTCGTGCTCGAGCAGCACCTGCTGGTGCGAGATGACGTCGGGCGTGAGGAGCTCCTGCACCAGCGGGCTCTCGCCGAACAGGATGCTCGCCTGACGCGGATCCGCGGGCATCGCTCCGTCGCCGGGCAGGTCGTAGGCGCTGCCGGTCACGGGATCCGCGAGTGCGGTGTCCTTGTCCATGCCGTCGCGCGCCGACGCCAGGAGCCCCGTGAGGGTGAAGTACGGGTTCGTGTCGGCCCCGGGGAGACGGAACTCGAACCGCAGCGCCTTCGGCGAGTGCCCGACCACGCGCACGGTCGTCGTGCGGTTGTCGAAGCCCCAGGTGCGCCCGTTCCCCGCCACGTCGGCGGAGTTGCTGCGACGGTAGGCGTTCACGGTCGGGGCGTACCACGCCATCAGTGCGGGCGCGTGCTCGAGCACCCCGGCGATCGCCGCCCGCATCCGCCCGCTGAGGTGATCGTCGGCCGACTCGTCCCAGAACACCGCCGTGCCCTGCTCGTCCACGAACGACACGTGCACGTGGCAGGACGACCCCGGCTGGTCGTTGAGCGGCCGGGCCATGAACGTCGCCGACATGCCGGCGCGCGCCGCGGTGTCGCGCACGGCGAGCTTGTAGAGCGCGTGCCGGTCGGCCATCTCCAGCGGATCCCCGTACTCGAACGTCATCTCCCACTGCCCGAGTCCCCACTCGCTCTGCGCGGTCTCGACGAGGATGCCGCTGGCTCGGAGGTCGGAGCGCAGCTTCTGGAAGAACGGCTCGTAGAGGTTCCCCTCGTGGATCAGGAAGTCCGAGGGGGTGAGCGTGGTCGGGTCCAGGTCGCGGAAGCCCGAACGACGAAGCTCCCGAGGGTCGTTGCGGAACAGGTAGAACTCGAGCTCGGTCCCCGCGAGCGGGGTGAGGCCCTTCTCCCGGAGGCGCGCGAGCTCCTGCTTCAGGAGCACGCGGGGCGAGATCGGCAGGGGCTCGTGCGAATGCACGTCGACCGGATCGGCGAGGCAGATCGCGACGCCCTCGAGCCACGCCGCGGGGCGGAGCGTCTCGAGATCGGGGATGAGCGTCACGTCCGGCACGCCGTTGTGCATGCCGCAGAGGGCGAAACGATTGGCGTCGATCAGCTCGAGGCCCTGCTCGATGTCCCACGACCACGCGCAGGTGCAGATGTCGACGCCGTTCTCGACCACACGACCGAACCCCTCGACGGGGATGCGCCGGCCGACGAGGCGACCCTGCATGTCGGGCGTCGCGACGATCACCGTGCGGATGCCGGCGGCCTCGAGCTCCTCGGGCGCGAGGCGTACATCATCGATCATCGTGTCAGCCACCCTCCGTCGACAGGGAGCTGGATGCCGTCGATCCAGGACGCCTCGTCGCTGAGCAGCCAGGATACGGCCGACGCGATGTCGGCGGGGAGCCCGACCCGGGGCACGAGGAGGCGCTGCTTCATGAACTCGAGCGCCTCGTCGCTCGTGACGCTCTCGTAGTCGAAGAAGTCGGTGGCGATGGGGCCGGGTGCGACGCAGTTGACGCGGATGTTCTTCGCGGCGAGCTCGACCGCCAGAGCCTTGGTGAGCATGGGCACTCCGCCCTTGCTCGCGTTGTAGTGCGGCTGCGCGGCGCCGGTGCTCGTCACGACGACGAGGGCCTCGACCGTGGAGAGGTTCACGATCGCGCCGCCGCCGGATTCGGCGATGAGCGGGGCGACCTCCTGGGCGACGAGGAACTGGCCCTTGAGGTTGATGTCGAAGACGAAGTCCCATGCCTCCTCGGTGAGGGTCTCGAACGAGTGCTCCGTCACGACGCCGGCGTTGTTGATCAGCAGGTGCAGCGCTCCCCATTCCTCGCGGGCGCGTTCGACGGCGGCGCGGATCTGGTCCCGCGACCGCACATCGACGACGGCGGCGACGGCGGTGCCGCCGGCCTCCTCGATGAGGCGCACGGTCTCGGCCGCACCGTCTGCCGAGACGTCGGTGACGAGAACTCGTGCGCCCTCGCTCGCGAGGCGGAGGGCCGTCTCGCGGCCGATCCCGGAGCCTGCGCCGGTGATGAAGGCGTTCTTGTCTGCGTGTCGCATTTCTTCTCCTTGTTCGGTGACGCCTAGGCGACGTTCTGCGTTGCGGACACGACGCCGAGCGTCGCGCGGGCGGCTGCCTGATCGACCAGCCAGCCGAAGACGGGATCGGTCTCGAAGACCTCGGGATGCCACTGCACCCCGACGACCGGGAGGCCTTCGAGCTCGATGGCCTCGACGATCCCGTCCGGTGCCCAGCCGGTCACCACGATCCCGGTCCCCGGCACGTCGACCGCCTGATGGTGGAACGAGTTGACCCGCGTCGTCTCGCCGTAGAGGGCGTGCGCGACGCTGCCCGCCGCCGTGCGCACCTCGTGCACGCGGTGCGCACGGGGATAGGCGTACGAGCCGTGCGACTCTCCCTCGCCGTGAGCGAGGTGCGGGTGGAGCGTGCCGCCGCGGACCACGTTGAGGAGCTGGGCGCCGCGACAGACGCCGAGCAGCGGGACGGCCCCGTCGATCGCGGCCTCGATGAGTCCGGCTTCGAACTCATCGCGCTGCGGGTCGATCAGCGGTGTGAACGGCCCGGGCGTCCGACCGTAGCGACGCGGGTCCACATCGTCGCCGCCGACGATCACGACGCCGTCGAGGCGCTCGACGAGCTCCGCCGGCGCAGCATCCATGGGCAGGTGCACCGGCAGGCCGCCGGCGCGGAGGACGGATGTGGAGTACTCGCTGAGATATGCCTCGAGCGGCGCGTCGGCGAAGCCGTGCGGTGCGCCGATCGCGGCGCCCCGCAGTCGTCGACCGGAGATGCCGATCAGGGGGCGGGCCGGGGCGGAAGTGCCGATGATGTCCATCCTTCGTCTGCGTGGTCGGGGTCGGGCTCGTGGGTCAGGCGTTCTCGTCGAAGCGGCGCATGATCTGCGCGTACGCCTCGGGGGCCTTCGCCCGCATGACGGCGGCCTGCACGAGGCCGATCACGGGAGCGAGGACGACGACGGCCACCAGCGTGACGCTGATCGGCCCCCAGGCGGGGTTCCCCTCGGCGTCGACGTCGCTCACGAGCAGCGGGAAGTTGGCGGCGATGAGCACCGCGGAGACGGCCAGCCCGAGGAAGCCCAGGACGGGCGCGATCACGGTGTGCCACGGGCTCCGCAGCCGGCGCGTGCGGCCGAAGTACACGACGACCGCGAGGCAGGTGACCGCCATGAGGATGACGATCGCGAGCGTCCCGATGCCGGCGAACCAGGCGAAGATGTTCTCCGGCGCGAAGCCGATCAGAGCGAGCACGATGATCGCGAGGCCGGAGGTCGCCACCTGCACGATCGACGCGACGTGCGGCGAACCGTGGCGCGAGTGCACGGCGCCGACGCGGTGCGGCAGCACGCGGGCGTTGGCCATCGCGTGGTGATAGCGGGTCAGCACGTTGTGCAGGGACAGGACCGCCGCGAACATGCTGCCGAGGAACAGGACGGCGACGGCGATCGAGCCGATCGGGCCGAGGTACTGCTCGGTCACGCGGGTGATCAGCGTGGTCGGGTCGGCGGCCGCCTCGTCGATGATCGCTCCTTCGCCGACGCCGATCACGATCGCCCAGGCGGCGAACGCGTAGAACACGCCGATGACGATCGCGGAGGCGTAGGTGGCGCGCGGGATCGTGCGCTCCGGCGTGCGCACCTCGTCACGGTAGACGACCGTCGACTCGAACCCGATGAAGCTCGCGATGGCGAACATGAGGCCGAGGGCGGGGGCGCCCGAGAGCACGTTCTGGAGCAGGAAGGAGCCGAAGGTCACGCCATCCGCTCCCCCGGTGAGCAGGATCACAACGCCCAGCAGTACCACGATGCCGATCTCGGCGAGCAGCACGACCACGAGCACGCGGGAGCTGAGCTCGATCTGCCGGTACCCGAGGGCGCCGACGATCGCGACGGTGGCGAGCGTGAGCAGCCACCACGGGATCTCGGGGCCGCCCAGGAGGGCGATGCTGGAGCTGATCGTCGCCCCCAGGTAGGAGAACACCGCGATCTGCACGGTCGTGTAGCAGATGAGGGCGAGGTACGCCGTGGCGAGGCCCGGAGTACGGCCGAGTCCATGCGTGGCGAAGACGAAGAACGATCCCGCCTTGGGGAGAAAGCGGCTCATCGCCGTGAGACCCACCGAGAAGAGCAGCAGGATCACGGTGGCGACGAGGAACATGACCGGGAATCCGATGCCGTTTCCCACGAGATAGCCGATCGGCACGAGGCCGCCGACCACCGTGAGCGGTGCGGCCGCGGCGATCACCATGAAGGTGACCGAGACCGCCCCGAGGTTTCCGCGGAGGCTGCGGTCCTGTGCTGTTCCTGCGCTGCGCGACGTCGTTGTCGAAGCATCCATGCGAACATCCTTTGCCGATTGGACTAATGGTCTACTTTCTAGCCCATTAGTCCAGCCAGCGCAAGAGTCGCACACCGAAGAGGCCCCTTCGCATCACGCGAGGGGCATGCCGTCAGTCGGCGTGCGGGGGTCTAGCGGAGCAGTCCGAGGTTCGCGAGAGCCAGGCGGATGAGCGTGCCGCGGCCGCCCTCCATCTCGGCGGCGACCGCGTCGGATGCCGCAGCCTCGGGCGGGAACCAGGTCACCTCGAGCGCGTCCTGACGCGGCTCGCACGTACCGGTCACGGGCACGACGAAGGCGAGCGACACCGCGTGCTGACGGTCGTCGTGGTACGCGCTCACTCCCGGGATGGGGAAGTACTCGGCCACCGTGAACGGCAGCGGCTGCGGCGGAAGGAGCGGGAAGGCCATCGGGCCGAGGTCGTTCTCGACGTGACGGAAGAGCGCGTCGCGGATGGTCTCGCCGAAGCGCACGCGACCAGAGACGATCGTTCGCGTCATCTCGCCCATCGGCGTCGAGCGCAGCAGGATGCCGACCTCGGTGACCTGCCCGGAGCCGTCGGTGCGCACCGGGATCGCCTCGACGTAGAGCATCGGCAGATGCCGCCGCGCCTCTTCGAGCTCGATGTCGCTCAGCCACCCGGGGTTCGAGCCGGGTGCCGACGGATTCGCATCGCGGAAGGCGCCGAGACCGTCGTCTTCGGGTTCCGGGTCGGGATCAGGTGTGCGGACGGACATGTGTCCTTTCTACCAGCCGCGCCTGACCGTGCGGGGTGGACGTGTCGGCATCCGCTGGCAGGATATCGGTGTGAGCGAGAACCTGACGATCGACGATGCGGCGACCAGATGGTCGTCCGCCGACAGAGGGCGGATGCCGCTGCTGGTGCTGCTGCACGGCTACGGCGCCGACGAGCACGACCTGTTCGGCCTCGTCCCCTACCTCCCGGCGGGCATCGCCGTGGCATCCGTCGCCGCCCCGCTGGCGCCGCCGTGGCCGATGCCGGGGCGCTCCTGGTATCCGATCGAGGGCCTGGACGGACGCAGCCCCGACCGAGTGACCGGCGCCGCCGAAGCCTTCCTGCGCTGGCTCGACGCCGCGGCCGGCGACGCACCCTCGGTCGCGCTGCTCGGGTTCTCACAGGGAGCGGCGGTCGCACTGCAGGCCCTCCGTCTCGAACCGGAACGCTTCGGCGCGATCGTGGCGCTGAGCGGCTACGCGTCGCCGGGCGAACTGCCGCGTGACGAGGAGCTGCGCGAACTCCGGCCGGCCGTGTTCTGGGGCCGAGGAACGAACGACGACGTCATCCCGCCCGCGCTGATCGACCACACCGCGCAGTGGCTGCCCGACCACTCCGAGCTCTCCGGCCGGGTCTACACGGGCCTCACGCACAGCATCTCCGAGGAGGAGCTCGCGGATGTGCGCCTGTTCCTCACGAAGTGGCTCGACGGGATCGAAACGCCCTGATCACGGCGTCGGGCAGCCGTCGTCGCTCGCAGGGTCTTCCGGGTCCTCCGCCGCACCGGGCTTCGTGTTGGGGCGCGCGCTGAAGGCGATGGCGAACGTGACCCCGATCGCCACCCCGATGCCGAGGCCGAGGCCCCAGTTCTCCAGGGCGACACCGAGCGAGACGCCGATGCCCACGCCGAGGGCCAGTCCGATGCCGACGCCTTCCAGTGATCGCGGAGGGCTGCTGCGCCCGTTTTCTTCCATGCGCTCACGGTACGGCGACGGGCCTCACGCCACATCCCCCGCACGACGGACCCGCGACACGCCCGGGGTTGCGCGTCGCGACACGCCCGGGTATCGTCGATGCGTCCTGTCCGCCGTGTCTGGAAGTCCTTTGATCTGATCCGTCGCCTCCGCGCTCCTCTTCTCGCGCGCTGACCCGACGACCCTTCGACAGGCTCAGGGATCCATCCCGTTCAGGGACCATTCCTTCAGGGACCATCCCGTTCCGGGATCCTCCCGCCTCTCCAGGACATTCCGCCTCGGCTCCGGCCCCTCGCGGGTCGCGACCGAGGTCCGGTGTCAGTGCACCCTCGCACTCGACAGGAGACATCCCCATGTCACAACCCACCCTTCACGCGTCGGTCACTCTCGACCGGCTCACCTTCACCTGGCCGGACGGCTCGACAGCGCTCGACGGCCTCTCCGGCGCCTTCGGCTCTGGACGCACCGGACTCGTCGGCCGCAACGGCGCAGGCAAGTCGACGCTGCTGCGTCTGATGGCCGGCGAACTCGAACCGACATCGGGCGTCGTCGCGGCATCCGGCGAAGTCGCGTACCTCCCGCAGCAGCTGACGCTCGACGTCGATCGCCGTGTCGCGGAGCTCCTCGGCGTGTCCGAGGCACTCGACGCGGTGCGCGCGATCAGCGCCGGCGATGTCGACCCGGCGCACTTCGACGCGGTCGGCGACGACTGGGACATCGAGGCGCGCGCCGAGGCGTCTCTCGCCGAAGCGGGCCTCGCCCCGGACTTCCTCGATCGCACGGTCGGCGAGCTCTCGGGCGGCGAGGCGGTGCTGGTGGCGATCGCCGGCATCCGCCTGCGTCGTGCGCCGATCACGCTCCTCGACGAGCCGACCAACAACCTCGACCGCGACGCCAGGGCGAAGCTGGGTGCGATGGTGCAGGCCTGGAAGGGCACGCTCATCGTGGTCAGTCACGACCTGTCGCTGCTCGAGCTCATGGACGACACCGCCGAGCTCTACGCCCAGAACCTGAGCGTCTTCGGAGGCCCGTACTCCGAGTGGCGCGCCTGGCTGGACGCCGAGCAGGATGCGGCGAAGCAGGCCGAGGTCACGGCAGCGCAGGCGTTCCGCAAGGAGAAGCGCCAGCGCATCGAGGCCGAGGTGAAGCTGTCGCACCGCGCTCGCACGGCGAAGAAGGCCGAG
>Ga0307406_10002248_pt1 | contig 10517 bp, 9 predicted proteins | sample 322Cmetagenome_3_FD_203706 | JGI IMG/M metagenome (GOLD analysis project Ga0307406, IMG submission 203706) | Maize rhizosphere microbial communities from greenhouse at UC Davis, California, United States - 322HYB-C-2 | ecosystem: Host-associated > Plants > Roots > Rhizosphere > Soil | place... | reverse complement strand
CAGCGGGTCTGGGTGGTGGCCAACTTCAAGGAATCGCAGACCGCGCGCATCCGCGCCGGGCAGGCCGCGAGTTTCCGCGTCGACGCGCTCGACGGCGCGGTGCTGCGCGGCCGGGTCGAGCGTCTGTCTCCGGCGACCGGTTCGGAATTCAGCGTGATCAAGACCGACAACGCCACCGGCAACTTCACCAAGGTCGCGCAGCGGCTGCCGGTGCGGATCGCGATCGACCCGGAGCAACCGATGGCGGCGCGCCTGCGCCCGGGCATGTCGGTCGAGGCGACGGTGGATACGGCGAGCGCAATCGACGAAGACGCCGTGCGTCGCGCCGAACAGGCCGCCGCGGCCAATGCGGCGCGCGATGCCGCGGTGCCGGCGGTCGCGAACCCTGCGCACGGCGCAAGCGACCGACGCTCCGATCAGCGTCCGCCCGCCGCGACCGAATCGCAAGGCGACCAGGGTACGACCCGATGAGGTCGACCCGCATCGTCTGGCGCGTCGCCGCGATCGCCTTGGCCACGTGCACGCTCGCGGCCTGCGTGAGTGTCGCGCCGCCGCCGAGCTTCGCCGAGCCGCCGCCGGCCTGGCGCGATGCGCCGGGCGCCGGTGTCGCCGTGCAACGCGATTGGTGGCGCGGCTACAACGACCCGGTGCTCAGCCAACTGGTCGAACGCGCGCTCGCCGACAACACCGACTTGCGCCTGGCCGCGGCCCGCGTCGCCGAGGCGCGCGCCCTGCTCGATGCGCAAGGCGCGGTGCGATGGCCGACCCTGGATTTCTCGGTGAGCGCGCAACGCGCGCGCAGCGTCGGCGCCGCGACCGGCCGCGCCAACCTTTCCAGCGTGACCCAACCGCAGTTCCAGGCCGCCTACGAGGTCGATCTGTGGGGCCGCCTGGATGCGCTGACCGACGCCGCCCGCGCCAATCTGCTCGCCAGCGAAACCGCCGCCGACAGCGTACGGCTCAGCGTCGCCGCGGCGGTGGCCTCGGCCTATCTGGGCTTGCGTGCGAGCGATGCGCGGCTCGAAGTCGCGCAGCGCACGCTGGCTTCGCGCGCCGGCGCGCGTAACGTCGCCCAGCGCCGTTTCGACACCGGCTACAGCTCGCGCCTGGAGCTGAGCCAGGCCGAGGCCGAGTACCGCGCCACCGCCCAGGTCGTGCCGCAGTTGCGGCTCGCGATCCGACGCCAAGAGGACGCCTTGTCGGTGCTGCTCGGCCGCGCACCCGATGCGGTGCCGCGCGGGCGCGCGCTGACCGAGATCGCCGCGCCGGCGCTGCCGTCGGCCGGCGTGCCCTCGCAGTTGCTGCGTCGCCGTCCCGACATCGCCCAGGGCGAGGCGCAGATCGCCGCGGCCGACGCCAACCTGGCGGCGGCGCGTGCGCAACTGCTGCCGTCGTTGCGCCTGACCGGCACGCTCGGCAGCCTCGAGTCGAGCCTGCTGCATGGCGACCCGATCCGCGTGTGGAGCGTCGGCGGCAGCGTGCTGGCGCCGTTGTTCAACGGCGGCCGCCTGCGCGCGCAAGTCCAGGCCGGCGCCGCGCGCCGCGACCAGGCCGTGCTCGCCTATCGCAAGACCGTGCTGACCGCGTTCGCCGAAGTCGAGGACGCCTTGGCCGCGATCCGTTACCTGCACGAACAGCGCGACCAGGCCGAGCAACAGCGGGCCGCGTTGAGCGAAGCGCTGCGCATCGCCCACAACCGCTACAACGAAGGTTATGCCTCCTACCTGGAGGAGCTCGACGCGCAGCGCAACCTGTTCAACGCCGAGTTGACGGTGTTGCAGCTGCAGGGCGATGCGCTGACCGCCGAGGTCAATCTGTACAAGGCCCTGGGCGGCGGTTGGGAAGGAGTGGAGCGGTAAGGGTCTATCGCTCTCCAGTGCCAGCAAGCCCGCTTGTCTCCCTCTCCCGCTACGCGGGAGAGGGCCGGGGTGAGGGCGCCCAAGTAGAGACATCGGCCTCGTTCATGAAGCTTTGCCGTCGCTAGCCCATCCGGCTGCATTGAAGAGGCAACTGCGTATGCCCTCACCCCAACCCTCTCCCGCGCCGCGGGAGAGGGAGCTGATCGCTGCATCCCTCAACCCCGCAACCACTCCGCATGCGCCAGCTCGATCGCAGCGAACTCCTTGTCCGGCGATTCTTCGTCCATCAGATACCAGGCCGCCGACAGGCCGGTGAAGGCGACGATCCACTGCAGTAAGCGGCGGCGCTCCAGGCGCGCAGCTTCAACGACCAGATCGACACGGCGCAGCAGCCGGCCCGGCGCCAAGGCGGTCTCTTCATCGGGGTCGGTGAACAGACAGGCGAAATCGAAACCGCGCTCGCCGATCAGGCGCTTGGGGTCGATCGCGACCCAGCCGCGTGCGCCGGCGTCGAGCACGTTCTCGTGGTGCAGGTCGCCATGCAACGGCACGATCTCGCGCGGTTCGGCCAGCAGTTCGCAGGCAGTGCTCCAGGCCAGTGCGAGCGCGCCGCCATGGCTGTTCGCGTACGGTTCCAGTTCGGCGAACCAGGGTTGCAGGCCGAGTAGATGCGGCGGTGGCGCCGCTGCGCGCGGGGCATGCAGGCGTGCGGCAGTCGCGCACAGGATGCGCGTGGCGTCGTCGTCGCGGCCGCTACGGGCCATGTGCGCGAGCGAGCGCGGGCCGCTGGCGCGTTCGATCAGCAGGGCGTCGTCGTCCCAGGCGAGCACGCGGGCGGCGCCGTCGCCGTCCCACCAACGCATCATCGCCGCGCCGTAGCGCTCTTCGGGTTCGCGCGGAATCTTCAGCATCGCCGGCGTGTCGCGGTAGCGGACCGGCAACAGGTCGCTGCTGTGGGTGTGGATCGGGGCGCCGTCGGGGATCAGGCTCCACTGGGCGAGATGCTGGTCGAAAGGCGTCATGCGGCACGAAGGCGTCGTAGGCGTTCGTGTCGATATCGGGATCGCCGCGGTCGATGCAAGCGACGCCATCGCCGCGCGCGACCGGCGGCGGCGAAACAGCAGGAAAGGTAAAGTCGCCGCACGCGGCGACGGCGAGCGACGGGTTACTTCGCCTCGTCGGCGGTCTCGACGTCCTGGGCCGCGGCTTCTTCGCGCTCCTTCAGCACCAGCGCCGCTTCGGCGTCGGCGGCGACGCGATGACGCAGCGATTTGCAGCGTTCGATGCCGGCATCGGTCAGGTGCACTTCGTCGCCTTCACCGGCTTCGGCCAGACCGGATTCGATCAGGCGTTCGCGCAAGGCACCGGAATGATTTTCCGGCGGATGCCCTTGGTCGATGCGTTGAAGCACATTCAGCAAAGCCAGCTCTTCCAGGCTGATCGGGTCCACGGCGACGCTCCACTACGATTGCGCGCACTATGCCACGGACGACCGCGGCGCAAATGACCGCGTCCTGCCGCGTGCGCGCTGCAAGCTGACGCATTCAGCCCGCGCTGCGGGGCCGCGGGCGGGCCGTATCGGTATGCGATCGCGGGATCCGGTCGCGCCAGGCCCGAGACGGGCGCAAAAAAGCCGACGCGCAAAGGCGGCCCCAAAAAAGAACGCCGCCCAAGGGCGGCGTCCGGCAGTACGCGATGCGGCGGCCCAGGGCGCGCCGCATCCCGCGGCATCAGGCCGCAGCGTCCTTCAGCTTCTTCAGCGGACGGACCTTGACCTTCACCGTGGCCGGCTTGGCGGCGAACCACTGCTCTTCCTTGGTGAACGGGTTGATGCCCTTGCGCTTCGGCTTGGCCGGCACGCTGACGGCGGTGATCTTCAGCAGGCCCGGCAGGGTGAAAGCGCCCGCGCCCTTCTTGTTGACCGACGCGTGGACCGCGCCTTCGAGCGCGCCGAGCACGGCGCGGATGTCCTTGGCGACGACACCGGTGACTTCAGCCAGGTGTGCGACCAGGCCCGACTTGCTCAGCACTTCCTTGATCGGCTTCGGAGCAGCCGTCTTGGCGGCGGACTTCGCAGCGGCCTTCGGAGCGGCCTTCTTCTTTGCAGCGGTTTTTTTCGTAGCCATAGTTTTTTCCGGTAGCACTCGTTGAATGGATGGGTTGCCTGGATAACCCCTCGGCATGGCGGAATGTAGGGCAAGCCCGACGCGCCGCCAAGAGTTTTCGACGCAAATAGTGGCTGTTTTTCAGACGCGCGCCCCGGATGGCACGTGCCGATGCGACAAAATCCCTTGCGAATGAGGGGTTTTGCGCGTCCCTCGATGTTTCGCGCCGCTCGTCGCTTCAAGCGAAAAGCCCTGGAAAACACGGCTCGAACGGGTTCCTGCGGCATCGCAGCGACGGTTTGCGCGACGCGCGGCGCGAATCTGTGACGCAATCCGGCGCCGTCGTCGCGATGTCGCAATGCGGTTCAGTCGCCGTGCGGTTGCCGGCGCTCCGCGCGCACGACTTGCGCGGTCGTTGCGACGCCGGCAATGTGCCAGTGCCGGCGCCGCGTTGTGGATAACACCGGCGGCTCAGCCCCGGTGTTCGAGCGCCAGGTATTCGGCCGACTGCATTTCGATCAGGCGCGAGGCGGTGCGCTCGAAGGCCCCTCCGAGGCGGCGGCCGCGGTACAGCCCGGTCGGCGCGTCGGCCGCGGTGCAGACCAGGTTGACGTGGCGGTCGTAGAACTCGTCGATCAGGTTGATGAAACGCCGTGCCGGGTCGTCGTTGCGGCCGTCGAACACGGGGATGCCGCCGACCAGCACGGTGTGGCACTCGGTCGCGATCTCGATGTAGTCGCCGGCCGCGCGCGGGCCTTCGCACAGCGCGGCGAAGTCGAACCAGGCGTGGCCGTCGGCCAGCGCGCGCACCGGAATGTCGCGGCCGTCGATGCGCAGCGGCCCGGTTTCGGCGATGCAGGCCGCGCTCAGCTCCTTCCAGCGTCCGCCCAGCCAGGCGTCGGATTCGGCGTCGAGCGGGGCGCGATACACCGGCGAGCGGGTCAGCGCACGCAGGCGGTAGTCCTGCTGGCTGTCGAGCAGCAGCACCTCGCAGTGGCGCTGGATCAGCTCGATGGCGGGCTTGAAGCGCTCGCGCTGCAGGCCATCGGCATACAGGTTCGGCGGCGCGGTGTTGGAGGTCGTCACCAGGGTCACGCCCTCGGCGAACAGGCGGTCGAGCAGGCGACCGAGCAGCATCGCGTCGCCGATGTCGATGACGAAGAACTCGTCCAGCACCAGCACCCGCAGCTCCGAACGCCACTGCCGGGCGATCTTCGCCAAGGGGTCGCTCTCGCCGGCGTGGGCGCGCAGCTGGGCGTGGACCTCGCGCATGAAGCGGTGGAAATGGGTGCGGCGCTTCTCGCGGATCGGCAGCTGTTCGTAGAACAGGTCGATCAGGAAGGTCTTGCCGCGACCGACGCCGCCCCACAGGTACAGCCCGCGCACGCCGTCGCGCGGCTTGCCGCGCAGGCGATCGAACAGGCCCTGCGAGGGCGGGTCGAGCACGCCGGCATGGATGCGGTCGAGCTCGCGCAAGGCCGGGCGCTGCGCCGGATCTTCGCTCCAGTCGCCGCGCGCGACGCCCTCGGCATAGGCCTGGGAAGGAGTCTTGCCGGTCATCGCGAACGCTGCGTCCGACGGTCGCGGCGCGGTGCCACCGGCAACGGCGACGCGCAGCCGGGCCGCCGCCCGAGGTTCAGGGCTAGTGGCAGCATAGACATACCTCTCAGGACAGGTCCGGGGCGATTTCCGGCGGCAGGTGGGCGCGCACGCCGTGCTTGATCGCACCGCGCAGATCGATCAGGCGTCGGTGGAAGAAGTGACCGGTGTCGGGCATGCGCACCAGTTCGGGCGGTTGGCGCAGGCTTTCGATCCAGGCGTAGACGGCGTTGGGATCGACGATCTCGTCGGCCTCGCCCTGGATCACCAGCCAGGGATAACCGCTCGGCGGTGCGATGCGGTCGAAGTCCCAGCGGCCGGCCGGCGGCGCGATCGAGATCAGCAGCTTGGGCTGCAATTCGTCGGCCATGCGCAGCGAGACATAGGCGCCGAAGCTGAAACCGGCCAGCCACAGCTGTGCGTCCGGACGCGTCGCACGCACCCAGGCGGCGACCGCGCGCAGGTCCTCGCATTCGCCTTCGCCCTCGTCGAACTCGCCTTCGGAGCCGCCGACGCCGCGGAAATTGAACCGCACCGTGGCCGCGCCGGACTCGCGCAGGGCGCGCGCGGCCATGGTCACGACCTTGTTGTGCATGGTGCCGCCTTCGGTCGGCAGCGGATGGCAGACGATCGCCACGATCGGCCGCGGCGCGGTCTCGGCGGCCTCGACGATCATCTCGATCGCGCCTGCCGGACCGGGCAGGGTCATCGTCGTGGAGGCGTCGCTGGGAAAGGCGGGAATGCTCATACGCTCATGATACGGGGCGCTGTGAGCGGGGTGTTACGCCTGTGTATGCGGCGACGTGTGGCGGTGTCGGCGCAGGCCTCAGCGCGGCATCAGCTCGAAACCGAGCAGCACCGGATCGTGATCGGAACTGCGCCACGGACCGGCGCCACCGGCGCGATAACCGGCGCTCTCGGGTTCGTCGGCGTTGCTGTGCCACTCGGCCGCGCCGCGCAGACGCGCGGCGAGGGCCGGCGACAGCAAGGCATGGTCGAGACGGCCGAGTTCGCCCTGGTAGACATAGCTGTACGGCGCCTCGACCCGGGCCACCGCGAAGGCGTCCTGCCAGCCGGCCGCGTACAACTCGCGCAGCGGCTGTTCCTGCGCATGCGCATTGAGGTCGCCGACGATCATGCTCAGCGCGCTGCCGCTCGCGGTCGGGTCGGTCTTGAGCCAGGCGTCGAGACGTCGCGCCGATTCGCTGCGCGAAGCGTTCCAGCACGAAGCGCCGTCGCCCTGATCGCGGTCGGCGCCGGCGGCGTTCTTGCCGCAACCCTTGGACTTGAAGTGGTTGGCGACGACCACGAAGGTCGGGCCCGGCGTGCGGTCGCGGCCGATCGCGGCGAAGGCCTGGGCCATCGGCACGCGCGCGAGCGGGCCGAACGGTCCTTGTTCCAGCGTCGCGGCGACGCCGCGCGCGGCCACCCGCGCGCCGCGGTAGATCAGGCCGACCCGGATCGCGTCGCTGCCCGGCCCGCGCTGCTGCGCGGCGCAGGGTTGCCTGCACGGCGCGGCATAGCGCCAGTCCTGGGCGCCGCCGTTCGCGGCATCGGCGCGGTCGAGCGCGGCGACGAGTTCGGCCAGGGTCGACTCGGGGCCGTAGCCGTCGTTCTCCAGCTCCATCAACGCGGCGACGTCGGGATCGAGGGCGTGGATGGTGGCGACGAGCTTGGCCAACTGCGCCTGGTATTCGGCCGGGGTGCGTGCGCCGCGCGGGGTCGGAAAGCCTTCGCCGCGGCCGTCGCCGTTGAACAGGTTTTCCAGGTTGAAGGCGGCGACGCGCAGGTCGCCGGCGACCTTGGGCGGCTGCGGACGCGGCGCGGCCTGTACGGTCGGCGGCGCAGTCAAGCGCAGGCCGTGGCTGCCGTCGATCGGCACCGCCACGCCTTCGACCGCATCGAGGCGGCTGCCGCTGCGCGCGGCGAACGCGGCCGCGGTCAGGGTGGCGGCGTCGCCGCCGAGCACGAGGCGGCGGCGTTGGTTGTCGGCGGCGATGGCGCGTGCGGTGTCGCTCCCGGGTACGGCGCGTTCGCCGGGTTGCCACATCGGGCCGTCGAAGGAGACGGTGACGGTGCCGCGCTCGTCGTCGCGTTCGGCCAGGGTCAGCGGCGCGGCGATGCGTACGCGCATGCCTTCGAGGCGGCGCCAGTCGGGTGCCTCGGCGATCGCTACCGCGGCCGGCAGGCGCATGGCCTTGCGGCGTGAGAGCGTGTCGATATGTCGGGCATCGATCGCAGTAAGCCGGCCCTGTTTGCCGAGCGATGCTTCGTAGACGCGCCCGCTGACCCGCAGCGCTTGTCCGGGCGTCAGTGCGGCGGTCTGGGCGCCGGTGATCCAGATCGCGTCCGAGGTGGCGGCGTCGCCGTCGCCGCCGTCCTGCAGCAACCAGCCCGGGGCGCCGTCGGCTGCGGGCAGGGCCGCGGTGACGACGCCTTCGACGGTCGCCTCGCGATCGAGCCAGGGGCTGCTCGCGGCCGAGCCCTGGACCTCGCCGATGGCCAGCGCACCGGCGCCGCGTTGCGGATGCGGCGCGCTCGCGCAGGCCGCCAGCAGCAGGCAAGGCGCGAAGGCGAGGGCGGGGCGGAATCGCGTCATGGCGGGCTCGGCGGCGGCGGGAGCGGCCATTATCGGCAGCGCACCGGTGTCGCGTCGTGTGCCATCGGGCCGCAGCCTTTGCCGTGACCGCTGCCGAAGCCGGCGCGCCGGGCGCGCAAACGAAAACGCCGCCTGGAGGCGGCGGCACGGCCCTCAAATGCAGACGCCGCCCGAAGGCGGCGGCCCGGCCCTCAAAAGCAAACGCCGCCCGAAGGCGGCGTCTGGCAAACCTGCGCGAGCGCGGCTTACTTGATGTTTTCGAGCATCCAGTCGACGGTCGAGGCGACCTGCTCGTTGGTCAGGGCCGGGTTGCCGCCCTTCGGCGGCATGATGCCGGCGCTGCCGGTATAGCCTTCGATCGCGTGCTTGTGCAGGGTGTCCTTGCCCTGGGCGATGCGCGCCGACCAGTGCGCCGCGTCCATCGTAGGGGCGCCGCCGGCGCCGGACTTGTGGCAGCCCGCGCACAGGCTGTCGAAGATGACCTTGCCGTCCAGGGTGCCGCCGTAGGCGACCTGCGAAGCGGCCTTGGCGGCCGCCGCGGCGACCGCGGCCTGCTGCGAGGCGGCGCCGGTCGCGCCGGCGTAGACCGCGCCGACCGGACCGATGCGGTTCTCGGTGCGCTTGGCCGCCCTGGGGTCGACTTCCTGCGGCAACTGGTGGTGGACGAAGTAGGCCGCGATCATCAGGCCGAGGGTCACCAGCATCAGAAAGCCGATCACCATCGAGAATTTCTTCAGGAATTCGAGGTCGTAATTGCGCACGATCCACCTATTGCGTGCCCCCGTTCGGGTGCACTAAAGCCATCGACGTGGCCGCACCGGGGATCGGCGCGGCCGCTGCACGGGACCCGCCGAGACGACCCCGCCGGCCTTCTGCCATCGAATGCAGGGCCGCGGGCCGGGAATGCCGGTCGGGTAGTTCCGCCGGACAGTTTATCTCACTCCGGGCCGCGCGGGCTTGCCGAGCGCCCCAGTAACGTCGTCGGAGCGCCGGCCGGGACCTGTGCGCCTTGCGCCGGTCACCGCTCGCCCCTATAACCTGCACGATCCACGAGCACGGTCACGGACGATGATCGCAGGGCCAGGGACGGGCAGCCGCCCTCCTCCTTCGTCGCCCGCGACCCGGACGCTCCCCGCGCAAGCCTCACCTTCCGCGCCGCCTTTACCTTCAAGGACCGCCCTAATGTCCCGTTGGACCACGCAAGAACTGTTGACCCGACTGGCCGCCTCGTTCGGCGGCGAAAACGTCGAAGAAGTGCCGACCGCCGACGGCGCGATCCAGGTGACCCTGCCGGAAAGCGGCGACCTCGGCGTCACCATTGCCCTGACCGACCGCGAGATCTTCGTCTCCACGCCGCTGGTCGAAGCCGCCCAGGTCGCCGACGCGGCCGGCTTCAACGAGGCCTGCCTGCGCCTGAACCCGGTCAACCCGCTGTCCAACCTCGGTCTGACCACGATCAACGAGCGCGACGTCTACATCGTCTTCGGCGAGATGGCGCCCGATTCCACCGCCGAGCAGATCGAACTCGAAATCCGCACCCTGGCCGACAACGCGATCGACGCGGTGGAAGCCCTCAAGTCCTATCTGGTGACCGCATGAGCCTGCTGCAGAAAATCCTGACCCTGTTCCGCGGCACCGCCCACGAGGCCGGTCAGGCCGTGGTCGACGCCAACGCGCTGAAGATCCTCGACCAGGAAATCCGCGACGCCGGCAACGAGCTGATCCGCTCGAAGGAAGAGCTGACCAAGGTCATGGCCCAGCGCCAGTTGCAGGCCAACCGCAGCAAGGACCGCTTCGCCAAGAAGGCCGAGTACGAGACCTACATCGCCGGCGCCCTGCGCAAGGGCGATGAAGCGCTCGCCCGCGAAGTCGCCGAGCGCCTGGCCACGGTAGAGACCGACCTCAGGAACGACGAGCAGGCCATCGCCAGCTACGACGCCAGCATCACCCAGCTCAAGACCGCGATCACCGCGACCGAGCGCAAGCTGGCCCGGGTCAAGCAGCAGGTCGATACGGTCAAGGCCACCGAGGCCGTGCAGCGCGCCCAGACCGCGGTCGCCGCGCGCCACTCCGGCGCCACCGGCAAGGTCACCACCGCGCTGGATTCGCTGGAACGCATCCAGACCCGCCAGGCCGAACGCGGCGCCCGCCTGCAGGCGGCGGCGCAGCTCGAAGCCGAAAGCGGCGACGGCGATCTCAACGCCAAGCTGGCCAACGCCGGCCTGCTGCCGGAATCGGCCAGCGTCGACAACATCCTCGAGCGCTTCCGCGAGAAGCCGGCGCAGCAGCTCAGCCACGAGCCGCTGTCGCTGCCGGCGGTGGAAGTGAAGGACGCCGAGCACGTCGAGCGGAAGA
>Ga0307406_10002247_pt1 | contig 10518 bp, 5 predicted proteins | sample 322Cmetagenome_3_FD_203706 | JGI IMG/M metagenome (GOLD analysis project Ga0307406, IMG submission 203706) | Maize rhizosphere microbial communities from greenhouse at UC Davis, California, United States - 322HYB-C-2 | ecosystem: Host-associated > Plants > Roots > Rhizosphere > Soil | place... | reverse complement strand
GGACCTCGAAATGGTGCGCCTCGAGCTCGGCCCGGATGCGCACCGCGATCCCCTCGTCCTTCGCGGGCGCGACGAGGACGATCCGTGGCTCACCACGCGCGTGCGCAGCGGCGAGAGGGAAGGAAACCACGGGGAGGAAGACGCAAAGCGAGGCCGCCCTCATTCATCCCCCGCCGCCGCCCGAGCCACCTCGGCGTGAGGGCCGCCCGGGAAATCCCGCAGATAAGCGCGCGCCGCCTCGCGGGCGAGCGCCTTGTCGCCGGATCGCAGGCGCGCTTCGAGGAGCCGGCCTGCAGCCTCCCGGGCGAGCCTCCCGCGCGGCCGCTCGCGCAGGTACGTCGCGAACCAGCGCGCAGCCTCCGCGTGCGCGCCCTGTTTGTCGAAGGTGATGATTCCCAGGAGGAAGGCCGCCTCGGCGGCTTGCTCGTCGACCGGGAAGCGCCGTCGCAGCGCCGAGAACGCTTCCACCGCGCGCGCCGCGTCACCGGTCAGGCGCGCGGCGTCGCCAAGGTCGCGGAGATCGGCCGCGCTCCCTGCCTCGTAAATGGCACCGAGCCCCTCGCGCTCCGCCGCTTCGAGCGCGTCTTTGTATCTGCCCGAGGCCGCGAGATCACGCCACGAGGGGCCCGGCGGCGCGGGCGGGAGGTCTGCCTTGCGTGGCGGCGCGGCGCGCGCGACGTTCGGCACAGGCGGCGGCAGATCTGGGGCTTTTTCGGGCGGGTCCTCGGGCAGGGACGGCGGCTCTGCCGCATTTTGTGGCGCGTCCGGCGCCTCGATTGTCTCCTGGTTGTCCCGGTGAATCACGAAGCGCCCCTCCTTGCGGTTCACCTCCAGCGTATCGCCGCCGCGCAGGGCAATCCCTTCGCCGAGGATGGGACCCGAGACCGAGACCGAGCCCTCGGCGAGGCGCAGCGTGAGCCGCTCGGCGGCGAGATCCCAGGCGACATGAAAACGCGTACCCGTGACCAGGATCTCGAAGGGGCCGCTGTCGACGAGCCAGCGTGTGCCCTCGTGGTGCACGACGGAGGCCTCGAGCGCGCCATTTTCGAGCACGACGCGCCCGCCGGCCCGATCCACCGAGGCAATCCGGGCGCTCGAATCCGGCTGGATGCGGAGGCTCGTCCCGTCCGAGAAGACCACGGGGACCATGCGCCCTGCTGGCGTCGCGATGAAGGCCCCGGCCCTCCCCGCGTAGGCCCCTTCGCCCGCGCCGACGTGAAACGTGAGCGGGCGCTGCCCGACGACGAAAAAAAGGAGCAGGCACGCCGCGGCTGCCACGCCGAGAGCTGTCCCGACAAACCGTTTTCGGATCCGTCGCGGAGGACGGGCCCGCCGCGCGGCGTCCGCGGTGAAGAGGCGAGCGCGCGCCTCGGGATCGGGTGCCCGGCGGCGGAGGATCTCGTCCTGCTCCGCGGCGATCCTGCGGCCGAGCCGGATCAGCGCTTCTTCGGAGCTCCCCATCGTGCACTCCCTTCGAGCCAGTCCGAGAGGGCCGGGTGCTCCCGCGCCTGCTCGGTGAAATGGGCCTCGGCGCGCGAGAGCCGCCGCTTGATGGTAGCCAGCGAGACCCCACACGCCTCCGCGATCTCCGTGAGCTCCATCCCCCCGACGAAACGCAGCGCGAAGGCGATCCGCTCGTCGACGGGCAAGCCCTCGAGGACCGTGTACGTGGCTCGAAGGGCCTCCGTCACCTCGCTGCTCGGCAGAGGCGCCTCCACCTCGGGGACTTCGTACCACGGCAAGAGCCGCAGCCAGAATCGGCGCGAGCGGCGCAAGATGCAGGTCCGGGCGGTGAAAATGGCGATTGACGTGAGCCAGGCGCGCAAGGCGCCCGGGTCGCGCAGCTCGTCGATCGAGCCGAGCGCGCGGACGAACACGTCGTGATGGATATCGGCGAGCTCGCGATCGGCGCCGAGCACGCGGACGAGCGTCCGCATGACGTGCGCCTCGTACCTATCGTAAAGAGCCGCGATCGCCGCGCGGTTGCCCGCGCGAACAGCGGTCACCAGGACGGCGTCGTCCCCCAAGAAAGGTAGGGCCCGGACGACCACGCCGCCGACGCCGGCAGCAGGATGCTCGGTTGTTCTCGTGGAAAGCTGCGACGTACCCACGTTGATGACGCCACAGTATCCGCACCTCGTCCAGACGGCTCACCGGTTGGGTGTCTCACAGGTCAAAGCCGCCGGCTTCCATGCAATCGAGCAGCGTGTCCTTGCTAGGATGAACTCGCCGAGCGAGGCCCAGGCGGCGAGGATGTGGCACCCGATTCGCCGGGCGGCCTCGGTCGCTCAACCCGCCTCCGCCTCCTTCTCCTCGCAGCAACGCTTGTATTTCTTGCCGCTCCCGCAGGGGCACGGGCCTTTGCGCGTGGGGCCTTCGGGGCGCGCCTCCTTGTGCTGGGGGGCCTCATGCTCACGCACGGCGCGCAGCACTTCGAGCGTCGACTCCGGCGCCCAGGGCCGGCGAATCTCCTGCAGGGCGGATCGCGGCAGGTAAAGCTCCTCGGGCGCCGCGCGTGCAGCCCAGGGGGTCATCATGTAGAGCCAGACGACCGCGTCCGTGTAGCCCTTGGAGCCCGTGAGGTATGTGGCGAGCGCGTTCGCCGCGAGGGTACGCGCGAGGTCTCGCGGGACGTCCTCCTCGCGAGCGAATCGCGCGAGGCGCTCGGGCTTGGCTTTCGTGGCGGCGATCCAGATCCGCGCGCCGAGGCGCTCTTGCAGCTCCGTGTGGCCCTCGCGCGCCTCGCGATCGGTCTCTGCGACGCTGTGCGCGATGTCCCGGATCGCGCGGGCGACGTCCCCGTGGGACGTGCCCTTGATTTGCGCCGAGACGTCCGCGGGCAGGGCCTTCTCGACCTCGGCGCGGAGCCTCGAATGGCGCATGCCGATCGCCAGGAGGCCGAGCGCGCCGTCGATGTTCTGGAGGAAACTCAGCGCCTCCTGATAGTATCGTTTGTATCGGCCGAGCAGGGGCTTGCCGACCCGCGCCGTGGCCCACGCGCCGCGAATCGCGAAGGGCAAGAACCCTTGCCGCGTGGTGGGCCAAGAGAACGAGGTGCCCTCGAGCTGGTCGACGAATCCGGGAGGAAACGTCTCCTGGCCGTCGAGGGTCGCGAGGACGACGAGGTGACCCATGGCCCACAAGGTTTGCCAGTACGCCCACAGCGACTCGTCGAATGCAGGCTTCAGCTTCTCGGTCTTGCGCAGTTGCGGCAGGAGGATGTCGCGCGCGTCGCAGAGGTCACACGCCGCGTTGAGGTAGAGCTTCAGGAACTCGTGGGCATACAGCGGTTGGAGCGCCGAGATGGCCAGGAACTCCTCGCGCGAGAGCTCGTCTGCGGCCTCGTAGATCCGCCGGAGCAGCGCCTTGACCCCTCTACCGCCGGCGAGCGCCTTCGCGGCCTCCAGGCGCTCGCGCAGCTCGGAGGCCTTCGCGGCAATGGCGTCGATCTGGCCGCGCGTGACGACGGGCAGGTCCGAGACCTTCATGCCCACGCCGAGACACGTGACGAAACGCCCGCCGCGCGTGACGATGAGGAACGGCCCGTCTTCGGGGTGATCGAGCGAGAGCGCGACACGCTCGGCGTTCTCCGGCACGCGGGCCCGATCGAAGATGTACCGGAGGAGGGCCTCGTCCCGGTAGAGGGAGAGCGCGATCTCTACGTGCGGCAGAGCGACACGATCGAGCCGGGAGAGGAAGTGGTGGGCGTGCCCCATCGGAGCCATGAGATGGCAAGCGCGTACGCGGTGCAACGCGAAAATCGCGCGGGGAGCCCCGATCGCGTCAGGGCTGTCGAGGATATCCGATACGTGGCCATGGCCCTCGGACCAGCTCGACGTGGCGCACGCTGGTGACGCCGAAGCCGCCGCCCCGGTGCCGTGCGGCAACGCCCGAACCGAAGCCGTGCTCGCGAAGGTCGCACCAGCCCCCTCGACGATGGGGGCTCCGTCCGCCACGGCGGGCTGCGCCCCCAAGCCCCCGCCGGCGCGGGGCGACGGACGCGAGGACCACGACCACAGGAATCACAGAAAGAAAACCACGAACGAGCACGCCCGCGGCATGCGTGTTGCCGTGGTTCCAGTCGAGCCGTTCGCCGTGTGCACGCGCGGGCTCGGGAGATCATCCTCATGGCCCATCGATTTCTGCATCAATGCAACCCGGATTCCGATGAATCCGTGGAGTCATGGCTCGCGCGCATCTTCGAGCGCGCCCAGCGCGCCGCCATCTTGACCGGGCTCCTCGCCCAGGGCTGCACGACCGAGCCGACGCAGGCGCTCGCGGAGCCTCGGGATACGGACGCCATCGATGAGGCGGGAAGCGCGCAGGTGGCCGACGGGGTGGCTTGCGCGCCCGGCGCAGAGCTGCCCATCTCGGCACGTGGCCTCTCGCCCGCACGGCGCTTCGATTATCTCGCCATCCGCACGAGCCACGGCATCCAGGCCTCGGAGGAGGGCCCGGAGCGCTGGACGCTCTCCACCTTCGACGTCGTCAGCGAGGCGGGCACCGCCTGCGCGACGGCCACGGCTCGCGAATGCCACCAGAAGATCCGCATGCACCCGGAGCCCTTCCGGCCGACGAGCTGCTTGCAGCTCTGTAACGAGACGTCGGTCGTGACCACGGCGGGCGACGAGGTGCGACGCTGGGTCGGCGTCCCGGAAATCCTTTCGCTCCTCGGTCCGATCGACACGCCCGACGAGGCGCTGCTGCTCGTGGAGTCCATGGGATACGACCTCACCTGCAACGATGCCGAGCGCACCACCGTGCGCGCGGCGCCGGACGGCTTCATCGTGACGGCCACGAAAATCACGAGGGACTGCGCGCCGGTCATCACCACGCGATTCACGTTCCGCATCTTGCGCAGCGGCGAGATCCAGCAGGTCCGCACCGAAGAAATCGAGCGTAGCGATGGGTGCATCGGGCGGGTCCCGGCCGGGCTCACGAGCGCGCCCGCGGACGAGGGGCGGTCTCTGCTCGGGGACTTCCTCGCGCGCGCCGCGCACCTGGAGGCGGCGAGCGTGATCGCCTTCGAGCGGCTCGCGGCGGAGCTCTCCGCGCTCGGCGCGCCGGCGTCGCTCGTGCACGAGGCGCGGCGGGCGGCCGAGGACGAGGTCCGGCACGCGGAGGTGGTCTCGACCCTGGCGCGGGCGCGCGGCGGCGGCACGCCCGTCCCGCCGTGCGTGGAGGAGCTGCCGCTCCGCGCGCTCTTCACGCTCGCCCTGGAGAACGCGGTGGAGGGCTGCGTGCGCGAGACGTTCGGGGCGCTCGTGGGGGCCCATCAGGCGCGGCGCGCGGCGGACGCCGAGCTCGCAGCGGCGATGCGGGACATCGCGGCCGACGAGGCGCGGCACGCAGCCCTGTCGTGGAAGGTCCACGTCTGGGCGATGGAGCGGCTCGGGCCGGAGGAACGGGCGCAAATCCAGCGGGCGCAGGCCGACGCGTTTTCGCGGCTCGCGGCGTCGACGACGCGCGCCCCGGCGCCCGAGGTGGCGCGCGCGGCGGGTTTGCCGGGGCCTACCGAGGCGGCATGCCTGCTGGATGTCCTTCGCCAGGACATCCTGGCGGAGGCGTAGGCGGGGGCTTCGGGGCGAGCCTTCGCCTCGGGGCTCCGCGGAGGCATTCGCCTCGCGCTCATTGAATGCCCCCGCGCCGGCGCTGTCCCTACCCTCCACGCTCGAGGAGGTGTGCAAGACGGTGCCACTGTGCGGGATATCGTCCTGTCACCGCTCTCGGCAATGCACCTCGGCAATCTCGTCGCCGACGCAGAACCGCAGCGCTGTTTCGAGATCAGGCTCTCCTGAACGGAAACGGGAAAAATCGTCACGCCCCCGTGCGACTTCCGCTCCCCCTCCGCCTCCATCGGGCATGAGCGACATCAATTCGCACGACGTCCTTGGTTCCCTCACGCGGCCTCGCCGCGCCACGCTCGCGAAGGCCCTCTTCGCGGTCACCCTGGCCTCGGCCTCGACCGTCAGCCTGCAGGCCGCCGCGCAGGCGACCATCCGCAGCGGCAACGGCGAGGTGACGCCCCACTCGCACCCCTGGATCGCCTCGTTGCGGGACGGAAACGATCAGCACTTCTGCGTCGCTTCGCTGGTGCGCGTCAGCCCGACGATCAACGAATCCGACATCCTCGTCACGACGGCCGATTGCTTGTATGAGGGCCCTTGGATGCCCGAGGCCGTGCTGGGCGGTCACGACCTGCTCCAGTCCTCCGCAGGCCAGGTGAGCGCGGCCGTGACGTACTGGGTCCTACATCCGAACTACGACCCGCAGACCGTGGAGAACAACATCGCCGTCCTCAAGATCGCGTCACCGGTGCCCTTCACCGCGACGATTCAGCCGGCCCGATTGCCGAATCAGGGAGCGGTCATCGCCGCGGGCAAGGCGGGCGTCACCGGCGGCTGGAATGCCTCGGCGACCCCTGCGCCGAACCATCTCTTGCAGCTCCATTCGACGGTCATGGGCAACACGAAGTGCGTCAACGCGAACACGGCCGTCGGCTGGACGGTCAATACCGCGACTGCGTTCTGCGCCGGCACCAGCGTCAGCGGGTTCTGCCCCGACGACTACGGCAGCGCATTCGTCTCGAAGAACGCCGACGGCTTCTGGGTCCTGCACGGCATCCTCAGCTTCGGCTCGTCCTGCGACGGGGACCCGAACCACCCGGAGGTGCACACGCGGATCGGCGCCTACCGCAACTGGATCGAATCCAAGATCGACCTGCTCACCAGCGTGCAGTAGGCCGCGCCTCAGCCATCGGGCGTCCACGCGCTCCGCGGGCTGTCCACGGGCGAGAAGCGCCTCCCCGCGAGGGCCGCGCGTGTCTTGTCCGCCTCGAAGCGGGCCCCGAGCTGCTCGAAGTGCGCGAGCGCCTTCCGCAGGTACCTCTCGCCGCCCTCGGGCACGTGCCGCCTGCCGGAGTCGCTTTGCGCGAGGCAGCCGAGCGCATACAGCGCCACGGCCTTGTCGTAACGCATCCCGAGCTCCTCGCACGCGCGCACCGAGGCGAGAATGCTCGCGAGCGCCCGCGCCGGGTGGCCTCGATGAAAATGGAGGCGCCCTTCGAGCACGAGGAGGTTCGGCCGCGCCGCGGGGGCTTCCCAGACGATCCGGCGCAACATCACGAGCCCCGCGCGAATCTTGGCCAGGTGGCGATCCGCCTGGCCGAGCGACAGATACACGTCGAGGAAACCATTGAGCGGGACGCGGAGCTCGTTCAGCGGGAATTGCGCGCGCTCGGCGACCTCCATGCCCTCGTCGGCGAGCGCCTCGGCGTGATCGAGCCGCCCCTGCATCAATGCGCACATCGCCCAGAGGCCGACCAGCATCGCGCGCGCCATCAAGAGATCCGGCGAAAGCACCTCCCGGGCGCGGGCGAAGATCTCGTCCGCGGACGCCGGGTCGCCCAGGCGGAGCCGCGCTCCGCCGCGGGTGAGGAGCGCGATGGCCAGATAACGCGGGTTTTCGGCCCGGATCGCGAGCTGCTCCATCTCGCGCGCGGCCTCCTCGGCCCCGGCCAGATCGTCGGCGCACACCGCGGCGACGCCCCGCTGGAAGAGGCACTGCATCACGAACAAATCGTCCTTGCGCGCCCGACAGAGAGCGATCGCCTGGTCCGCGCTCGCGGCGGCGTCGAGGTAGCGCCCTTCGTTGATCTCCACCGCCGCCTTGCTGCGCAGGTACACCACCTCGGCGTGCGTGCCTTTGACGGTCGTCGCGGCCGCGAGCTCGAGGTAACGCCGGCTCAGGCCGTGCAGCGGGGTGAACGAGAGCAGGTACGCGAGCGCCGCGCGGAGGTTCGTGTCCTCGCGTGAATCGAGGGCCTCTTCGAGGTTCAACCCGATGAGCGTCGTGAGGACGGCCATCTCCGGCCGGGCCAGCCACGGGTAGATCTCAGCGACGTTCAGCGAGAGGAGCTGCTCCTCGGCGAGCGCCCTCGCCTCGCCATCCGCTGGCCGCCCGAGCCGCAGCCGCGGCGCGAGGCCGACACGACGAACCGCCTGCTCCGCGACCTGCCGGCCCATCGCGAGGAGAAAACCCCTCGGCGTCGTGGGCAGCGGCGAGCGCGCCAAGGCGAACACCTGTCGCAGCGCAGCATCCGTCTCGACGAGCCGTCCGAGCCCGTAATGGGCCTGCGCGAGGCCACGCCACGCCCGCACCTCGGTGAGCCGGGGAGCGTCGAACGCACGGCACAGCTTGACCACCTGCTCGAACGCGTCCTGGGCCTCCGTCGGCGCGCCGCGCGCGAGCGCCGCTTCGCCCGCGACCGCGTAGAAACGCGCGGCCTTCGCGGGCCGATCCGCCTCGCGAAAGTGGAAGCCGATTTGCGCGGCGCGGGCGGTATCCTTTGCGTACAAATCATGCAGGCCCGCCGCGACGCGCGCGTGGAGCCCCCGGTGCTCCTCGGCCGCGATGTCCCGAAGGACGCGCTCGCGCAGCTTGTCGTGGTTGTACCGGTACCGCTCCTCGTGCACCTCGAGCACGCCCGCGTCCGTGCAAGCCTGCACGAGCGCGTCGAGACCCGGTACGAGCCGCGAGAGGAGGTCCAGATCGAGCTGTCTCCCGGCCACGGCCGCGAGCCGCAAGAGCGCCCGCGCCTCCTCGGGGACACGAGAGAGCCGCCGCTCGAGCACCTGCTCGACGCCTCCCGCGAGGATCCGCGCCGGCAGGCCGTGACGCGCGACCGCGTCGAGGCCGCCCGACTCCTCGGCGAGCGCGCGCATCACTTCGACGATGAAATAAACGTTGCCCTCGGTCTCACGCGCGACGAGCTCGACGAGCCCAGGCTCCTCGCCCGCGGCGCCGAGCATCGACGCGCAGAGCTCTGCGATCACCGGCCGATCGAGGCGCTCGAGCCGCAAGGTGGAGAGCGCCGGGAGCGACGCCGGCAGCCGCGGCGCCTCGTCGTGGCGGTACGTCCCGACGACGAGGAGCGACAGGCTCTCGAGCCCCGCGCTCACGTCGGCGAGCAAGGAGAGGCTCTCCGCGTCGGCCCATTGCAGGTCCTCGAGCAGGACGAGCACCGGCTCGGGAGACCGCTGCACGACGTCCTTGAGCACGCTCCGCAGGCGGAAGCGCGCTGCGGCCACGTCGAGCTCGGGGGGCGGGAGGACCTCGCGCTCGAGCAGCGCGCCGAGGCCCGGCAGCACGGTCCCGAGCACGCTCTCCTCGAGCTCCGAGAGCGGGACGTGGAGCGCGAGCAGCTCCAGCGCGCCGTGGAAGACATGAAACGCCGTGCCGCCGCTCGCGAGCGCCTGCCCTCGCACCACGAGCATGCCCTCGACGAGCGCGCGGCTCCGGAGCTCCTCGAGCAAGCGTGATTTGCCGACGCCACTCTCGCCGCCCACGAGCCACGCCGATCCGCGCCCCCCGCGGGCCTCGGCGAGCGCACGGCCGAGGCTGTCGAGCTCCACGTCGCGCCCCGTGAAACGAGCCGCCACGAGGTAGCTGTCGCGCGCCGTGGCCGGCTCGCACGCCGTCACGTTCGTCGCGGCGCGGAGCTCTTGCAGGAGAGCGGCGGCGTCGCGCGGCCGCGCGTGGGGGTTTTTCCGGAGCGCACCGCCGATCACGCCGCGGAGCGTGGCGGGTAGGACCGAGAGATCCGGCTCGTCCCGCAGGACTCGCTCGACGAGCTCCTCGGCCGATTCCGCCGATTCAAAGGGGTGACGACCGGCGAGCATCTCGTACGCCACGACGCCGACGGCGTAGAGATCGGACGCCTCGCTCGCGGGGGCGCCGCGGAAGAGCTCCGGTGCCATGTAGGGCAGCGTCCCCGCTGCGCGCCGGCTGCGTTCCTCGCCGGTTCCGGTCGCGAGCCCGAAGTCGACGACCTTGAGGGCGCCGCCGGCCGTGAGCAGGATGTTGCTCGGCTTCAGGTCGCGATGCAGGACGCGGCGCCGATGGAGGTAGCCGAGGGCGCGGAGGATCTGCGCGAGCAAATCCACCTGCGCGGCGCGGGGCGCCTCCGCGGCGACGGGGAGGATGGGGCGCGCGCCTTCGAGGAGCTCCATCGTGAAATACGGCTGCCTGCTCGCGTCGAAGCCATAGTCGAGGACGTGAATGATGTTCGGGTGGCGGAGCGTCGCGAGCACCCGGAACTCCTGCGCCAGCGAGGAGAGGGAAGCGCCCTCCGGATCACGGAAGAGGACACGTTTGAGCGCCACGTCGTGCCCCGTGATGTGATCCCGGGCGCGGTAGACGCGCCCCATGCCTCCCTGGCCGATGAGCTGCTCGATGCGATAGCGGCGGCCCACGTGGACAGCCGGAGGATCGTACAAATCGACGAGCGAAGCGTGGCGAGAGGGCAGCACGCCGGAGCTCGCCGCGCGGACTCCACTCGTCGAGCCTGCGCGCAGGAGATCGGCGACCAGGAGACGGCACTCGGGGCAGGCGTCGATGTGCTCGTCGACTGATGCGAGCTCGGATGGCGTCAACGCACCGCCGAGCAGACCCGCGACCTGTGTCTCACGAAGGCACCCCACCGGGACCAGGTTACCGCATGAACGGTGGCCCAAGGGC
>Ga0307406_10002242_pt1 | contig 10527 bp, 11 predicted proteins | sample 322Cmetagenome_3_FD_203706 | JGI IMG/M metagenome (GOLD analysis project Ga0307406, IMG submission 203706) | Maize rhizosphere microbial communities from greenhouse at UC Davis, California, United States - 322HYB-C-2 | ecosystem: Host-associated > Plants > Roots > Rhizosphere > Soil | place... | reverse complement strand
CGGCGATGAAGTCGGTGAAGGTGTTCTTCTTGGTCATCCGGCGCGCGGCCAGGAACCAGCCCCAGCCCTTGTCCGAGCCGCCCCGGATGTGGGCGATGGCGTAGATGAAGCCGCGGTCCACCAGCGACAGCCGGTTGGTGTTGAAGCCGGCGCCCATGGGGATGCCGTAGGAGCCGTAGCCGTACAGCAGGACCGGCGCCGAGCCGTCCACCGGCGTCGACTTGCGGCGCAGGATGGTGACCGGGACCAGTTCGCCGTCGGAGGCGGGGGCGTTCAATCGCTCGACGACATAGTCCGCGATGTTGTGGCCCGACGGGACCTCCTGCGTCTTGCGCAGGGTCCGCTCGCGCGTCTCCATGTTGTAGTCGAAGGTCTGCGCGGGTGTGGACGGCGAGGTGTAGACGTACCGCGTCATCGGCGAGTCGTATTCGTAGGTCCCGCCCAGGCCCAGGACATAGGCGGGCTCGTCCACGGCGATGGCGTGCTCCTCGCCCGCGCGGGTGCGGATGACGATGCGGGTGTTGGCCTCGTGGCGTTCGACCCGGGCCAGGTGACCCGAGAAGGCGGCGACCGACTCAATCAGGCGGCCGGCGGTGAACGGCACCAGATCGGTCCAGTTGGCGCGGCCCGGGGCGTCGGTGGGGGCGGTGACGATCTTGAAGTCGACGGCGCCGTCGGCGTCGGTGCGGATGACCCAGCGGTCGCCCCAGTGGTCGGCGTCATAGCGCAGGGCCTCGCGGCGCGGCTCGATCAGGACCGGGGTCGCCTCCGGCTGGTCGGCGGGGACGTAGCGCCATTCCGACTGTTCGCCGTTGGCCGAGGTGATGAGGATGTATTTGTCGTCGGCGCTGCGGCCCAGCCCCATGTACATGCCGTCGTCCGGCTCTTCGTAGACGGTGGTGATGTCGCCGCCGATCACCCGGCGCTTGAGGATCTTGTCCGAGCGGCCGTTGTCGTCGCGGTTGATCCAGAAGATCCACTCGCCGTCCGCCGAGAAGGCCAGACCGCCCATGGCGCTTTCGATCGGCGCGCCGACGAATTGGCCCGAGGCCACGTCCTTGATGAAGATGCGGTAGACCTCGGAGCCCTGCGCGTCCTCGGCATAGGCGAACAGGCGGTGGTCGCGGCTGTGTTCGGTCTCGCCGACCGAGGAATAGGCCTTGCCCTCGGCAAGGGCGTTGGCGTCCAGCAGGACGATCTCGCCGGTCGTCTGTCCCTTCGGGCGGCGGCAGTAGAGCGGGTGCTGCTGGCCGGTCTCGAAGCGGGTGTAGTACTCCCACGGGCCGTCGGGCAGGGGGACGGAGCTGTCGTCCTCCTTGATGCGGCCCTTCATCTCCTCGAACAGCTCCTGCTGGAGCGGCTCGGTCGAGCGCATCATGGCCTCGCGATAGGCGTTCTCGGCGGTCAGGTGGTCCTTGACGTCGGCCTTGATGAGCGACGGGTCGCGCAGGACCTGCTGCCAGTTGTCGTCCTTCATCCACTGATAGTCGTCGGTCCGCGTACGGCCCAACTGTTCGATGGTGACGGGGATCTTCTTGGCGACGGGCGGGACAGGCGCGTTGGGCATCGAGGCTCCGGTAGGGGACTTGGCATGGGCCATGGCGGGGAGGGCGGTCGCGGCGAGCGCGGCGGAGGCGGTGGTCAGCAGGTCGCGGCGATTCATCTCAAGTCTCCCCCGGATGGACGGCGGACCTTGTGCGTCCCGGCCCCGCGCCGTCAAATGAACAAACGTCCGTGGCCCCGGTATGCCGATGTTCGATCTTCAGGTCCCGCCCGAACCCGTCCAGGATCCGCCCGTCGCCGAGGTGGTGCAGGCCGCGCCCGTCTGGGACCTGACCGTCGGACTGATCAAGGCGACGGTGCAACTGGACCAGCCGATCAACGCCACGGAGCGCAAGGTGGGCACGGCCTTCCTGATCAACGCCCCCACCCCTGATGGGAGGCCGCGCACGGTGCTGGTCACCGCCGCCCATGTGCTGGACGGCATGCCGGCGGCGCAGGCGCGGATCGGCTGGCGGGTCGAGACCCCGGACGGCGGCTGGCGGTTCGCGCCGCAGGCCCTGCGCATCCGCGAGGACGACGGCGATCCGCTGTGGACCAAGCACCCCGACCGCGACATCGCGGTCATGGCCATAACGGCGCCGCCCGCGTTCGCCGAGGCCGCCATCCCGCTGGGCTGGCTGGCCAACGCCTATGCGCTGGACGCCTGGCAGGTGGGGCCGGGCGACGAGCTGATGACCCTGGGCTATCCGCATGGGTATTCGGCCAATACGGCGGGCTTTCCGATCCTGAGGACCGGGCGGGTGGCCAGCTGGCCGCTGACGCCGATCCGGGCCTTCCCGACCTTCCTGCTGGATTTCAACGTCTTCCCCGGCAACTCGGGCGGGCCGGTGTTCTGGACCCCGTCGGCGCGCAAGCTGCCGGGGACCGTGACGCCCGAGCATCCGTTCATCGCCGGGGTGCTGGTGCAGGAGATGCGGGTCGGCGGCGAGACGGTGGGCATCGGGATCGTGGCCCATGCGGACTATGTGCGCGAGGCGATCGCGGTGATGGATGGGGCGGGGCCGTAGGGGGCGCCGTCCGCCAGCTTGACGGGAGCGGTCGCCTCGCTGCTCATGCGGCTTCCTCCCGCCCCCGAAGGTGTTTGATGACCAAGAAGAACGGCCTGAATTTCGGCTTGTGCGTTATCGGCGGAATCATCCTCGGCGCGGTCATCGACAATATGGCGATCGGCCTGATCGTGGGGTTCGCCGTGGGCTTCGGCCTTCTGGGGCTGAACCGCAGCAAGTCGTAGGTTCGGGGAGGGGGCGGCGCGATCTGTCCTCCCCATCGCCTTGAACGGGCGATGGGGAGGTGAGCCGTGCGTGAATGTCAGCTTTTGGAGCCGCTTCGTCGTCGCCTTCGCCCCTCGCGGAAGGTCCGGCGGCGGACGACAGTCGGGGCGACCGGCTCCGAAACATTTTCCAGCGTTCCGGAAAAAAGCGAGTGCGAAGAGTGCGGATGGGCGCGCAGCCGTCCGGCCTTCAGACGGGCGGCGAAACGCCGCGCGCGCAGGGCTTTCCTGACGACGCGGTTCCAGTCGCGGGCGGCGCGGACGCGGCCCTGACGGCGGGCTGCGGTCCGTTGCTCTACGGCGAAGCGATGGATCGCCCGCATGTCCGGAGCGCCGTCGTCGAGGAGGAAATCGCTGATCATGCCTGGAATGATGACACGGCCATGCGTCAGGATCGGACGTAGCGGTGTTCCACGAAGGGGTGGTCGGATAGGTCCAAACCGCAAGATCGGTCGAGCGCGCCAAGGGCCGGCGCGGCACACCGGGATCGCCACAACGGATGAGGACGATGACGGCGGCGCTGGATCACTATCATGCCCGGATGCAGAGGGTGCTGGATCACATCGACCGGCACCTGGACGGCGATCTGGACCTGGAGGCGGTGAGCGGCGTCGCGGCGTTTTCCAAATTCCATTTCCACCGGCAGTTCAAGGCGACCTTCGGGGTGTCCCTGCATCGCTACGTCCAGCTGGCCCGCCTCAGGCAGGCCTCGAAACGGCTGGCCGACGGGCAAGGGGCCAGCGTGACCGACATCGCCCTGGACGCCGGCTACGAGACGCCCGACGCCTTCGCCCGCGCCTTTCGGCAACGGTTCGCGCAGTCGCCGTCGAGTTTCCGGAAATCTCCCAACTGGGAGCCGTGGCTCCGGGCCTTCGGGCCCTTCAACGCAGCCAGGAGCAAGCTCATGCCGACCACCTTCACCCCCGACCAGATCTCCATTCGCGAGGTGGCCCCGACCCGCGTGGCGATGTTCGAACACCGGGGCGACCCGGCGACCCTGGACGTCACCATCCAGCGCTTCATCGCCTGGCGGAAGGCCGCCGGGCTGTCGCCCCAGACCAGCCCGACTTTCAACATCTGGTATTCCGAGCGGCGGCCCGCGAACCCCGCCGACTACCGCATGGACCTGTGCGTCGGGCTGAGCCCCGACCAGCCGATCATCGACCGGGGCGAGGGGGTCCGGGAGGGCGAGATCCCCGGCGGCCGCTGCGCCGTGCTGAGGGTGACCGGGGACACCCACAACCTGGAGCCCGCGGCCCTGTATCTGTACCGAGACTGGCTGCCAGCCAGCGGCGAAGAGATGCGGGACTTCCCCATCTACTGCCAGCGCTTCCTGCTGGACGGTCCGGAGCAGGGCGCGGCGGCGGAGCTGCACCTGCCGCTGAAGTAGGGGCTGGAGCCGGAGCCGCCCCCCTCCGTCACGGCGCGTATGCGCGCCGCGCCACCTCTCCATTCGCGACGCGAACGGGGAGGAGAAGGGATCAGCCGGCCAGCACGTCCACGCTCATCCGCTCCAGCAGGGCGCCGCCCTGGCCGACGGCGGCGAGGCGGCTGGAGACGTGGCCCAGGACGTTGGCGGCGTAGACCTCGTAGAGCGCGATCTTGCCTTCCAGCCAGACCGGGTCGCCCTGGCCGGCGTCCAGTTCGGCGCGGGCCCACAGGGCGCCCTTGGCCAACATCCAGCCGCCCGTGACGTCGCCCAGCAGCTTCAGATAGGCGTCGGCGGCGGCCAGGACGTCGGCGGCGCGGTCCTTGTCGCCCTTGGCGTCGAGCAGCCAGAGGGTGGCGTCCTCGACGGCCTCGACGGCGTTGGCGAAGCGCTCGACCGGCTTGCCCGCGTACAGCTTGGGCAGCTGGGCGAGGGTGGTCTTGAAGTCGGCGATCAGGTCGCGGGCGGACTGGCCGCCGTCCTGCGACAGCTTGCGGCCGACCAGGTCCATAGCCTGAATGCCGTTGGTGCCTTCGTAGATCGGGGTGATGCGGGCGTCGCGGTAGTACTGGGCCGCGCCGGTCTCCTCGATGAAGCCCATGCCGCCGTGGACCTGGACCCCCTGGGAGGCGACCTCGCAGCCGACGTCGGTGGACCAGGCCTTGGCGATGGGGGTGAACAGGTCCTCGCGGCCCTTCCACTGGCGGCGCTCGTCCTCGGTGGCGGCGTGGCGGGCGAGGTCGGCGGCGACGCCGGTGGACAGGCAGATGGCGCGGGCGGCGGCGATCCTGGCCTTCATCACCGAGAGGGTGCGGCGCACATCCGGATGGTCGACGATCGGGCTGTTGGCGGCGCCGGTCCAGACGCTGCGGCCCTGCTTGCGCTCGCGGGCGTATTCGAGCGCGTGCTGGTAGGCGCGCTCGGCGATGCCGACGCCCTCGACGCCGACGGCGAGGCGGGCGGCGTTCATCATGATGAACATGTGGGCCAGACCCTCGTTGGGCGTGCCGACCAGTTCGGCGACGGCGTCCTCATAGGCCATGACGCAGGTCGGCGAGCCGTGGATGCCCAGCTTGTGCTCCACGCTGACGGGATGGAAGCTGTTGCGCGCGCCCAGCGAGCCGTCCGGGTTCACCAGATATTTGGAGGCCAGGAACAGGCTGATGCCCTTGGGTCCGGCGGGGGCGTCGGGCAGGCGGGCCAGGACCAGGTGGACGATGTTGTCCGTCGCGTCGTGGTCGCCCCAGGTGATGAAGATCTTCTGGCCCGAGAGTTTGTAGGTCCCGTCGGCCTGGGGGACGGCGGTGGCGGTCAGGGCGCCGAGGTCGGAGCCGGCCTGCGGCTCGGTCAGCACCATGGCGCCGGTCCATTCGCCGGAGACCAGCCTGGACAGATAGGTCGCCTTCTGCGCCTCGGTCCCTTGCGCCTCCAGCGCCTCGATGGAGGCCAGCGACAGCATGGGGCACAGGCCGAAGGCCATGTTGGCAGCGTGCACCGTCTCGTAGGCGGCCAGCTCCAGCGCCTTGGGCAGTTGCTGCCCGCCCGAGTGGGACTGGGCGGTCAGGCCGGTCCAGCCGCCCTCGGCGAACTGGCGGTAGGCGTCGGCGAAGCCCGGGGCGGCTGTGACGTTCCCGTCCTTGCAGATCGACCCCTTCTGGTCGCCGATGCGGTTCAGCGGAGCCAGGACGCCCTCGGAGAACTGGCCCGCCGCCTCCAGCACCGCGCCCATCAGGTCGGCGTCATAGTCGGGGAAGGCGCCGGTGGCGGCGACCTGGTCGATGCCGGCCACGGCCTGCAGGGTGAAGGCGAGATCACGGATCGGGGCGCGGTAGGTCATGGGGCTTCCGGTCGGGTTCAGGCAAACAGGCGGCGGTCATGGCCTGTCCGCGGCCCCTTGCGCAAGGGCGGGCGAAGCGGACAGGATCGACCCACTGTGAACCTGTGCCGTCACGGAAGGGAAGCATGGCCGAACCGCGCAACCGATACTCCGTGACCTCGCTGGTGCTGCACTGGCTGATCGCGGCGCTGATCCTGGTGCAGATCCTGCTGATCACCGCCCATGACGCGACCGACGGGCCGCTGTCGCGCGAGTTCGTGCAGATCCACAAGTCGGTGGGCCTGACGATCCTGCTGCTGACGCTGGCGCGGATCGGCTGGCGGATCGCCCATCCGGCCATACCGCTGCCCGGCCATATGAAGCCGTGGGAGAAGCGGTTCGCCCGCGTGACCCATGTGCTGTTCTACGTCGCCCTGATCGTCCTGCCGCTGACCGGATGGGCGGCCAGTTCGGCGAGCGGGCGGGAGATCGCCTTCTTCGGCCTGTTCGACTGGCCCCTGCTGCCGATCGGGGGCGGGCGCGAGGCGGGGCGGGCTCTGATGGAGGCGCACGGGATCGCGGTGAAGGCGCTCTATGTGCTGCTGGCCCTGCATGTGGCGGCGGCGCTGAAGCATCACTTCATCGACCGGGACAACATCCTGCACCGGATGATCCCGCTGATTCCGCGCCGCCCTTGAGGCGGGAGGCGGGGGTTGCGCCGGGGTAGGGCGAGGGCGCACATGACCGGCGACGACGGCATGAGGATTTGAGACGCGTGGAACGGCTGGATCTGACGACGGGTCGGGACGCGGGGGCCGAGGAGGCCGCCGTCCGGGCGCTGGCGGACGGCAAGCTGATCATCCTGCCGACCGAGACCGTCTACGGCCTGGCCGCCGACGCGTCCGACGCCCGCGCCGTGGCCGCTATCTTCGAGGCCAAGGGGCGGCCGCGCTTCAATCCCCTGATCGCCCATGTGGCCGACGCCGCCGGGGCCGAGGCCGTCGCGGTGTTCGACGAGCGCGCGCGGCGCCTGGCCGAGGCCTTCTGGCCCGGCCCCTTGACCATCGTCGCACCGGTGAGGAACCGCGAGGCGGTGTGCGACCTGGCCCGGGCCGGGCTGGACAGCGTGGCGGTGCGCGTGCCCGGCCACGCGCGCGCCCGCGAGGTGATCGGCGCCTTCGGCGGGCCGGTGGTCGCCCCCTCGGCCAACCGCTCGGGCCGGCCCAGCCCGACGACCTTCGCCGACGCCATGGAGGAGACCGGCTTCGCCGCCGCCGAGGGCGTGGACGGCGGACCCTGCGCCGTGGGGGTGGAGAGCACCGTGGTCTCGGTCCTGAACGGGGTGGTCAGCCTGCTGCGCCCCGGGGCCGTGACCCGCGACGAGCTGGAGGCGGTGGTCGGGCCGCTGGACGGGGCGCCGGACGGGGGCGGGGAGGGGCATCGCTCGCCCGGCCGCCTGACCCTGCACTACGCGCCGGACGCGCCGGTGCGGATCAATGCGACGAGCCTGCACAAGGGCGAACTGCTGCTGGGCTTCGGTCCGGGGGTGGGCGAGGAACGCTGGAGCCTGAGCCCGACGGGGGACCTGCGCGAGGCGGCGGCCAACCTGTTCCGCCGGTTCCGCGAGGCCGACCGGGAGAAGCCGTCGGGCATCGCCGTGGCGCCGGTGCCGCTGGACGGGCTGGGCGAGGCGATCAACGACCGGCTGCGCCGCGCGGCGGGGCATATCGGCTGACCCCACCGCAAAGGTGACAGGGATTTCACTGGTTCGTCCGGGGACGCGCGGGCAGCTTGGCCGGCGGTTCGGCGGCCTGATCAGTCAGGGCTGGACGGCGGCGTTGGAGACCTTCCCCGACCGCATCGGCCGCGCCCACCTGGCGGCGCGCGAGCTGTTCCGGCGGCTGGAGGCCAGCGGGAAGATCAAGGTGCGGCCCGCGCCGGACGCCTCCAACATCTTCGAACTGGAGATGTTGGATGAACTGTCGGCGGCGGCGTTCGAGCGGTCGCGGCCGGCGGGGATTCGCATCGGTAGGGTCCGTGACGGTGTCGCGCCGTTCTTCGTCAACGAGACGATCCTGCGCCGGCCGGTCGAGGAGTACGTACGGGTGTTCCTGGGGTGATTTCGGATGAAGCCGGCCGGCGGCGCCCGTCGCCCCTTCTTCCGGTGATCCGATGCGCCGCCGTAGTCCGCCGCCCTCTAGGGCAGCAGTTGAAGTCCCGGGAAGGTCAGGGTTCCGCTAAACGTGCAACTCGCGCCGCCGTAGACCGTGACGGTGCTGGTGGAGTTGTCGAAGAGCCCGGCTTGGCTGGCCACACAGATCCCCGAACCGGGCGGGGATTCCCAGTGCATGATAATCGCCGCGTTGTAGGTCGGTCCTGGCGGGGACGGCGCGATCATCATGTTGAAGGTTTGGTAGACGGTGATCTGGCTGCAGGAGCTCCCGCTCAACGTTATGTTGCCCAGGCGCACATAGCCGCCTGTCAGCATCCAGGGCGTGGAAACGGTGCAACTTATCGGGCCCCAATAGGTATTGAAGGTCAGGTTGCCGGTCGCGACGCCGGACGCCGGCGCGGGCTTGTACCAGGTCTGGGCCGAAGCCGGCCCCGCCGCGGCGGCGAACAACAGCGCGGCCGTCGCGACCGCCGAAGTCATCGTTCTCATGAAAACCTCCCATTCGCTGAGGACCACGCAGCCGACAATTGTGTAAATAGCCAGAAAGTCAACTGAGAGTTGTTCGTCACGGGGCGCTTGGGCTCCGATCCGACGGTTTATCCGGAGGAGAAGAGACGCGCGCGCCGGTCAGCAGGGCATGCGGCTTCGGCGCGGTTCGCTCAGAGGAAGCGCGCCTTCACATCGACGCTGGATCGGTCGCCGACCTCGGCGAAACACCCGACCAGCCACGCCTCGGCCGCCTCGCGGCCGCGCGCCTTCAGCCGGTTCAGGAAGCCCCATTCGGTGTCGAACTTCGAACCCAGGGACAGGTCGCCCAGCCAGTTGCTGGGTTCGATGGCGTGCAGGCGCAGGGCCCGGTGGCGGTCGCCTCCGGCGGTCTTCAGCCGGCCCTCGGCGATCAGGTCCTGGACGAAGGCGATGGCCCGCAGCTCCGCGACCAGGGGGGCGTTGAAGACGATCTCGTTCAGCCGGTCCATGATCTCGCCGGCGGCGCGGGGCGTCTCGTCGCGGGCGAACGGGTTCAGCGGCAGCAGCAGGATGTCGTCGGGCGTGTTCTCGTAGAACAGCGGCCAGAGCGGCGGATTGGCCAGGTAGCCGCCGTCCCAGTAGGGCTCGCCGTCGATCTCCACCGCCTGGAACAGATAGGGCAGGCAGGACGAGGCCAGCAGGACGTCGGCGGTCACCTCGGTCCCCGCGAACACCCGCGACCGGCCCTGCCGCACCGCCGTGGTCGCGACGTGCAACGCGATGGAGGAGCCGCGCACGGCGTCGAAATCCACCGCCGTCTCCAGCACCCGTTTCAGCGGGTTCAGGTTGTAGGGATTGAACTGGTAGGGGCTCATCGACATCGCCAGCGTCTCGCCGGTGCGCCACAGGCTGGTGTCCTTCAGCCAGTCCGGCGTCAGGGCGCTGCTCCAGATCGAGGAATCGCCGAAGACGTTGCGGCCGCCTGACTGGTTCACCTCGCGCCACAGCAGATCCAGCTGCGCCCGCGCGGCCTCGGCGCCGCCCTTCTCTAGTCCGGTGATTAGGGCCGCGGCGTTCATCGCGCCGGCCGAGGCGGCGGTCACCGCGCGGATGTCCAGCCGGTCGTCCTCCAGCAGCCGGTCCAGCACGCCCCACTGGAACGCGCCGTGGGAACCGCCGCCCTGCAGGGCCAGGCAGATGGGGCGCCGTTTCGGCTGGGCCGGCCTGCGTTTCAGCATCGCCGGACCCTCCCGCATCGGCTATTGCGCCGTCCAGCCGCCGTCGATGGAGAAGCTGGCCCCGTTGGCCGAGGCGCCGAGATCACTGACCAGATAGAGGAATATCCCGGCCAACTGGTCGGTGGTGACGAACTTCTTGGTCGGCTGGGAGCCGAGGATCACGTCCTTGAGCACGGCTTCCTTCGACATGCCGCGCGTGCGGGCCTGGTCGGCGATCTGCTTCTCGACGATGGGGGTCTCGACGAAGCCGGGGCAGATGGCGTTGCAGGTGATGTTGTCCTGCGCCACTTCCAGGGCGACGGTCTTGGTGAAGCCGAGGACGCCGTGCTTGGCGGCGACATAGGCCGACTTGAACGGGCTGGCGACCAGGCCGTGGGCCGAGGCGATGTTGACGATCCGGCCGCGGCCCTGCGCCTTCATGATCGGGATCGCGGCCCGGCTGGCGTGGAAGGTGGAGGACAGGATGATGGCGATCAGCGCGTCCCACTTCTCCGGTGGGAAGTCCTCGACCGGCGCGACGTGCTGGATGCCGGCGTTGTTGACCAGGATGTCGAGCCGGCCGAACTCGCG